>VYKS01000104.1_pt1 | contig 53997 bp, 44 predicted proteins | sample 5114511 | NCBI WGS metagenome assembly VYKS01 (sample SAMN12291795, study PRJNA351875) | freshwater metagenome | isolation source: freshwater lake | place: USA: Michigan, Gull Lake | collected 2011-07-05 | reverse complement strand
GACCGGGGCGGCCGGCGTGAGCGTGGCGGCCGCCGCGGCCGCCCGCACGCTGTCCTGCAGGGCCCGCAGCGCCACCTGATGCAGGGCGCCCGCGCTCATCCCTGCCGTCTTGCGCAGCCCCTCAGAGAGCGCCAGAGGCATGAAGGAACGACGCGTGGAGGCCCGCAGCGCGCGGTCCCACACGTCGGGGCCGAACCGCTCACGCCCAGCGGCAATGAGGTGGTAGCCGTGTACGTAGTGGTTGGGCCACCGCTGAGCGAAGGAGCCGCTCATCACCGTCATGAACGACGGCACCGGGCGCTCCAGCAGCTGCGCCCGGAAGTCGGCGTCGAACAGGGGGAGGCGGCCGCGCCCGGAGGAGGTGAGCGCCGTCTCGGTGACGGTCGCGTCCCCCTCCCAGTACCAGGGGGGGATCGACAGGAAGGTCAGAGCGGCCCACGGGAGTTCGCCGAAGAGGGCGCTCGCGATTCGTGTGAACCCCTGGCGCCCCGCGGAGTACTGCTTGACGTGCCGGTACTCGTGCACGGCCAGGAGCGTGAGCCAATCCCCGCTCCCCAGCAGTCCGCTGGACTGGGGCGGCTGGAGGAAGAACTCCGAACGTCTGGGCATGAGCGAAACGAAGGCATTGGGCTGCGCCATCTGGTGGCGGAGCACCACGTCGATGCGGGGCGCGCGTGCGCGCAGCGTGGTGGTGTCCCTCGCCGCCACCACGTCGATGAGCGTCGCCAGTCGCTGCGCCTCGGGAACGAGGGCGTCGGGGGTAATCACGCGGGCGTTCCGCCCCTCCACCACGCGCCACCGCACGGTGGGGGCCCCTTGGGCTGAGCCCAACACGGGTGCCTCCTGGGCACCAAGCGCCGGCTCTGCTCGCGGGCTGGCCACCAGCAGCAGCATGGCCGTGACAACGGCCGTCTTGGAGTCTCTGCGCGAGGGTCGGCGAGCGTGGGGTTGCGTCATAGGGCGTCGGGACTGGGGAAGGGAATCATCGGAAGACCGCGTGGACTACGGCCCATGCAGGGTGACGGTTTCAGCCGTGCACCGGGCCTCGCGGCGGATCGAACGCAGGCTGCGCCGGTGAGGGCGGGGCACGGCGCCCGGCGTTCGCAGGCGTCCGGCCGGCGCAATCATGGCTTTGGCCCTGGGTGGCTTTGGCCCTGGGTGGCTTTGGCCCTGGGTGGCCGTCAGGCACACGCGCATGGGCACGTGGCGAATGCGCAACGACTCGTTATCGCGAACCGACGAGCATGGGCACTGCATGGTGCGCACGGATCGGTCCTGCCGAGGCCCGCCGCTTCTTGCTGATCGCGGCTTCTGTTCGTAGACTCCTCGCTGCGGTGCAAGAGATAGTGAACATCCCACAGCAACGAATCATCGAGAAACTGACCACGATGCGCGCCTTGCGTACTCTGTGCCTCCTGCTGCTCTGCACGACTGCTCGTCTGGACGCTCAATCAGGCAACCAGAAGACTTGGACGTACACTTATCTCAAAGCGGTCGATGGGCAAAAGGAAGGACTGAAGGAGTATCTGAAAAAGAACTGGTTCGTGATGGACAGCATTGCGGTACGGCAAGGTCTCTTCAATGACTATGAGCTGATTGAGAACGTCAGCAAAGACGATTCGTCAAGCTGGGACTTTATCGTCGCCGTCGAGTACTTCACGGCGGGGACCTTTTCCGACATAGCGGGCAAGTGGCAGGAAATCAGCAGGGCGCATCAGGTAGTGAACGTCGATGGCCGCGGTTTCGGAGAACTCGGGAGAATCATCAGGTCGGAGGATGTTCAGAAGAGGACCGAGATCAAGTCCGTCGCGAACTGCGCCGGAAAGCAATTCGATATCCTTACACCGTTTCTCGGCGACTGGGATGAGTACCTGGTGGAAGACGGCGAGGAGAGACTGTTCGGAAGATTGTCGATCACCTTGCACCCCGAGGGGTGCACCTTTGGCAAGCGGTTCTTCCTGTACAACAGGGCCGGTTCGTACCTGACCAGTGGTTACTTCGATCTTGCCGAGAACGCGTGGATCGAAACCTTCTCGTTCCGAAATGGATCGTACTCCAAGTACAAGTGGCTAGCTGAGGGTCACGACGTGGTGATGGAGAGAATCTCGAGCTCCTTGGCATCGGATTACCTGAACAGAAACCGCTGGACCAAGACGACTGCTGACGGCTTCGAGATTCTCGAAGAGCGCTCGTACGATTCGGGAAAGACGTGGGCGCGCTACAGTACCACCAAGCTCAGAACGAAGTAGCCGGAAGCACGCGGATCCATGCCCGTCCGCTGACACGCTGCCTCTTTCCTGAAGACGGCCCCCCGACGCGCTGGCGCGGCCTGCGCCGGTTTCGTTCCATTTGTTATGGAGGACCAGTGCCCCTGCCTCAAGGCTTCGCAGCCCTTGCGGCGCCCCGAGGCCTTTTCGGGCTGATGGTCGGCATCGACGTCGCGCGACTTGGCTCGTGGCTTGTCATCGCGCTGTGTGGCGCAGGCATGGTTGCGCTGCCGCCCGAACAGCTCTCCTCCGACTACGCCAGTCCGGTGGTGGTGGCCTGGAACTGGCCGTACATGCCACTGGACGTGATCGTTTCCTGCCTCGCTTTGCTGGCCGCGTGGCGCGACCGCCGCAGCCACCCCGGCTGGTGCTGCTGTCCCTGCCGGGTATCTCCACCGCCGGGTTGATGGCGGTTTCCTACCGGGTCATACGCGCGGAGCTCTACCCGGCATGGTGGCTGGCGAACCTGTTCCTGCTTGTCTGGCCGGTGCCGGGCATTTTCAAGGGCAATCCCATACACGCGGGCCACCGCCGACACCGAGTCGCCGCGGGTCAGCGCCGCCACGATCTGCTCGACCACCGTCTCTGCCACCATCGTCTCCGTCCCAGGCCATTGCGGGAGATCCCTCACGCAAACAGCGGCGCCGTCTGGAGGGACGGCGCCGCTCAACCGGCTGGAATCCGGCGGAATACGAGGAGCGACTCGCGGGCTTGGGGCGCCTCGCCGCCAGCTCAACTCGATGTCACCCGAAACCAACCGTGCCACCGTCCAACGGTCCTCCTCGCGGTCGGCCGCTCAACTGAACTGAAGGTCGATGCAGGGTCGGCGGCTTGCGCCTCAGACTCGGCGCTCCAATCCCCCGATGAAGTTGCTGGTCGCCTCGGGCGTTCCGGCGACGCCGTGCGGCCACGCCAAGCGCGAACAAGCCGGGCGCGAGGAGGGCGTACGTCGAGGGCCCAGGGATCGCGACGGATGATTCTCAGGGTTGCCCGTCTTCGTCTGCCGCATCGCTTGATCCCGCGTCTTCGTGGCATGCTTCGTCGAGCTGGGCGCGCCAATGATGGTCGCATCGACGATGGTGCCGGCCTTCAGCAAGCGCTGATGCTCCTTGAGCAGCGCCTTCACCGCGTCGAACATCCGCGCGGTGAGCTGATGCGCCTCCAGCAGGTGGCGGCACTTGCCGATCGTGGTCTTGTCGGGCACCGTGTCGTGCCGCAAATCGATACGGGCGAAGCGGCGCCTCGACGCTGAATCGTAGCGCAGGTTGTCCGCCCGCGGGTCCGACATGTTGAACCACTGCTGGAGGCAGTCGATCCGGAGCATGCTCCCCATGGGCAGCGGCGGCCGCGTCCCGCCTTGGGGTAGTGCGGCGCCACCAGCGCCTCGACCGTCGTCCACGGAATCACCTGGTCCATCTCGAAGAGAAGCGGTTCGCGGCGGGTCGTGTGCCGCTGGTTCGCGCGAGTCGCATCCGCACACGGACGCGGCTCGGTCATCCACAGGTTCCGATGAACGGGACATCGCGCGCGCCAGTATTGCGAGTTTCCCTCCCGAACGCACTACTTGATCACAGATGCCCTGGAACAACCGGAAACGGCGGCGTTCCACCCTGGGCCATGTCAGCCCTGCCGAGTACGAAGCGCAGTTACAACGGGCCGCGTAGTCCTTCTCACGTACGCGTCTTCTATTTCGGGGTAACGCCAGAACGACTCTGACCCCTTTGACGCCCTTTGGGGGGGCTGCCGCTACTTCAACACCGTTTCCACCGTCGTGCCGCCAGCGGTATACTGCGCGACGCTGAGCAGCCCCTTGCCGAACGCGTCGCAATCGCGCGCGCTCAGTGGCAATGATCCACTCGCGGTGCGCACCGCGGGCCCCATGAGAGGCGCAACCACGCGCACGGCGTCATCGGGCACGGTGATCGTGCCGACCGGGGGCGCCCTGCCGGTCGTGGACGCTGCCACGCCGGTGATCGTTCCGCCGCCGACGCGTCGAAGCACCACCGCGCTCACGGCCGACGGTGCCCCGACGTTCCAGACGGTCCAGCGCATTTCGTTGCCCACGACGTCGATGATGATCCGCGCGGCCACGTTCGCGGCGCCGCTCGTGAGCGTACGCGCCACGACACGCGGGGCGGGCGCCATGCCGGCGACGAGCGCTGGCGTGGTCCTGGGCGGCCGTCGACGCGAGCCGTTCCGCTCGAAGGCGTACGCGAACGACACGAGCTTTACATCGCTCATGGCTTTGCCAAGCAGCTCGACGCTCACCGGAAGCCCGTCGGCGGTGAAGCCGGCGGGGAACGCAATGGAGGGGAGTCCGCTCTGTGCGCCGAGCTGGCAGGTGCTTCCCGCTTGTACCTGGCCGGGGAACACTGGCGCCTGACGCACGGTGGGGTAGGCAATCGCGTCGAGCTGAAGACTGTCGAGCACATGCTCCACACGCGCGCGCGGTGCGGCCTGCCGTGACAGCGTGAGGGTGTGCGCGGGGTTCTCGAGATCGGGGACGGTGTCGAAGCTGCGGAAGCGCACTTCGAGTTCCTTGTCGAACTGGCCGCGTGCGAGCATCTCGCGCAGCAACTTCACCGGCGCGTTGGGGACGGTGGCGAAATAGGGCGCGAGATCGTGCTTGGTTTCCTGGTTCGTCACGCTGGTATTCACCCTGAGCGTGTCGAACGCGGTCATCGGCACTTCAATGACCGTGGCGCCGAGCGATTTCATGGTCCCAATGGCGGCGCGCACACTGTCGGCAATCTCGGCGTCGGTGTCACGGAAGTACGGCGCGAAAACCCCAATGCGCGCGCCGGTGAATGCGTCGGGCTTGCGCGCGTCCGTGAATCGCGGACGCCTGTCTTTCACGAGCACGGTGACCGGGTCGGCCGGATCGTAACCGACGGTGACGTCGAGCGGCTTGGTGGGGTGCGTGGCGGCGGCTGATGTCGTCGTGAGCGAAAGCAGCAAGGCGATGATCAGGTGGCGCATGGAGGCTCTTGCGGCGGGCGAGTGGGATTGAACGGCTCTCACGGAGGCATCTGAGGGACGGAGGTCACGGAGAACAACCTGTGTATTTCTCCACGGCCTCCATTCCTCCGTGCCTCTGTGAGAGCTGTTCGCCGTTACGTTCACGCGATCAGTCGACCGGCACAAACACCTCGCCGTACTTCACGTTCGTGCGCGGCTCGGCCATCATGGGCTCGACGGCGTCACGCCAGCGCGCGTAGTGCGCCGTGGCTTTGTGCGCGGCGGGCGCGTCGGCGGTGGTGTACGCCTCGATGAGCGTGAAGCGCGTGGGGTCGTCCTGCTGCTGCAGCACGTCGAAGCGGACGATGCCCGGCTCCTGGATGCTGTGGGTGGCATTGTCGAGCGTGGCGGCCTTGAAGGCGTCGACGAACTCGGGCTTCACGACGGCAAAGACCTGAACGATGAGCATGGCGGGGCGTGGTTGAAGGGATGTTCCAAGCTACGGCCGTGGCGCACGGCCTGCATATTGTCGGCATGAACCGATTTGCCCTGATTCTGGCGGTCATGCCGCTCTGCTGGACAAGCCCACTGCGCGCGCAGCCCGCCGATGAGCTGTACATCAACGCCCGTATATGGACGGGGGATTCGCTCGCGCCGAGTGCCGACGCGCTGGCGGTGCGCGGCGGTCGCCTCGTGGGGGTGGGGAGCGACGCTGCGGTACGCCCACTGGCCGGGCCGGCCACGCGGGTGGTGGATCTTGGCGGGCGTCGCGTGGTGCCGGGGTTCATCGATGCGCACTGGCATTTGCCGACGGAGTCACGCGCCGATCTGGTAGGCGCAGGAAGCGTGCAAGAGATCGTGAAGCGGTTGCAGCGATGGGCGACGAAACTGCCCAAGGGCGCATGGGTGGTGGGGCGCGGGTGGACGCCCACCGATTTTCCGCAGAACGCCGCGCACAAGCGCTATCTCGACGCGGCGTTTCCAGACCGGCCCGTGCTCATCAGCGATCGCGACGGGCATCAGGCGCTCGCCAACAGTGTAGCGCTGCGTCTGGCCAAGGTCTCGGCGGCCACGAAGGACCCCGCGCAAGGGGTCATTGAGCGTGGCGCCGGGGGTGACCCCACGGGATTGCTCAAGGAGAGCGCGCGAGGGCTCGTGTCGCGTTTGGTACCACCTCCAACGCGCGCCGATGTCGCGCGACGCATTCAGGAGGAAATGGAGGCCGCAGCGAGCTTCGGCATCACCATGGTGCAGGAAGCGTCGCGACGCGCCCCGAGCGGGGCAGTGTTCGACGCGCTGGCCGACGCGGCGCGTGCGGACACGATGCGGCTGCGCTGGTATGTGTCGGTGCCGTTCAATCCCGGCGCCACGCGCGCAGAGCTCGCCCGCTATGTGCAGCTCAAGAAACAGTATCCCGGCCCATGGGTGCGCTACGGGATTGCCAAGGGTATGCTCGATGGCACCGTCGATGCGCAAACGGCGGCCATGCTGGAGCCGTACGCCAATACCGATGCCACGGGGCTCCCGTTCTGGAGTGGGCCAGTACTCAACGCGGGCGTGGCACGCTACGACAGCGCCGGACTGCAGGTGGAGCTGCACGCCATTGGCGACAAGGCCGTGCGCATGGCGCTCGACGCGTATGCGTTGGCGCAGAACAAGAGCGGCCGCCGCGACAGTCGTCATCGCGTGGAGCACATTGAAGTGCCGCACCCCAGTGACTTGCCGCGCTTCAAACAGTTGGGCGTAATTGCCAGCACCCAAGCCATTTTTGCCACGCCCGATGTCACCACACTCACCAACTACGCGCCGCTGTTGGGTCCCAAGCGTTCGGCCTTGGCCAACAACTTCCGGCAGTTCGACGAGGCCGGCGCTCGTCAGGCGTTTGGCAGTGATTATCCGGTGTTTCCCATGGACGTCATTCGTGGCATCTATACGGCGGTGACGCGCATGACGCCGGACGGCACCCCCAAGGGCGGGTGGTATCCCGCCGGCCGCATTACGGTGGAAGCGGCGCTGCGGCACTACACGCGCGATGCGGCGTACGCAGCGTTCATGGAAAACGACGCGGGGATGCTGCGCGTGGGGATGTTCGCGGACTTCGTCGTGCTGAGCGAGGATCTGTTGTCGGTGCCGCCCGCCGAGTTGTTGCGCGTGAAGGTGGAGCGTACCGTGGTGGGTGGGCGGGACTCGTACGTGCGGGGTCGGTAGGTAGGGGCAGAACCGTTTCTGCGGAGCATCGCCACCAGGGGGATTCGCACAGGCGCTTGCCAACGACCGGCCCGCGTGGTTGCATAGGGGGTTGTACCCATCCCACCCGAGTCCCAATACCCGTGCGTATCTCGTCCTGCCGTCTCCCCGCCGCTGCGTTGCTGGCGTGGTCCGTGACCGCCGCCGCTGCTGTCCAGGCTCAACGTGGTGGGGGCAGTCGCCCCGCTGCCAACGCCGACACTTCCTTCGAGGTCAAATGGCGCAACCTCGGCCCCAACCAATCCGGTCGCATGGTCGCCGTGGCCGGCAGCACGTCGCGCCCTGACGAGTACTACATGGGCACCACCGGTGGTGGCGTCTTCAAGACCACCGATGGTGGCAAGACGGCGTTCCCCGTCACCGACGCGTACTTCGGCGGTACCATAGGCAGCATTGCGGTGCAGCAGGACAAGCCCGATGTGGTGTGGGTGGGCGGCGGCGAAACACCCATTCGCGGCAACGTGAGCCACGGCGAAGGGGTGTGGAAGAGCACCGATGCCGGCAAGACGTGGCAGTACATGGGGCTCAAGGAAACGCAGTACATCTCGCGCGTGCGCATCAACCCGGAGAATCCGGACATCGTGTACGTGGGCGCGCTGGGGCATGTGTTCGGCCCCAACAAGGAACGCGGCGTATATCGCACCACCGACGGCGGGAAGACGTGGAAGAACATTCTCTTTCGCAACGACTCCACGGGTGTGGCGGACATGATCATGGACCCCACCAACCCCAAGATCATTTACGTGAGCTTGTGGCAGGCCGGCCGCAAGCCGTGGCTGCTGGTGAGCGGCGGCATGGGGAGCGCGATCTTCAAGACCACCGATGGTGGCGACACGTGGACCGAGATCACGCGCAACAAGGGGCTGCCGCAGAGCGGGCCGTTGGGCGCGATTGGCATTACGGTGAGCCCGGCCAAGCCGAGCCGTCTGTGGGCCATCATCGAACACGAGCCCAACGGCGGTGTGTATCGCAGCGATGACGCCGGCGCCACGTGGACGTTCATGACCGGCGATCGCAATCTGCGTCAGCGGGCGTGGTACTACAGCAAGCTGTACGCCGACCCCAAGGACACCAACGTGGTGTACGGCCCGCAGGTGAGCCCGCTGGTGAGCAAGGATGGCGGCAAGACGTTCGTGCGCGGCTTCGGTGGCGGCGACAACCACGACATCTGGATTGACCCTACCGACCCCAAGCGCATTGCGGTGGCGCACGACAACGGCCTGATCATCACCAAGGATGGCGGCAGCAGCAGTGTGCGTGTCGCGGTGCCCACGGGGCAGTACTACCACGTGCACCTCACGAACCACTTCCCGTACCACGTATGTGGCGCCAAGCAGGACGCCGGCTCGAGCTGCGGCCCGGTGCGTGCGGCGGCGTTGGGCGGTCGTGAAGCCATGATGGCGCAGATGATGGGCGGTGGTGCGGCCCCCGCGGCGCCGGCGAGCCCGTTCGCCACGTTCTACGGGGTGGCCGGCGGCGAAAGCGGCTACATCAGTAGCAACCCCAAGGATCCCGACATCATGTACGGCGCGAACTACGGTGGCAGCATGGACATGCTCAACCGTCGCACCGGCAAGACGCTGTCGCTCGATCCGTGGCCGCTCAACCCCATGGGCCACGACGCGAAAGACAGCAAGTATCGCTTCCAGTGGACGTATCCCATCGTGCATTCGCCGCACGATGCGAACACGATCTACGTGGGTTCGAATGTCGTGTTCCGTTCACGCGACGGTGGCATGACGTGGACGCCGATCAGCAAGGATCTCACGCGCAACGATCCGCGTACGCTGGGTGCGAGCGGTGGTCCCATCACGAAGGACCAGACGAGCGTGGAGTACTACGGCACGGTGTTCACGTTGGCCGAGTCGAAGCTGGTGAAGGGCGTGATCTGGACCGGCAGTGATGACGGGTTGCTGCACGTGAGCCGCGATAACGGCGTGACGTGGAAGAACGTGACCCCCAAGGGGCTGCCGGAGTGGATGCGCTGGAGTATCATCGAGGCCGGTCAGCATGCGCCGGGCACGGCGTATGTGGCCGGTAACCGGTATCAGATGGACGACTTCGCGCCGTATCTGTACAAGACCACGGATTACGGTGTGACGTGGACGAAGATCGTGAACGGCATTGCCGCCGATCATTTCACGCGCGCCATTCGTGAAGACTTGCATCGTCCCGGCATGCTATACGCGGCGACGGAGCGTGGCGTGATGGTGAGCTACGATGATGGCGCGAACTGGGCGAGCTTGCAAAAGAATCTGCCGCCGGTGCCGGTGCACGACATGATGTTGCGTGATGACGACCTGGCGATCTCGACGCACGGTCGCGCCTTCTGGGTGCTGGAGAATCTCACGAGCCTCCGCTGGGCCCCCGAAGTGGAGAAGGCGGCCGGCAGCGCGCCGTACCTGTACAAGCCGGTGCCGGTGTACCGCTTGAACGGCCAGACGCAGCCCACGTTTACGTACCGGCTGCCGGCCGACAGCCTGGTGGTGAAGTTCGAGTTCTACGATGCCGCCGGGAAGCTCGTGGGCACCGCCGCGAGCAACGACACGACGAAGGCGCCGGTGGACCCGCGCTTCGAAGGGATGGGCTTTGCACCGCCGGCGCCGCCCAAGCCGGCGAACAAGAAGGGCGTGAACCGCTTCTCGTACACGATGAAGCACGACGATGCCAAGACGTTCCGCGGCATGATCACGTGGGCCGGTCGTGGCAACGGGCCGAGCATGGCGCCGGGCGTGTATCGCGTGCGCCTGACGGCGGGGAACAGCGCGCCGGTCTCGTATGACTTCAGGGTGCTGCCAGACCCACGCAGCGATGCGACGGAAGCCGATCTCAAGGAACAGGTGCGCTTCGCGTTGCAGGTGCGTGACAAGATCACTGCCGCCAATCAGGGCGTGATCGAAAGCCGCAACATCAAGAGCGCGCTCACGGATCGTGCGCCAAAGATGGCGAGTGTGCCGGCGTTCGCGCCGTTGGCGAAGCGCTTTGCCGACTCGTTGCTGGCCGTGGAAGACTCGTTGTACCAGACGAAGAATCAGTCGGGGCAGGATCCGCTCAACTTCCCCATTCGTCTCAACGATCAGTTGGGCGGGTTGATGGGCTTTATTACGAGCGGCGAGCGTCGTCCGGCGAAGCAGTCGTACGACGTGTGGAACGTGCTGGCGCCCAAGACCGACGGGGAGCTCGCGCGTCTCGAGCGCACGATCACGACGCAGCTGCCCAAGATCAACGCGTTGCTCAAGGCGGCGGGTCAGCCGGAGATTGTGCGGAGCAAGACGGAAGGTCCCGCGCCTCGTCCGATAACGCCGTGATCTCTCGAGGTCGGTCGAACTGAACACTGAACGCCCAAGCTGAAGACTGACAACGTTCACTGAAAACCGACAACTCCCCGCCGTCAGCGGGGCGTTGTCGGTAGCGGGTGCTGCACTCCATTTCGCTTCGCACTGCCGGATGTGTGCAGCAACGGACGCTCTCTTGGCGATATCCGTTCAGGCAACAGCCACCGCAGTCCAACAGGGCGCTGAATAAGTGGCGGGCGGACGTGATGCTTGCGTCCCGCCGACGTGTTCAGCGACATGTACCCGTGGATTTCGCGTGTGGGGCGGTGGCCGCCGTGATGCCGCTTGTGTAGCCCGCCCAGCACGGTGCCCCAGCCGAAACGCTCCTCCACCAGCTTCCGCGTTTGTTGATGGATCGCGGAGCTGTCGTGTCACGTGGTGCGGTCATCGATGGCGCGGCACGGTTTCCGAACATGAAGGTTCTGCGCAACGTGTGGCGTGGCGCCGGCGGCGCGCGCGCCCTCCACCAAGGCCGGGGGATCGTAGCCGTTGTCCGCGCCGAGCGTGCGACGCCGGGCCCGGGGATCCAGCGTCGTCAGCATCTCGAGCGCCGCGTCGTGTTCACTCTCGTCGCCGGGCGCGCGCACATCCGTCGCGACATTGAGCCTGTGGCGATTGTCCATCAACAGGATCCTCCTCCGAACCACCATCGGCAGCTCATTCGAGGGAACGTGCGAAAGCGGGGCGAGGCTGAGCAGCGCTGAGGGGCTGGTGCATCACGACTTCCGCTTCGGGAGCGTCGACAGGAGAGGAATTTCGGTTTTGGCACGTCGAGGGCACGACGCGATCACCGACCGCGCAAGGACCGACTGGCGCGCAGCGGTGCGCCCACCGCTCATTCGTGCGTCGCTCTGGCCGAGGGAACGGCGGTCAGCGTGGGGGCAGCAAGGCAGACGGGGACCCAGCCGTCGCGCTGGTGGGACGGCCGCGCACACAAAAGCTCCCCGCATGGTGGCAGCTGCGTCTGGCATGCGCGCACCTGGACCGGGGAGCGCCAAGCATACCGGCGACTCGGGTGCGGACGACTGTTCCGTTGCGCGACGGCCAGTTCCGACACAACGTTCACGCGCTGCCGGCCGAACGATGCGTGGTGCAGTCGGGCTCGGTATCCAGAAGCGCGCTCCGCGCGCATTCGAATTGAGCGTCCGCACCAGAAGCCAGCGTTAGGCATCAGACACGACATGCACTTCCACGCGGCATTCTTCGACCTGGACGGAACGTTGGTCGACTCCGAGCGCGTCATCCTTGACGCGTGGCTGGAGTCGTCGCGCGAGCTTGGCGTGCCGTTGGACCCCGTCCAGTACTCGCAAGTCATCGGACTGAACGACGAAGAGTCGAACCAACTGCTCATCGCACTTCTCGGGAGTGAAGCAACGTTCCGGTCTGTTCGCTCGCTCGCTAGGAGCAAGCTGCACGCCCCAGCCGGCAAAGTTGTCTTTCCACTAAAGCCTGGCGCCCTTTCGCTCCTTGAGGCGCTGCGTCAGCTCCGGGTGCCATGTGCTGTCGCTTCCTCCGCTACGTCCGCAGAGATCGAGGATCGCCTTACGCGCAATCGCGTGCGGCACTACTTCCACGCTGCCGCGGGCGGAAACGAAGTCCATCGCGGAAAGCCTGATCCAGCGGTCTATCTGCTCGCTGCGTCAAGGCTCGGAATCGCCCCAAGCAAATGCGTCGCCTTTGAAGACAGCGAGCATGGAGCAGCGGCAGCGGCAGCGGCAGGCGCGCACGTTGTGCTCGTGCCAGATATCACGGCACCGTCGCCAGAGCTGGCAGCGTCCGTCCACATGGTTCTTCGCTCACTCGACGAAGCCATTCCCCTAGTGAGCACGTGGTTCGCGGCGAGCGCCGATGCCGAACCCCTCGCGCAAGCCGACCCGCTACGGCAGGCACTGTGAGCCCGGCCTGAGCCAGTGGAGCTATCGTCTCAGGCCGGGCTTACAGTGCCTGCCTGCGCGGGCAGCGTCGCTCGAACGTTGTGCCGCTTCATCGAGTGCTGACCTTTTTCCCAACCCTGCGATGGGTACCAAGTTCGTACTCGGGAACGCTTCACGCGACCGCGTGGCTTCGACCGCGGCCGGGTCCAACGCGGTGGGCTGGACCGAACTCCCCCTGACGACGTGCCAGCAGGGGCACGAAGGCTGGCCGCGGTGAGGCTCTGGTTCAGTCGGCGCAAAGGCATCCCCCGGCTCAGCGGAAAGATCGCTGTCATTACCGGAGCGGCCAGCGGGATTGGCAGAGCCTTGGCCACGGGTCTTCGAGCGAAGGGCTGCCACCTCGCACTCGTCGATCTCGATCGGGACGGCCTGTCACACCTCCAACTCGACCTCGCGGAATCCCACAGTCAAGCCGCCGTGACGACGCACGTCGGAGACGTCAGCGACCGCTCGCGGATGCGCACGATTGCCCGAGAGGTGGCCGAGGCGCACGGCGCCATCCATCTGCTCATCAACAACGCCGGCATCAGTCATGAAGCTGCGTTTCCGCAGACGAGCCTCGACGATTGGGATCGCATCGTGGGCGTAAACCTGTGGGGAGTGATTCACGGCTGCCACTTCTTCATGCCGTATCTCGCAAAAGTCGAACGGGCCCACATCGTGAACGTCTCCAGCCTGCTCGGCATTGTCGCCATGCCTGGTCAGTCCGCATACTGCACAACCAAGTTCGCGGTGCGTGGCTTTTCGGAGGCGCTGTGGGAAGAGCTTCGTGCAACGTCCATCGGTCTGACCGTCGTTCACCCGGGCGCCGTCGCGACCAACATCATCAAGACCGCCCGTGGCGACGACCCGGATCTCCTGCGGCGGCTCACCAATTGGTATGAGCAGAACGCCGTGCCGCCAGAACGCGCAGCCGCGCAAATGATCAAGGCCGTTGAGAAAGGCACGCCCCGCCTGCTGATCACTTCTGAGGCAACGTTCGGTGACGTCCTGAAGCGCCTGATGCCTGTCACCGGCAACAAGCTCATGGGTGATGCGGCGATCCACAGGATCGGTGTGGACGACATGCGGGCCAAGCGGTTGGCGCAGTGGCGCGAAACCATGGTCGAAGGGACGCAGGACGTCCCGTGACCATGGCCTGCCATGCGGCAACGGACCTCGAGGTCTTGATCGTGGGCGCCGGTATCAGCGGCATCGGCGCAGGCATTGAACTCCTGCGCCGCGGAATCACAGCCTTTGCCGTGCTCGAGGCTGCGAACGCACTGGGCGGAACCTGGCGTGACAACACCTACCCCGGCATCGCCGTCGACATTCCGTCATCGTCGTACTGCTATTCGTTTGAGACCGATTTCCCGTGGTCTCGCACGTTTGCTCCGGGCGCCGAGATCCAACGCTATGTCAATCTGTGTGCTGAGAAGTACGGCGTGGCCAGGCACATTCGCTATGGCTCTCGAGTGCTCCATGCCCGATTCGACTCCGCTCGCAACACCTGGGCAACTCATCTCGACAATGGCACCGTCGTCACCTCGCGCTATCTCATCGCCGCGACCGGGCTGTTCGGCGAGCCGAAGTGGCCAGCGATACCCGGGTTGGACACATTTGCCGGAAAAATCATGCACACGGCGCGGTGGGAGCACGGTGATGACCTGGCCCCGAAGTCTGTTGCCGTCATTGGCACCGGCGCGTCGGCGGTTCAGGTCGTTCCGGTAATCGCCCCGCAGGTTCGGCAGCTGCGCGTGTTCCAGCGCACGCCAATCTGGATCAGTCCGCGAATCGACCGACCACTGCCGCCGTCATCCCGGCTTTCGATGCGCACGTTCGGCGTGATTCGTTTGCTGCGGCGCCTGTTGTCCGAAGCGCGGCTCGAATTCATGACGTTCTCCATCGTGAACTATCGGCGATGGCCGTGGTTCGTATGGGGGACGCAGCGTTTTCTTCGCTGGCAGATGCGCCGGCAGGTCACAGACCAGGCAATGGCGGCAAAGCTGCTGCCCGGCTATGGCCTCGGCTGCAAGCGTCCGACGACGTCGAACACGTATCTCCCTGCGTTCAACCGTGACAATGTACTCCTGATCACTCGGAACATCGAGCGCATCTGTCCGGAGGGCATCGTGACTGATGATCAGACGCTGCATGAGGTGGACACGATCATCCTCGCCACCGGTTTCCTGACAACGGAGCAAGGCAACGCGCCGAGTTTTGCAGTGGTCGGCAGCGAGGGCGTTGAGCTTGGACAGTTCTGGGAGGACCACCGGCTGCAGGCGTATGCGGGCGTGTCGTTGCCCGGCTTCCCCAACTTCTTCCTGACCTCAGGTCCCTATTCCGCCGGCTTCAACTGGTTCACGATGCTCGAGGCCAACCTGACGCACATCATGAAGTGCCTCGACGGCGCCCGCGAACGCGGCGCCACGCGGGTCGAGGTGAAGCGCGATGTGCACGAGCGGTACATGCACCACATGTGGCGGCGCGCCGAGGGCACGGTGTTCAAGGCCGCCTCGTGCGCCGCATCCGGAAGCTACTACATTGATCGGCATGGCGACGCCTCCCTGCCGCTGCCGCACACTCCGTGGTGGCGCGCCATTCGCGGCCGTTCGCACGTGGCGCAGGGCTACCACTTCAGCAATGAGGCCGGATGACCCCGTCGATTCTTGGACCTCTGTTCCAGTGGACCGAACGCCATCCAGACCAACTGCTCTATGCGTTTCTGGATGCGGAGGGACAGGTCGCGGAGTCGTACAGCTACGCGCAGTTCCTGCAGCGCACCACGGACATTGCGTCGCATCTCCGGCGCACATTTACAATGGATCCGGGTGAGCGCGTGCTCCTCGCCTATCCACCGGGCCTGGAGATGATCTGTGCGTTCTTCGCGTGTGTCCGCCTCGGGCTGATTCCTGTTCCGGTCTACCCGCCAACCAGCCATGGATTCCAGGCCGCGCGCGACAAGGCGGACTATATCGCCCACGACTGTCAGGCCGCCGCCGTGCTCACCAGCCGCTCTTTCTACTGGTCGATGAAGGTGACCGAGGCGAGGAACACCGTGGCGACACGCTCGTTTCAGCGCTCGGGCCTGTCGCGACTGAAGTGGATCATCAGCACCGACGCCGACAAGGGCGCCCGCGCCGCCTTCGCCGAAGCGCACTCCGACGTGCTCTTTCTGCAATACACCTCGGGCTCAACCAGTGAGCCCAAGGGCGTGATGGTCACCCACGACAATGTCCTGGCCAACTGCGACGTGGTCGTCGATCATCGGCCCGTCGGAGTCTCCTGGCTGCCGCAGTATCACGACATGGGACTGATTGGGTATTACCTCTTCTTCGCGCTGAAAGGCGGCACGACGTACGGGTTTTCGCCACTCGACTTCATCCAGCGGCCCGCGTTGTGGCTCGAGACCATCAGCAAATACCGCGGCACCGCTTCGTCGGCGCCCAACTTTGCCTACGAGTATTGCCTGCGGCCGGAGAAGGTGCCGGCGGCGACGCTCGAGCATCTCGACCTGAGCTCTCTGCAGTTCCTGATGACCGCTGCCGAGCCGGTGCGTGCCACTGTCTACCGTGACTTCATTCGGAAGTTCGAGCCGTACGGTCTCAACCCTAGGCATTTTTTCTCGGCGTATGGCCTGGCTGAGTTCACGTTGGCGGTGTCAAACTATGGCCGGACCGTCCGGGCCTTCGATCGCGCCGCGCTACACCGCCATGAAGTCCAGCCCGCGCATCACGATGCGGTCGCTACCGATACCACAATGCTCGTCAGCAGCGGCGAGACGTTGGGGACGACGGAGGTCAAGATCGTCAATGTGACGGCAGACCCGCGCGCGGCCGGCGACGGCGAGATCGGGGAGATCTGGATGCGGGGACCCAGCAAGTGCCGGGGATATTGGCGACGGCCCGCACTGAGCGCGACGATCTTCGAGGCGAGGCTTCCCGGTGAACCGCCCAGTGCTCCGACCTGGCTTCGCAGCGGAGACATGGGCTTCGTCCACGACAACGAGCTGTACATCTGCGGCCGCTCCAAGGACATGATCATCGTCCGCGGCCTCAACTATTATCCGCAGGACATTGAAGCGCTCGTGGAAGGGGACGCCCGCGTCAGGAAGGGGTGCGTGGCCGCCTTCGCCCGCGACGGCGAGAGTGGAGAGACGCTGGTTGTCGTCGCGGAGTTGAAGCACCCGCATCGTGTGCCTGATGCGCGCAGTCTCAACCAGCAACTACTGCAGGCGCTCGGTGTCGCTGCGTCGTCGTTCGTCTTCATCGAGGCTCGCACGATTCCCAAGACCAGCTCTGGCAAGATCGTCCGCCATCGCGTGCGTGAGCGATGGCTCGCGGGCCGGCTTCCGGTGCTGAGTCAGGTCGACACCGTCCTCGACGCGGACGCACGCGGTGCCGAGCCGGGGCTGGAGCAGCCGCGCGCCTGGCTTGGCCGATTCGGGTTGACTGGCGCCGAAACCTGGACGCTGGAGGAGGCAGGGTTCGACTCGCTCAAACTGGTCGAGTTCGCCCAGACGCTCGAGGAGCAATTGAAGAGGCGCGGCGGCCACGATCTTTCGCGAATGGTTGATCTGCGGTCGCTGCAGAAGATTGCGATCTGCGAGCTCTTCGACCTGGTCGATCACGTCGCGGCGTCGGCGCCGCACGCCAGGCTTCGCCTGAAGCGCGCACTTTCGGATCTCGGCCGCAAGCACCAGGCACTCGAAGCGGAAACGATGCGCCGGGACACACGCCTTCGCTTCGATCTGGGCAGCCTTCCCGCCGCGCAGGCATGGTGTCGCCCGGCTGGCGGAAGCGTGCTCCTCACAGGGGGAACCGGATTTTTCGGTCCGTTTCTTCTCGCCAGCCTGCTGGAACACACCACAGACGAGATCTTGGTGCTCGTACGGGCAAGTGGCGACGACGCGATGCGCCGGATTCGCGCCGGGCTGATGTCCATTTCGGCGGATGGCGCCTCGTGTCCCGACGGATGGGAGCAGCGGGTACGACCCGTGCCGGGCGACCTGTCAGCCGCGAACCTGGGCCTCAGCGCCGCCGCCTGGCGTGCCGTCGCCGACAGCGTGCACACCATCTATCACAACGGGGCGTTGGTGAATTACCTGCTCGACTATGCGTCCATGCGCGACGCGAACGTCGGCGGAACGAACGAGATCGTTCGACTGGCGCTGAGTCACCGTCCCAAGGTCCTGAACCACATCTCCACCACGTTCATCTTTGGCTGGTCGGTGCAGGAAACGATCGCCGAGACAGACACGAACGCGCTTATGGACCGCCTCGACTTCGGCTACAGCCAGAGCAAATGGGTGTCCGAACAGGTGGTGCAGGACGCCATGCGGCAAGGACTGCAGGCGCGAATTTTCCGTCCCGCGCTGCTCACCCCATCCGTGCAGGGTGGCGGATACAACTTCGATATCTCGATCCGCCTGCTGTCGTTCATGTTCAACCACGGCCTCAGCACGACCGCGCAGAATCAGGTCAGCTTTACTCCGGCCGATATTGCCGCCGCCAATATTGTGGCTATCGCACAGGCCCCTGACAGCGTCGGCGCCACCTACCATGTGACACGCGACGAGTATGCCACGTTGGCGAATGTCACCACGATCCTGGCTGAGCTGACGGGGCAGTCATTCAGGAGCTATGCGCTGCCCGAGTTCGTGCCGGAGGTGATCGAACGCTGTCACACCGGTGACATCCTGTTTCCCTTGCTGGAGTTCCTCGTTCGTTCCGTCGACAACATCACGGCGATGGAGTTCAAGCGCTACGACAATCGCAATTACCGTCGCGTCCGTGACGCGTCGGCCTTCGGAAAGGCCGATCCACCGTTCGGCGACGTGGTGCTGGGCATCCTGCGGTTCATGCGGAAGCACCACCTCGTGCAGGAAGCGAGTCCCGCCGACCGGCGCCTGGTCGAATCGAATGCGATTCGGGTGGCCGATCATGCGTGAGGGACGGATCAGCAACGCGCCGCACGTGCCCCGTGGCCGCTCCGTGCTGGATGCTCGCGACATGATGCGCAACCCGGTCGCGGTGTTCGAGAAGTACCGTGCGCGTCTCGGGCCGACCTTCACTCTTCACTTTGGAGGAGTGAAGGCCTCACTGGTGTCGACCGATCCAGTCCTTCTCGAGCACGTGTTGCGCAGCAACCGGGACAACTACGAAAAGTCCTATATACAGGTCGAGCGCATGGTGGAATTCCAGGGCGAGGGTGTGGTCAACACTCATGGCGAGGCGTGGTTGCGGCAGCGCAGGCTGCTGGCGCAGGGATTCAAGCCCGCCTACCTCGACAAGTTGCTCCCGATGCAGCAGGACGTGCTGCAGGGACTGATGAGTGACTTCGATCGCGATGTCCGGAAGGGACCTGTGGACGTGCGGCGGCAGATGCTGCGGTTCACGCTTCGATTGGTCGGGAAGTCGCTCTTTGGTCGGACCATGCGAATTGAGGAACTCGAGCAGATTGCAGAAATCATCGCCTCGATTGAGGCGTTCGCTCATCGTCAGATTACCCAGCCCTGGAAGATTCCGTGGTTCCGGTTTAGCGGCCAGTCGGCGAGATACCAGCAGCTGCGCCGGGACGGCGATGCGATCGCGTTGAGACATATCCGGGCCCGGATACAGGAGGGCCTGAGCGAAAACGACATCCTGCAAATCCTGCTCGAGACGCCGTACCAGGACACCGGGAAAACGATGGACGAGCCGCTGATCTTGATCGAAAGCCTCCAAATGCTGGTTGCCGGTAACCAGACGTCGTCGAACGCACTGACCTGGATTTTCTATCTACTGGCGCGCCATCCCCGGTACATCCGCGAGATCCGGGACGAGGTGGCGGCGGTCATTGGCGAGAGCGCGATCGACTATCGGAATCTGCACCAGCTGGAAGGAACCGTGCGCGTGATCGACGAGGCCATGCGACTCTTCCCGCCCTTCTGGATGATCGATCGGGTCGCGCTCGAGGACGATGAGATCGGTGGCGTTCACATTCCGGCCGGAGTTATGGTCATCCCGTACATCTACGGTACGCATCGCAACCCCGCGCAATGGCAGGACGTCGAAACCTTCGATCCGCGCCGCTTTGAACGAGATCGATCCACAGAGCGCCACCCGTTCGCCTTCATCCCGTTCGGTGGCGGCCCCAGGCTCTGTCTGGGCGCCAACCTGGCCGTGATGCAGATCCTCATGATCGTGGTCGCCTTTGTCCGAGATTACGATTTCACCCTGACGAATGATGAGCCCGTCGCGATTCAGCCAAAGATGCTGCTGCAGCCACAGCGCGCGGTCATCATGAACTTTCAGGCGGCGAAACACACGTAGGTCAGCAGCGCAAGGGCAACGCCGAGAACTGCGTCCGTGAAGAAGTGATACCGGAGCACGGCGGTCGCGAGCGCAATGCTCCCCGCGACCCAGAGGCAGACGAGACCAGCGACCGGGGTGAGCGTCAGAAGCACAAAGGCGGCACCGAACGCGCTGGCGACGTGGCCACTGGGAAACGTGTTGACAGTGATGCCGCCGTGTTGGAGCACCCACGAGCTGACGGCACGAAGACGAGATCGCCGGAGGCGCAGCCCTTCGTCTGCTTCGACCAGCCGCGGGGGAAGACTCGGGAAGAGTACCGTAATGGCATGACAGGCGTAGGTCGGCACAAGTACGGCCGTCCAATACTGATCGGCGCCGTCGCTCTGCCCGCTGAGGTAGAGGATCACGATGCCGAGCGGAATCAGCGGATAGAAACTGAGATAGGCCATTTCCAGGTAGCCAGCGAGGACGCGGCGCTCGGGCAGAGTCATCGTCATCCGCAGGACAAAGGGGAACCAGCGTTCATCAATCGTTCCGAGCCACGTCTGGACACGTGGATTGGCGCGCGTGAAGAACTGTCCGGACTGCCAGTAGCCGATAGTCAACAGAAGCCCGGGAACGAGATCGCGCGTCAGGCTCCCGCCAGGCAGCACGTCAAGAAACGGCAGTGCCCAGCCCGCCGAAATTCCGGCAGCCCCGATCACGATGATCCTCAACCGCCTTCGTCCTGGCAACGGGGCAACCACACCCGCTGCCATCAACAGGACGTAGAATCCGACGCTAATCCCCTCGGCGGCACGCATTCGTACTCTGGTGGCCAAGTATCGGTGCTTTCTTCACGGATTCTTCAGGTTGTGATCACGACTCGTGCTGCGTCACGCCCGTACGCGCTGGTCCGTGACGTGGTCGATGCACGACGCTGCACTGCACGTGACGAACGTCCCAGCAGGCCGAAAGCCGCCGTCGGTGACGCGCCGGTGCAGGTACGAATGCCAATTCGCGCGCGAGGCATGCGTCTGCTGCCCGTGAGGAAGTCGTGCAGGCTCATGCGAAGCCGAAGTGGCGGTCGCACTGTTCCCAGGCCACTTTCACAATCTCGCCGTGCTCGGGCCATCGCGACGGGTTCAACGGCAACGCATCCGGCACGGGCAGATCAGCACCTGACCAGTTCTCGTGGATGAAGCACCTGCGGTCCAGGGTCTCGACGAGCTCGACCCTTGCCTTGGGGCGGAATGAGCTGGTCTGCGGATCCTCATCGTCCACACCGAGACGCTGGCTCTCGCTGTCGAACACACTCAAGACCTGCCCGTCGTCCGTGCGAAGCAGGTACACGAGGCCGCCGTGCTCGGGCTCCCGATAACGCTTGACAGCGACGATGTCGTAGGTGGTCGCATGGACCACGTCACCGCGCAAGGACCGATGGATCTGCGCATGACCACGCATCTCACGGACCTTCCCGTGAACAGCAAGCCCTATACCGCCAAACAGACTACCACCGAGGCCGTAGTGGATTGCCCCATTCATCCAGCGCGAGACAAGAGGGCTGTCGAGCAGATGACCAGCGACCGTGATGATCCCCGAGGCGATGAGAAACAGGCAGAACAGCACAAAGGCCGCGCCCCCTGCGAATGACAGCAGATCGCGGTCTATCCACTTGGATGCCGATTTCGGCGCGAGAGTGCTCGCAGCTTCGCGCTCTTCGGACGTGATGCGGCGAGTGACGTTCACGGTGGGCATGGGACAAGTGTAACGGCGCTAGAGCGGCGGCCACCAGCGCCTCGTCGCGCTGACGGCGCAGTCGCGCCTAATCGAGGTGGCGATTCGAGCGTTCGATCCGTGCCTGTCCTGCGCGACCCACGCGCTCGGCCAGATGCCACTCGTGGTCGAGGTGATCGACGCAGATGGCGTGGTCGTTGGGCGGGCACGACGAGACGCGACCGTGGCCTGACGTGAGTCGGGCCCCTGTGCTCATTATCGGTATCGGGAACCCCTCGCGGGGAGACGACGCGCTCGGCCCGGCGGTCGTCGCACGGATCGAGGAGTTGCTCGCGGCGGAGATTGCGGGAGGCCATGTCGAGACGCTTATCGACTTTCAGCTCCAGCTCGAGCATACCCTCGACATCGCGGGGCGTGAGACGGTCTTCATTGTGGACGCGAGCAGCGGCTCGGACTGGACTATCGGGTCTTCGAAATTGGCGAGACGCAAGGCATCGCGGCTGGCCTTTCAGACATCCGGGCCGTGGTGAACTTGGCGAGCATCAGCTACGGCGTGAACAGGTTCCTGATCGACGCTTGCATACAGACAGGGACGCACTACGTGGATCTCGCGGCGGAATGCCCTGACATGCTCCACGTACTCGAGCTCCACGATGCTGCGCTTGCCCGTGGGGTCATGCTGATGCCAGGAGCCGGCTTCAATGTCATCATGACCGACATCGCTGGCGTCATCGCGTCTGCGTCGTTGGCTGATCCGACCCGGCTGTGTCTGGGCTTTGCCACGTTCGGCAAGGCATCGACGGGAACGATCAGGTCGCTGCTGCGGTTGGCCACCGAAGCAGGTTACACGCGGCGCGCGGGTGAGCTGGTGCCGGCACGCTCCGCCCTGGAGAAGCGCACATTCCGGGCCGAAGGCAAGGACTACTCGCTGATCAGCAACGCACTGATGGGTGATGTCATCACCAGCTACCGAAGCACGAGCATCCGAGACATTTCCGCGTTCTCGTACTATCCTAGGGTGCTGGCGCAGTTCATGAAGGGCCGGTTGAACTAGCTCAGGGTGTTCCTGAAGCGATATGCACGTTGGTTCTTTGCGGCGGGGCCGTCCGACGGGGAACTCGAGCGCCAGCACACGTACGCCTGGGCGCAGGTGGAGAACGGGCACGGGAGGAGTGCGACCGTCCTCATCAAGGGTCCTCACGCCTACGTCTTCACGGTCAAGGCGATCGGGCGGATCATCGGGCAGTTGGTCCGCAACAATGTCAATCCCGGGTTCACGTCGCCGTCGTTTTTCGGGCGCGCGCTGATCGAGGGAATCGATGGAGTTCGGATCACCGTTGCAGTCGACGACCATCACCCGAGGCATGGGTCGGCGGATGCGATGCCGCCCGCCGTACGCGCGGACACGGGAGGGCCCTCTGGTCGAATCGCCAAGCCCCAAGCCGCGTCTTGACGCGTGGAGCTTCACCACGACAGCAGGGGTTGGAAGACAGTGATCAAAACTGCGGTCCTCGTCACGGGAGCGACCTCTGGCATTGGCAAGGCGACGGCCATTCACCTCGCAAGCCGTGGGTACACCGTGTTCGCCGGCGCGTATCGCGCCAGCGATCAGGCGCTCGCCGACCTCGGTGCTGCGCCGTCGTCGAGGGGTCGTTTGCAGATCATCGAGATCGATGTCACGAATGCCCAGTCGATCCAGCGGGCGTGTTCGCAGATCGAAGGCTTGTTGCCAGACGGTTGGTCGTTTGCCCTCGTCAACAATGCTGGAGTCGCGTTCGGGTCTCCGCTCGAGGTCGAGAAATTGGAGAAGATGCGGCTGCAAATGGAGGTGAACTACTTCGGCGTCGTTCAGGTCGTTCGTTGCTTCTTGCCCCTGCTGCGGCGAGCGAACGGGCGCATCATCAATATCGGCTCGATTTCAGGCAAGAGCTCCATGCCGTTCAACGGATCCTACTGCGCTTCCAAGTTCGCCTTGGAGGCGTTCGCCGACGCGCTTCGACTTGAACTGCGCCCTTGGCAGATTCACGTTTCGAACATCCTGCCCGGCGACATCAGGACCGAGATCTGGGAGAAGGCGTTGCAGGAGATCGATCGGGATACCGGCGCATGGAGTGAAGACCAGAAGAGGCTTTACCCGGCGATTCCTGGGTTCATGAAGGAGCAGGTGAAGGGGATTGTTGGATCCAGCCCACTGGTCGTTGCCAAGACGGTTGCCCGTCTGATAGCCGCCAAGCGCCCGCCCGCTCGCTCGTACGTTGGCAAACGGGTCTGGTTCTACTACGTGCTCGAGAAGCTGCCGACCCCCATCAGGGATCTGCTGATCGCCAGTCGTCTGCCCTGAAGACCAAGGGGTGCTGACCGGCGTGCGGTTACGTGGGATACGACGGCCCCTTCGCGCGCGCGTATGGACGATGGCGTCGCACGGTCACACCGGTGGTGAGCGTCCCCCCACCATTCCCTTCATTTGGGAGGGGTGGCCGACGGGCGCCTACAAAACGGGATTGCGTTCTGCTGGATCAACGGCGACGGCCGCAAGCCTCTGCCCCGCGCGGCGGCGCGGCGGCCGGTTGCCCCACCTGGCTGAGGGAGGAGCTCGGCCGCCGGGAGGAGGCGCAGCGCAATTGGCTCCCGCGCTCGGCAAGGCCGTCAACGCAAAGCGACCGGGCCGCCGCTCGCCGTTGTTTTCCATGGTGACCGCCTGCAACTTTGGCCGCACATGCCTGCCTCGCGTCCCTCTGCGGTCGGGTCCCGACCCGCACTTCCCGTTGTTCCGACACCGGCGTTCTGGCAAGGACAGACGGCCCTCTTCGGTTTCCTCGCGTTGCCCGGCGTGTTCTTGGACACCCGGTCCAGTGGCGACGTCGCGTATCACGTACTGTCCGGCGTGGTCGGCGCCGTGGGAACAACCTGGCTCAGGCGTGATCTGGCGATGGCGGGGCTACCGATCCTGCAAGTGGCAACCGTACGTCGATGGGCCCTGCGGGTCGTGCCGTGGACGGCGGTGTGCTGCATCGTCACCGATGGGTTGCTGGAGCTCGGCCTGCGGGGCGTTGAGTTCCCACCATCCGTGCGCGCGCTGCTGCTCGACTGGTTCCTCCCGTCGTTTGTCCGGTGGTGCGTCGGACTGGTGACGTGGCTCGCGGTGTACATCGGCGCCGTCTCGCTGAAGTACGCACGCTCGGCGGCGGCGGAGCAGCGTGAACTCCAACGCCTCGCGCAGGACGCGGAGGCGCGGGTGGCTCGCGTCGTGATGAATTCGCATTTCCTGTTCAATGCGCTCAACTCGGTCCAAGCGCTCATTGCCAGCGACCCTGAGCGCGCGCGCGCGATGATCGGCCGATATGCCGAGATCCTGCACTACGCGACCGCCACTGGCCGTCGTCACGCGGCGCCCCTGCAGGACGAAATGGCGATCGCACGAAGCTACCTGGAAATCGAGCAGGAGCGATTCCACGACCGCATGCGGATACGTGTCGAACTGGACCCGGCGGTGGCGCAGGCCATGGTCCCCCCACTGATGCTGCAGACGCTCTGCGAAAATGCCGTGCACCATGGGATCGGCACGTCGCCATCGGGGGGAACCATTGTCGTGCAGGCCCAACGGGCGGGCCGCTTCGTGGAGCTCACCATCCGGAACCCCGTGGGCGACGCGCACACCGCAGCGCCGCGCAGGGAATCGTCTGGGATTCGCAACTCTATCGAGCGGTTGCGGCTCCTGTATGGAGAGGAAGCCGCCCTCGAGTCACGTCGAACGGCACCGACGGAATTCACCACGCACATCCGCTTCCCGCTGAGCACTGACGAATCGTCCGGGTGACGCTGGCAGGTTGCCCGTGAGCCGGCGGTGGCCGGCAGCGGCCGGCTCAGGGCAGCTTGCGCGTGGCCGTGGTGTTGGGGACGAAGATCAGGGCATCGAACATGGGACGCATGGTCAGCGGCTGATAGGAGGTCGGATCGTTGGCTCCGGCTCCCAGCCATCGCGTGCCCTTGGCTTGTGAGAACCACGTGGCCAACGGACCGGTCACCGTTCGCAGGTCGAACCAGGCCGGCGTCGTGAGGGCCGACAACAACGCTCCGTCCACGGTGGACGCCGGGGCCGATGGCACCGTCTGCGGATCGTTGGGGGCGTTGGCATTGTACTGCCCCTGTCCGAAGGAGAATCCGATCGTCACCAACCCAGCGTTCAGGGTGCGGCGGAGGAACCAGCCAGTCGATCTGGAACCTTCCGCGTCGACAACCCCGGTGTGTCCGTTGTGCCCCCACAAGACCGCGCGTTGGGTGATGCCGGTTCGTCGGGCCGACCAGAGCAGATTCTCCGCCATGACGCTGTCGCGCAGGGTGAAGGCCCCACCCTCGTCGCCCGCTGCCGACTTCACGGCCTGATCGCCAAACAGCCGCAGGATTTCGGCGCTGCGCACGGCCCACGCCCCGTCGCTCTCGCCGAGCGATGCCGTCAGGAGCGGCGCGGCAGCCGCCACCGCCGTCGACGCTTCGCGCAGGGCGGCGGTGAATCGTGTGGCCTGCGCCGAGGTGAAACGGCCGGCGTTCGTAGCCGTATCGGCAATCGCGCCCGCCGTCGCGTAGTGCTGCTTCACCTGATTGGCCAGGAGCGGATTCGTCCGGCGCAAGAGGGTATCCAGCTGCGCCATCGTCCCACCGCCCGTGGTGAACCCGTAGTCCTGCGGGTCCACCCCCACGAACTGCACCCGCTCGCTGGCGGAGCGGGTGGCATTCGCCGCGCGGAGCGTGCGCAGCAGGTCACGCACCTCCTCGGTCCGCCACACGTTGTACTGCAGCGCAGCCATCGCGACCGCTTCCGGCACTGGATCGCCCTGCACATAAGCGTTTACCGTGCGCGTGGCAGCCCATGGGGTCTCGAACGCGACGATCCGCGTCCCGTTCTGGATCAGCAGCTGAATAGCCTGATTCTTGTACAGGAAAAACTCGCGGGTGCCGTGTGTCGCTTCTCCGAGTGTCACCACCGTGGCACTACTCGTGCCTTGCAGCACGCGCTGTCGAACAGCCGATGCCAGCAGACCACTGTCACCGAGCGGCGTGGCCTGCGCGCGGATCTCGGCGACTACCTCCGGTGTGGCGGCGGGCTCCGTATTCGACTGACATGCCGCCATGAGCATGACGGCGGCCAGCGTTGGCAGGCGCAGCGTGCGCGCCGCGTGTACGTTCTTCATGGGTCTGTGCGTGAGGGGAGTGTCGACCGTGGACTGCGGTAACAGTCATGCGCCCTCGGACGATCGGCAATTCGCGGCCGGTCGAATGGTACATCGGCACGTCCGAACGGTTCATGAGACCGTCGAGCAGTCATGCGAAACTTCGGACCACGCGGTATCGTACCGGCGCAGAGAGCGACCAGACAGGACTCCATAGCCGAGAACGAAGATCGTGATTCGCCCGCTGTTCCGTGTACTCCTGGTGGACGACGAACCGCTCGCTCGCCAGGAGCTGAGGCGCCTGTTGTCGGACTTCGCCGACCGATTGGACGTGGTAGGCGAGGCCTCCACCATCGCGTCGGCCAAAGCGGCAATTGTCGAACTGGAACCCGATCTGGTGCTGCTCGATATCGCGTTGCCCGATGGCAACGGGGTGCAGTGGTTGAGCGCGCTGGACACCTCCCCGCACGTGGTGTTCGTGACGGCGCATCAATCGTATGTGTTCCGGGCGCTCGAGTTGAATGCGTTGGACTATCTGCTCAAGCCGGTCACGGCGACGCGATTGGCCACCACGATTGCCCGGGTGCTGCCTTCACTCGAGGCTACCGCCCTAGCGCGGGGGGAAGCTGCGGCGACGCCGGCCATGGAGGCCGCGTCGCACGACGAGGGCGGTGAAACCGCGTCGCGGCACCCCCTGGCACTGCACGATCGGGTCTTCCTGAGCGACGGTGAGGCCGGATGGTTCGTGACACTCGGCGAGATGCGGCTCATCGAGGTGCACGGAGAGTCCACGCGCGTGCACTTCGGACGCGGGAGCGCCGTGAGCCGCCGTTCGCTGCGAATGGTCGAGGCGCGCTTGCCAGCGCGGGCGTTCCTCCGCGCGAATCGGACACAGATCGTCGGTGTGCACTGGATTCGCGAGGTGCGTCCGTGGTTTGCCGGTCGCCTGATGCTGCGGCTGGACGGTGGGCACGAGGTGGTGGTATCCAGGCGCCAGAGTCGCGCGATGGCCGAGCAGTTGCGCTTGTGACATACAACACGAACGGCGCTCCCGCGAGGCGGAGACGCGCAGCTGCTTGGGGATGGTGAGTACCACCTACCGGTGCAACACGGACGGGAGGAGCGTGGTGTCGAGCCACTGGGTCCAGCTGGCGAGGCGCTTGTCGGCCACCGGCGTGACCACGGGGCGCCGAGCATACGGCCGACTCGGTCGCTGGCTGTCACCGGGTGCGTGGAGGCGCCGCGCTTCGAGTGGGATCCGGCCAAGGCCAGACTGAATCGGCGGAAGCACCGCAATGCGATTGAGGAGGCGCAGACCGTGTTCGCCGATGCCCACGATGAGCATGCCATCGTGCTGGCGGATGCATCGACCGTACTTCTCGCTATTCGTGGTCGCGATCCTCACGCAGAGTGCCCTACGCGGGGCCGCCGATCTGCCGGTGATTGCCGACGGACATTTGCTCACGGGACTCCTGCGCATCGTGCTGCTCGTAGCCGGGGTACTCGCGCTCCGGGCGCTCTGGCAAAGGCAGCGGGATGCGGCGCAGGTAGCGGCGGTGTGGGCGCTGCTCGCCGTCGGGTTGGTGGTCGCGCAGGATATGGCCGTGGTGGGGTATACCCGTGCTGGCCTGGCGGACCGCCTGCTCGCGACGACGCTGCTGGCGTTCGTCGCCGGTAGCGCGGCCTGGCGTGCACGTCACGCACCCGAACACGCGTGAAGCGCCGCACTGTTCTTGTCATGGTAGACGGTGGGTGCATGCGAAGGCCTCACGACACGGTCCTGCTGGCAGCGCAATGAGGTGTGCGGCAGGCGGTCGTCGCACTCACCGTCGCGCCCACGCACGGCGCCCGTCCGGCCGCATCTCGTATTGGCGGTGGATTTCGGTGTACGTGCACTGAACGGTTGGCATGATCGCTCGACCTGCGCCGTGCTTCAGCAGAATCCCAAGTGGAGTGGCCCCGGAGCGTCATCACGGGCTCGACCCGGCTCGGTGGAATACCCAGCATCAGCGTTCCGGACAGCATCGGGCGCGCAAAGGTTCCCTCGGGGGCGGCCCCCTGCCTTAACCGACGTGCCCGCAGCGCTCACGGTGCCCGCGCCAGATCGCCGGCCGACCGCCCGCAGCACGGCGGGCGTTGATGAGCGCCACCTGCTGCGTCGGGCTCGTGACGTCAGCAAACACACGCCCCGATCATCAGAGTGACGATCGGGGCGTGTGTTTCCATCGGTGTAACGGACAGACTACTCCCGACGCCCAGGCCCCACCTGTCCACGCAACTCACCGCCACCGTTCCGGCGCGTGTGGATGTTGAGGTACGTCGATCCGGCCTGCATGCGCGTGACCAGCGAGTCCCAGGTGAACGGCGCGACCATGAGCAACGAGGCGCGTGTAACGCGGTTCTGGCGCAGGATGCCGCCAGTGCTGGGCACGGAGATGCTTCCGGTACCAGGCGCGCGTGCGGCTTCAGTGGGGACGAACCAAGCCATGATCGGCCCGTTTTGCCCCGCCACGTTCGCGTGGAAGTGCGCCATCGTGATCGAGTCGATGCCGGCGACGTAGATCTCGTACTGAAGGGTGTTCGGGTCTTCGAGGACCCAGTTTGCCCACCCCGTCGCGCTGGTCGTGACGGCCGGTACTTCGTTGGCCCCACTGAGCGTGGTGGTGAAGTTGGTCTTTGTGGGCGCCGAAGCGGAAATGTCCGCGTACGTCTCAGAGCAGGCGGCCAAGCCCACGGACGCCGCCAGGGCGACGACCGTCAGAATGCGATACGTCATGCGTCGTGGACTCCGATTAGGCGTTGCGATCGATGCAGCCGACGAATTTGCCGTTGTTCGTCTCGATGAACGGCACCGGGTAGTTGACGTCGACTCCGTAGGCGCCGCCCTTGTGGAAGACGCCCGTTGGGAACACGGCCTCGGCATTGCGTCCGTACTGGCGCACGAGCCGCCGGAGGTCTCCGAGGCGATGTCCGGTCAGGAACATCCAGTAGGCGCGCTCCTTGAAGACCTGATCGACTTCGGCGGGCGTGCTGCCCGGGCGGGCCAGCGCGGGCAGCGCTGCGATCGCCGGCGGGTTGAACGCGGCCGGGAGCACCGCATTCGTGATCAACGACGGCAGCGCCGCGCGCAACGTGTTGAGCACGGCCACGTAGTCACCACCCGTCCGCTGCAGGTTTTCCGCCTCGATCAGGCGGGCCTCGACGCCATCGGCCAGCACAATCGTCGCGGACCGATTCATGTACTTGGTCTGCACATTCATCTGCGTGATGTTGTCCGCACCGACGCGCGGGAAGAAGGCCGCGCCACTACCGCGCGGCGAGAACACCCGAGGATCCGTGGCCCCATCCGTGAAGAAGGGAAGCCCGTTGATTCCTTCCCGGTCGCCGACCGAGAAGCGGGGGAAGTTTTGCGTCGGCAGGAAGACGCCGTTGTTCTGACGCCCCGAGTTCTCGGAGTGGAACAGGTTGTAGCGATAGGTCGTCGGCACGGCAGCCACCGCTGCGGCCGCATCGGCAAAGCGCCCGAGATTGAGCAGCGCCCGCCCGCGCCCGATCCGCGCCAGATTGAGAGCTCTGGTCTGGTCGACCGTTGGCGTGGCCGGCGTGCCGATCAGCGCCAAGGCCGAGTCGAACTTGGCCACTGCGCGCGTATACAGTACCTGATTGGAGAGCGGCTCGCCCAGCTCGGCCGTCCCCGCGTCCACGTCGAACGTGGAGAGCGGAATGCCGTTGCAGTACATCTCGGCGAGCATGACATACGTGAATCCGGCGAGCGCCTGCACTTCGGCGCGGAGCGGGTTCGTCGGCTGCACCTGCCCATAGGTGCGCTCGACGCGCTCGGCGGTCGCCCGGGCGCGTTGCAGCGACCGGTAGATGCCGTCGAGCGTGCCGTTGATCGGATTGGTCGACCGAACGTCCATCTCGAACCGTGTCGGGAAGGTCTCGGCCCAGATGAACTCGTCGGCGAGGAGACCGCCGAGCGTAATCACGCCGTCCTCGCCGCCGGCGCCCATCGCCACCTGGAGGTCGGAGATGACCGAGGCGCGGAGCGTCGGCAGCACGGCCGGATCCGCCAGCGAGCCGGGCGTCGCGACGTCCGGGTCCTCGACGGTCAGCAGGCTGTCCCTCGAGCAACCCGCAGTGGTCAGCAGCGCTGCCCCGAGGGAAGCGAACATCAGGTGGCGCAGGGCACGAGCCCGTGGCGCCGACCCAGGCATGGAAGTCTTCATGAGAAGGGTCGGTGGGATTAGAAGGTCAGGTTCAGGCGCGCCGTGAGGCGGCGCACCGGCGGAGCGGTCAGGAAGTCAGTCGTGCCGAAGTTCGAGCTCGAGACCGACAACACTTCGGGATCGAATCCGGTGTAGTTCGTCCAGAGCGCCAGGTTGCGCGCACCAATCGTCAATGTGGCGCCAGCGGCGCGCATCTTCTGCGCCCACCGCACCGGCAGCGTGTACGTCCCGGCAATCTCGCTCAACCGCACGAAGCTCGCATCCTCGATGTACCCGTCACTCGTGCCCATCGCGCGAGCGGTCGACTTGACCTGGTCACTCAGTGGGGCGTTGCGATCCCAGAAGTCGGGGCCGTTGGCAAAGCCGCCGTTGTTCCGGAACTCGCGCGTGTTGTTGTAGATCTTGTTGCCACCACGGTAATTGACGAGCGCCGTCAGCTGCAGCGACTTGAACAACGTGACGCTCGTATTGAACGCCATTTCACGCGTTGGCAACGGTTGACCGATGTAGTCGAGCGAGTCGGACAACACGATCTCGCAGCGGGGGCCACCCACCAACTGCGGGTTGGCCAGGCCACCGTAGCTCGGGCAGTTGACCCGGCTGATGATGCCGTCGCCGTTCAGATCGCTGTAGCTCAGGATCTTGCGCTGGAAGTATCCGCCCGCCGGGAAGCCGGCGCGGAACTGCTGCGTCCCCTGAACGATTGGCGCGATGACCTGCCCGTCGGCCGTCCCAAGGTCGACGACGCGATTGGAGAACGTGGTGAAGGTGATGTTCTGCTCGAACCGGATCGTGCCGTTGTCGATCGGCCGGACGGTGATGGACCCTTCCGCGCCGCGCGTCCGCATCAGCGACAGATTCACGAACTGGTTGGCGGCGACGCCGAGCGACGGCGCCAACGTACGCTGCACCAGCAGATCCGTGGTGTTGCGCCGGAATCCGGTGAACTCGCCCGAAAGCCGAGCGTTGAACGCCGAGAACTCGAAGCCGGCTTCCGTCTCCGCCGTGATCTCGGGGCTCAGGAAGGCGTTGCCGACCGGGCCACCAATGGTGACCGCCGGCAGGTTGGCCGAGGCATCGGTGATGTTGACCGACACCGGACTGAAGAACGTCTCCGACTGGCGGAAGCCCGGACGCTGGCCGGCACGCCCGTAGGCGGCGCGCACGCGCATGGTATTGAGCCAGTCCCACTTCGGGAACCACTTCTCCTCGCTGACCACGTACGACGATGTCAGGCTGGGATAGTAGGTCCAACCGGCGGCCGAATTACCGAACACCGAGGCGTCGTCGAAACGCAGCGCCGCCGTGAGGAACAAGCGATCGTTCCACTCGAACCGCTGTTCGGCAAAGCCGGCCACCGTCACGATCTTCTGATTGACCTCGTTCACCGTGAAACGAGCGCTCGCGCCATTCAAAGACGCCGTTCCTGGCAGCAACACCGCGCCCGAGGCATCCGTCCGGCGGGTCTGCTCGTTCAGGTACTGTCCGCCGACCGTTGTGGCCGAGCGGATGTTGTCGGTCAGGTTGAAGGTGCCGGTCAACGAGCCGGTGGCCGAGAGCGACGGGATGTAGGACTTGGACTGGAAGCGCGACCCTTCGATCGACGCCGCGTTGAGGAACACGCGGCCGGGCGGCACCAACGTCTGGTCATCGCGGCGCAGGAGGTCGCCACCAACCCGCATCGTGCCCTTGAGCCAACTCCTTGGCGTCCAGTTCAGCGTGTTCGCCAGCACCAGGCGCTGAATGTTCTGCTGCTGCTGCTGCACGAAGTACTGCGTCACCGGCACGTTCGAACTCACGTAGCCACGCGACAGGGAGTCGTTGTTGGCCGCGCACTCGGCGATGCGCGTCCGCGTCGTCGGGTTGCAGTCGAACGCGCCACCGAGCAAGCCGGCAGACAGCGTGCCTGCGAACAGGTTGTCGTTCAGCGGGAAGCCCGACGAGCTGTTGAGGTAGCCGATATTGATCACCGCCTGCAGCGAAGGCCGCAAGTTTGCCGTCAGGTTGGCCCTGAGGTTGCGCCGGTACAGGTTGTTGGGGGCGAAGATGCCGCGATCCTGCTCGATGTCCGCGGCGAGGTAGTACTGGGCATCTTGTCCACCGCCAGAGACGGAGAGGCCGTAGGCCTCGTTGCCACCGGTGCGGAAGGGATTCTCGTTCAGGAAGGGGCTGTTCTTGTACAGCGTGTCCGGTGACGTGCAAGTACCCAGCGCCTGCGCTTCACGCGAGCACGCGCCAACGCGGGCGCCCACTGCATTGCGCCCGACCTGACGATAGTTCACGAGACGGACCGCATCGTTCGACAGACCGCCAGTGGCCGACAGGTCCAGCCGCGTCTCCTGCTGGCCGACTTCGCCGTAATAGCTCCACCGCGCCTTGCCCGCCTTGCCGCGCTTGGTCGTGATCTGGATGACGCCGTTGGCGGCGCCGGTACCGTACAGCGCTGTCGCCGCCGGCCCCTTGATCACCTGAATGTCCTCGATGTCTTCCGGGTTGATGTCGTCGAAGCGCGATGACTGCGCACCGCCGATGCCGAACGTCAGCCCACCCACGTTGTTGTTCGCAAAGACGCCGTCGATCACCAGCAAGGGATCATTCGACAGGTTGATCGACGTCACGCCGCGCAACCGGATTCGGCTGCCGACGCCACTCGTACCGGCGCCCTGTTGCACCACGATGCCGGGCGTGCGCGCTGCCAGCACCTGCGAGAAATTGGCGACGGTCGCGGGGTTGAAGGCGCCCGAGTCGATGCGACTGATCGACGCACCCACCTCTCGCTTGCGCTGCTGCTCACCCGTCGCCGAAATGGTGATCGCGTCGAGGTTGGTGGCTGCCACGCTGAGCGCGAAGTTGGCCGTCGCCGTGCCGGCCGCCGTCACCGTGATGGTCGCCACGCCCTGCGAGTAGCCCAGGCGGATCGCCCGTACGGTGTAGGTGCCAGCCGGTACGCCGGTGATGCGATAGGCGCCACTGGCGTCCGACCGCGCCGCGCTCATCGTTCCCACCACCTGCACTCGCACGTCTGACAGAGGGCCCTTGGTCCCGAGGTCGGTCACCTTTCCGGCGACCGCGCCAGTCGCAGGCTGGCCCCCGGCAACCGTGCCGGTCCCGGCGAGTGACACAAGAAATGCCAGCGCGAGCGCGGCACGTGATCGCAACACCTGCATGGAAACGCCTCCTGGGAGGGACGAGGGGGCAGGAGAGGCTGCGGGATATCGCAGCCACCGAGAAGACGGACCCAACACATTGCGCAGTGATACCTCGCCGCTGCGCGCGGTCGATCACGCCCTGCATTGTGCCAGAACAGTACCGGGCGCTCCGACAAGCCCTTCGCGAGCGGTGCTCGGCTTTACCGACTCCTGACAACGAGTAAAGAACGCGGTTCCGCCTCGAAACGCCGTGTGCCGGAACGGCGTGGTAGCTCAGCACTGAGCAGGTCACGACTCGACACAGCGAACCAACGTACGTCGTAACAGATCCGTGTCAATAGCAGGGGTTGATTCGTCCCATTAAGGGCCCCAGGAACCACAAGGCGTGCCCGTCGCAAACCGGCCAACGAACAACGGGCCGCGACGGATCGCGGCCCGCGTCCTCGTGCCACCTTCCTACGGGGTCAGGCCGGCACGATCCCCGCGAACGAAGCGTCCGCGACGGCCCGCATCGCTTCGATCCACCCTTCCACGAACGCCACCAGGTCGGCCATGGTCTCGGCGTCGAACATGCGCTTCACCCAGGCCACGGCGTCCGGCTCGGGCAGCGGACGCACACCCCCGGGCGTCAGGACGCGCTTGTAGCTCGCCACCCCCTCCCCGGGATCCCGCCCCGCATCGCACGCCGCACGCAGCGTCAGCCACATGGCATCGCACGCGTCGACGCGGGCCTCCTCCGATCGATCTCGCCGCCGCCATGGCCACCGCCAAACAACGAGTCCCGGCGGCGGCACGAGAGTCGGCGGCGGTGGTGGCGGCCCCACGGCGTGTCAGCGCAATACCGGCATGGTGAACGACGCGGCATCCGCACCCGAGGGCCAGCGTGTGGTCACCGTCTTCACGCGCGTGTAAAAGCGCACACCGTCCATGCCGTGCTGGTTGTGGTCGCCGAACGCGGAGTCCTTCCAGCCACCGAACGAGTAGAAGGCCAACGGCACGGGAATGGGCACATTGATCCCCACCATCCCGCACTGCACGCGCTGCGCGAACTCGCGTGCCGCCCCGCCGTTTCGCGTGAAGATCGCCACGCCGTTACCGTACTGGTGGCTGTTGCACAACGCGAGGGCTTCGTCGGCAGATTCCACGCGCACGATGCACAGCACGGGGCCGAAGATCTCTTCCCGATAGATCGACATGTCGGCCGTGACGTGATCGAAAAGCGAGCCGCCGAGGAAAAATCCGACGCCCTGCGTGGCCGGGTGCGTGCGTCCATCCACGACCAGCGTGGCCCCCTCGCTCACACCGGCCGCCACGTACCCGCTCACCCGGTCGCGGTGCACCGCAGTGACGAGCGGGCCCATGTCGTTCCCCTCCTGGTCCGACGCGCCCACCCGCAACTCGCGCACACGATCGGCCAACCGGGCCACGAGCGCATCGGCCGTGGCGGTACCGACCACGACGGCCACGGAAATCGCCATACACCGTTCGCCGGCCGAGCCGTACGCCGCGCCCATCAGCGACTCCACCGTCATGTCGAGATCCGCATCGGGGAGCACCACCAGATGATTCTTGGCGCCGCCCATCGCCTGTACCCGCTTGCCGTGACGCGCCGACGTTTCGTACACATGCCGCGCGATCGGCGTCGACCCCACGAAGCTCACGGCCTGAATGCGCGGATCGGTGCACAGGGCATTCACCGCCTCGGCGTCGCCTTGCAGCACATTGAGCACGCCTGGGGGGCCACCGGCCTCGCAGAACAGCTCGGCCAGCCGGACGGCCGTGGAGGGATCCCGCTCCGATGGCTTGAGCACCACCGCGTTGCCACAGGCGAGCGCCGGTCCCAGCATCCACAGTGGCACCATGGCCGGAAAGTTGAACGGCGTGATCGCCGCCGTGACACCGAGCGGTTGACGCATGGAGTGCATGTCGATCCCACGCGCTACGCTATCGCTGAACTCGCCCTTGATGAGGTGCGGAATGCCGGTGGCGAACTCCACCACCTCCAGCCCGCGCTGCAATTCACCACGCGCGTCGGCCACGACTTTGCCGTGCTCGCGGCTGATCAGGTGCGCCAACTCGTCGGCATGGGCGAGGCACAGCTCGCGCCACCGGAAGAGCACGCGGGCGCGATCGAGCGCCGAGCGAGCGCCCCACGCCGGCGCCGTCGCCGCCGCATCCGCGATGACGGTTTCGATGTCGACCGCATCGGCGAGCGGCACGTGCGCCGCGACGGCGCCCGTGGAGGGATCGTACACGGGAGCCGTGCGTGGAGAATGTGCGTCACGGCGGGCGCCGGCGACGACGTGCGGAATGCGTGGCAGAGTCATGCGTCAGGCAGAAGAAGTGCGGAAACGAGCGCGCGGTCCTGCGTGATCGTCGTGTGCGCAGTCCGCGGGAGGTCAGACAAGTGCGTCGATCACGGCCGTGGTGACATCCCGTGTGGTGGCGGTGCCGCCCAGATCGGGCGTACGCGGACCACCGCCGCCGACCACGCGCTCAATCGCGCGGACGATCCGATCGTGGGCAGCCGTGAGCCCGAGATGCTCGAGCATCATGGCGCCCGCCCAGATGGCCCCGATCGGATTCGCGATTCCGCGGCCGGCGATGTCCGGAGCCGAGCCGTGGATCGGCTCGAACATCGAGGGATGCTGTCGCTCAGGGTTGATGTTGGCCCCAGGTGCGACGCCAAGGCTGCCGGAGATAGCGGCCCCGAGGTCCGTGAGAATGTCCCCGAACAAGTTCGACGCCACGATCACGTCGAGCGTGCCCGGATGCGTCACCATGCGCGCGGCGAGCGCATCCACGTGGTACTTGCGAAACGCAACGGCGGGAAAATCGGCCGCCACGGCATCGAGGGTCTCATCCCACAGTACCATGGAATGCTGCAGCGCATTGCTCTTGGTCGCACTCGCCAGCCGCGAATTCGGCCGGCGGGCCGCGAGCTGAAACGCGTAGCGTGCAATGCGATCGATCCCACGCCGCGTGAACAGGCCGGTCTGCTCGGCCACTTCATGCGGCGTGCCGCGGTGCAGGCGTCCACCGAGCCCGGCGTACTCACCCTCCGAATTCTCCCGCACGCAGATCATGTCGATGTCCGCCGGCCCGCGACCGGCGAGCGGGCCGGGCACCCCGTTCAACAGGCGCATGGGCCGCAGGTTCACGTACTGATCGAACCGTTGGCGTATGGGCAAGATGAGCTCCCACACCGACACGTGATCGGGAACCCCGGGGGCGCCGACCGCGCCGAGATAGATGGCGTCGAACGCCTGCAGCTGGTCGAGCGCGTCCGCGCTCATCATGGTGCCCGTGCGCTGGTAGTACTCGCATCCCCACGGAAACGCCGTGAACTCGAGCACGCACGGCTCATCTCGGACCGCGCGCTGCAGCACGTCGATCCCGGCGGGAATCACTTCCATGCCGATGCCATCGCCGGCAATGACGGCAATGCGGTACGTCGTTGGAGGAGTGGTCATCGACACGCGAGCGTCACATGCCCGGCGGCGTGAACCGACCGTCCTGCGCCAGCCATCCACCGTCGGCGTAGATGATCGTGCCGTTCACGTAGCTCGCGGCATCGGAGGCGAGGAACAGCGTGGGTCCCACCATTTCCTCGGGCTTCCCCCAGCGATTGAACGTCGTCTTGGCTGCGTACGCGTTGAACCACGCGTCATTGGCCTTGATCGGTGCGGTCAGCGGCGTTTCGATCACGCCGGGGCCCACGCAGTTCACGCGCACGCCGTACGGCCCGAACTCGCTGGCCGCGCCACGCGCCAGCTGCAGAATGCCCGCCTTGGTGGCCGAGTACACCGACTGGCCCGGCTCGACGACGAGGGAACGGATCGACGAGAAGAGCACGATGCTGCCGCGCCGTTGCGCGACCATGAGGCGGCCGGCCGTGCGCAGCACGTTGAAGTTGCCGGACATGTTCACCGTGAGCACACGATCGAGCTCCTCGTTCGTGTAGTCGAGAATCTTCTTCCGGACGTTGATGCTGGGAGTGCAGATCACGATATCGAGGCGGCCGTGCTTGGCCACAATGCCATCGAGCGCACGATCGACCGACGCCGCATCGGTAATGTCGATGGCGCCTGATTCGGTGGTGCCGCCGGCCTGCGCGGCGACGGCCGCCGCCTTGTCCTGCGCGACATCGAGGCAGACGACCGTGGCCCCCTGCGCAACGGCGCCGAGGGTGACCGCTTCGCCGATGCCGGATGCGCCGCCGATGATGGCGGCAACCTTGCCGGTGAGATCGAACATTCCGTGGCTGGCCATGACGCGCTGTCTACTCGCTGAGAGGGGGAAGGATGGTGCGCGCCGGGCCGTGAGATCCGCCCGACACACGCCGGATGAGTTGCACTGCAAAGAAGGCGGTGATCGAACCGGCCAGTCCCGCCATGGCTGGCGTGACGCCGGCGATCGGCAACGCGGCGGGCCAGAGATGGAGCCCCCCGACAATGGCGATTCCGGCCGTGATCGCCGCGAGTGCATCGGCGGTGGCGGCGCGACGGCTGAACAATCCGGCCAGCACTGGCACGAAGAGACTCACGCCCATGATGGTGTAAAAGATACTGAGGGCACTCACCACGCCGGCCGCCGTCAGCGCCACACCCACCCCAAGCGCACCAGCCAAGACGGCGGTAACGCGGGTCACGCGCAACATCTGCACGTCGGACGCCTCACGATTCACGAAGCGCTTGTAGAAATCCTGCGAGAGCGACGTGGTGAGCATGAAGAGGACGGCGTCGGCGGCGCTCAACTCGGCGGAGAACACCGCCGCGAGCCCGAGTGTCCCGATCGCGAGCGGCACCCCCGATACCAGCAGCGTCGGCAGCGCCAGCTCGGGTTGTGTGAGAGTGGGAAACTGCGCGCGCGCCATCATGCCCAGCACCACGGGGATGCCGGCGTACATCATGAGCGCCAGCGCATTGAGCCCGACACCGATGCGCACGGCGCGGTCGTCACGGGCACCATAGATTTTCTGGAGCAACCCGGGCGACACGATGAAGGCGGGGCCGAGCATGGCGAGATACACGAGTCCCGAGCCGCCGCTGCTCCACGGATTCCAGTAGTCCGGTGTGGGCTGCAGCGCGCGCACGGCCTGCCAGCCACCCGAGGCGGACAGCGCAAACGGAATGGCGATCGCGAAGCCCGCCAGCTTCACGGTGAGCTGCACGACGTTCACGTACGCGGAAGTGAGCAAACCACCGGCCGCGAAGTACACGGTGATCAACACACCGCCGAGAATGCAGCCGAGACTCTTGGGCACGCCTGCCACGACGTTCAGAATCCACGACACGGCGATCAGCTGGCCCGCGAGAATGAACACGGCGCCGATCCAGAGTAGCGCGGCAATGACCGATCGTACCCCGACACCATAACGGAATTCGAGATAGTCGCCGACGGTGCGCAGATCGTGGGTGGCCGCCACGCGCCGGATGGCAGGACCGATCCAGAAGCCGAGGACGATGGAACCGAGACCAGCGGAGAGCACCCACCAGATGGCGGCAAGACCATCACGATAACCGAGGCCCGTGGCGCCTACGGTGGAGCCGGCGCCGATGTTCGCCGCCAGCAACGTGCTGAAGAGCAGCCCCGGACCGAGCGCACGACCAGCCACGAAAAAGTCGCCGGCGGTTTTCACACGGCGCGAGATCCACGCACCCAACGCTAGCTGCGCTGCGGAGTACGCGATCAGCAGCACGAGTTGCACGTTCACCGGCGGCAGCGCTCACACATGGGCAAGTCCCGTTGCGAGAATTGTTACAGTGAGTGTTCGTAAAGATGCGCGAGAATTACGCCGCGCGGTGGTGCTTGACAAGTCTTGCGCGACGCGCGTAAATCGCCGGTATGCTCACCACCTCGCGACAGATCGATCGTGTCTTCGCGGCCATCGATGCGGCCGCCGACGAAATGGTCGACTTCACCGCCGAGCTGGTTCGCATCCCAACCGTCAATCCTCCGGGCGATGCCTACGAGGAGTGCGCGCACTTCATCGGTCGCCGCCTCGCGGCCTGCGACTTCGCGGTGGAGTACGTCGCCGCCGAAGGTCATGCCGATCACACCCCGGCGCATCCGCGTGTCAACGTGGTGGGACTGCGCGAAGGAATGACGAAGCGTCCGCTGGTGCATCTGAATGGTCATTTCGATGTCGTGCCGGCCGGTGCCGGCTGGACCGTCGATCCGTTCGGTGGCCTCGTGCGCGACGGGCGCATTTACGGACGCGGCACCTGCGACATGAAGGCCGGCATCACCGCGGCCATCTACGCCGCCGAAGCGATTCGGCGCGCCGGCATCACGCTAGTCGGCTCGGTCGAGGTCAGCGGGACGGTCGATGAAGAAAGCGGCGGCTTTGCCGGCATGGCGTGGCTGGCGCAGCAGGGACGCCTCGGCGCCGACCGCACCGACGCCGTGATCATCACCGAACCCACCAACACCGATCGCATCTACACCGGGCATCGCGGCGTCTACTGGTTCGAAGTCACCACGCGCGGGCGCATCGCCCACGGCTGCATGCCCTTTCTGGGGGTGAGCGCCATCGAGCACATGGGCGTGATTCTCGATCAGATCCGCCGCGAGCTCATGCCCGCGCTGGGCGCACGCACCACGGCCGTGCCGGTCAAGCCGGACGGCGCGCGCCATGCCACGCTCAATATCAACGGCATTGCGGGTGGGCAGCCGATCGACGGCATCCAGACGCCGTGTGTGGCCGACCTGTGTCGTGCCGTATTCGACCGCCGCTTTCTGGTGGAGGAAGGGTTCGACGCCACGCGCGGCGAAATCGTGGAGCTGCTCGAGCGTGCCGCCCGCGAGACCCCGCATCTGATCTATGAACTTCGCGATCTGATGGTGGTGCATCCCGTGCGTACCCCCGATGGGGCCTCGGTGGTCTCGTCACTCGAGCGATCGATCCAGCAGGTGCTCGGGCGCCCCGCCGTCCTCGCGGCGAGCCCAGGGACCTACGACCACAAGCATGTCGATCGCATCGCCGGCGTGCCCAACTGCGTCGCCTATGGTCCGGGCATTCTGGATCTGGCGCACCAGCCGGACGAATACTGCGTGATCGAGGACCTGATGCAGTCTACCAAAGTGCTTGCGCTTTCGCTGCTGGAGTTAACCGGCAGCGCGTGAGAAAGTGGTAACCGCTGGTTGTAGGTGTGTGCAGGTATCCGTTTCCCTCACTTAAGGTCGAGTCCTGATGATACGTCGCTGCCGATGGCTGGCCGCGCTCCTGCCCTTCGCGGCCGGGGTCCTGCCCGCCGCCCCCCTCCATGCCCAGGGAACGGGCACGGTCGCCGGGCGAGTCACTGATGAACGGACAGGGGTGTCGCTTGCCAATGTGCAGGTGTTCGCTGACGCCAACCTGCTCCGAGTGGCGCGGACCGACGCCACCGGACGCTATCGGTTGACGGATGTGCCGGTCGGGACACGCTCGCTCAACTTCCGGCAGATCGGGTACGCCTCGAAGGTCGTGGCCGTCACCGTGGCCGTTGGGCAGACCGCCACCGTGAACGTGGCGCTGGCATCGCGACCGATGGACCTGGACGCCGTGGTTGTAACCGGACAGGGCGGTGAAATCTCGAAGCGACGGATCGCCACCACGGTCGACGTGGTCGGAGCGGACAAGATCGAAGCGTCGCCGGCCCGGCGACTCGACGAACTACTGCAGACCAACCTCCCCTCGGCGCAAATCCGACTGACGTCAGGGCAGCCGGGGACCACGTCCATCATGCGCACACGCGGTATCACGTCGGTGAGCAACAACGGCACCCCGGTGATCTATGTCGACGGCGTGCGCATGGACAACCTCAACACCATCGCCGCCCTCGGCATGAACGTGTCGGGGAACCGGGCGCAGGGGGCAGCGACCAGCGCCATCGCGGACCTGCCGATGGACAACATTGAGCGGATCGAGTTCATCCCCGGCGGCGCGGCAACAACGCTGTATGGGTCGGACGCGGCGAACGGCGTGCTGCAGATCTTTACCAAGCGCGGCACGGCGGGCGGAACAAAAGGCTACTTCGAAACCCGGACGGGGTTTGATACGCCACAAACACAGTTCCTGTTCTTCGACCGCACCGACGACCTGCTCTACCGCCGTGGGCTCACGCAGCAGTATGCGGCCGGCATCGAGGGGGGCAACAGTGCCGTCACGTACAGCCTGTCGGGGAACCTGCGGGCCAGCGCGAGCCACCGCGTGTACGGGGACAACCGGGCGTTCGGGTTCCGGAACGCGATCGGTGCAAACGTGGGATCGAAGGGTCGCTACCAAGGGTCGCTGTCCTACAACGAAACCGACAATCCGCGCTTCCGGAACGGCAACGCGGGCGGCTACACATCGCTCTGGGTGCTCGAGGCCGGACGGTCGTCGGCGTTCGGATTCAACAACGACATCGACGCACTGGGAGCGGCCGGGTACGACAGCCTGCGGACGTTCGTGGACAACGCCGAGCGCCTGCAAAACAACCGCGTGTTCACGCGGGCGTGGCAGACGTCGCACCGGCTGGACTACAACCCCACGCCGGCGCTCAAAACCAACGTCACCTTCGGGCTGAACAACCGGTTCAGTCGCGAGAAATCGGTGGTCACCAACGAATTCCTGATCGCAACGCGGGCATTCCCGCAGGGGACGACCGATCGCGGAACGATCCAGAATTTCGAGCGGACATTCACCGGGTTCACCTTCAGCGCCGGAGCACAGCACAGCGCGACGGTGGGGTCGGCGCTGTCGGTGGTGTCGTCGGTGGGGGCGCAGCTGTTCCGAAACGACGACGTTCAAGTGGCGTACACGGCGACCAACGTACGCGACGGGCAACTGACGCTGCAGGGCGCCGGGGTGTCGCAGAGCACCGACCTGGCGTTCCGCGTGGCCAACTACGGACTCTTCGGGCAGAGCAACATCAGCTGGCGCGAGAAGTACACGGTCGAACTCGGGCTGCGCGCCGACAGGAACACCGCCTTCGGCGCCAACACCGGGGCGCAGCTGTACCCCAAAGTCGGGCTGGTGTGGGCGCTGGGCAGCGAGCGGTGGCTGCGGAAGCTGATATCGGAGGAGGTGCTGTCCGATATCCGGCTGCGTGGCGCCTACGGGGTGGCGGGGCAGTTCCCGCAGCCGTTCGCGAACGACCGGACGGTGGCGATCAACCCCTTCCTGGGGCAGCAGGCGGCCACGTTTGGGCAGCCCGGAAACATCAACCTGAAGCCGGAGCGCACGGGGACCACCGAAGTGGGTGCCGACCTGTCGTTCCTGCAGGAGAAGCTCACGCTGGGACTCGGGTGGTACTCCGCCCGGACGGTGGACGCCCTGATCAACGCGCCGCCGGCGCCGTCCACCGGCGAAGTGAGTCAGGTGACCAATGTGGGTGAAATCTCCAACCGGGGGATGGAGCTGCGGGCCACGGCGACGCCGGTGAGCACACCGACGTGGCGCCTGTCGCTGAACGCCTCGTTCAACACGCTGCAGAACAAGGTCTTGCGCCTGGGCGGGACGCCGCCATTCGCGATCAGCGGGTACGGAGCCAGCACCGTGCAGGGCATCGTGCAGGAAGGGTTTCCGGTGGGCTACCTGCGCGGGGCGCAGGCGGTGTTCGACGCGAACGGCGCGATCACCGAGATCCGCGAGCTGCAGTTCCTGGGGAAGCCGATGCCGGACAGGTTCGGCAGCTTTGGCGCGTCGGTCGGGATCGGCTCACGGCTCACCATCAGCACCAGCGCCGACTACCAGTTCGGCGCGCAGGCGCAATCGTTTGACAAGGCGTTCCGCTACCTCTACAACGTGGCGGGCACCGACGGCTACGTGCCGGCGGCGGCGCTGGCGCAGGCGCCGTACAACGGCAGCCGCGCAGCCATCTGGCAGCGAGTGATGAACTTGTGGGTGGAGAACACCGACTACGTCGCGCTGCGCACGCTGTCAGCGGACTACCGGATGCCGGAACGCCTGTTGCCGCGCGGGGCGAAGGACCTGCGGGTGGCCTTCCAGGTCGTGAATCCGTGGCGGTGGGCGTCATCGAGCTTTGACCCCGAGACCGACCTGTCGTCGGCCGGGACGCAGGGGGGTGCCGCCGTTGGTGGCTTCAACTACGCCACCGAGGTGAACCCCCGCAGCTTCCTCCTTACCCTCCGCTTCGGGTTCTGACCATGCGCCGACCGATCCATTTGCGCACCGCCGCCCGCCTGCCGCTGCTGGCAGTGGCTGCGGCCCTCGCGGCCTCTGGGTGCGACAGCTTCAGGCCGACCGAGGTGCGCAACCCCAACCTCACCGACCAGCAGTTCCTGGGTACCTCGGCCTCCGGCGCCGCCTGGCTCCGGGGAACGCAGCGACAGTTCCTGCTCACGCTCAACACGGTGGTGCTCAACTCCGAGATCGCCTCGGACAACTACTTCAACAACTACACCACGAACAACCAGCAGCTGGATGCGCCGAACATCCTGTACATCGACCCCGAGGTAACCTCGGTCCAGAATAGCATCGCGCGGCTGCGCTACATGGCCACGTTCGGACTGGACAGCGTGTTCCCGCGTGACGAGCTGGTCACCGCAAACGACCGGGCGCAATTGCACTACCTGCGGGGCACGGCGCAGCTGTTTGCCGGGGAGATGTACGTGGGGCTGCCGGCGGTATCCAACGGCCCCGTGGTGGATTGGGGAGCGCACCTGAACGGGGCCGTCACCGACCTCATCCAGGCGCGCACCTTGTCGACGGACGCCACACTCCGGAACGCCATCACGCTGCTGCTGGCGCGCACGTACCACCGGCTGGGCAACAAGGCGAAAGCGACGGAGGAGGCGGCGGCGGCGCTGGCCGCCAGCCCGACATTGCTGTTCAACGCCAACTTCGACCCGGTAAATGGGCCGGCCAACGGGATGGTGGGAGTACTCACCAGCGGCGTGAATAACTTGCAGCCGTTGCCGCGGTTGGACTTCCTGGACCCCAAGCACCCCAATCGGGGAGCCAACATCCAGACACCAATCGCGTTCGCGAAGGCCGAGGAGGCGCACCTCATTCTGGCCGAAGCGGCGGTGGCGGACAACAATCTGGTTGGCGCGCGCGACCGGCTGAAGGCCCTCCTCACGCTGGTCGCGACGCGGCCGGTGGAGACGATTGACAACCGGGTGCAGCAGCGCGGGCGTGCCGGCGGCAAGATCATCTACCCCAACAGCGCCGCGCACACCGTGGCCTTTGCCGCCGGCCAGCCGCAACGGGCCAACTTCGTGCTGGACCGCAACGCCACCACGCGCGTGCCCACCGTCTCGGGAACCTCGGTCACGGCGGCCGCCATCGACGCCGCGGCCACGGGCGACGAGCTGTTGTACCTGGTCTACCTCATGCGGCAAGAGATCTTCATTGCTGAAGGACGGCGGCTCGCCGACCTTGGGATTCGGCTTCCGGTGGCGTGGACGGAAATCATCGCGAACCCCAACACCAAAGAGGGGGAGCCGTACACGCAGGCCCAAGTGCCGACGTTCATCCCACGGGCCTTTGAGATGGACGCGTTCAGTTACGACGTCACGGCGCGCACGGCCGTCATGCGCCACGACATGAACCGCGTGCTGGTCCAGAACAAGGCCTCGGCCGCCGTCCTTCCTTTCCACTAGAGCGCGGGGCAGATGACGCGACGGATGAAACGGGTCACGTCGGGGGCGGTGGCGCTCTTGGTGTCCGCTACGGTGGCGGGGGCGCAGCCCCCCGCCCCGCCAGGACGGGTGACCGTGGTCGGGCCGGGCCCCACGAACTCCATCACCGACGTCCCGGGCATCAAGGTGGGGCACCATACCCGGTCGGACAGCGGCTATCGTTCCGGCACCACGGTGATCCGCACCGAAAAGGGCGCCACCGCCGGCTACAGCCAAATGGGTGGCGCGCCCGGCACCAAGGAAACCGACCTTCTCAAGCCCGGCGGGCAGGTGCGCGCCGTGCAAGCTATCGTGCTCAGCGGCGGGAGCGCCTTCGGGCTGGATGCCGCCACCGGCGTGATGCAGTGGATGGAGGAGCGCAACTTCGGAGTGCGCGTAGCGGGCGGCGTCGTGCCGATTGTCCCCGCCGCGATCCTGATGGACCTGGGCCGAGGTGGCAATTTCAAGAAGCGCCCCGATGCGTCGTTCGGCTATAAGGCCGCCGAGGCGGCCACCACCGCCCCCGTGCAGAGCGGCCGCATTGGCATGGGCATGGGTGCCGGCTGGGGCATGGGCACCGCCAGTGTGAAGCTGTCCAACGGCTACACGGTGGCGGCCATCGTTGGGCTCAACCCGGCCGGCTCACCGCTCGACCCGCGTACCTGCCTGCCGTACGGCTCCTTCCTCGAGCTCGGCGACGAGTTCAACCTCGTGCAGCCCAAGGCCGAGGAATGCACGGCGGCGGCTACCGGCCGTGGGGGCCCGAACGACGGCTCGGACAACGCCCCGCGCAACACCACGATCGCCCTCGTGGCCACCGACGCCCCGTTGCTCGACCTCGAGGCCGAGCGCATGGCGCAAATCGCCAATGCGGGGCTCGCTCGCTCCATCCGCCCTATCCATGGCATCGGAGACGGCGACACGGTGTTCGGCATGGCCACCACGCCACCCACCACCAGCATGAGCAACGCCGATCTGCAGGCCATCTTTAATGCCGGCGCCGATGTCCTCGGGCGTGCGGTCGTACATGCGGTGCTGATGTCCAAGCAGGTCGGGAACAGTCGCGCAGGATACTGTCAGCAGTACCCGAGTGCCTGTGTCAAACGCGCGGCGGCCGGCAAGTAGCGTCGCACGTCGCACCACCCCTTTCCAGACCGGACACATGAAGCGACTCGCCGGTGCGCTGCTGGCCATGCTCATGCTGACCGGGGCCTCCAGCCCCGACGCAAACACCCTCGACCTCTACTTCATCGATGTCGAGGGAGGACAAGCGACCCTGATGGTCACGCCGGCGGGGGAATCGTTCCTCATCGATGCCGGCTTCCCTGGGGACGGCACCTTTGCGTCGAAGCCGGGCGACCCGGCGCAGGCCCGCGACGCCCAACGTATTCTGGCCGCTGCCCGTGATGCGGGCGTGCGCCAGATCGACCACCTCATGCTGACCCACTATCATGCCGATCACATGGGTGGTGTCATCGAGCTGGCGCAGCTGCTCCCCATCCGCCATTTCATCGACCACTCGGCCCCGAGCCCCGAGGCCGAGGTCGGCGTACCGGGCACGCTGGCCCTCTACGACGCCTACGTAGCCCTGCGGGCCCGCGGCACACACACCGAGCCCAAGCCTGGTGACCGGCTGCCCCTTGGTGGTGTAGACGTGGTCGTGCTGGCCTCGGCCGGCGAGGTGCTCGTCGAGCCGCTGGCGGGCGCCGGACAGCCCAACCCGGCCTGTACCGGCACCGGGGAGCCGGCGCAGGAAAAAATCGAGAACCCGCGCTCGACCGCCATCCGTGTGCAGTTCGGGGCGTTTCGCTTTCTCGACGTCGGGGACCTGAGCGGCGCCCCGCTCTTCGCCCTCACGTGTCCCACCAATCTGATCGGCACGGCGGACGTGTACCTCATCGCCCACCATGGTGGCAACGATGGCGCAGATCCGTCGCTGTTCGCCGCCGTGAAGCCCCGCGTGGCCATCTTCAACAACGGCCCGCGCAAGGGCGCGCAGGCGCGCACCTTCGCAACGCTCCGCGCGATTCCCACCATCGACGGCTGGCAGCTGCATCGCAGTGCCAATCCGGGCGTCGAGAACGTCCCCGACGCCCGCGTCGCCAATCTCGACGAAAGCACCAGCGCCTGGCTCAAGGTGTCCGCCCGCGCCGACGGCAGCTTCACCGTCACGAACGGCCGCACCGGGCAGACCACCGCGTATCCGCGGTAACCGCAACGCCGTAACCGCAACGCGGTAACCGCGCGCCCTCATCACCACACGAGTTCTGAGATGACCGTTCTAACCACGTCCTCCCCGGCCCTCGATTCGCAGTGGATGCCGTTCACGGCCAACAAGGCGTTCAAGGCGCGGCCGCGCCTGCTCGTCAGCGCCAAGGACATGCACTACCAGTCCGATGACGGGCGCGAGATTCTCGACGGGACCGCTGGGCTCTGGTGCGTGAATGCCGGGCACTGCCGCCCCTCGATCGTGGAGGCCATCGTGCGTACGGCCTCGACGCTGGATTTCGCGCCGAGCTTTCAGATGGGCCATCCGCTGTCGTTCGCACTGGCCGACAAGCTGGTGAAGCTGCTCCCGACCGGCATGAACAAGGTGTTCTTCTCCAATTCGGGAAGCGAGGCGGTGGATAGCGCCCTCAAGATCGCGCTAGCCTACCATCAGTCGCGCGGCGAACCAGAGCGCCGCATGTTCATAGGGCGCACGCGCGGCTATCACGGCGTGGGCTGGGGTGGCATTTCCGTGGGCGGCATCGAGATGAATCGCAAGACGTTCGCGGCGCAGCTCATGCCGCACGTCGATCATCTGCCGCACACCCACGATCTTGCGCACAACGCGTTCTCGAAAGGTCAGCCGCTGTGGGGCGCACACCTCGCCGACGCCCTCGAAACCATGATCGCCACCCACGGCGCCGGCAGCATCGCCGCCGTGATCGTCGAACCGCTGGCCGGATCCACCGGCGTGCTCGTGCCCCCCGTGGGCTATCTGGAACGACTGCGAGCGCTGTGCACGGCGCATGGCATCCTGCTCATCTTCGACGAAGTCATCAGCGGATTCGGACGGCTCGGCGCCCCGTTCGCCGCGCAGCATTTCGGCGTGACCCCAGACCTCATGGCCATGGCCAAGGGGCTCACCAATGCCGCCGTGCCGATGGGCGCCACCGCAGTGCGGAGTACGCTCTACGACACGGTCGTCAACGCCTCCGAACGTGGCATCGAATTCTTTCACGGCTACACGTACAGCGGGCACCCGCTGGCCGCCGCTGCGGGCATGGCCACCCTGGACCTGTACGAGCAGGAAGGGCTGTTCGAGCGGGCCCGCACCCTCGCCCCGGAGTGGGAGGCGGCCGTGCACGCCTTGCGCGATGCCCCGTACGTGATCGACGTACGCAACCTCGGTCTCGTGGCGGGCATCGAACTCGAACCGCGCGCTGGTCTGCCGGGTGCCCGCGCGTACGACGCCTTCGTGAACTGCTTCCATGAGCAGAATGCGCTGATTCGCGTGACCGGCGATATCATCGCCCTGTCGCCGCCGCTCACCATCAGCGTCGAGCAGATCCACGAGCTGGTCGGTAAGGTCCGCCGGGCCCTGCTGACCATCACCAGTTGACTCGGCCAGCATTCCGTCGACAACCGAGTGCCGTGGGGCGTTCCCGCGTCATGACGCACCCTGGGCGCGCATGCGCAAGCCAGCCCCCCACGCGTGGCCCGGCGGTCGGGGCGCATCGGCGACTGACGGCCAAGCAGGCGCAGGCCATCCACCGAGCGACCACTGATACCACGCCCGATCAGCGGACGTGACCGTTCGCGCGTACACGCAGCGCCCTGAGGCCACATCCGCCGGGAACTCCGTCGCCCCTCGACGTCGACCCCCGTCGGCGATCAGCTCGTCGATCCCGGATCAGGGGTCGCCGGATCGATCACCACGCTGTCGCCAATCGCGCACCGGACGCCCGGACGCTGGACGCCGCTGGGGATCTGGTGCCCACTGAAGAACATGCCGCAGAGGGACTGCGGGGCGTTGTGAGAGTCGAGCCCGTGAGGGCTTGGAAGCAATGCAGAAATGCCAATTGTCGGACGTTCCGACCACCACGGCGCCCCACGCGGCTCGGCGCGATCCCCCGTAAGTCCGGGCGTACCGACCGGACACGGTGAACTCGAGTACTACGTCGGCAATCACCACAGCGAACGCGACCAGTATCGTCACGCGTCCGACGTCACCGCTGGGCACGGCGACCCATTACGCGAGCGTCGCCACGCGCATGACCCAAAGCCCGGGCAACCCCAGGGGCACCGAGGCCAGACTACCCGGCAGCGCGGTGAACAGCAGCACGAGCGCAAACATGGTGCAAACGACACACCCGCGACGGGCGCGTTTCGTGGCCCCCTGGTCCCACCGCCTGCCGGGAGGGACCAGGATCCGACCCGAAGCGTGACGTTCGACGCTCACGTCCCGTCTTGACCACGACGAAATGCGTTGTCGGCCCAAACAATGAGCGTGTCTCCGGTGTCCTTCGTCCTCTCAGCATTCCTCGCGCAACGTCCCGACGTCGATCGGCTGACTGCAGACGCTCAGTCGTTCGGGGTCGTGCAGGTCGATGCTGCAGGTGTCGCCACACTGTACGATCGCTGGGAGTCCGGCCTGTGCGGGACGCCGGTCAGCGCCGCCGGAGGGCGCAACGTGTTCACGCACGTCGCGTCGTGTACCAACCACCGGCTCATGTTCGGCACGTTCAAGGGGGGCGCGGCGCAGGGTGAACTCGACAATCGGTTCACCCCCACGTTCACACAAGATGAAGCCGACGAGATGCAACGGACCGCTGGCCAGCGGGAGCTGGCGCTGGCCGTGGAGCCTCTCGAGAGACCGGGTGACGCCGCGGTGGACGTCCGCGATGGCCTTCGCGACGTGTCCCTTGCCCAAGGGGATTCATAACGTGCTCTCCTGGCTTCGCCGACGGTTCGGCGGTGGCACAGCGGGGACAGAGGCCGCCCCGCAACCGGCCATTGCGACGCCCACGACGCCGGCGACGACACCGTCCATCGTCGCGACGCCGTCGGAGGCACCAGTCACGGTCCCCGACGGACCCGCCCCCGCCCTCGTGGAGTGCTGGGCCGCGCGTCTCACGGCAGCCGAGGCACTGCGGTGTGCACATCCGATCGCGTCGCGTCAGCCAGATGCCGCAGCGCTGCTCGCTTTGCTGGCGCTCGAACCCGACGCCGTCATCCGGCAGTTACCCGCGGCTGCGCGCGACGCCATCGCGCTCAGCGATGACCCCTCCATGTCGCGCACGGAGCTGGCGGAGCGACTGACCTCCGACCCCGCCTTGGTGCAGGCCTTGCTGCGCATGGCCAATAGCGCCGCCATGGGCAGCGGCCGCGCGCCGGTGCTCGGCATTGCGAAGGCCCTCGACCGCATCGGTGTGGCAGGGGCCCAGGCCGTCATTCTGGCCATTTGCGTCGATGGGTTGTTGAGTCGTCCGGGTGGCGCCTTCGACTGGATGGCGAGCCGAGTGTGGACCCACATGGTGCGCACGGCACCGATCGCCCGCGCCCTCGCGCCCGCGATGGTCGCCAACGCCGACGAAGCGTTCGCTATCGCTCTGCTGCACGACGTGGGCAAGCTGGTGATCTTCGATCGCCTGTCGGTGCTGCGGGCCTCGCTGCGTCGGTCCATCGACCTCGACACGGACTTCGTACACCAGCTCATCCAGCTGCTGCACGAACCGCTGGGGGCGCTCGCTGCCGTTCAGTGGGGCATGGGCGATCGCGCCGCCACCGCCATCGGCGCGCACCATCGCCGAGGGGGCGCCGCTGTGCTGGCCCCTCTCGCCGAGGTGGTGTTCGTGGCCGAACGCGTGGACCTCGCGCAGTACCGGGGCCAGCCCGTCGACTTCGATGCGATCTGGAGCCACGGAAGCCTGTCCGGCACACCCGCCCGAGCGGCCGACGCCGTGCAGCGGTTGCGCGACGCCGCCTGACGAGCACCCCCGACGCGTGACCCATAGCGCGCGTCGAGGGCGTCCGTGATCACGTGCGTGTTCGGTTCGGCAAGCAGGACGCGGGAGCTTTGCCGAATTCGCCGCAGGCGCGGTCTCCCTGCACGCCGCAACACGGTTCGCAGAGAACCGAGGAGGTGGCGAGGGGGTGCAAGGCCGCGAGGGCGAGCGAAGCCACCTCCGCCTCCGCGAGCATGATCGCGCTGACGAGGCGAAAGCACGCCCCGAGCTGCATGGGTGCACCCCCGGGGCTGCTTATGCCCCAGCCAGCGAGTTGGTTTCGGTTGCCAGGGCATGCCCCAAGACCTTGAGGTGCTCGGCAAGGCCCTGTTGCATCGGCGTCGCGGTGAGGCCGTAGGCCCGCGCGATCTTGGCGCTGTCGAAGCGGTAGTCCTGCTCGAACTGGTAGGACATCTCCAGCAGACCGCGCACCGCGCCGTCGAACAGTCCGACCATCTGTAGCAGGAGCTTCGGCAGCACGATGTGGCGGGACTCCTTCCCCAAGAGCGATCCGATCAGCTCGACCAGTTGTCTGCCCGTCAGCGGGTTCGGGTCGGTGGGCATGTGCCAAATGGCGTCAAAGGCATCTGCCCGCTGGCCCAGCGCCGCGACGGCACGCCCCGCGTCCGGGATATACGTCAGAGAGTGCACCATGTCGGCGCTCAGCAGCAGCTGTGCCCGCTGGCCCTTGGCCAGCTTCCCGGCGATGGCCTTCACCTGATCGAAGGGGAGGTAGTTGCCATAAAAGTCCGCGCTCCTTGCGATCAGTCCGCGAATGGTGCCCTTCTCGACCGCATCCATCAGGACGCGCGCGGCGCGAGCGCGGGCCAGTCCCTTCTGTGTCGTGGGATGATCCGGGGTCTCCTCGGTCATGACACCCCGTACCGGCCCGTACATGTAGACATTGTCGAAATAGACGAGCCGCGCACCGACCCGCCGGGACGCCTCGACCGCATTGGAGACCGCCAGCGGAAACCCCTCGAGCCAGGTCTTCGCATCGTAGGGCAGGCCGATGACGAGGTAGACTACTTCGGACCCCTCGACCGCCTTGGTCAGTCCATCCAGGTCGAAGACGTCGGCGCTCACGGTCGCGGTCGCCCCTGCGAGCGGTTTGGGATGTCGCTGGACAACGCGCACCTGGCACCCTGCCTGTGCCAAATGGCGCACCGCTTCCACACCGATCGTCCCATTCCCGCCAATGATGCTGTGGAAACCCATGTGTCGACCCGTGGATGGAAGCCTGATGCCTGCTCATGTTTACAGTAGTAACATTGACAGGGGGAGCGTGCACGGTCAAGATGCGGTCATGACGCAGCTCCGCGACGCGTACCATCACGGGGATCTCCGCAACGCGCTCGTGGCCTCGGCGGTGCGGCTCATCGAGACCGGTGGGTCGGGGGGGTTCAGCCTGCGCGAGGCCGCGCGCGAGGTTGGCGTTTCGGCGAACGCGGCGTATCGGCACTTCGATACCAAGTCCGCCCTGATCACTGCGGTCGCAGCCGATGGCTTCGCTCGGCTCGCAGAGCGCATTCGGCGGGCGATGGCCAGCGCCTCGACCGGTCAGGGCGACGAGCCGGCGTCCATCGCCCGCTTCAAGGCCGCGTGCTGTGCCTACGTCGCATTCGCCGCTGACCACCGGGAGATCTATCGCGTGATGTTCGGCGAATGTGGGGTGGCGTGTGTAGGCGCGACGCCCGGACACGACGAGGCGGAGACACCCTGGACGCTGCTCGGTCGTGCCCTCGACGCGCTGGTGGCCGAGGGTTTCCTCAGTCCCGAGCGCCGCCAAGGTGCGGAGCTGACAGTGTGGACCGTGGTCCACGGGTTCGCGTCGCTGTCGCTCGACAATCTCGCCGCGGCAACCACGCCGCAGGAGCGGATGGCGTCGCTGGCGTCGCTGCTCGATTTCACCGTGACGGGGCTATGCGCGCGCACGCCCGCTGGGGGAAGCGCACGATAGCGTCGGAGGGCCGTCCAGGAACCGTGCGCCAACGCTGCGGCAGCGGACATCGCGACCGGACATCGCGACCGGACATCGCCACCGGGCGTTGGGCGCTCGCCGTGGGGGCTCGGTCGCGCGCACGGTGCATCTGCGGTGACTGGTGACTATGGCGCGA
>VYKS01000103.1_pt1 | contig 54090 bp, 53 predicted proteins | sample 5114511 | NCBI WGS metagenome assembly VYKS01 (sample SAMN12291795, study PRJNA351875) | freshwater metagenome | isolation source: freshwater lake | place: USA: Michigan, Gull Lake | collected 2011-07-05 | reverse complement strand
CGGGACGCGGAGCGCGCGGTGGCCGTGGCGGTTGCGCCGGGAGCGCCGAGAGCGCCGAGAGCGCCGACCCAACGAGCCACGGCAGGACCAGCGCCAGAGTGCGATTCGCAGAGTGCATGGACATCAGTCTCCTCGGTAGATGGCGCCATCGACGTGCGACGACGCTGTGACCAACGCGTTCACCCGCGTCAGCAGATTGGTTTCGCGCAGTGTTTCGCGCGGGGCGTTTTGTGTCTCGGGCGCGGTGGAGCGCGCCTGCATGACCTGTAACAGCACCAACTCAAGATCCTGCAGCAGTCGGCGCGTACGTTCATCGCGCAATGGCGGTTGATCGAGTAACAGACGCGTCGTCGTGAGCAGCTCTTTGGCCAATGGGCCCAGCGCCGCTTCCCCCTGACCAGCAGGTGATGCATCGCGCACCGACGTCAGCAGGGTGACCGTGCGCGCGAGATGTTCCTGCATGGCGACACGGGCGGGGTCGGTGCTGTACTGCACCATGGCCTCACCTGCTCGCGTCGCACTATCGGCAGCCACACGCGTCGCCGGCCCGGCCGACGGCACGACATACCGTCCGATTGCCACACCCGTCACCAGCAGCGCCGCGGCCGCGGCGATCTGCCGCGTGTACCGCGCGATTCCGGTGCGCGGCACCATCGTCACAGGGGGCGGCACGAGCGCCGCCGAGGATACCTCTTCCCGACGCGCACGCTGGATGCGCGCCCACATCATGTCGCGTGGGACTTCCACCGAACCGTCCAGGTCGTCGGCGGCGTCACGGGCGAGCGCGAGCATCCACGGTTCGAGCGGCGCGTCTGGGACGCCGTCGTTGGGGGTGTCGTCGGGCGGATGAGGGTGGCTGGTCATGCCGACTCCTTGCCGAGTCGCAAGGCGTTGGTTGGCGCGAACGCCGCCAACGCATTGCGTAACTTCTCGCGGGCTCTGAAGAGCTGCGACTTGCTGGTGCCAATGGCACACCCTAGCGCGTCGCTGATCTCTTCGTGGGTGAATCCTTCCACGTCATGCATCACGAACACACGGCGGGTGCCTTCGGGGAGCGCAGCAATCGCGACCGTGAGACGTGCCTTGAGGTCGGGATCGCTGTGCGCAGCGCCGGTGGTGGCCACGGTCGTAGCCTCTTCGAGCGGCGCGGCAAACGCTTCACGGCGTTTGTGGGTGCGCAGTCCGTTGAGGGTGACCGACACGGCGATGGCATGGAGCCAGCTGCCCAGTGCCGCGTCGCCGCGGAACTGGTCGAGGCGATTGAACGCCCGCAGGAACGTGTCCTGCGTCCATTCCTGCGCGAGCTCCGGGCGTCCGCACATCCGGTGGATGAGGCGGTAGATCCGGTCTACGTGACGCTCGTAGAACTGCCGTTCCGCTGCGGGATCACGGGCCCGGAGCCGGGCCAGCCATTCCGCGTCAGTCGGCGGTGCCTCGAGGGTCACCGCGCCGTCGTCGTGTCGGGGCGCATGCATGTGCGGCGAGAAGACAGCGCGGACCGGCAAAAGGGTTGCGTGGCACTTCGCGGTGCCAGAGGCAAGACGATGAGACGGGAAACCGCCGAGGGGGGACGCAGACGGTGAGCGCGCCGCGAGACCAGACGCTGCGATGAATACTGAACGTAAGCGGCCAGACCACGACGACCGTGAGACGTACGCGTACCGGCGTCCGCTTGAACGGCTTGGGCACGTCCGCTTTGGGCGGCGAGCGCTTCCCGCAGGGGGTGGGCCCCTGCCCGCCCCACACCATCAGCTAGCGTACCGTCTCGGAGACTTTCTGTCCTTGCGGCACCACAATGGCCTGCGCCGGGCCGGCCCCGAGCGACTGGCCGGGCTCACTCATGACACGCGTGAGGAAGCGCTGCCCTTCACCGATGCGCTCCACCTCGATCGCCATGCTTTCGATGGACTGCCCCATCTGCTCCAGCCGGTCAGTGACTTCGCGCGGAATGGGCGCGATGACCGTGGCGCCGCGCTTCCAGATGCGGCGCGCGTAGGCAATGGCGATGGGGGCCAGCACGAATAGCGTGAAGGTGATGAAGACCGGAATCATGACGTCTTCCGGCGATCGTACATTCGGCGGCGGCGGCGGCTCCTCCACGACGGCACCGGGGACCGAGGCCGCCTTCGACACGGCCAGATCGGCCTGATCGATCTGCTTTTCGAGCGACGAAATGCGCGCATCCGTCTCCTTGAGCCGCGCCGCCAGCCCATCCCGGTCGGGGGTCGTGATATCTTCGGCCTTCAGATCCCGCGCGATCTCGTTGCGCTGCTCCTGCAGCCGCCCCAATTGGTCCCGCAATACGTCGCGCTGCGCTTCCATGCCCTTGAGTACCGCAGACGGCGACGCGCCGTCGAGCGCACGGAGCGCCTCGGTCGAGACGAGATTGGGCTCTGGTGTCGACGGCGGTACTGGCGGAGTGGGTTGCATGGGGCGGACCGGTCTTCGAAGGACGACGAACGCAGCGAGCTGAGGCCGGAACGGCCAGTCTGTGTGCTGTACGTTCGGGGAGCCCACGGGTTTCGGCAACCGGGCCCCATGGTCCAACCATAGCCGGAGGCTCAGGCGATCAGCAGTCGCGCGTTCTTCCAGTGGGCGCGCACGACGCACAGGGCCCCCGCCGCGACCGACAGCACCTCGGCGGCCGGTGTGTGCATGGCCGGGCGCACCACCAGCAATAGCTGCAACCCGACGGCAAACCAGAGCGCCGGCTGCCACGAGCGGTGGCGTCGGAGCGCGTGGCTCAGGCTCAGGATGCCGAGCAGGACCGACGCCCCGAGAAAGGTGCGTTCGACCCACGGCGCGGCGAGGCCGCCGGCGCCGAAGGCGCTGAGCGTCCCCATAAGCAGCGCCGTGGCCGCGCAATGCACGGCGCAGACGGTGCTGGTGGCCATGCCGAGGCGATCGAGCCACGGTAGCGGGCGATGGAGCTGTGGGGCGACGGAACTGCACATGGCTATATGATAGTGATTTATCATCATTTATCAAGACGACCCGTCGGGCGGGGCCGCCGCCACTTGAACCGCTCTCCTGAATTGACCAGATATAGAGGCTCTCGTTGTACGAGCACGCCGATTTCGGCGACCCCCGTGTGGCTGCGCGCTGCGGTCGGGATCCCATTTATGAACGCGTTCACCGCCGGCAATGGTGGCGCAAGCTGCTGGAGTTACGATGGCTCAGGAAGGCATTCATCCGCCGTACCACCCCGTCGTCTTCAAAGACGCGTCCACTGGTGCCCTGGTGTTGACGCGCTCGACGATGACGAGCGACTCGAAGATCACGCTCGACGACGGCAACACGTATCCGCTGGTCCTGCTCGAAATCACGGCCGATTCGCACCCGTTCTACACGGGTACGCAGCGCCTCATCGACACGCAGGGTCGCGTCGACAAGTTCAAGAAGCGCTACGGCCGCTAAGGCAGTACGGTTCGAGTCGCTGCCGCGGCGGCGGCTCTCTACGAAAAACCCGAACGCACGACCCGGAACTGATCAGTTCTGGGTCCTGTGTTCGGGTTTCGAGTTTCGGGTATGTCGAGCTACTCCCCGGGGCTATTCCCCCGGCGGCTCCGCCCCGGTGAGTACTGCCGTGATCACCAAAACCGCCGCGGCCACGCACAACTCCACGCCGATAATGCGATTGACGGGCACCGTGCCGCGCTGAATTCGGCGGCGTTGAGAGAATCCGATGCACAGTACCAAGATCACCAGCAGTACTTTGGCCAATAGCAGCCTTCCGTAGTCGCTGGCCACAATGGCCGCCGGCGACACGCCCAGCATCAGTCGCGCACCGCTGCCAATGCCCGTAAGCACACTCACCGGCGCCATGACGCCGGCAGTTCGGCTCACGGTGCGCCACGCTGTATCACGCAGTGCAAAGCCAGGCACTCGGGTGAGCAGCACCGTACATAGCAGCCCACCAATCCAGGCCCCGGTGGCGGCAACATGCAAGGCATCGAGCAACCGGGCGCCTACGGGCCACTGTTCGTCGGCCGCCGCGTGTCCCAGCCCGCCCATAGCCACGGCCACACCCAATGACGCCATGAGCAACAGGATGGACGTGGCGCGCCTGGTGGGCAAAACCAACGCCACCGCGGCCAGCACGCTGGCGAGTGCGAGCTGACTCCAGCCACGCCCCCACGAGGTTTCGCGCAGCAACACCGGCAGCTCCGCGCGGGGCATCTCCAACGCCGACATCTGAGCCAAGAGCAACAGCAGCGGTGCCGCCATCAGCAGCAGCGCGGCCCCCCACGCCACCACCCGCGGTGCGCCAACATCGTGCACACATCGCGCGCCCGCCTTCCACTCGGGGTCGAGGAACGTGATGGTGCCTCGCCCCACCGCGACGAGCGCGCCGGCGTACAACAGCCAGCGCGCCGTGGCCGCGAGTGTCAGCAAATCGGTCACTTACTTGGGGAGCGCGACCGTGAAGCTGGAGACGCCGTCTACCACGTGGCCGTCTTTGGACATGGCTTTCCAGGTGACCGTGTATTTCCCGTTCGTCAGCGGTGACGTGAACTTGGCCACCACCGGGTCTTCGCGCTGCGCGCCGCGCGTGAGCTTGGCCACCGCCACGGCGGCGCCGGTGGCATTGGCCACACTCACCTTGGTGGCCGGCAAGTCGGCGGGCTCACTGAGCCACAGCTTGACCGCCTCAGGTGAGGTGGCGAGGGTGGTGTCCTTCCCCGGGAAAATGGCCTTGAGCTTGAGATGGGGCAGGCGGGCCGCACTGGCCAGCGCCGGCACCACGCACGCGGCAATCACCAGCGGCAGCACAAAGCGAGCGGAACGGGTCATCGGGAAACTCTCCAGGGATTGGTGAAACGCGGATCGCGTAGGAAGGTGCTATCGGTGAGACTGCGCAGGAAGGCCACCAGGTCCCGCTTCTCCTGCGTGGTGAGCCCCATGGGCTTCAGGAATTCACTCTTGAGCGGGCTGTCGGCCCCCACGCCGGCATTGGGGCCACTGCGAATCGTGCGGCCACCGGCGTTGTAGTGCTCGATGACCTCCTCCAGCGTAGCAATGCTGCCATCGTGCATGTACGGCGCCGTGACCGCGATGTTCCGCAGCGTGGGCGCTTTGTGCTTGCCCATATCCTCCGGGTCGGTACTCACGGCGTGCACCCCGGTATTGGGCGCAGGATACGCCCCATTGCCATCAATGTTGTAAAGCGCGGTGTTGTGGAACTCCACCTCCACAAATCCCTTGCCCACGTAGTTCACGGTGCCAGTAAAATTGAAACCGCCGTGACAGTGAAAGCACTCCGTCTTTTCGGAGAAGAACAGCGCTTCGCCCCGACGGGCCGATGCACTGATGGCGGTTCGCGTCCCGTTCTTGAACGCATCGTACGGTGAACGACCGCTAATGAGCGTGCGCTGAAAGCTGGCAATGGCTTTCACGATCCGGTCCAACGTGACGACATCGGCGCCGCCGGGAAACGCCGCAGCAAAGAGTGATGCGTATCGCGGTTCACTGCGCACCCGTTGCAACAGCGCCTGTTCCTGTCCGGAGAGCCCCAACTCCACCGGATCTTCCCCAAACATGGGGACAAGCGCCTGCTGCTCCAGCGACTTCATGAGCGGATTGGCCCACGTGAGCGCCGGGCTATACGCAACATTGGCCAGAGACATGCTGCCTCGCGGATGCATGTCGCCGGTGGATCCCACCGCCCGCGGCAACGCATCGGCAAAAGCGCGCGCCTGGTCGTGACAGCTGGCACAACTGAAGGTGCCGTTGCCCGAGAGGCGGGTGTCGTAGAACAGATGCCTCCCGAGTGCGACCTTGGCGTCACTCATGGGATTGTCCTCCGGTACCACCGGTTCAGGAAATCCCTTGGGCAATTGCCACCGGTATGGCGCGGCCGGCGCCTGCGCCGACAGGGCGCCGGATTGCGGCCGGCTCGTGAACGCCGCCACGCCGAGCATGGTCGCCGTGACGCCTGCGACTACGCTCCACCGGCGACGGTGCTCGCGGCGGTTGCTCAATGCTGTGCACCCTGCGCGGTACGGACCGCGCCTGCCTTTTCGCGGCGGAAGAAGGCGGGGCTGTCTGCTCCCGTTCCGTTGGGATGTGCCAATCCGAGCGAGGCAAACAGTCCGCCGCAATCCACATCGCTGGGCGCCGACATGCATCCCATGGCGGTCTGCGGCTGATTGCGTCGTACATCGCTGCGTGCGAGCAGCGCCGCAAGATCGGCCACCACGACATCCTCCTGTGGATTGAATCCGCTCAGGCGAATCTCGGCGCGATTGGGCTGGGCGCAGCGCGACGGCGCCTTGGCCCCGGCCTCGCCGGTGCAACCGGTGCTGCCGAGGTGAATGACCCACGCCGTCGCCGCGCTATCGCCTTGCGTGGCGCGCATGTCCACCCGCATGAACTTGTAGCCGCCGTTCCACGACCAGAAGAGACGCGACAGCGAAAGTGGTGGAGCCTGCGCCGCCAGATCGGCGTGATTGCGCGCGAACGGCACGCCCAGCGTGAACGCCAACCCGCGGTAGGTACCGGCGGGGGCGAGCACCGTAACCACATCGCGGGTTTCCGGGGTGCCATTGGCGCAGGCCCCTGCCCCGTTCTCGAAATCCACGAGCGCCACGTCGCGATCCTGCCACGGCGCCTGCGGCGCGAGCGCGGCGCGTACCGTGTCGCCGGCGGCATTCACCAGCCGAACGTTATGCACATAGAAACGGAAATCGCTGGCCGTGACAGTGGCCTTGGAGGTCCCGATTCCCGCGTACGTCTGGGTGCAACTGAAGGCATCGGCCCCGACGGCGCCACGCAGGCGTACCGTGATGGGGACGAGCGAGTCGGCCGCCGGTGCGGTGAGCACCGCGGCCGCAGACAACAAAGCAAGCAACGACATGAGATCGCGCCTCTTGTACGAGAGTGAAAGGCGCGGGCCGGCCAGCCCGTAGGCCCACGGACTGACCGACCCGCTGTCGGCGGGTGGCCATAACGTGTCTGGAGCACGACATGACGCCCCGCTGCATGAGGACAGCTGTGGTGAGCGACTGTGTGCAACGCGCGGGACGGCCAGTGCGCATGGCGCACGGCACGATCACGCAGCATCAACGCGCGGACGTGGCCGCGCGGATGGAACTACGCCAGAAACGCCGAGGGGGGCGCGGTAGATGGCGGTTGCCAGTGCGACCAGGGCCGCACGACCGGATTGGTGGGCGCGCCGAACGATGACGACCCGGTCGCGGCCGACACGACGATCGTCGCACTCCACGCACTCTGCGGCATGGACACCGCAGCCGCCGCGCAGCAGTGCGCCGCGCATTCACAGGCAGGTGCGGAGGGCTCCGGCGCACTCGCCGGCTCCGCAGCACCATGGCCGCCAACCTCGGCATGATGCGCAACGTGATGCTGGTGCGCGACGGCGCCGACCACGTTGCCCTTCGCGTGATGCGGACACGCGGGCTGCAGCGGCTGCGCCAGACGCGCTACCGCCCACACCATCGCCAGCACCAGGCTGGCCATGCGCCGCATGACCGCTGTTCGCATGCCGAAGCCTACCGCCGCCCGGGGCGACGTGTCAAATGGGCCGCGCCAATCCGCTGTCGGCGGACCGCCAGCCGACCCTCCATGCCACGGTCAATCCCGTCAGCGCATGTCCAGCGCCGCCCGGGTGCAGGCCGCGAAGTGAGGATTGCCGGTCACGGCGCTCACGATCTGCGCGGCGCCCGCGGCAGCCTGCGCGAGGAGGGATCCGTGAAATGGAGACGCCTCGAATGTCTTGGGGCGTGTGATGAGCCGCACGTACTCGCGCTCCGGAGTTGTGCGCGCCAGCGAGGCCACGGCGGCGGTATTGGCCGCCAGCACCTCCGCAGACGGTCCCAGCACCGCTTCAGTGAGCGAGCCGCAGGTGGACCACTGCAGGTCTTCGAGGCTCGCGAGGCGCAGCGTGCGCGGCAGCGAGGCATCGGCAATGCTGCGAAGCTGGGTTTCGCGAACCGCGGCGAAGCTGGCGTCCGCGAAGCGTGTTTCGCGGGGGCCACGTGGTGCGTTGTCGGGAAGCGCGGGGAGCGGCATAAGCCGCCCCTTTGCTTCGGGGATCTGCGCGAGCTCCTGGAGCCCCTTATAGGCCGCCCCGACGACCATGCGCCCCATGATCGCATCGAAGGGCGACGCGCCGTCGTCGATGAGCACGAACCCGATCGAGAGCGCCCGCCGCAACGCCAGCTCGGCCTGCCGGTACTCACGGAGCGACACGAAGTACGCCGCACGCGAGATGCTCCCGTTCAGCACCGTTCGGGCATCGTGATGATTCACTATGGGGATGGCGTGTGCCTGCACCCCGTCAGCGAACGGCGTACGAAAGCTGCCGCCCACTACGTCCACCGACGGGGCCGACGCAACCAGGTCCACGGTTGCCCAGAGCGGTGCCTCCGCAATGCGCCGCAGCACGTCGCGCTCCTGCGTGGATAACCCGGCGGCTGCACGACCAATGATCTGTTCGTGATTGGGCCCCCACCACGGCGCGCCATCACTCTGCGTGTTCGCCGGCGCAACGATCGCCGCCAAGAGCTGCGCCGGACGTTCGTTCTTGGGGATCACGCGACGCGGCACGAACCCGTCGCGCGCATCCATCGGGAACAGTCGCGCGAACGCGTCGCCCGCCGCCTCCGGCGTGACGGCCGAATTCGTCGGTACCCGCAAGGCACGCAGCGCCTCCACCTGCAGCACCCATTCACCAAATCGCGACGATTCGAGGAGAAAGCCAAACCTGTTCACGCCAATTGTCGCCAGCGGGAGCGCTGTCAGCAGCCCCATACCAACGGCCGCGTACCGCGCCACCCGCCAGAAGCCACGCCACCACGGCATCGGTGCAGTCGGTGTGCGCGCTGACGCCCCCGACGTCGGTCCGCGCTCGAGAGCGCCATCGGGAGCGTCGGCCAGCCGTACGCCCCCGCGTGCGTGCGCGATCGAATCCACCGCCGCTCGAAACGCAGCCCCCTCACGTTCGCGAACCGGGGCCGGACTCATGCCCACTCCGGCTTCGACGGATACGCCATCGATTCGGCAGCAAGCACCTCGCCGAAGATGTCCTCGACTTCCTGCTGCGCTTCCGACAGGCGACGAACGTCAGCCGCCACGTCGTGCGCGCGCACGATGTTGGTGGTCACGCTCTCCACGCTGATCGCGCCGGCATGCAGGCGCAGCAGGTTCAGTCGTAGTGTTTCCAGCGCCGCCACGCTCTCACGCAGACGCACGACCAGCCGCTGTTCTTCGTCTTCGAGCACGGCGGTGTCCTGTTCACCAGAAGCCCCGGCAGCCTGCAACGTTTCGCGCACCTGCGCCAATCGGCGGCGCAATGCTTCGGCGCTCGTCTGCAACAACTCCAGCACGGTCGGCACGTCGGACAGTTCGTCACGGACCGCGCGCGGCAGCGATTCGTACAACTGTTCGGCGGCCAATCCCAACGACAGCTCGGTCGCGCGATGCGTCATGGCCGCGGGCGCCGGTGCCGCGCGCCACAGTCGGCGTGCCGCCGCGAACGCCGCCCGACCGGCGCGCCCGGTCCACAGTGCACGCCAGAAGGCGACATCGACATCGCACAGCGTTTGCAGCGCAATGAGCCAACACACGGTGAGCAGCAGCGTAATTGCACCCACGCCCATGGTGAGCGGCGCCACCATATCGAGGGCGCGGTTCACGAAGCCCGCTACCGCAACCGGCGTGAGCACGAGGGTCGTGCTCGCACCCACGCGCACCAGTCGGCCAAGCGTCCATTCGACAGCGCGCATGACCCGACGTGGGCTCACCGTGCGCTCTTCGCGCAACGTCTCCAACTCCGCCTGAAACGCCGGCGCGAGATCGCCGTGGCGATAGCCCTGGCTCAGCAGACGGCGGGCGGCCGAGAGACTGAACACGACCGGTGCCGCGGCGGCCACGCCCAGCATGACGCCAATGCCCACGAGGTCGCTGGTGACACTCGAAATGCCCACACCGCCCACCAACGCGCCGAACAACGTAAGCATGGTGCCGGCGCCATCCATGCGGCCATCACGCTTTACGAAGGCGCGCAATACCGCGGGCAACTCCCGTCGTTTCTCCAGCGCCGACGACAACGCATCGGCCACCTGCTGCGCCGATTGCGGACGCTGCGCGGGCTCTTTGGCCAGGCAGCGATCCACCAGCTGCGCCAAAGGCCGCGGCACACTCATGACGGCGTGCGACAGAAGCGGCGCGGCATCGGCCACGTGACGCGCAATGATCTCCGTGGCGCTGGCGCCGCTGAATGGTGGGCGTCCGGTAAACGCAAAGAACGCCGTCGCCCCAAGCGCATACAGATCGCTGCGCACATCGACCGGGCGGTCGAGCGCCTGCTCGGGGCTCATGAACTCGGGGGTCCCGCACGCGACGTCGGCAGTACTGCCCATGGCGGCGGCGATCCCGAAATCCGCCACCACGGCATGTCCACTTTCGCGATCGAGCAGAATGTTGTCGGGCTTGATGTCCCGATGCACGATCCCCTGCGCGTGCGCGTAGCTGAGCGCCCATGACACTTCGCGCAGGACCCGCGCCCCTTCACCAGCGGTCAGCGGTCCGCGTGCGGCGACGCGTTGCGTGAGCGTCTCGCCATCTACGTAACCCATGACGTAGAACACGAAATCGTCCAACTGCTCCACCGCATAAATGGGAATGATGTGCGGGTGCGATAGGCGTGCCGCGGTGCGGGCCTCGCGCAGAAACCGCTCGCGCACGGCCGGCGTGTGGGCCAACGACGGCGGCAGCAGCTTGATGGCCACCAAACGATCGAGGTCGACGTCGTGGGCCAGATAGACAATCCCCATCCCGCCACGTCCCAATTCGCGGTCGAGGGAATATCGACCGGCCAGCGCGGTCTGGAGTTCGAGGAACAGATCAACCGTGGGGTGGGCAGCCATAACGTAGACAGACGGCGCCATCCGGTCTTTCGTCACCCACGCTGGCCTGATTCTGGAAATCAGCCGACGGGTTGGGGGGATCGGCATCGAGACTTGCGCATCCCGACATCGGTATTAGCGTCTGATCATGCCGTTTTTCCAGCGCACCGCCGCCGTCTGCGTGCTCATCCTCCAGCTGTTCATGGGGATGCGGCCGGCCGTGCTATTGGAAAATGCGGGTGCCCCGTCTGGGCACGCCGCGGTGGCGACGGCCAGCGTTCCCGATTGTCATCGGTCCGCAGATGCGCCGGCGAACGACAGCGATGCCTCGCACGCGGCGCACATGCCCGTTGAGGACCCGACGGCGCCTGTCGAGCACACGCCGTCCGACCATGCCCCCTCGCACCATGATGGCGGCGGATGCCACGGCGCCCCGTGCTGCGCGCCGGTCATGGAGGGGAGCGCCACGCTCACAGTAGTCGCGTCGGTCGCCTTGGTTGGGTTTCAGCGTCCGCTCAGTGGAGCGGCGCGTATTGTCTGGGTTGATGGCGCACGTCGCCGTCCCCCGTCCACCGCTCCGCCGGCCATCACGCTGGCGTAAGTGGTAGTCGTCGCGCCACGCGCGACGACCTCGAAGCGCGCGTCGCGCGCCGTCCTGCCAACACCAACAATCCGTTGCCGTCGTCCGTGCGGAAGATCGCCGGTCGCTGTGTGCGCGTATGCATCGTGAGCTCCCCCTGAGCCTTGCGCACGTATGCCGGCACAGGGCCCAAGTGAACGCATGGAATTGACGCCTTCTCACATGCCAGGAACCCTCTAGCCAAGGTCTCCAGTCCTGGTATGTCCCCGCACCCGGCGGGCCCGCCGGGTGCGGGGTTCCTTTCCTCATTTCCATGGTACCCGCTACATGTACACCATTCGGTTTTCACTCACCGCTTTCACTGCGGCCGTCCTGTTGACGGCATGTGGTGGTGGCGACACGTCTGCCTCCAACCCAGCCGCTGACACCACGGCCGCCGCTCCTGCTGCCCCAGCGGCGGCGGATACCGCACCTGCAGCCACCGTCGCCTCGGCCAGTACCGCCAACGGCGAAGAGATCTACGGCCGCTGCATGGCCTGCCATCAGGCCACCGGCGCGGGTATGCCGGGTGCGTTTCCGCCGCTGGCGGGGTCGGAATGGGTCACGGGCCCGTCGTCGCGCCCCATCGCCATCCTGCTGCATGGCCTGCAGGGAGAGATCACCGTCAAGGGCGAGAAGTACAACAGCATGATGATGGCCTACGGCACCAACGTCCCGATGTCGGACGATGAAGTGGCCGCCGTGCTGACCTACGTGCGCAGCAGCTTTGGCAACAGTGCACCGCCGGTCGCGCCGGCCGAAGTGGCCAAGGTCCGCGCAGCGACTGCCAGCCGGACCACGCCGATGACCCAAAAGGATCTCGAGGCGCTGCAGTAATGGACCGGCGTCACCGTGGTCGGGTGGGACTGGTTACGTGGGTGACGCCGGTGCTGGTCGGTATCGGGGGTGCGTGCGCCCCCGATACTCCGGCGGCGCTCGCTTCGCGCATTGCGGGCTATGCCACCATGCACGACACCATGCCGGAAGCCATCCACGAGGCCAAGCACCGAGCCGTCGAGCGGGCCGAAGCCGAGGTGGCACGATCAAATAGCGCCGAAGCGCTGGATGCGCGATTGCAGCGTATTCCAGGAAGCAAAGATGCGTGGCTCGATTTTACACTGCGGCGACGTCCCGACGGACCGCTTGCGGGCCTGACGGATACGGTGACCCTACTCATGAATTGCAACGCCGATTCGCTCGTGGTGCTGGACGCACGGGCGGAGGTCCTCACGCACGCCGTGATTCTGCCCCCCAACAAGGTCGTCTCGTTTCGCGACGGCAGCGCGCGCATCCGGGTTTACGGCCTGCGCAGCATGCGCGAAGGACAACGCAGTGAGTCCCTGGTGCGCACCGCACGCGGGGGCGATCTCGTACTTCGCACACCGCTCACCGACGAGTAACCGGCTCTTGCCTCCTCGCGCACCTGGCGAGGCCTCCCCTTCCCCCACCGGACACATCATGGATCGACGCTCGTTCAGTACACAGGCATTGGCCGCAGCGGCGGCGCTGGCCGCCGGAAGTCTCGCAGGGTGCCGACCACCGCAGACGATTGCCACTGCCGCCGATGGTGATCACGCCAACCCGATGCTGCAGTTCATCGATGAACTGGCCAACGGGGACGCGACGCAGCGCGCCATGATTTTGCCCACCACGCCCCGCCGTATCGGGATGCTGGTGTACCCCGGCATGTATCCGCTCGATCTGCTCGGCCCCAAGACCATCTTCAACGATCTGCTCAACACGCAGGTGCATCTCGTGGCGGCGACCACCGCGCCGGTGCGCGCCGGCTCAGGCGTTACGGTCACCCCCGACGTCACGTACGACACGTGCCCCACCGGTCTCGACGTGATCTTTGTACCAGGCGGTGGCGATGGCACCGTGGCCAAGATGCGCGATGCGGCCACGCTCCGCTTTTTGCAGCGTCAGGCGCAAACTGCGCGCTGGGTGACCAGCGTGTGCACCGGGTCACTGGTGCTCGGCGCGGCGGGTTTGCTGCAAGGGTATCGCGCCACCACGCATTGGGTCACGTACGATGTGTTGCGAACCCTCGGTGCCACGCCGGTACGCGAGCGCGTGGTGGAAGATCGCAACCGCATCACCTCTGCGGGTGTCACGGCCGGACTCGATCTCGCGCTCACCCTCACGGCGCGATTGGCAGGGGAGAACTATGCCAAGGCCGAGCAGCTGAACATCGAGTACGATCCGGATCCGCCATACAAGGCCGGAACCCCCAAGGGCGCCGGCCCGCGCATTACCAAGGCGATGCAACGCATGTACGGCGGTGTGGTGAAGGGCGCGACCGATGCGGCCGCGCAAGTGAAGCCCGCCTGACGAGAAGCGCCTGACGTTCCCTCTCCCGTTTACCGCGCCGACACGGTAAACGGGAGACGCGCCATGCGGTCACCCCACGAGAGCTCGAGCGAGCCACTGGCGGGGCCGTCACTGCGCACCTGAATAGTGAAGGTCTCCACAAACGCCGCCGTTGGCTCAAGCGTGAGGGGCACGCGGCCGAGGTCACGGGCGGCGGCATACTGCGTCCCCCATTGCCCGGTTTGCCCGTTCACGATGAGCCAGGTCCCCGTACGGGTGTGTTGCACCCACAGCGTGTACATGCCCGGTACGAGCACCAGTCCCTCGAGCGTAAGCGTGCGCGTGGTGAACAGGTGCGTGGCATCGTTGGCACCGGTGCGCCACACGCTGTCAAAGGGCACGAGTGTGCCGCCCCACACGGACCGTCCGCGCACCTGTGGCCGGCCATAGTCCACCAGCACCATACCGCCTGGGCCAAAGGCCGCTCGCGCCGTTTCGCGCAGTGACAGCGTGCCCGTTGGTGACATGGCGGCCGCACGGCTGGCAAAGTCCAACGAGCCGCCCCGCGTGGCGATGGCCTTGTTGGTGGTGCCGCTGCCATTTACCGACTGCAGACGCTGTTGTGCGTCGAAGCGCAGCACCATGGCATAGGCGCCCCCGCGCAACCGCACACTGTCGCCACCCAACGCGGTCAATCCCGTGTAGCCCAGGCCACCAGCCAGTCCCACCGCCGGGAGGGAGTCGGCGCCGCCCGTTTTGGCACGTTGCGCCAGCAATTCCGTGGGGCCGTAGATGAACGTGGGGAAGTTGATGAGCGCCTGCCGGGCCGCGAACACGCGGCGCTGCACACTGTCGGCGTACACCACCTCACGCACTACCGAATCGGCAAAGAGCATAAACCGCGTTTCACTCGGCGCCGGCGCAGGCGCGCCCGCCGGCGTTTGCCGCTGAATGCGGGCCGCAGTTGGCTGTCCATTTGCGCCGAGCGTCAGCTCGTAGTGGTAGCGGACCACCGCTGCCCCAGAGCGCTGCACCATGTCGCCCGTCAGTGCGCGCGCGGTGCGTGTGTACTGCTCCACGGCAACCGTATCGTTGCCCAGGCGATAGACGAGCGAGGCGGATTGCGCCTGCAGGGGGCTGTTGCCGAGCGATAGTGCGGACGCCGCCAGGGCCCAGCGAACAACGGCGTCACACGGCCGCCGAGATACCGCGCGGTGCATCAGGCTCACGAAAAAGCTCCGGAAGGTAGGATACCCAATACTAGCGCCGCACCGCCCGCGCGAACACACAATATCCGATCGCTGGTCAGGGGCTATCCCGCGCCGTCAGCGCTCCGCGAGCGACACCACGCGCAATCGCGCAGCGCCCCACAGAGCGAGCGCCAGCGCCGGGAGCAGAATGAGCAGCACGGCCACGAGAACACGCTGCGCAACGGCGCCAAGCGACTCCTCCTTATAGGTAAACCGCGGCAGCGCCGAGAAATCGGCCGGCGTCATGGTCGCCTCCGCAAAGACCCGCCGGAAGAAGTACTGCTGCCAACTCTGGTGATAGCGGTCCACCTGCGTGGCATAGTGCCGATACCGGCTTGCGCTGCGCCCGGCAATGTCATGCAGCGCATCCTGCACCAGAATGGCGGGACTCAACACACGCAGCCGGTCGGCCGCGCGCCGTTGTGCCTCCAGCGCGGCATCAAACGCTGCGTAGGTTGGACGCATGGCGTCTTCGGTACGCTCCTGCAGCGCGATGGTGCGCCCCCATGCGTTGCGCGACGACAGGGCTCCCAACTGTGCCATCTCCGGATGATCGGCCAGAAACTGACTGACCGCCGTGTCGCCCTGCGCCGCCGCCTGGTCGCTCACCCGACGGAGTTCCGTGGTGAGCGCGACCCGCGAGGGCGCAGGATACACCGTCGTCACAACAGCCGCGACCAGTGAAGGGATCACCACGACGACCGCCAGCCAGACACCGAGCAGCGCCAACGCATTGGTGGCGGAGCTCCGCCCAAACGCATTCACGGCAATGGCTGCCGCAATCCAGAACGCGCTGTAGACCACCACCACCGCTCCCCAGAGTAACAATTTGGGGAGCGTTCCCGGCGAAGTGAGCGCAATCCCGGAAGCCAGCACCACGCCTATGGTCAGGAGCAGCGTGAGCCCCATGACAAAGCCCACGCGCACCGCAAGCTTGAGCAGCAGTACCCGGCGTGCCATGACCGGCTGCGACAGGATGAGCGCCATCGTGCCCTGCTCGCGTTCGGCGGAGACGAGATTGTACGTCAGCGCCATGATGAGCAGCGGCAACACGAAGACAATGGCAAACGCGAGATCGAATCGCCCGGCCAGCAGGTTGTGAGGATTCTCGATTTCGTCGTTGACGATGAACGACTGCTTGCTGCGCAGCGAGACTTTCGTGTAGTACGGGAAGAGATCGCTCGACCCCACCGCGAGTGGGGCCAACGACGTGGGAGGCAGCACCGCGTAGCGCACGGCGCCCGCCGCACCGAGTGCGCCAACCGGTGCCACCGACACCGTGGTATCGCCGGCGGCGCGCTGCGCAACCGCACGTTGCAGTTTGACGAGACGCGCCGACTCCTCTGCGGTGACATCCGCAATCGTGCCGTTCTGGAACTGGGTCCACGCGACGCCGTTCCAGGCGCCGTAGAGCATCATGGCCCCAAAGAGCAGGACCATCAGCCAGGGCGTACGATCGGACGCCAACAGCTGCCATTCAAATCGTGCCAACCGCGAAGATCGCATGGGTCAGTCAATCCGGAACGATGGGGCGCTCACCAGGGCAATCACCGCCAGTACCAGCCAACCGGCCAACAGCAGAATGGCACGCTTCTGCGGTGCGATGGTGGAGGATACCGAGGGCGCTTCATACGCGAACGCCGGATACTTGGCCCAGACTTCGGGTGGCGCCTTCCAATCCCATGCACCCGTTTGGGTGTTGTCGCGGAAATAGTTGTTGGAGAATGCCACCAGTCCTCGGCGATACCCTTCGGCCTTGGTGGCAAAGTCCCGGTGCTGCTCCACGTCCGTACCGGCCAGTCCCATGGAGAGTGACCGCACCGCCAGCAGCGGCGCGACAACAGCTCCCATCTGCGATACGGCATTCTGCGCGCGGTAGCTGTCGTAGAGACCGTTGAAATGCTTATCGAACACCCGGTTGCCGTATTCTTCCGACTCCTGCATGGCGATCGCATCGAAGTTCACCGGCAGCGCGTCGATGCTGATGGCACCGTACTCCTTGAGCGCTTTGGCTTCCACCGCTTTCCGGCGCTCGTCGGCGGGATTGTGGCCGTCTATCCCGTTGGCCAGATCGTCGGCCACCGCCTGCTGAAACGCGAAAGAGGATGTCGTGGGGTGCACGCGGCGCGCCAGATCTGTCACCGCGCGAGGGGCAATGAGCGAGTTGACCGTCCAGAAGGCCAACAACGTGAGTAGCGCCGTTCGCGATGAAGGCGAGCGTGCGGAGACCGCGAGCGTGATGACCAATACCACGAGGAAGTACACGAGATACACGGCGATCATGGCACCGAAGCGGATGAGGTCATCCACGCCGCGACTGAAGCCGGAGCCCAACGCGAGGGCGAGGACGCCGAGCACCGTAGCTGGCACGACCACAACCGCGAGCGCTGCGGCTGTGCCGAGGGCCTTGCCGCGCATGAGCTGCGACATGGGGACACCGATGGCCGCCAACTGTTTGAGCGTACCGGTTTCGCGCTCTGCCGTGAAGGCCGAAAAGGCCAGCATGATAATGAGGAGCGGCACGAGCAGTTGCAGCACGGCCGCCGCGGTCCATTCACCGAAGCGCGCCACGGATGCCTGATCCATCGCAGGGCGCCGGGTGAACTCGTTCTGCTTGTGCGCTTCGAGCCAGGTGGTGACGCCCGTGAAAGAATCCACACCCTGATCGATGAACGACAGTGGCATCTTGGGCTTGAACACCCAGAGACCATAGTGCGCCGCCGAGTGCGGATTCTTGGCGCCTTGATCGACCCAGAAGCCGCGCATGGCCGCCTGTGCGGCGGACTGTTCGGCGTCGAGGGCCCGGAAGCTTCGCAGGCCGGTGAGCGTGGCGATGACGATCAGGCCGAGGACAATTGCACTGGCCCAGCGGAAGCGGCCATCGCGAAACATCTCCGTCATCTCTTTGCGGGCGATGCGCGTGATCATCGGGGAGCACTCCGGTGGTAGGGTCGTTGGGAGGAAAGCCGTAGGCGCATACGCACCCTCAGTCGCGCATGTGTTCGAGGTACAGGCGCTCGAGATCGGCGTGGCCGATATCGGCGGTCTGCAACTCGGCGACGAGAGTGCCGTGTTTCATGATGCCCACGCGTGTCCCGGACTCCTTGGCGCGAAAGAGATCGTGGGTGGCCATGAGCACCGCCGCCCCGCCTTCGCGAAGTCGGCCGATGAGTTCAGAGAACTCATTGGAGGCTTTGGGATCGAGCCCGGAGGTGGGTTCGTCGAGCAGGAGCACATCGGCTCGTTTGGCCGAGGCAATCGCGATGCCGACTTTCTGTCGCATGCCTTTGGAGTAGCCACCAATGCGCTGCTCCACCTGATCGGGGCGCAGCCCGGCGTCCACGAGATAGCCGACCAGTTCCTCGCGCTCGAACGAACGGTCCGTGGCGAGGCTGGCGAAGTACTCGAGATTCTCGAGTCCGGTGAGATTCTTGTACAGCATCACCGTTTCCGGGATGTAGGCGATGTGCCGCTTGCTCCCGATCGGGTCCTTGGTGACATCGATGCCGCAGACCAGTGCCTGGCCGCTGGTGGGGGCGACGAAGTTGAGGAAGAGATTGATCGTGGTCGTCTTGCCGGCGCCGTTGGCGCCGAGCAGGCAGTAGACATCGCCAGCGCCAATCTCGAGATCGAGCGCATTGAGCGCGGTAACCGATCCGTACGTCTTGGTGAGCGCTCGGGCGGCGAGCCGGGAGGACGAAGGCGTCATCGAAAATCTCGGAGTGGACAAGAATTGATAGTTCACTATCATTACCGCCCATGACCATTCACGCAAGAGTGTTGCGCTGGGTTGCGTTGGGCCTTTTGCAGACTGCCCTCGGGGCCCTCGGGGCGCAGACCGCCCCCGATCCCGAACTTCTCCCGCCCGATCCCCGCCCCATCGTCCGCGCCGAGCGCGCCGTGGGCACGATCCAGATAGACGGGCGACTCGACGAGGCCGACTGGGCGCGGGCGGGCGTCACCACCGGATTTCGCACCGCGTCCCCGACCATCAACGCGCCAACGGCGTACCGTACGGACGTGCGCGTGCTCTTTACCACCGACGCCATTGTGGTTGGCGCGATGCTCTTTGACAGCCTCGGCGCGCGTGGGGTACGAGTGCAGGACATGCGGCGCGATTTCGAGACCACGCAGAACGACAACTTTCAGGTGGTGCTGGATCCGCTGCACGACACACGCAGCGCGGTGAGTTTTCAGGTCACGCCGTTCGGCGCGCTCCGTGACTTGCAAGCCTTTGATGGCGGCGATCAGACCAATGCCGACTGGGATGGCGTGTGGCGCGCGCGCACCGTGCGCAGCGACAGCGGCTGGAGCGTCGAGATCGAGATCCCGTGGGCCTCGTTGCGATATGTGCGTGACGGCCGCGCGTGGGGGGTGAACTTTGCCCGGTTTGCACGTCGCACCGTGGAGTTGAGTGGCGCCGTCCCGTGGCCACGTCAGTTCTCCCCGTATCGCATGACCTTTGCGGCGGACCTCGTCGGACTCGAGCCGCCGCCCGCATCGGCAAACATCCGCATGCGTCCGTTCGCGCTAGGTGAAAGCTCGCGCGAGTCCGACCGCAATCGCTCGCTCGGGCGCATCGGGGGCGAAGTGTTGTGGTCTCCCACGGCCAATGCGCTCCTCGAACTCACGGCCAATACCGATTTTGCGCAGGCCGATGTGGATCGGCAGGTCGTGAATCTGCGACGCTTCTCCGTCTTCTTCCCCGAGCGGCGTCAATTTTTCCTCGAGAACACCGACGTCATCAATCCCAAGGGGATCGACGGCGAGTATACGGTGCAACCTTTCTTTTCTCGACGCATTGGCCTGGCCGATGACGGAACGCCGCTTCCGATCACGGGGGGCGGCCGCTATTCGTGGCGCACCAGCCGCGCCTCGGCCGGTGCGCTCCTCATTCGGCAGGGGGCGAGTACGTCCACGCCAAGCGCCACCTACGGCGTGCTGCGCGGCAGCCGGTTTCTTTCGGGAGCGACACGCGTGGGGGCCTTTGCGGCGGTACGCGAAGACGACGCGCTGGGCACCCGCCCCGGGCAGCGGAATCTCGTGACGGCAGTCGACGGCCTGACGCGAATTGGAGAAACCGTGCAACTCAACGGCATGCTCTCCACCTCCACCAGTGGAGACACTACCGGCGTCGCCGCCACCTGGTTTGCCGGCCGCGATACGCCCGGGTTGTACACCGGCGTCCTCGGCGCCTACGTAACGGAGGAATACGCTCCGCGGACCGGCTTCGTGAGTCGCTCCAACGTGTGGCTCACGAGCCCCGCCATTGTAGGTACAGTGCAGCCCTCGTGGCGCCCGCGCTCGGTGCTGTGGTTCAAGCCGGCCCTCGTCTCGTATCTGTATCAGACACCGGGCACGGGGACGTTACAGGAGGGGTACGTGCAGGCGTTCGTGGATGTGTTTCATACCAACGGCGCACTCTGGTACCCGTATGTCGAACGACACTTTCAGCGCCCCACTCAACCCGTTTCGCTGGTGCGGGGGACGGAGATTGCCGCCGGGACGCACGACTATTCGCGCTTCGGCGTGTCCGCCGCGACCGATCGCAGTGCGGCGCTCTCACTTGTCGCCAATCTCTCCGGTGGCACCTTTTTCGATGGACGACTGGAGCGCCTGTTCAGCGTGCTCAGATATGCTCCCTCGGCGCGGGTGTCGCTTGCCGCCACCTACGAAGTCAATCGCCTCCGGCAGATTGGGACTCAGGACACCTCGGTCACCACCCATCTGCTGGCCCCTGAGCTCCGTCTCTACGCCACCCCTCGGGTGCAACTGAGCAGTTTTTATCAGTACAACACGGATGCTCAGCGTGGGTCGCTCAATGCGCGGGCGAGTTGGGAGTTCACACCGTTGTCATTTGTTTACCTCGTGTATAACGATCGGCACGCGGTGAGCGGTGGCATCGCGGCGCCATCACGCCAGCTGGTTTTGAAATTGGTATGGATGCGGCAGCTGTAGTGTTTCCCGCGGGAGTCGGGACGTTCAGCGTTCTCGGGGGACCGCCAGACGTACAATGGCGCGCTGTATCGCGTCTATCGGCATACCTACTCCAATAAACAGCGCCGTCGGTTGGGCGTCGGCATGGGGCCAACTCTTGTCCAACCGCACCCCGCGTCGACCGGGGACGCGATGCCACACAAACATCGGCCCGGGCTCATCGCTAAAGCGCACCAACCCCTTTGCACGTACCACGGGCTCCGGCAACCCGTTCACGAACTGTTCAAAGGCGGTACGGTCGACGGTTGCCGGTAGTGGAAGCGACGCGCTGCCAAATGGGTGGTCGTGCTTGCGGCGCACTTCCCCCTCAGCGAGCGGCGCAGCCGAGGCGAACGACAGCCCGGCGTGTTCACCGCGCTCGCTGTCCTTCTGCGCTGTCTTCGCAATGTCACTGAGCAACGCCGCATACTCGACCGCGTCCACGCGCGCGGCGCGCGGATTCGTCTTGCGCAACGACGCATCCACCGAGACGCGACGTGCATCGTTCAGCTGGTGTGTCCAGTTGAGATACAGGTGCGTGGCGGTGCTCACTTGCGCGCGCTCCAGCGCGTTGTGCCACCAGCGTTTCTGCCAGCGGCCGGCGTCGACGACGGTGAGCTGCAGCGGCAGCGTGAAGTGCGAGAGCTTGCGGTCGGTGGTGAGGTGCCCCAACACTTCGTCGGTTTCGGTGGCGCCGTTCGCCTCGATGAGCATGACGCTGCCGGGAGCTGGCGGCACGTCGTAGAGCGTCTGCAGCAATTCCCGGAGCGAACCGCAACAGATGCACTCACCGTTGAGTGGTGTGACAAGCGCATCGAGCGCCCCGAGTCGCGCGGCGTCGATGGAGGCGTTTTCGAAGTCGTTGAGAATGATCCGCACGCGCGTCCCGCGGGCAGCCAGCTGCGGAATGAGCTCCGTGAGGAAATGCGTCTTGCCGGCGCCCAGGAAGCCGGCCATGACCACCAGCGGAATCATGTGAAGCTCATGGACGTCTCATGCGCCCGCGCGGCTGAGTTGCAGCTCCGAGAGGAAGCCGCGAATACCGTGGCGCATAACCGAGGCGGCATAGAGCACGGCCACCACCACAACGCTCGCCACCTGCCACCACGTGCCGGTGGACTCGGCGTGAATGGGCGGTTGCGTGGCAGGAAGCTCCGGCCACAGCAGATTCACGGCGAGCCCGAGCACCACGGCCACCAGAATCATGGTGATGCTGAAGATCCACGCAAAGCGCTTGCCGTGCATGCGCGTGAGAATACCGATCGTGGCCACGTTGGTGGCAGGCCCGGTGAGCAGTAACGCCAGCCCGGCGCCAGGCGACACACCGGCCGCAATGAGAACGGCCACGAGTGGGGTCGACGCCGATGCGCAGATATACAGCGGCAGGCCGACCAGCGCAAACACCAGCACATCGACACCGGGAGGCAACGAGGTAATCCACGAGCCCTGCAGCACCGGCGAGGCAATGGCCGCGACAATCAGCCCGACGAGAATCCACGGCGCCGTGTGGTCGACCATATCGCCCAGCCCGGACTCGGCGGCTTTGCGCACGCGCTCTTGTGTGGTGGCAAGCTGTGGCGCGGCAGCGGCCATCAGCGGCAGCGGGCGTCGCACGCGCTTGATCATACCCCCCATGACGAGCGCCACCACAATCGCGGCCAACGCGGCCGCGGCGACGCGCACGATGGCGTACTGCGTGCCCAGCAACGGCACCGAGAGCAGGATTGCGTCGATGCCCAACTCTGGCGTGGCAATGAGAAAGGCGACGGCTGCCGTGGTCGACGCGCCCTGTTGCACCAGCTGTTGGTAGAGCGGCACGACACCGCACGAACAAATGGGGAGCGGCAACCCGACCGCCATGCCGGCGAAACTCTGGCGGAGGCGCGAGCCACGGCTCATCCACGAGAGTGAGCCGGCCGGCAACCACGCGTACACGATGCCCGCCGTGAGGTACGCCAGCAGTACTGCCGGCGCACTATCGAGGCAGAGCGACCAGAAGGTGCCCCACGTCTGCTGCAGCGGGACGATGCCTTGCGCGTCGCGTCGGCTCACATGGAGCAGGACCAGCAACAGGGCTCCGAGGAGTGCGCCGAGTCCGTTCGTCCACGGCGCCGGCATCGCTGATGACGCGGGGGGATGCGAATGCGCGTGACCGTGGTCATGATGATGGTCGTGCGCGTGCGTATCGTCGTTCGCGTGATCGTGGCCATGGTCATGCGCATGCCCCGTCGCCAGCACATGCGGATGCCCAGGCTCGTGTTCGTGCGCCGGGTCGTGATCGTGTGCGGGATGCGCGATGACGTGCAACAGCGACCCCCCGACGAGCGCCTCGAACAGCGCTGCGGCGCGCTCGGGGAGCAGCGCAAACACCGCGGGCTCGGTGACGTATCCCACCAGCGTCATCGCCGCCATGAGGGCAAGCACCGACCATGGCACTAGGTGCGCACGATCGCTCAGCACCCACCAGACCATGAGACTCACAGGCAGCTGGTGCAGGACCACCCCAAAACCCAGCAGACTCCCAGGGGTCCCGGCAGCTTGCGCAAGCGCGCTGCCGTCGAGCAGCGAGTGCACGGCCACCCCAAGCATCGCGAGCACCATCACCACGAAGTGGGTCTGGCGCACTCCGTAGTGGAGCAGTCGTTCAGCCAGGGACGGCAGCGTGAAGCCGGCCACCATGCACAGCAGCGCCAGCAGGTCGGCCCGCTCGAGCGCGTGCGGCACGACATCGAGCAGCACGAGGCCGCCGATGCTCACCAACACGAAGCCGTCGATGAACGTGAGCATGGCCGGCTTGGCCCGCGACCATCGTGCAAACAACGGTCCCGAGCCCAGCAGGCCAAGACTCGAGAGGAGCAGCACGTGCGTCATGCGGTCGAACGGGGACGCGTCATGGCGGAAAGATCATTGGCTCCCGTGGACGGTGCCAGTCCGCCCCGCTGCTCTGCTTCAAGTGGGTCGCGCGACCCGCTGCCAGAGCAGCGCCACCACCGCCCACGCCACGCACGCCGCCACCACCGTATCGCTCAGGTAGTGCGCATTGGCCATCACCCGCGTCAGGCCGCACCCTGCGGCCAGCGCGTACATCACCCAGCGGACCCGCGGAAACAGCCGCGCCACGGCAAAGGCGCCGGCGAAAGCCACCAGGGTGTGCGAGCTGGGGAGCCCGAGCCCCCGATTGGACCACGGGTTGTCGCTGAACGCACGAAACACGTAGCCGAACGTCTCCGCGTCCGGTCGGAGACGCCGAAAGAGCAGCTTCAGGAGCTCGGCGGCGAGCCCGCCGAGGGCGGGGCCGAACACGAGGAACGTGGTATGCGCGCGACGAGCGGGGTGTTCGCGGTGGTGCAGCCAGTAGGCGAGCGCCACCAGGAGCCAGGTGGGCAGAAAGCCAATCGACCGGAGCAACCGTCCCCAATCCTTGTCGTACACCGACGGCAGCCGGAGCAGGCGCCAGGCGGTCTCGTCGAGCAGGTGGGCGGCGGCGATGGCCACGAGGCTGACCAGGGCCCACCGCTTCCACGGCTGTGACAGGGGCGCTGAAGGCACAGGAGCGGGCGATTCCATGCCGGCAAATCAATCAGCCCCACGGGCCCTCCGCCACCGGCGCCGCCGGTCCGGCAGAGGGGCCAATGCCACCAGGCTGCGCGTCGTGGCATATTGCGGGAATGGAACGCAACACCCGTCAGCGCGATGCCATTCGCCAGGTCTTCGAAGAGCAGCCCCGACCTCTCGGCCCCACCGAGGTCCTCGAGTTCGGCCGTGATCACGTGTCCAAGCTCGGCATTGCCACGGTGTACCGCACCATCAACTCGCTGGTCGACAGCGGCTGGCTGGTGCCCGTAGAGCTCCCGGGCGAGCCGCCGCGGTACGAAAAATCCGGGTCGGCGCACCACCATCACTTTCGCTGTCGCACCTGCAGCCGGGTGTTCGAGATCCACGGCTGCCCCGGTGATCTGCGCGAGTTGACGCCGGCGGGCTTTACCCTCGAGTCGCACGAAGTCGTGCTGTACGGGCAGTGCAACACGTGCGCGGCCTAGCCACGCGTTTCCGTTCGCGCTTCGTCTTCGCGGCCGCGCTCCTCACCGCCTGCCAGGCCGGTCCGACCTTCGAAGGCATGGCGGTCGATCCGCCGCGCGACATGCCGGCCTTCAGCTTTACGCTTCCCGACGGTAGCCGCTTCGAGCTTGGACCCGCCGCGGTAAAGCCCACGGTGTTGTTCTTCGGCTATACGCACTGCCCCGATGTCTGCCCCACCACGCTCGCCGATTGGAAGCGGGCCAAGGCGCAGCTGGGCGACAAGGCCGCTTCGGTACGCTTCGTCTTCGTCACGGTCGATCCCGACCGCGATACGCCGGAGGTCGCGCAGCGCTATGCGCGCCAGTACGACGCGAGCTTTGTCGGCGTTTCGGGCGACGCGCCGACGACCGCGAAGATCATGGAAGCGTACGGCGTCGCGGCGGCCAAGGAAGAGGGGAGCGCCGCCAGCGGGTATCTGGTGAGCCATTCGTCGCAGGTATTTCTCGTGAATGGCGCCGGGAAACTCGTCGCGCTCTATCCGTTCGGCACGCGCTGGGAAGCGTTGGCCAACGATCTTGCCAGCCTGCCGTGACCATGCGTTCGCGTTTCTTGTCGTTGGTCGCACTCCTGCCGCTGCTTGCGGCCTGCGTGACCGCCGATGTTCCGGCCAGTGGACGCCGCGTGTCGGCGTCGTGGGCACGCACCGCCGACTCCGGTACCACCGGCGGCGTGTATGTCACCATCGTGAACGCCGACAGTACGCCGGTCGATCTCACGGGCGCGAGCACGCCATACGCGACGGCCACCGAAGTGCACGAGTCGATGATGCACGACGGCATGTCGCACATGATGGCGCGTCCGTCGATCACGATTGCGGGCCTCGACTCGCTGGTCATGAAGCCCGGCGGGCTGCACATCATGTTGCTGCAGCTGACGCGCGCCCTGGTCACCACCGACAGTATTCCGCTCACACTGCGTTTCTCCACCGGAGATTCGCTCGTGGTTCGTGTGCCGGTTCAAGCTCCATGATGTCGCTGCGTCAGCTCGCCATGCTCACCGCACTCGGGCTCGGGACCGCCGCGATTGCGTGGTACACCTGGCCACGTCCGGATACGCTCATTCGCATCCGCGCCGGCGGTGTACCCGTCGTGACCGACCGCTTCGGCCGAGACACGCCGCTCCCCGATACCGTGTTCGTGGGCGGCAGCGGCGGCAAGCGCACCATCCGCGTAGTGAACGAAGACGCACGGCAACACCGTGTGGCGATGTTCACCGTGCCCGCCGGTGAGCGAACCGACTATACCGTACCGCTCGGCACGTTCGGCGGCGCCTGTTCGGCGCACCCGGACAACCGGCAACTCACGTTCGTGATCCGCTGATGGTCGATTCGCCTTCCACGCGGCATTCGACGATGAATGCGGCCCTCGACGAAGAGCTGCGCATTCTGGAGGCATCGGGGCTCAAGCGCTCGCTGCGCCAGGTGCAGCAGCGGCGCGCGGGCACCGTGCTGCTCAATGGTGAACGCATTGCGGACTTTGCGTCGAACGACTATCTCGGGCTCGCGAGTGATCCGCGCGTGGCGCGCGCTGCGCACGCCGTGTTGCAGGCGGAGGGGACGGGCGCCGGTGCCGCGCGCCTCATCTCCGGCAACCACCCCATTCACGAAGCGCTCGAGCACACGCTCGCCCGCCTCAAGGGGTGCGATTACACACTGCTCTTTCCGTCGGGATACATGGTGAATGTGGGCGTGATTCCGGCGCTCACCGATCGTGGCGACGTGATCTACTCCGACGAGCTCAATCACGCGTCGCTCATCGATGGCTGTCGCCTGTCGCGCGCCACCGTGCGCGTCTTCCCGCACAACGATCTCGATGCCCTCGGCCGCATGCTTGCCGCCGAACGGCATCTGTTCCGTCGCGCGATGATCGTCGTGGAAGGCGTCTTCTCCATGGACGGCGACAGCTGTCCGCTCGATCGGCTGGTGCCGCTCGCGCGCCAGTACGATGCGTGGACGTATGTCGACGACGCCCATGGCACGGGCGTGCTTGGCGCGACCGGTGCAGGAAGCCTCGAGCACTACGGCGTGGCCGGCCAGGTAGACATCGTCGTCGGCACGCTTGGCAAAGCGCTGGGTACATCGGGCGCCTACGTGGGCGGCTCGCAGGCGCTAGTGGAGTTTCTGGTGAGCCGCGCGCGGTCGTTCATCTTCACCACCGGATCGCCACCGGCGCTCGCCGCCGCGACGCTCGAAGCGTTGCGCATTGCGCAGGTGGAGCACTGGCGACGCGACGCCGTGCGTGATCGCGCCCGACGGGTGCGGTCGCGTCTCAACGCCGCAGGCATTGCCACCTCGGGGGCCGACGATGGGCACATCATTCCCATCGTCATTGGCAACCCGGTAACGACCATGTCGGTCGTGGCCAACTTGCGACGGCGCGGGTTTCTCGTGGGCGGCGTCCGTCCTCCCACGGTACCGGCGGGAACGTCGCGCCTCCGGCTATCCATGTCGGCGGTGCATCCGGTCGAACTGGTCGATTCCCTGACGGCGACCCTGCTCGACGTGCTCCGCAGGGTATAGGCGCGGCATGAGCGACCTCATTCTGCAGCGCGATGCGCAGTACGTGTGGCACCCGTACACGCAGCACCAGCGGGCGCCATTGCCCATCGCGGTGGCGCGCGCCAGGGGCAGCTGGCTGTACGACACGAACGGCCGCCCCATTCTCGATGCGATTTCGAGCTGGTGGGTCACGACGCACGGGCATTGTCACCCCACGATCGTGAATGCGATCGCCGAGCAGGCGCGCACGCTCGATCAGGTGATCTTTGCCGGCTTCACCCATGCGCCGGCGGCGGCGTTGGCGGCCGCGCTGGTGGCGGAGCTGCCGCACGGACTTACGCGCATTTTTTACAGTGATGATGGCAGTACGGCGGTGGAAGTCGCCATCAAGCTGTCGCTGCAATCGTTCGCCAATCAGGGACAGCCACGGCGGCTCATTGCGGCGCTCGAGAATGCGTATCATGGCGATACGTTCGGCGCGATGGCGGCCGGCGCGCGTGGGGTGTTCACGCACATGTACGAGCCGTTGCTATTCGATGTGGCCCGCTTGCCCGACCCCTCCGAGGGCGACACCGTCGCGGCGCTCGATGCGCTCATTGCGTCGCGCGGGCATGAACTCGCGGGCGTGATCGTGGAGCCGCTGGTGCTTGGTGCGAGCGGCATGCGCGTCTGGGATGAGCAGGTGCTGCGCGACGTACGCGAGCGAACGAGCGCGGCGGGGGTGCATCTCATTGCCGACGAAGTCATGACCGGCTTTGGGCGCACGGGGCCCATGTTCGCCTGCGACCGGGCCAATGTGCGGCCGGACCTATTGTGCATGTCCAAGGGCATCACGGGCGGTGTGTTGCCGCTTGGCGCCACAGCGGCTACCGAAGCAATCTTCGACGCGTTCCGCAGTGACGACCGCCGCCAAACGTTCTTTCACGGGCACTCGTACACGGCCAATCCCATTGCGTGTGCCGCAGCGCTGGCATCGCTGTCGTTGTTCACGCCGGCGTGCCATGCTGAGCGGACGCGCATCGAACAGCTACACACGGAGCAGCTATCGGTACTGCGCGGCGCCCGTGGTGTGAAAGCGGTGCGACAGATCGGTACCGTTGCCGCAGTCGAACTCGATGCGCCGGCCGGCTATCTCAGCGACATCGGCCGTGAACTCGCGGCGTTTTCGCTGCAGCAGGGCGTGCTGATCAGGCCGCTGGGGAACGTCGCGTATTGCTTGCCGCCATACTGCACCACCAACGACGAACTGCTGCTCGTGTACGACGTGTTGCAGCGCTTTCTGCAGGGTGAACGTGCGGCTCCCCTCTCGTCGGGTGGACCAGTCGATGACTGATTCGACCACGGTAATCCGTCGACTGGGGGTTACCGGTACCGATACCGGCATCGGCAAGACGGTGGTGAGCTGCGCCCTCGCCGCACGCGCGCGACAGTTGGGATTACGCGTGGCGGCAATGAAGCCGGTGGAGAGCGGCATTGACGATCGTGCGGTGGCTGCTGGGAGCGCACCGCTATCCGACGCGGAGCGCTTGCGCGCGGCCTCTGGCAATGTCGACGACCTGTCACTGATCCGTCCCTACGTGCTCGCGGAACCGTTGGCGCCCATGGTGGCCGCTGAGCGCTCCGGGGTCTCGTTCGACCTGACGACACTCGATGCCGCGCGAAACGCGCTGGAATCGGAACGTGACCTGCTGCTGGTCGAGGGCGCTGGCGGGCTGCTCGTCCCCATAACGCACGCGTTGTCCTACGCCGGTTTGTTCGCGCGGTGGGGGTGTGAGCTGGTGGTCGTCGCGGGAAACCGCCTGGGCGTGCTCAATCATGCATTGCTCACCGTGCAGGCCGCCGAGCAGGCAGGGCTAGAGGTGTCGGCCGTGGTACTCACCACCATGAGCGCTGACGAACCGTCGGTCTCGAAAGCGACGAACTACGAGGTGTTGCGGCAGCTGCTCCCCGGACACGCGGTGTTCGCGTTCCCGTATGTGGAGCAGCTCGACCGCGTCGACGCGTTGGCGACCGCCGCACATGCTGCCGGCCTCGACCGCCTGCTCCGTCCGTTGGCGTGACTAGGCACCGCTCGGCCGTGCGGTGATATTTCCCTGCAGGACCGCGCCGATGTGTGGGCGCCCTGCTCTGTTCTCCGCCCCAAGCATTCGATGATCCAGACCAACTGGCCATTGCTCGCCGACAAGTCACTTGCCGGCGAGATGATCACCCGCGACGAGGCACGTGCGGTACTGAACGCGCCGGACGATCAGCTGCTCGATCAGCTGGCCGCAGCGTATCGCGTGCGCCGGGCGGCGTGGGGGAACCGGGTGCGGCTGCACTTCCTGCTCAACGCGCAAAGCGGGCTCTGCCCGGAAGACTGCAACTACTGCTCGCAGTCCAAGATCTCGGCGGCCGAAATTGAGAAGTACCCCATGCTCGCGCAGGACAAGATCATGGAGGCGGCGGACCGCGCCGCCAGCCTCAAGGCCGGCACGTTGTGCATGGTGATTTCGGGGCGCACGCCCGGTGATACGGTGTTCGGCAAGGTGCTCGATGCGGTGAAGGCGGTGCGCGCAAAGCACGACCTCAAGATCTGTGCATGCCTCGGTCTGCTGAACGAGGAGCAGGTGCTGCGCCTCAAGGAAGCCGGCGTGGAGACGGTGAATCACAACCTCAACACGTCGGCCAACTACACGCCGGAAATCGTCAGCACCCACACCTTCGAAGATCGCGTGAATACGGTCGAAGCGGTGAAGGCGGCCGGCATGAAGACGTGCAGCGGCGGCATTCTGGGTATGGGCGAGAGCGATGACGACGTGATCGATCTCGCAGTGTCGCTGCGTGAGCTCGACGTGAAGAGTGTGCCGGTGAACTTCCTCATCCCGGTGCCGGGGACGTCGTTCGAAGGACGCAACGAGCTCAATCCGCGTCGCTGCCTGCGCATTCTGGCGTTGTACCGGCTGCTGCTCCCCACGCAGGAAATCCGCATCAGCGGCGGTCGTGAAGTGCACCTGCGCAGCATGCAGGTGATGGGGCTGTACGCGGCCAACTCCATCTTCGTGGGTGACTATCTCACCACGCAGGGGCAGACGGCGCGCGACGACCTGCGCATGATCGAAGACGCCGGCTTCGTGCTGGAAACGCCCGATGGCGAGCCGCTCGAAGGCGATCCGTTTGCGGGTGTGCCGGAGAGCTATCCGCGCGCGCCGCTGCCGCTCGTCGAGGTGTAGGCCAGTGGATCGGGCGGCTTCACGCTGACTCGGCAGGACGTCCACGTGATGTGTGCCGGCGGCCAGCTGATTGCGCACCGTCTGCTCGGCGAGACCACACGCCGTGGTCAGGCGCGCCAGCACCGTCACCACGGGCCGGCCCGAGCTGGAAGTACGTCGCAAAGAGCCGACGGTCCCCAATCCAGCACCAGGGGCACACGACGTCCACATGGAGTGCGAGCGCAGCGGGTTTCGGGGATCGCCTGACGCGGAGTGTACGTTCAAGACAGGGGCGGCAGTAGCCCCGCCCCTTTTTTTCGTTTCCATCGCCATTTCCGCACTATCCCGACGTTCATTCCGATGTCCATCGCCGATATCCGCAAGGAGTACCAGCGCGCCGCGCTTTCCGAACGCGACGTGGCGGCCGACCCCATCGTGCAGTTCACCACGTGGTTCGACGAGGCCGTAAAGGCCGAAGTGCTCGAGGTGAACGCCATGTGTCTCGCCACCGCCACGCCCGACGCCTACCCCTCGGCGCGCATGGTGCTGCTCAAGGGTGTGGATCAGCGCGGCTTCGTGTTCTACACCGATTACCGCAGCCGCAAGGGGCGCGAACTCGCCGACAACCCGTGCGCGTCGCTCTGCGTCTTCTGGCCCGAACTCGAGCGGCAGGTGCGCATCAACGGTGCCGTGCAGCGGGTGAGCCGTGCGGAGTCGGACGCGTATTTCCAGTCGCGTCCGTTGCCCAGTCGTGTCGGCGCGTGGACGTCGTCGCAGAGCAGCGTGCTGGCGTCGCGCGAAGAGCTCGAGTCGCAGCTCGCTGAGAACGAGCAGCGCTTTGCGAGTGGCACCGTGCCACTCCCCGAGCACTGGGGCGGGTTCCGCGTGGTCCCTGAGGAGATCGAGTTCTGGCAGGGGCGTTCGAGCCGGTTGCACGACCGTATTCAGTTCCGCAAGGAAGCGGGGCAGTGGGTGCGTCGTCGGTTGTCGCCGTAGGTACGTCTTGCGGCGCGCGCGTTCGGCGGCTCTTGTCCTGAGTGCCCTCGTGTGCGCCGTCGACCGTGCGCACACGCAAGCGGCCCCTGCATCACGCGCACAAACACCGGCGCGCATTTTCGACGCCCGCTGTCCGATCTCGTCGACGAGCGTCTCGACGGCGACGGCGGCGAGGGCACCGACGCTCCGCTGGCAGCAGGGCGGCGTTCCGGTGGCCGAATGGCAGGTGTTGCTTGGCGCGCGCGGCGTGCCCGTCACGATGATCATCGCGCGCCTCGATCCCCTGCGCATCGCGTTGTCGCTGGAGATCGCGCGCGCTGGCGACGCCTTGGGCCCGTGGCGAATCGACGACGCGCCGACCGATGCGCTGATCGCGTTCAATGCCGGGCAGTTCACCGATGCCGGACCGTGGGGGTGGGTCGTCCATCGCGGACGAGAATGGCAGGCGCCTGGTGTTGGCGCACTCGCGGCGGCGATGGCGATAGACAGCACAGGTCGCGTGCGCATTATTGCCGCCGAAAGCCTGGCGGCGGCGCGCCAACGCGGAGGATGGATCGAAGTCGTGCAGTCGTATCCGCAGTTGGTGGCCCACGGCGCACTGCCGACCAGCCTCTGCCGCGACGGCGCCATTGACCGCAGTCACCGGGACATCCGGCTTGCCGTAGGGGTTCGTCCTGACGGCGAGGTCATCGTCGTACTCTCGCGGTACACGCCGGCGACCGCGATGACGCGCGTGACGGAGCGCCTTCCATTGGGGCCGACAACGCTGGAGATGGCGGAGATCATGCGCCGCCTGGGCGTAACGGATGCGGTCATGCTCGATGGGGGCTTGTCGGCGCAGTTACGCGTGCGCCACGGCGCCACCGATCAGCAATGGCCGGGGCTCCGTACGGTTCCGCTCGCTGTGGTAGGGCGCAAGCGGTAAGTTTGCCATGGAACCAGTGTATTTGCCCTTTGCTCGCTGACCTACCCAGGAGTTTTCATGTCACTCTCCGGTGCTGCAGTACGCGCGTTGTGCGTGGCCAGCGGATTTCTGCTGCTGTCTTCACGCCCCGCGGAGGCCCAACTTGGCAAGTTGAAGAAGATGGGCGCCGACGCCATCAAGGATGCGGCGAAGGAGAAGATCGCTCGCGACAACAAGCCGGAGACGACGGCTGCAAGTGCCGCTCCCGCGGCCGCCGCGAAGGCGGTCGCGACGCCGACGCTGACCGCCGACAGGATCGCGCTCATCGTGACGAGTCTGGCGCCGCAGCTCAAGGATGCGCAGCGCCGCGATGTGGCATCGCGGGCCATGGCGGAATGGGCGCCGAAAAAAAAGGCGAACGAGGAATGCATCGCCGCGTTGTCCCAAAACCCGGATCCGGCAGCCCTTCTCGCCAACGCGCAAAAGAATGAAGCGCGGCTTAGCGCCGTGCAAACGCAATCCGAGGCGGCCACCGCACGCTTGAACAACGCGTCTGCCGCAGGCGACATCCGGGCGCAGACGTTCCTGCAGGACACCGTCAACGTACTCCTGTTGCGGTCGGCACTCTTGAGCACCGGAGGAAAGTGCACAGCCGAATTCACCCCCACCGCCATTCTGGATTATCAGGTGGCCGAGCGGGAACGGTACGGCAAGGCCGGCGGCGGCGAGAGAGCCGAAGGGTTCGACCCGGGAGCGGCGGTCCGTGGCAGGATGAGTCAGTACGAGTACGGGCTGCTGCGTGAGCGCATCGCACTCTGGGCGTTGCTGCAGGACAATCCGGCCCTGCGCGGGGTTGGTAAGGAAGGCGTTTTCACCGCCGACGAAACCGCGGCGTTGACGGCGCATGCGGCAGACATCAAGAAAATGGCGCCCTTGTTCAAGAGCAGTTCGCTGATCTGGAAAACGTGGAACGATGTGAAGAGCTGGTGAGCCGCTACCCGTGACCGACGGGAACCCAGCCGCTGTTTCGCGAGTTCCGCGTGCATGTCCTCGACATCGCACGCGGTTCTCATTTTCGGCGCCACCGGTGGCGTTGGCGCAGCCCTTGCCCGTCGCCTCGTGGCCACTGGCACGCAGGTCTTTCTCACGGCACGACGCGAAGAGCCGTTGGCGGCGCTCGCCGGTGAACTCGACATGCCGTACGCCACGGGCGACGCGACAGATTGGACGGAAATCGATCGTGTGACCGATGCAGCGGTCGCCCACTGCAGCGCGTTGACCGGCATGGCCAATTGCGTGGGGTCGCTGCTGCTCAAGCCAGCGCACCTGACCAAGTTCGAGGAGTTTCAGGTCACGATGGCACAGAACCTCACCAGTGCCTTCGGCGTGGTGCGTGCCGGCGCGCGTGTGATGACGGGCGGCGGCAGCGTGGTGCTGTGCAGCACCGCCGCCGCGCGCATCGGCCTGTCCAATCACGAAGCCATTGCCGCCGCCAAGGGCGGTGTGCAGGGGTTGGTACTCTCGGCGGCGGCCACGTATGCGTCGCGCGGGTTACGCGTGAATGCCGTCGCGCCCGGCTTGGTCGACACCCCGCTCACGGCCCGCATTACCGGTTCACCGCCGGCGCTGCAGGCGTCGCAGTCCATGCATGCTTTGGGGCGCGTTGGTCAACCCGACGAGGTGGCCGCATGTATGGCGTTCCTGCTCGGCGCCGACGCGTCGTGGGTCACGGGTCAGGTGTACGGCGTGGATGGCGGCCTGGGGACGGTGCGGAGCAAGTAGCGGTAGGCGCGTCACCAAAGAGTCATCAGCGCGTCATCAGCGCGTCATTAATGAGTCATCAGCGTTTCGTTATCGCGCCATAACTGCGTCATCAGCGCGTCGTCGGCACCGCTCCCACTCAGTGGTCGTCGAAGCTTTCCAGCTCTTCGCGCAACTTGACGTAACTCTCATAGCGGCCCTGCGTCACCGTGCCGGCAGCGAGCGCGTCACGAATGGCACACCCCGGCTCGACGGTATGAATGCAGTCCTGGAAGCGGCAGTGTCCTAGGTGCGGTACGAACTCCGGGAAACAGTGGGCGATGTCGCCGGCGTCGATGCCCCAGAGGCCAACTTCTCGAAGGCCTGGGGTGTCGGCGAGGAACCCCCCGCCGGGCAGCGGATGCAGGACGGCGCCCACCGTGGTATGCCGTCCCTTGTTCACGCTGTCGCTGATGGCCGCGGTCCGCAGATCGAGCCCGGGGAACAGGTGGTTCATGAGCGACGACTTCCCCACGCCCGAGGGGCCGGAGAGTGCGGAGCTTCGTCCCTGCAACTCGTGGCGCAGGTCGTCGAGCCCTTCGCCGGTGATCACGCTGGTGTAGTGCACCGGATAGCCGGCGGCGGCATGCTCGGCGAACAACCCGCGCGCCGCAACAGGATCCACGAGGTCACACTTGTTGACCACGATGCGGGCCGCGAGGTCGTTGGCTTCGGCGATCACCAGAAAGCGGTCGAGCATTCGTGGGTGCGGCTCTGGACGCGCGGCGGCGAAGACCACGAGAACCTGATCGAGATTGGCCACCACCACGCGCTCACCTCGTGCGCCGCCCGGGGCGCGGCGTGCCAGCTTGCTGCGCCGTTCGTGGATATCGGCAATGGTCCACGAGCCGGGATCGCGGTGATCCCACGCGCACGAGACCCGATCGCCCACGGCGAGCTTGAGTCCGGCGACGGCTTCGTTCTTGAGCCGGCCTCGCATGGACGCCGACAACACGGCCCCGTTGTCGGTGCGCACATCCCAGAGACCACCAGTCCCTTGAATGACGACTCCCGTCACCGCGTGGGCGACCGGGGCGGCCGGGCCGTGCTGCTGAAAGCTGCTGGCGTCGCGTGTCATACGGGCCGGCCGGCACGAATGAGGCCGTCGAGGGTGGCCTTCACCGTGCCGAGCTGCATGGCCCCGAGCTGATGACGCACGACCGCTTCGCTGACGCCCGTGCTGAGGAACCCGGTTTCGAGATGTCCCTGCACTTCCGGCTCGCCAAGAGCCCAGCGCACGAAAAAGAGGTACGCGCCCCAGGGGGCAAGCCGGTCGCCGGTGGTATCGGTGAGAATGTCGACAGAGTACGAATGGCCATCGACCCCTTCGAAGGCCGCAGGGCGCTTATGCACCGCCATGTAGCCGCCCAGCGTGCGTTCATCGCCCGCCGCGTGGTCGGGCGGGTGATGATGCCCCTGATGCACCTCGGCCGGTCCGTCGGGCTGCTCAGCCGCCAAGAGACTCCTTCACGATATTGCCGGCCATGAACGCAATGTTCGCGGGACGTTCCGCCAGGCGGCGCATGAGATACGGATACCACTGGCTCCCGAACGGCACGTAGACGCGCATGCGGTACCCCTCCTTGACGATCTGTTCCTGCAGATCACGGCGGACGCCGTAGAGCATCTGGAACTCGAAACGATCGGGGGCGATACCCTTCTCTTTCGCGAACCGCTTGGCTTCGACAATGATGTTCTCGTCGTGCGTCGCGATGCCGGGGTAGCGCCCCTCGAGCATGAGCTTGTGCATCGCCGCGACATAATTGCGGTCGACATCGGCTTTGTCGGGGAAGGCGACGGCGGGCAGTTCGAGATACGCGCCCTTGCAGATGCGCACGCGCGCCGACAAGCGGTTGCACCGCGCCACATCGTCGAGTGTGCGACGCAGTGAGCTCTGCAGCACCACCCCGACGTTGTTCTCGTGGCCCGGGAAGAGCTTCTGCTCGAACGTATCGAGCGTGCGATCGGTGTAGGCACTCGACTCCATGTCGAGCCGCACGAAACTGTCGTACTGCTTGGCCCGCGCGATCACGTCGCGCACGATCTCGACACCGAGGTCGTCGGAAATATCCTGGCCGAGCGCGGTGAGCTTGACCGAGACGTTCGCGTTGAGCGTGCGCGCGTGGATGCGGTCGAGAATTTCGAGATACTGCCGGCCGGTGTCGCGGGCTTCCGCCTCGCTGTGCACACTCTCGCCGAGCAGATCGAGCGAGGCGGAAATCCCCTTGTCGTTGAGCTGCGCCACCGCATCGAGCGCGGTGCTGACGGTTTCACCAGCGACAAAGCGCGACGCCATTTTGCGAGCGAATCCGACATTCTTGACGAAGTCGAAAATGCCCTGCTGGCGGGAGAGATACAGGAGCGACGTTCGAAGCATGTCGGAAACTAACGGAGCGGGGCCGTCAAACGGACCACCGGGGCTGCTTTCCCCTTCGCCAGCGCCGGATCGAAGACGTTCCAGGTGAGGAAGCCGTCGTCGCTTTCCGGCTCGAGGAGCAGCAGCGCGAGCAAGTCCCGGCGCGTTCCGGTCGGGATCACCAACGTGCCGGCCGGCAGCTGGCGCGACATGTCCCGCCACCGCCCATCGACGGAGACTTCCCGGTGTCCCTGGAAGGGGCGTCCCGAAAAGCTCACGGTATCGAAGACGAACTCTTGCCCGGTGGCCGCGGCGGGCGCGGTGAGTACCCGGAAGCTGATCCCGTGCGCCGCCAGCAGCTCGCGCGCCGTGGGCCAGTCACCACTGATGGCGTAGCCGTACGGTGCCATGGTGCGCACGAGCGACGATTCGAAACGGTCCACCACGGGCATGCGCTGGGCCATCATCACGCCTGTGCGCTGCAGTCCGCGCGGCACGCCAGGCTGCGTCAGGCGCGTCGTATCGGCAACACGATCGAGACGCTCCACGATCACCACCTGCGTATCGGGGCGCGAGGCCAAGCGCGCGCGCACCGGAAACGCCGCGCCGCTGCCGGCCGCATAGGTCGCCGCGGCAACACCGGCGCGTACACGCGTCATGACCTCACGACGATATTGCGCCACGTACGACAGAATCTCCTGCACGAAGTCGCGTGTACTCGCCACGCGCTTGGCGAACGGGTCGTGCGAGTAGGCTTCGCTGAGAATGCTGATGCCGCCGCGCAGGCCGGCGTAGTTGGTGCCGTACCGTTGCTTGTGCTCGTACGTCACCCACCCCGACTTCACCTCGGCGGTGAGGCTCTCGCGTCCGTTCACGCCCGTGAAGTTCCCGTACGGAAACGTTTCGGTGTTGTGCTTGGACTTCATGCGTCGACGGATTTCCGGCAACAGCGTGTCGGCTGTGAACGACGCCAGCGGCGCCGCCGGGTGCAGCGACGGGGAGTACGTGAGCGCATACCCGTGGTAGCTGCCGTTGGTGGTGTGCAGGTCCATGAACAGATCCGGCTCCCACGCATTGAAGGCGGCGAGCGATCCCATGGTCTCCGGCGCTTCCGCCTTCACATAGTCGCGATTGAGATCGAGTCCTGCCCCGTTGGGACGCTCACCGATCATTTCCGGACCGTTCTGCGCGCCGCGATTGCGCGCCTGCGCCGCCAGCTTGTCGTTGCCGTCGGTGTTGTACATGGGCACGATGATCACCACGAGCGAGTCGAGAACGGTGGGGCGTGTGCTGAACGACCAATCGCGCAGCAGGGCCAGCACCGCCTCTTTGCCTTCGACTTCCCCGGCGTGAATGTTCGCCTGCGCATACACAATGGGACGGTTGAGCGCGCGTGCTTGGGCCGGCGTCCGCACGACCGGGCGCGACGCGACGATAATCGGCACCGACTTGCCCAAGGGCGACTTGGCCAGCTCGCTCACCACAATGGGCGCGCGCAGTGCCTTGAGCGAATCGACGAACGCGATCATGTCGGCATACGACGACGTCTCGAGATAGTTCGTGCGCTCGGCGCGGGTGCGCGGCAGCGCAGCCGCACTCGGCGCCGGCGTTGGCGGCGTCGTGCACGCGGCCGCGAACATCGCGGCCGTGGGGAGAAGGCGACGAAGAGGCGTACGCATCAGACGGGCAATTGCGAGAGAATGGCGCGGAGCTGCACCATGTGGCGCTGTTGGTGCAGCGCGAGGAAGTGTCCCCACTGGTACGTATTGAGCGAGCCGAGAATGGGATGCGGATACGCGGGGGCCCCCAGCGCACGCCCCGCACCTTTGGTGAAGGCCGCCATCACGCGCTGGCGCGCCGTCTGCTGCGCGGCCATCGCGTCGGCGAACGATATCTCCCCCTTGGGCGTCACCGACGGGGGCGCCTGAATGGGATTCCTGACGGCGTCGGTCACATACAGCCCGGCGAGTGTGGGCAGCACCGGATCCGTCTCGGTCTCCGTCGTTCCCTCGGTCTGCTTGATGAGGGTCGAGATGAGCCGGCCGGTACCGTCCTCGACGAGCAGCAGATGTTCGACGACCTGCGCCACGCTCCAGCTGCCGTCGCGCACCACGGTGTTCGCGTGCCCGGAGGGAAGCGTGGCGAGCATCGCGTGCATCTCCTGCTGGGTGCGATCGAGTTCGGTGAGGAGCTCGAGAATGCGGGGGGGCAGCGTGTCAGTCATGGGGAGGGAAGAAGGGGAAACCACCAACAGTGACGATTTCGGCGGGTTATGGATGAAAGCGCCGACCTGTTGCCGCCATTTCGCGCAACAGCGCCGCCGGTTCGTAGCGCCCCGGATAGCGCGCGTTCAACGCATCGAGCTGTTCGATGACCGTGGGCAATCCGAGCGTGTCGAGATAGCGGAACGGACCGCCGAGAAACGGCGGGAAGCCAATGCCGAACACCGCACCGATATCGCCGTCGCGGGCGTTGCGGATGATGCCATGCTGAAGACAGCGCACCGCTTCATTGAACATGGGGAGTACGCAACGGCGCTGAATCTCTTCCGCAGCCACGCGCTGACGCGTAGCGCCTGCCGGCGTGAAGGCATACACCGTCTCGTCGACGCCGACGCGTTTGCCACTCTCGTCATAGCGATAGAACCCCTGCTTCGCCTTGCGTCCCACGCGTCCGCTTTCCACCACCCGGCGCAGCGACTCCGACGGCAGCATGCGGTCACCGAAAGCGGCCGCCATAATGGGCCCCGACTTGCCCGCGATATCGAGTCCGACTTCATCGAGCAGCGTGATGGGTCCCACGGGAAACCCGAACGCCGTGAGTGCGGCATCAACGTCGTCGATCCTGGCGCCCTCGTCGAGTAGGCGACCCGCCTCGTTGAGATACGGCGCGAGAATGCGATTGACGTAGAAACCCGCGCCGTCCTGCACCACGATGACGGTTTTCCCGAGCTTGCGCCCGTACTGTACCGCCGTGGCGATCGTCTCCGGGCTCGTGGCCGGTGTGACGATGATCTCGAGCAGCGGCATTTTGTGCACCGGCGAGAAAAAGTGCATGCCGAGGACGAGGTCGGGGCGCGCGGCCGCAGCGGCAATGTCGCGGATGGGGATCGTGCTGGTGTTGGAGGCGAAGATCGCCTCCGGGGCGCCCGCCTGCACTTCCCGCAGCACCTGATGCTTGACGGCCAAGTCTTCGAACACCGCCTCGATCACGATGTCGACGTTACCAAAGCCGCGATAATCGGTGGTGCCGCCAATCAGCGACAGCGTTTCGTCCATCTGCAGGCGCGTGATCTGCCGTTTCTTGAGCCGTTCACGCAATACGTCGCGTACCGACTTCCACCCCGTCGCCAGGCGATCGAGCGAAGCATCCTTGAGCCGCACCTGCGTCCCCGCCTGCACCGCGATGCCGGTAATGCCGGCGCCCATGAAGCCTGCGCCCAATACGGCAAGCTTCGCGACGGGGCGCGGCGTTGCCGTCACCCCCTCGGGGAGTCCGTTGTCCTTCTTGAGCGCCGTGGTAGCAAAGAACAACGACGCCAGCTGACGGCACACGGGCGAGACGGTGAGCTCACCGAAGCGTCGCGCTTCTTCGCGCTGGCCCGCCTCGACGCCTTCGGCGTAGCCATGCTGAATGACATCGAGCGCTGCCAGCGGGGCGGGATACTTCCCGTGCGTCTTCTGCATCACGCTTTCGCGCGCCTTGCGGAACACCAGCTTGCGCCCGATCGGATTGTCTTCGAGCAGCATGTCGGTGGTGCTCTGCACGCGCGCTTTGACCGGCGGCGTACGGCCGGCGGCAAGATCCCGCACGCGCGCAATCGCCACCTCGCGCAGAATGGCGGGGTGCACCAATTCGTGCACGAGTCCCATCTGCCAGGCTTTCTTCGCGCGGATATTCTTGCCGGTAAGAATCATGTCGAGTGCAGCCTGCAGTCCCACCAAACGCGGCAGCCGTTGTGTACCGCCCGCGCCCGGAATGAGTCCCAGCTGCACTTCCGGAAGCGCCAGCACGGTTTTCGCATGATCAGTGGCAATGCGGTAGCGGCACGCGAGCGCCACTTCGAGTCCACCGCCAAGGGCGGCACCGTGAATGGCCGCCACCACCGGCTTGCGCATGGCGGCGAGGCGGTCGAGCAGCACGTGCCCGTTGTGCGAAAGCGTTTCGCCTTCCTGCGCCGTGCCAATGTGCGTCAGCTCTTCGATGTCGGCGCCGGCAATCCACGAATCGACTTTGCTGCTGACCAGCACCGCACCGATCATCGTGTCGTCGCGTTCGATGCGCGCAAAGCACTGCTCGAACACCGGCCCGATGCGCGAATTGAGGGTATTGACGGGCGAATGCGGCTGGTCGTAGGCAATGATGGCCACACCATCCTGCACGGTGAGTGAAATGCCCGTCGCGCTGTCGTCAATCACCGGCGTCGTGGCACGCGCGCGGGGGTCCGTGTCGGTGCGCGGCTCCGAGCTCATACCCGCTCCACGATCATCGCGTGACCCATGCCACCCGCCGCACACACCGTGAGCATGCCGAACTGTCCGCCCCGGCGCTGCAGCTCGTTGCACAACGTCGTGAGCACGCGAGCGCCGGTCGCACCAAAGGGATGGCCGATGGACAGCGAGCCACCCATCACATTCACCCGCTCGGGATCGATCTCGCCAACGGGCTGCGAGAAGCCGGCGCGCTCCGCCCACTGGCGCGACGCCAGCCCCTGGATGTTGCTCAGCACCTGCGCGGCGAACGCTTCGTGCATCTCCACCAGATCGATGTCCTCGAGCGACAGCCCGGCGCGCTGCAATGCAATAGGCGCCGCAATCACCGGTGCCTGCAACAGCTGTTCGCCGGGATCGACCGCCGCGTAGGCGTACGAGCGAATGAACGCCAATGGCGTATAGCCGAGCGCCTTCGCGCGCTTCTCGCTCATGAGCAGCACCGCGCTGGCACCGTCGGTGAGCGGGCTCGCGTTGCCGGCCGTGACCGTGCCGTACTGCCGATCAAAGACCGGCTTGAGCGACGACAGCTGCTCGTAGCTCGAGTCACGACGTACGCCGTTGTCCGTGGCGAGCATGGTGTCGTACTTGGGCGGCACCGGCACCGGAGCGAGCTCGGCCACCAGGCGACCATCATCGAGTCCGCGCGCCGCCAGCTGGTGCGAGCGCAACGCGAACCGGTCCTGCGCTTCGCGTGAGATGCCGTTGAGCTTGGCCATCTTGTCGGCGCTCTGCCCCATGGTTTCGCCCGTACTCGGCTCGGCAATGGCCGGCGTGATCGGCACGAAATCTTTGGGACGCACGCGCGCCAGCGTCGCGACCCGTTGCGACATGCTCTTGGCCTTCGACGCGGCCACGAGAATGTCGCTCATGCCACGCGAATGCAGGATGGGGACCTGCGTCAGACTTTCGCTGCCGCCGGCAATGGCGACATGCGCGTGCCCGAGCGCGATCTGATCGGCGGCATCGGTGATGGCCTGATTGGCCGAGGCGCAGGCGCGGCTGACGGTGTACGCCTGGAGCGTGCGGGGGAAGTGCGGCATGAGCGACACCTCACGCGCGATGTTCGGCGCGACGACCGACTGCACCACAGTGCCGTAGACCATGAGGTCCACGTCGGCACCGGAGAGGCTGGTACGCTGCACGAGTTCGCCAACGGCGAAGCGGCCAAGGTCGATGGCCGTGTAGTCTTTGAGCGCGGTGCCGGAGCGCGCGAACGGCGTACGGACGCCCGCGATGATGGCGACACGGCGCCCGTTACCAAAGGTGGGCATCCCTGAAAGGTAGTGGGGCGCACTGGCGACCGCGCGGTCCCGGAGTGATGATGCCTCCATGAGCGCGCTCACGGGACCCCACTCCCGCACGACCATGCTGAGCCGGCTGACGGACGGCACCTTTGACGTGCTCGTGATTGGCGGCGGGATAACCGGGGCCGGCGTGGCCCGCGAGGCGGCGCTGGCCGGGTATCGCACCGCGCTGGTCGAACGCGACGACTTTGCGGCGGGCACGTCGAGCCGCTCCTCCCGCCTCGTGCATGGTGGGGTACGCTACCTCGAGCATGGGCACCTTGGGTTGGTCTTCGAGTCGAGCCGCGAACGTCGGCTGCTGCTCACGCTGGCCCCGCATCTGGTCCGACCGCTGGCGTTCACGTGGCCGGTATACGAGGGTGCGCGTGTACCCACCTGGAAGCTGCGTGCCGGACTGGCCCTCTACGACGCGCTCGCCCTTTTTCGCAACGTCGAGCGTCACACGGGCCTGGATGCCTCCGAGCTGCTGCAGCTCGAGCCGGCGCTCGCGCGCGAGGGCTTGACCGGCGGGGCCCGCTACTGGGATGCGGCCACGAACGATACCCGGCTCACGCTCGCCACGGCGCTCGGTGCCGCCAACGCGGGCGCCGTGCTGCTCAACCACGCGGCCGTGACCGGCGCGCTTCGCGCAGGCGACGGCCGCTTGGCCGGCGTCACGGTACGCGACCACGTGGGCAACCGTGACATCGAGGTGCGAGCCGCCGCCGTGGTGAATGCCACCGGGCCATGGAGCGAAGCCACCGCCGCGCTCACTGGTGAACAGCAGGGCGCGCAGCTCCTTGGCTCAGCGGGCACGCACATCGCCGTGCCGCGTGAGCGCGTGGGGAATCACGAAGCCATCACGGTGGTCTCGCCACTCGATGGCCGCGTGATGTTCGTCCTTCCGGCGGGACCGCACACGATTGTCGGCACCACCGAGCGACCGGCACGCGTGGGGCCCGACGAGATACGCGCGACGGAAGCCGAGGTGACGTATCTGCTGCAAACGGTGAACCGCCTCTTCCCGCACGCGTCGCTGACACCGGACGACGTGATCAGCGCCTGGTGCGGTATTCGTCCGCTCGCCGCGCTGCGCGCCGGCAATCACACTGCCGGCTCGGCCTCACGCGAGCATGCCATCACACACCGTGCGGATGGACTGGTCAGCATCACGGGCGGCAAACTCACGACCTATCGGGCGATGGCAGCCGACGTGCTGGCGCATGCACGCGGGGAAATGCCGTCTGCCGTGCGTACAGCGCCGCGCCGCGCGCAGCCCAGCGCCACGACGCCGCTTCCCGGGGGAGATTTTTCATCGCGAGCGTCACTCACGGCGGAACTGCTGGCGGTGGTGCATGACCGCGCTATTGCCGAGCATCTCGTGCAGGCATACGGCACCCAATGGCGGCAGGTGTGGGCGTATGCGCAGCGCGACGCCGTTGCGTCTCAGCGCATGGCAGAGCCGTTGCCGTACCTGATGGCGGAGGTGTCGTACGCAGTGGAGCACGAGATGGCGTGCACACTTTCGGACATCCTGATCCGGCGCACCCATGTGGCGTTCGAATCGCGCGACCATGGCCGCGCGGTGGCGCGGCACATTGCCCCGGTCATGAGGGCGCTGCTCGGCTGGAGCGACACGCAAATGCAGGCGGCGCTCATCGCATACGACGCCGACGCCGCGCGCATCTTTCGCATCGAACCGTAAAGGCGCGAGGGGCGGCGCTATTGACCGGCGGTCAACTGCCGGTCAGCAACACTTTGCCGTTTCGCGCGCCCTGCGCGGCGAGGGCGACCGCATCCTGCACCCGCGTCAATGGGAACGTGGCGTGAATGCGGGTGGAGAGTTCGCCGCGCGCAATACGCATGGCGAGATCACCGTAGAGGGCCTGCTGCTGCGCCGGTGTGGCCTGCCGAAACCAGTACGCCAACCAGAAACCGCGCAGCGTCACGTTGCGGAAGACGAATGATCCCGGCGCCACCTTGCAGGCGTCCCCGCTCATGGCGCCGTAATTGACGACCATGCCGCCAACGGCAACGCTCTGCGCCAGACGGTCGGTCGCGCTGCCGGCGACGGCATCGAGCGCGAGCCGGATCTTCGCCTTGTCTGTGGCGTCGGCCACGCGTGCGGCCAGATCGGGACCGTCAACGAGCACCACATCAGCGCCAAGTGCGCGCAGCGGCTCGATGGCGTCGTCGCGGCGCACGACGTTCACCGTGCGGAGTCCGCGCGCTTTCGCGAGTTGAATGACATACTCGCCTACCCCGCTGTTGGCGGCATTCTGGATAACCCAGTCGCCGGCGTTGAGGGTGACGAAGTCGGAGAGCAGCAACGACGCCGTTGGCGGGTTGACGGTGAGCATGGCCATTTGCAGCGGATCGCCCGCCGAGGGCACGCGCATGAGAGACAGCGCGGGAACAATGGCATGTGAGCTCCAGGTGCCACTAGCCATGGGCATGAGCGCCATGTCACCAACGGCCACGCCTTGCACCTCGTCACCCATGGCGACGACGCGCCCGACGCCTTCGTTCCCGCCAATGGCCGGCAGCGGCGGCAGGGCGCCGTACTGCCCGGTAATGGTGAGGATATCCGACGGATTGATGGGTGCGGCGATCATCTCGAGCAGCACATCGGCGGGACCGGGGGTCGGCGTCGGACGCTCGACACAGGCAATCCGCGTATGTGGTTCGGCGCCACGGCTCTCGTACATCGCGACGTGCATGGGTACTCCTCAGGGAGGTCGATAACCGACAGCGGGAAACACCAAGGCGGAGATCAGCAGTCCTGCCAATCTCCGCCGAAGTCTGGACCGCCGATAGCATCAGGCGAGCTCGTCGGCGGCGCGATCGTGGATGGTGTAGAGCTCGACAATGGTGAGGCGACGAATACGATTGGGGAGCTTGAGAATGGCCTGATCGCCAACCGCCCTCCCCTGGAGCGCTCGGCCGATGGGCGAGCCCATGGTGACGTGACCGTCCTGCAGTTCGCCAGCATCGCCGAAGACCAGTTCGTAACTCTCACGCGACGAGGTGCCGTCGTCTTCGACGATCACCTTGGAGCCCAGGCCGACCTTGTCGGCGGGGATCTGGGTGATGTCGATGTTGGCGAGCTTGGTCACGCGCTGGGTGAGCTGTCCCAGTCGTGCCTGGACGAACTGCTGACGCTCGAGCGCGGCCTTGTACTCGCTGTTCTCCTTGAGATCACCGAGTTCGACCGCTTTCCGAATTTCTGCCGGCAGCGTGACGTTCAGCTCGAACTGGAGCTTCTCGACTTCGCGTGCCATCTGGGCGATGAGTTCCTGAAACATACGCGTGCCAGCTGGGGCCGATAAAAGGCGAGCGCCCGGCCGTAGTGGGCCGGGCGCGTAGTCGGTGAAATATGCCTGGATCAGCGGGGGGTTCAACCCTTGCGCCCTGCAGGGTGAGGAATGGCGGTCCTCAGGGGGCCACGCCCATCACGAGCCGAAGGGTGCGCGGTGCGCCGGGCATGATGTTGTTGTTGCCGTGGGAGGTCGTGTAGAAGCGCGCATCGGCGAGGTTTTCGATGTTCAGCTGCATCGTGAACCGGCGCGGCAGCGAGACAAACAGCGCTCCGTCGAGTCGCGTGAACGCGGGGAGCAGGACCGTATTGTCGATGGCCGCGTACCGCTGCCCCATGTGCACGACCCCGAGTCCCAGCGAGGTCCCGCCGCCGACACGCACCTTGTTCCAGAGCGAGGCGCTGGTATGCGGTACCAGCGGCGTCGAGGCGCCAACGCGTGCCGTCGACGTGCGGTTCACGATGCTCGCCTGTTGCACCGCGAGACCACCGATGACATCCCAGCGCGAGTGCACCGTTCCCTGCACGCCGAACTCCGCGCCAGTCGTACGCTGTCGCCCCGTCTGTACCAGACGGGTGACATCGACGGGATCCGGAGCCATGGTATTGGAACGTTCGAGCGTGAACCACGCCGCCGTCAGGTCCAACCCGGTACGCGCTTCCCACTTGAGACCGACTTCACGATTGCGGAACTGCTCGGGCTGCAACGTTTGTGTGGTGGTGGTGAGCGCGGTGAACTGATCGCCACTGCTCGGCAGATGCGACATGCTGTAGCTCCCATAGAGGGAGAGCGTTCGTGAGGGGGTGACCACGAGCCCACCGCGTGGCGAGAGCAGGTGATCGACGCGCGTGAGCGTCGTGTTCGTGCGGTTGTTGCGCACCTGCATGTCGAAGCGGTCATGGCGCACGCCCCCCACGAGCTGCACATGATTGCCCAAGTGCAGCTGCTCCTGCATGAACGCTGCGGCGACGGTTGCCACCGCGTGATTGTCGGCGTCGGTGGCACTCGGCCGGAAGGTCACCGGCGTCACTACGGTGGGCGCCGATACTGGCACCACGCGGCTGGTGGCACTGTTGTCGAAATAGCCGGTCAGGCGCACGTTGTCCGACTGTTGGCGACTGAGCTCGGTTCCCATCAGCAAGATCGAGCGCAGCGACCCGCGATCGGCCTTCCAGATGGCGTCGGTCTGGTTGAAGAGACTGCGGCGATCGATGGCATCGTTGTACGCCGCCAGCGCGAAGTGAGTACCGGCGCTGTTGATCGCACTGTTCGCGAAGACGTTCTGATAGAACTTGTCGTAGTCGAACGCGCGGGTGTGCGTGCGCAGCGTGAAGCCATGGCCGTTGTCGAACTCTGCCTGGACATGCGCGCCATTGACGACCATGTTGGCGCGGCTCACGGAGGGGTCGCCCACATGCACGCGCGTGTCCATGGCCGACGGACGACCGTTGGCGGACGGCAAGCCGCGGTCGACGGTGCGACGATCGACGTACCGTTCGACGCCGGCGCGCACCATCGTGCGTCCCAGTATGACGGTGGCCGTGGGGGTCACGCCCCACTTCTCGAGGTCCGCGAGCTGACGGAACGTATTCCCCGCCTCGTACATCACGTTGAGGCGACCCGCCACGTTGCCAACGGCGTCGCCCACATCGAGCGACAGGCGGCGCTGCTCCCACGAGCCTGTTTCCACGCGGCCCGTACGTACGGGCGTCCACTGCGCGCGCTTCATGACGCGATTGATCACGCCGCCGCCACCGCCACGCCCGAATACGGTGGCGTTGGCACCCTTGAGCGCGTCGACCTGCTGCACGTTGTACGTGTCGCGGTAGTACTGCGCGTCGTCGCGCACGCCGTCGACGAAGAAGTCGGCGGTGCTGCTCTGGCCGCGAATGGTGGGGGCGTCACGGTGTCCTTCGCCCTGCCCCATGCTGATGCCGGGCACGTATTCGACGGCCTTGGCCATGGACTGGATATTGAGGTCGCGCAACACGGGGGCGCCAAGCACCGTGACCGACTGGGGCACCTCACGAAGAGGGGTCAGCGTCCGGGTTGCCGAACTCGTAGCCGGCGCCGTGTAGCGAGTGGGTCGGACCGACGGCGCGCGCACCTTGACGGCTTCCAACGCCTGGAGCGAATCGCGCCGCAGGGGCGGCGGCGTCGCGGCAGGACGACGGGCACTGTCCTGCACCGGGGTGGGGAGGACGAGCGAAAGCACCAGCGGGGTGAGCAGGATCGGGGGCATGGCGCCTCTAGTTGAGAACGGCTATCATCTAGCACGCGCTCATCCTAATCATCCAATCCAGAGAAAGTCAATCGGGATTACGGCGCCATCCCGCGACTCGCTTCCTGCGCGTCGTGCGCGTCCATGACCGCCTGCGCGGCTTCGCGCGGGTCGTCGGTGAGCAAGAGCAGGTCGAGATCGCCGGCGGAGATCTTGCCTTCGGCCACCATCCGCGACGTCATCCAGCGCACCAGCCCCGCCCAGTAGTGCGTGCCAAAGAGCACGACCGGGAATTGATAGATCTTGCCGGTCTGAATGAGGGTGAGCGCCTCGAACAGTTCGTCGAGGGTGCCGAAGCCCCCGGGGAAGATGATGAACGCGTTCGAGTACTTGATGAACATCGTCTTGCGCACGAAGAAGTACCGGAAGTTCACCAGCGTATCGACGTACGGATTGGCGCCCTGCTCGAAGGGCAGTTCGATGTTGCAGCCGACGGAGTGTCCGGCGCCGTCCTTGGCACCACGATTGGCGGCTTCCATGATGCCCGGTCCGGCACCGGTAAGGATGGCAAAGCCCCGCTCCGCCAGTACCCGCGCGGTTTCGCGCGCGGCGGCGTACATCGGATCGTCTGGTCCGGTGCGCGCCGAGCCGAAGATGGTCACACCCTTTTGCACGTCGGAGAGGGCATCGAATCCTTCCACGAACTCCGACGTAATGCGCATGACACGCCACGGATCGGAGCGGGTGAATGCGGTGGCCTCTTCTTCGGGACTTTGCAGCAACTTTTCGTCTTCCGTGAGCATTGGGCGGTCACGGAGCGACTGGTCGACCAGTCGCGGATCCTTGCGTCGCACCGCGCGCGGGCCGCTGGACACGCGCGCCTGTGCACTGCCGGGTTCACGGCCCGCCGCACGATGGCCCGCTTCCGTTCGCTCCCGATACGCCTCCACCGACTGCTGTTCGGCCGTGGTGCGGGTATCGGGAGACGCGGGTTTTCCAGTTGCGGTCCGGGGTGCGGAGCGTCGTGATTTCGCCATGGGGAATGCAGAGAGACTCGATGAAGCCGCGGTGGGCAGGGCGTTGCCGTGACGCATGATACCACCGCGACCACGCGGTTGCTCCTGGTGGTGGCCGATGGCGTACGCGCGGATATTCTCGAAGAAGAGATGGACGCCGGCCGAGCGCCAGCCATGGCCGCGCTGCGCGCCCGCGGCAGTTCGCAGCCCATCAGCTCGTCCTTTCCCTCTGTCACGGGACCGGCCTACGTCCCCTTTCTCATGGGACAGCACCCCGGGCGCGTGGGATTGCCGGGCTTACGCTGGTTCGATCGCGCTCGGTCGCTCAAGTGGGCGCCGGCGCAGTCGCGCAGCTACGCCGGCATTGATATCTGGCATGTGGACAGTGACATCGCCCCGCACGTGCCCACGATGCTCGAGTACGCCCAGCCCTCCATCGCAGCGATGAGCATGATCGGGCGTGGCGCGACGCACGGCCGGATTGGCCGCGGATTGGCGTGGATGGCGCGCGCCGCGCCGTCCCACTTCCGGGGCGATCTGCTCGGCTGGCGTGCCGTCGAGCGGCAGGCCACGGCGGCGTTCCTCGCCAAATTCGGTGCGGTGCGCCCGCGCTTCGCCGTGCTGGCCATCACCAGTCCGGACAAGTTTGCGCACAAGTTCGGGTGCCGCTCCAACGAGGTGCGGACCGCCATCCGCGACGTGGACGATGCCATCGCGCAGGCCCAGACCCTCGCCGCACGTGGCGGGTGGCTCGACTCACTCCACGTGTGGGTCACTGGCGACCACGGACATGCGCCGGTGCACGAGCACTTCGACTTGCATGACTGGCTCGAAGGCGAAGGGGTGCGCGTACTGGCACACCCCCGCCTCAACGTGAAGTCGCCCGATGTCGTCCTCATGGTGGGGGGTAACGCCATGGCACACCTGTACCTGGCGCCGGCCGAGCGTACGCGACGCTGGTGGCACACCCACTCAGCGTCGTGGGATCGCACGTTGGACCGTCTGGTGGCGCACCCGTCGGTGGACCTCATGGCGGTGAGCCTCTCGGATACCGTGGTACAGCTGCGCCACGCTGAGCGCGGCACGGCCGAAGTGCACCGGCATGATCACGCCGGTGGCACGCGGTGGTCCTATCTCGCGGAGCACGGCGATCCACTGCAGCTGGGCGGTACGCTGCACCATCTCGATGCGTGTACGGCCTGGGACGCCACAGCGACGACGCCGTATCCGGACGCGCTCGTGCAGCTCTCCTGGCTCGCGGCCTCATCGCGCGCCGGCGACGTGATTCTGTCGGCTGCGGAGGGGTGGGACCTCCGCGCCCGCTTCGAACCCGTCACGCATGCGTCCACCCACGGCGCGCTACTACGCGACCAGATGACCGTTCCGCTCGTTGTCGACGTCCCCACCGTACGCATGCCGCAACGCACGACCGACATCGTTCCCTCGGCGCTCCAGCTTCTGGGCATTGCCTCCGATACTTCGTTTGACGGACGGTCTTTCTTGCGCTAGCACGGCGCGGGTACGGGCGGCGCTGCCATGCGCCTCCCCTCAGTCCGGGCATCTAGGCCGAAGCCGGTCAGGATGTCGAGCAGTGCCGCCTGTTCGAGAGCCTCCCGATCGCCATGTCCGTCCTTTCCCGCAACAACGTCCGAGTGGCTGGGCGGGGCCTGCAAGCCATTGTCTTCGCGCACGGATTCGGCGGCGATCAAGCCTTGTGGCGCTTTGTGGCCCCCACCTTCGAAACCACGCATCGCGTTGTGCTGTTCGACTACGTGGGCTCGGGCCAGAGTGACCTCTCGGCCTACAACGCGACGCGCTATGGCACGCTGCAGGGCTATGCCAGCGATCTGCTCGAGGTCTGTGACGCGCTCGAACTCTCGCAAGTGATATTCGTGGGACACTCGGTCAGCGCCATGATCGGCATGCTGGCCGCCACGCGCCGTCCCTCGCGATTCGAACGGTTGGTGCTGGTGGCCCCGTCCCCGTGCTATGTCAACGATGCGCCGCACTATCACGGCGGATTCGATCGGCGCGATCTCGAGGGGTTCGTCGAGCGCATGGACGCGAACTACACGGAATGGGCCGGGGCACTGGCCTCGATGGTCGTCGGCACGGCGGAGCATCCGCACATTGTCGCGGAACTCGCGGCCAGTTTCTGCAACACCGACCCCATTATCGCACGACGCTTTGCCGCAGCAGCCTTCCTGTCTGATCATCGACATGACGTCCCGTTGGTGCCGGTGCCTTCGCTCATCATGCAATGCGCACAGGACCGGATCGCGCCGGAACCAGTTGGCCGCTGGCTCGCGCGGCAATTGCCGCGGAGTATCTACCAGGCGCTCGAAGCCACGGGACACTGCCCGCAGCTTACGCACCCAGACGAAACCATTGCCGTGATCCGGGGATACCTCGAGGCGCCAGTGGGTCTCCCGGCATCTGACCAGCTGCGTGTGACCGCCAGCGTCTGACGCCCGGCCACCCGGTGTGCTACTCGGAACGGTTGCGACTACGCTCCGGATCGAAGCCTTCCGGGTAGCGCGTGCGCAGCTTGTCGATGTTTCGCTGCGCAATATCGGCGAGTGACAGGTCGAGCACCGTGGCACACGCGCCGATGTACCAGAGGCAGTCGCCCAGCTCCTTGATCAGCGCGTCCTTGTCGAGCGGCGTGGCATGGAACAGGTGCTTCTTGATGATTTCCGCCGTTTCGCCGGCTTCGCCCGTGAGCCCCAGCGCGGCATTGGCCAGCTGCTGCTCGTGCGTCCGGTCGCGCCCCAGCGTCCGCGCGGCAAGCTGCTGATAGTCGTCCAAGTTCATGCCGACGAATGTAATGGTGAGGCGGCCCGCGCGCTGTGCGCGGCGAGCAATGACACCGCGTGCGGTTCGTTCTCAGCCGCCTGCCCCTGCAGCGCCGTGAGCGCGTGCGCCGTGGGCGCGTGCGCCGTGAACGGCAGCATGGCCATCGCTCCGGGAAGCGGCGCGTTGGCGTCTCCCGTGGCAGTGTGCTCCGCCCCGACACGTGCGGCTTTCGCATCGGCCACGTGAATCAGCGCTGGCACACGCAGCGCCGGCGAGGGTAACGCCCGGAAACCGTGGTGATGCCGGCACGTCTGTCCGACGGCGGGCGGGACGTTGCCTGCAACACGGCGCGCGGGGCCGAGGACCGCGAGCATGCGCGGCCGATCGATCGCCACCTGTACCCGCGCGCGCAGCTCGGCACCAGCGAAGGACGTACAGAGGTAGTTCGTGCCTCACGCCCATGGGACGCGCCCTGGCGCCCACCACCGTAAGGAGACGACACTCCATTGCAGGGTCTGTCGGTCACCGACGTCGGTGGCCATCACTGGGAGTGCCGGACTCGGGTGACTGGCGCTTGAGCCGCTCATGGGCCCAGTCGCGTCCGCTATATTTGCTAGATGGCTTGGCTGTCCCTCTCCCTGACCCTCGCGCTGCGGGCGCTCGTCAACCCGGCGCTGGCGGTGGACCTGCTGCGGGTGGCGTGGCGCTTCCGGCACCGGCACTGGTTCCGGCGCTTTCCGTTCCTGCCGCTGCCGGCCCAGAGCTACGTGCGCTGGCGCATGTACACGGCCTACGGCGACGAGGGGGCCATTCCGCCGGCCGCCGATGTGATTGCGTACGCGCGCTGGGTTGGCCGTCAGCCTTGACGCGCGGGGAGACGGCCCGGTGGACCGTTCAGCGCTGACGCAGCGACTCCTGGCACAGGCGTACGGCCTGGGGTTCGACGCGGCGGGTATTGCCCGCCTCGGGGAACCGGCAACGCGGGCGGCGTTCGACGAGTGGTTGGGTCAGGGCTATCACGCCGGGATGAGTTACTTGGCCGGCCCGGGTGCGGCGTTACGCGCCGACGCCCGCCTCCCTCACACCGGTGCCTCGCATGCCATCGTGCTGGCCGCATCGTACGGCGGACGCGAGGCTTCGGGCCCCGTCGCCCGGTACGCGCGCGGCGACGACTACCATGAGTCACTCCGCGAGCGCGTGCGTGCCCTGCACCATTGGTTGGAGCAGGTGTTGGGGTACGCGGTCAATGCGCGTCCCTACGTGGACAGCGGGCCGATCCTGGAGCGTGACCTGGCGCAACGCGCTGGCCTGGGCTGGTTCGGCAAGAACACCATGCTCATTACGCCGCGCGCGGGCTCTTTCGTGTTCTTGGCGTCGCTGTTCGTTGAGCTCGAACTCGAGCCGAGTGCGCCGTTCGAGGCGGACCGGTGCGGCAGCTGCACGCGCTGTCTCGATGCGTGTCCCACGGGCGCGCTGCGCGAGGCGCATGTGCTCGATGCGAACTTGTGCATCAGCTATCTCACCATCGAGCACCGGGACACTATTGCGGAGGCATTACGGCCGTTAGTGGGTGGCCTGTTGTACGGGTGCGACATCTGCAATGAGGTGTGTCCGTGGAATGTGCGCTTTGCGCGCGACACCATGTTCCCCGAGTTTACGCCGCGCGATCTGTTTGCCGAGTCGCACGACCGCGAGGGCACGCGCGCGCTGGCGCGCTCCATCTGCATGATGGACGCCTCAGACTACGCGGCGACGTTCAAGGGCTCAGCCATCAAGCGCGCCAAACTCTGGATGCTGCAGCGCAACGCCTGCGTGGTGCTGGGAAACATCGGCACTTACGACGATCTCGCGGTGCTGGAGGCGATGCGGGAGCACGAGTATGAGATCGTGCGGGAGCATGCACAGTGGGCGGCGACGCAGTTGAGCCGCAGAGCAACCTGAGAAGCACACCTCGGTCGTGTCATGCGCCAAAAGCCTTCTGTAACATCACAAAAGTGTAGCACATCTAGCAGGGTGATGAAAAAGTGGCGGATGGACGTGATTTTTGCGTCCCGCTGACGTGTTCAGCGATTATTGCGCGTGAATTTCGTGCGGGGGGCAATGCCCACGTGCTCGGCGGC
>VYKS01000102.1_pt1 | contig 54146 bp, 61 predicted proteins | sample 5114511 | NCBI WGS metagenome assembly VYKS01 (sample SAMN12291795, study PRJNA351875) | freshwater metagenome | isolation source: freshwater lake | place: USA: Michigan, Gull Lake | collected 2011-07-05 | reverse complement strand
GCGCCCGCCAGGGCGCGCGGCGGGACCGAGCGTGCCCGCCGGTGGCTCACCTTATGGAGTCTGTGACCCGTCCCCATTTTCAGCCTGTCGTTGGGGAAACTTCGCCTTAAGCCCCCTCCCCCTAGAGCCTAGCCCATGTCCAAGGACCTGGAGACCTTCATCCGAGCGGCCCATGCCGCCGGGGTCGCGCGGCGGCTCGCCGACCTGGCCCAGGAGGTCGATGCGGTCATCGCCACCTATCCTCCGTATGGCGGCGCCCGCTATCTGAACCGGCTGATCGAACAGCGCCGCCGCCTAGCCGCGCCGGACCTGGCGTTGATCGCCCACCTGACAGCCGAACTGTGTGTGCGGGACGCCCGCGTGCTGGCCGCCCTAGCGCCCATAGCCGATCGCCTCGTCGCGGATCACCCATGCCTGGGCAAGATCACCGCTCTGGTCAGCCGCACCCCGCTCCGCAAGGTCGCCTAGACCACAAACCCGATCCCCAATTTCCGTACGCGGCCTGTGGACGTCACAGGCAGCTCGACCTTTGGACGATTGACGAAACCGCCCAACGGAACAAGAACATTTAGCGAACATTTAATTGCCGTCGCTCGCCGCCTGTCCGGAACGCTCCCGGCCGGGATCGAGCCCCCGCGCCCGGATCCCGCCATGCCGCACGCCCCGTCCCCGAAACCCGAACGCATCCATCGCCAGGCTGTCGAGAAGCTGACGCGCCATACCTTCAACGACGTCATCGACGGCAAGAAGGTCCGCCGCACCCTGCACTTCACCTTTCCCGGCGGCCGCAAGAACCGGCGCTCCAGCGTCACCTTCGTCAACCCCGAACACGTGCCGCCGTTCGACGGCGACGAGGCCTGGTTCCTCGTCGAACTGGTGATCGCCAAGCCCTGGTCCTACTGGCGCGCGGTACGCCAGGTCGAGCCGCCCCGTGCCTGAGCCCAGCGACGCCGATCGTCGCAAGGCCGCCCGGATCGGCGCGCCGTTCGACGAAGCGCGCCTGGTCGACGCTCTGGAGCGCGGCTGGGAGATCACCTTCCGCTGCCAGTACTGCGGATCGAGCAAGACCTGGCGGCGCGACGTCATGCTGGGCCGCGCCCGCAAGCTGCTGAACCTGACCATGCCGCAGATCCAGGCCAAGGTGAGCTGCCCGCGCTGCCCAGGCCGAATGCCGGTGCTGTCGTTCTCGGGCCTGATGACGCCGGCGGATCCAGATCGGGCCAGATGGGCGCTGATCGAGACCCTGATCGATGCCGGCCTCAATCCAACCGACTACAGCTATGGCTGGCCGGGTCGCCGCTGACCATGGCCGCCATCTGGCCCATCCTGGCCCGTATCAAGTCGCCCCTGACCATCATCTGTCGGCGCTGCGGCAACCGCGTAGTCTGGTCGCGCGAGAAGGCCGTGGCCAATCTCGGCGGCCACACCCAGCCCCACACGATCCGCAGAAAACTCCGCTGCAGCCGATGCGGCGCGCGGGGGCGTGAGGGCCAGATCGATGTCGATGCGGTGATTTGAACCGCCAGGTGCGTCAAGGTCGAGCGCGGGTACAAGGGACAAACCCCTTGCGGGGCGAGGGGCGCTCGCGGTTCAACAGAAATATCCGCGCTCGGACGCAAGTTTTCCGTTTGACGCGTTCCAAGAACGGCCCGACAAAACCTTCGGTCTTTCGTTTCCTTAAATGAAAGGCTGTGTCGATGACCTCCCAACAATCGAAAGACGACAAAGCGGCCCACGCCATTACCGTGCGTGTTTGGCCACCTGAAATCAGTGGGCAAGGCCTGGGGATCATTGGCGTATTCGCCGTTGTTGCTCTGGCCTTGTGGTTTTTCAAACCCGACATCACCACTGCGCTTCAGCGCATCATGACCCGACCCGAAGCCGTGGATACTCAGCAATGAGGCAAACAGCGGCGAACTTGCCCCTGCTCCATTGGCGGCTACCTGGCTACCTCGCTAGGGTGTTGAATGGACCTGAAAACAATCATCGGATTGCTCCTGGGCTCTTCCGTCATCGGCGGCGTGATCAGCGGCCTCATCGCCCAGGGTGCGCCGTGGTGGCGAGAGAAGTTGGCCAATAACAAGGCCGCGGCCTTCTCAGCGCTGCGCTTGGCCCTGATGCTCGAAGAGTTCGCCGGCGACTGTGCGGGCATCTACGGTGACTACGACACCTACCGATCCTCAAGCGGAAGCGCGGGCGAACTGCCCAGCGGCCTTCCAAAGCTGCAGGACTATCCGGCCGATATCGCCTGGCAGGCTCTAGGCACGGCAATGACCACCAAGGTTTTGCACTTCCGCGTCGCCCGGTCCGACGCCGACGCTATGATCACCGCCGACGCCGAGTTCGCCGACCAGTGGGACCACGCAAAGCTCATCGCCGAAACCGCTGTGAAACTTGGCCTTCAGTCCCTTGGCGTGGCCCAGACACTCCGCAATCAGCTTAAGCTTGCCCCCGCGCACGCCACGCCAGATCATTCGATCGAGGACTATCTGACCCGCTCCCTGGCCCGCATCGCTGATCGAAAGGCCAAGCAGGCCGCCGAGAGCCACGACGACATCTAGACCGAGCGCTTTAACTCGTCCTTCGTCAGAAACCGCTCCGCCGCATAGTAAGCCTTCAGGCGCTCCGGCTCGTTCTGGCCTGGATCCATGAGCCAGCGCGTGTGCCAGGTCATGAACCAGAGCCAATCGGCTTCGGGCCCCAGCAGCGCGGGGTTAGGTATGGGGCCGTTCTCGTGCAGGCAGATGGGCACGGTCTCGCCGACAATCGCCTTCACCGCTCCGAACATCGGGACCATGGCACCGTGATCGTCGGCATAGATGTCGGCCCCGGCGACATCGACCCGACCGCGGCCCGGATGCCAGGCCGGATCGACATTCTGGCCGGCCCAGCCCGCCACCCAGATCAGATTGTCCAGGCCGCGCTCGCGGGTGAATGCGTCGTACATCAGCGCCCAAAGCGCCTTGAACGCCTCTGGGCCATGCTTGCCCCACCAGAACCAATCCCCGCTGAACTCGTGCAGCGGCCGCCAGAGAACCGGCACCCTCCGATCCCGTAGCACGGTCAGCAGATCGGCGATCTGGGCAAGATCGCGATGCAGGGCGAGGTTCTGCGGCGTCCCCGGTCGTAGAGCGGCGAGAAGGTCGAAGTCCTTCTTGGAATTTTCGTAGCCCGTGCCGATGTCGGGCGCCCCCCAATTCCAGCAGAGGGTGACGATCCCGCCCGAGCGATGCCAGGCCGTGGCTCGTTCGTTGACCCCTGCGTTTAGCCGCGGCTCGATGTAGTCCAGTCCCAGAATCGCCGGCAGACGCCCGGTCACCCTTTCGATGTAGTCCAGCTCGATGCCTTGCTTGGCCACACCCTCCTGCTGACCAGTCAGGGTCTTTCGACCGTAGAGGGACCATAGATAAGCGTAGAGCGCGCGCGCCTCGGCCGAGGCATTGGGATTACTGAGCTGGCGTGGGGACGCCCCCGCCCATCCGATGGTTGGCGTCGTCGCCAGCGCCAAGCCCGCCTTGAGCGACGCCCTTCGACTGACCGCTCCGTCCATTTCGACCTCCCCGCGCCGAAACGACACCACCGTGCAGCCCCGCCAATGTTCGCCGATTGTACGCTTTGCTACGACGAGCAGCCGCCAGCCCTTGCCCCTCGTCGCCCCGCAGCGCGTCCATGATCCATGACCCGCGCTCGACCGAAGGTGAACCCCGACGCCCTGGCCGACCTCTACGATTATTTGCCGATGGAACTACCAACACCAGCCCTCTCGATCGTCTCACCTTCGCGCCGAGCGGCAATAGCGCCTTCGGTTTCGGATGACTGGCCAGCCTTCGTGCCGATCACCGAAGTCGAGCTGCGGATCACCGAGGCGTATTTGGAGAAGGTGCTGGCCGAATTACTCGGACCCTTGCCCTGATCCGCAGGGAAAATAGATGGCCAAGCGTAAGACACCTCCCCCGCCCGCCGTGCCCAGCGCAGCGCTCTATCTGCGGGTCTCGACCGGCCGGCAGGCCGAGAGCGACCTCTCCATTCCCGACCAGGGGCGCCAGCTACGGGCCTACTGCCAGGCCAAAGGCTGGCCCGTCGCCGAGGAGTTCGTCGAGCCCGGCAACTCCGCCACGGATGATCGCCGGCCAGCGTTCCAGCAAATGATCGACGCGGCGTCGACCAAGCCCCCGCCGTTCCAGGTCGTCCTTGTCCACTCGTTTTCGCGGTTTTTCCGCGACCAGTTCCTGTTCGAGTTCTACGCCCGCAAGCTGGCCAAGAACGGGGTCCGTATCGTCTCGATCACCCAGGAGGTCGGAGACGACCCCATGGGTGTGATGGTTCGTCAGATGATGAACCTCTTCGACGAGTATCAGTCGCGCGAGAACGCCAAGCACACCTTGCGGGCCATGAAGGAAAACGCCCGCCAAGGATTCTGGAATGGGTCTCATCCGCCGATCGGCTATCGCGTGGTCGCCGCCGAGCAGCGCGGCGAGCGGATCAAGAAGAAGCTGGAGATTGACCCGATCGGCGCCGAAACCGTGCGTCAGATGTACCGCCTGGCGCTGCACGGCGTCGATAACAGCGGCCCGATGGGCCTGAAGTCCCTGGCGACCTACCTCAACGAAAATGGCATCCCCACCAGCGGCGGTGGCCGTTGGGGTGTCGGGTCCGTGCATCATACCCTGACGCGAACGACCTATATCGGCGAGCACGTCTTCAACAGCCGCAATTGGAACAGCCAGGAACCCAAGGACGACACCGAACATGTCGTCATGCCCGTTCCGCCGCTGATCGACCGCGACACCTTCGACGCCGTTCAGCGCGCCATGTCGCTGCGCAATCCCAAGTCCATGGCCCCACGCTTCGTGAACAGCCCGATCCTCTTGGGCGGCATCTGCTTCTGCGGTCTGTGCGGCAAGGCCATGACCCTGCGCACCGGCAAGGGCGGCGCGTATCGCTACTATACGTGCTGCACCAAGGCCCGGCAGGGTTCGACGGGCTGCGATGGCATCGCCGTCCGTATGGACCTCCTAGACGCCTCGGTGATCGACCACCTGGAAAACCGCCTGCTCAATCCCGAGCGCCTGGCGACGATGATGGACAATATTCTCGACCGCCGGTCGGACTGGATCGAGCGTCGACATCGCCATGTCGCTGATCTTCGCAAGCGCGCGACCGAAGCCGAACAACGTCTGCAGCGTCTCTATCTTTCCATTGAGCAAGGGGTCATCGATCCCACCGATCCTTCGTTGAAACAGCGCGTCACCACGATCAAGGCGCAGCGGGACAAGGCTGAAGGCGACGCTCAGCGCGCCGCGTCAGCGATCGACAGGATCACGCCCACGCTGACGCCTGACCTGCTGCGCAGGTTCTCGGAAGCGACACGCGAGATGTTCAGGGACGACAAAGGCGCGTATCGCCGAGATCTGATCCGAGCCGTCGCGCAAAAGGTGGAATTGCTTTCACCACACGAGGCGAAAATCTGTGGTTCGCGGGTTGAGTTGCTCAGAACCTTGGCGAGCAACAATGGCGTAGAATCGGCGGCTTTAGAGCTGCCTGGTTTTGCACCGGGTTGGCGCGCCCTGCAGGATTCGAACCTGCGACCGTTCGCTTAGAAGGCGAATGCTCTATCCAACTGAGCTAAGGGCGCGCGCTCGCCGGCTGGATCCGCAGTCGCCCTAGTGGGTCCAGGGCTGCTTGCGGTTGGCCGCGAAATTGTCGGCGTAGGCCTTGAGGATGCGCTTCGGCGTCTTGGGCTCGAAGAGCTGGAAGGCGATCTCGTGGCGCTGGGCGTAGGCGACGGCCTCGTCACGGGTCTCGAAGGTCAGGCGGATCTGAGCGTTCATGTCGCTGGAAGTCGTCCACCCCATCAGCGGATCGGGCTTGCGCGCGCTCGCCGGCTCGAACTCCAGCACCCAGTCCTTGGTCTTGGCCTTGCCGGACTGCATGGCGTTCTTGGCGGGGCGATAGATGCGGGCCAGCATGGACCTCTCCCAAAGTACCTTACCGATGGTCGGAGCGGCAGGATTTGAACCTGCGACCCTCTGCTCCCAAAACAGATGCGCTACCAGGCTGCGCTACGCTCCGAAACATCGGCAGGCGGCTGCTCTACAGGGGTTCGGCGCGCGGATCAACAAAGGCGCGCAGCTCACTTGGGAAAGATGCGGTGCAACACGCGATCTCCGGGCAGAATGCCGAGCTGAGCGGCGCGACCGCCCGCGATTTCCAAGACGCCCAGCACCATGCCGCCCGAGGCCAGCGGCGTGAGGTCATGGGGCCGCGCGTTGCGCGCGATCGAAAGCACCTTGCCGTCGGGCTGGATGAAGATGATGTCCAGCGGGATCAGCGTGTTCTTCATCCAATAGGCCGCCGGCTGCGGGCGCTTGTAAGTGAACAGCATCCCACGATCCGGGGCGAGCGACTTGCGGAACATCAGGCCCCGCTCTTGCTCGGCCTTTGTCGCGGCGATCTCGACCTGGAAGCGCGCGCGACCGCGGCTGGTGACGATCTCGACCGTCTCCAGCTTGCTGGCCGCGAAAGCCGAGCGTCCGCCAACGGCGGCCAGCGCCAATCCGGCCACCAGAGCCCGCCGCTCGATCATCAACTCGGTCACCCGTCACCTCATGCAAAGCCAGTCTCTGACGAGACTAGCTTTCAACACGAAGCGGCGAAAGTCAGGCGTCGCCCGCCGTGATCTCAGCGACGACCAGCCCCTTGGGACCCCGCGCAAACCGCACCAGCACGTCATCGCCAGGCTGCAGGTCCTCAAGACCGCCTCGGCGAAGGGTCTCGATATGCACGAAGATATCGCCAGGCTCGGCGTCGCGAATGACGAAGCCATAGCCCTTGGTGCGGTTGAACCATTTGACCTTCGCGTGTTCCGCTGGACCTTCCGGCGTCAGGGCGCCGCGACCATGGCTGTCACGCAAGCCGTCACGCCTCACCGGCCCCTCGGCGAAGGTCCGTCGCTGACGTTCCAGCGGCGATGGCGCGCTGGTTTCATCGAGATTGACGACCTCGCTGACCTGCCAGCCCTTGGGCCGCCGCACCACGTCGCAAACGATGACGGCGCCTTCCATGGCGGTCTCACGGCCGCAGTTACGCAGCGACGTCACATGCAGAAGCACGTCCTTAAGCCCGGTTTGCCCAGGATCATCCGGTACGATGAACCCATAGCCCTTGCCGGCGTCGAACCACTTCACCTTACCACTGATGCGCACGAACTCCTCGTGCGCCGCAGCGTCCTCAAAATCGTAACCAGACATCCCACCCCTCTGGCTCGCCCAATCAGCCCATCGGAGCGAGCACTACGAGAACAGTGTTCTCGCGTGAGGAGAACCGTCAATGACGAAATCACGTCAAAACGGCGCGCAAGGGCGATGCGCGACATTTCGTCGCGGCCACCATGCGGAAATAATTCTGAGATACAGCCGGAGATGGCAGTCCCTAGGGGAGTCGAACCCCTCTCTCCAGATTGAAAATCTGGCGTCCTAACCGATAGACGAAGGGACCACTTTACCGCCGAAGCGGAAGGTAGCCGTTATATGCCTCGCGGGTGGCAGTCCCTAGGGGAGTCGAACCCCTCTCTCCAGATTGAAAATCTGGCGTCCTAACCGATAGACGAAGGGACCACGGCCCCGCGAGGAAGCGGGTGTATAGCCGCGCCGTTTGGGGTGCGCAACCCGCTCCAAGATACTTTTTTCAGTCCTTCAACATAGCCCTGGGACGCGTCCGAAAGCGGGAGTCACGCCCAAAATCTCTAGTCCATGTAGCGCGCTCGCGGATCGTGGGCGTCCTCGATCTCGAGCTGCACGCCATTGCGGCCCATATAGTCGTCAGGTTTGAGCTTGCCGACGACATCCAAGGGGCCGCCGCCGGCCAGCAACCGCTGCCCCAGCGGCGTCTCGGCGCTGCGCCAGCTGATCGCCTTGATGCGATCTCCGGTCGGCCCAACGAGATCCATGCGCACGTGCCCGCCCTTGAGCGCCGAGACACGCTCCGGCCGAACCTGAGTCAGCGCGAACAGCGGCTCGGGATTTCCCGGGCCGAACGGCGCAAGGCGTTGAAAATCATCCAGCAGCGCCCGACTCGCCGATCGGGGCTGAACCAAGGCGTCGACCTCGACGGCCTCGACCCCCACGGCCTCCATCTCATCCGCCAGGCGCTCCTCCAGAAACGCCCGGAGCTCCGGAATCATCTCGGGCCGAATCGAGAGGCCCGCCGCCATGGCGTGCCCACCCCCGGCCATCAGCAGGCCCGCCTCGAACGCGTCCTGGATCGCCTTGCCCAAGTTCACACCCGGCTGCGAGCGTCCCGATCCCTTACCGACATTGGCCGCCCGATCGACCCCGATCACGACCACCGGCTTGCGATAACGCTCTCGCAGACGCCCCGCCACGATGCCGATCACGCCTGGATGCCAGTCGTCGCCCGCCACCACGATCACCGGGGCGTCAGGGTTGAAGTTGCTGCCGCGCTCCAGCATCGCGGCCGCCTCCTCGACGACGGCGGCCTCCACGGCCTTGCGCTCGGTGTTGAGGCTGTCGAGTTCCTCAGCCAGCGCGCGCGCCTCGAGCGGATCGTCGGTGGACAGGAGACGGGCGCCGAGATCAGACCGCCCGACACGACCGCCGGCATTGATGCGAGGCCCAAGAATGAACCCGGCGTGGAACACCGAAGGCTCGCCTGAGCCCTTTCCAACTTCGAACAGCGCCTTGAGGCCAGGATTGGCCCAGGCCGACATCGTCCTGAGACCTAGGGCGGTCAGCGCGCGATTGAACCCGACCAACTGAGTGACGTCGCAAACCTCACCCAAGGCGACGAGGTCCAGCCATTGGCGAGGATCTGGCTGCGGCCGCTCATCGGTAAAGAGGCCGCGCTTGCGCGCCTCTCGGTTCAACGCCGTGAGCAGGACAAAGGTCACCCCTGCGGCGGCAAGAACCCCCTGCCCGCTCCGGCATCCGGGACGGTTCGGATTGACCACGGCGGCGGCGGCCGGCGGATCCTCGCGCATCAGGTGGTGGTCGATGACGACGACCTCCAGACCGATCTCACCAGCGCTGGTGATGGCGTCATAGGCCGCCGCGCCACAGTCTAGGGTCACGACGAGTTCGGCGCCGCCGTCGCGGATCTTACGGAAGGCCGCCGGGCTCGGGCCATAGCCCTCGGTCAGGCGATCCGGGATATAGATCGGCAGTTCGACGCCCATGTAGCGGAACCAGCGAACCAGTTGCGCGGCGCTGGTGGCGCCATCGACGTCGTAGTCGGCGAAGACCATGGTCGGCCGTCCGCGCTCAAGCGCATCGATCAGAATCTCGGCCGCCCGGTCCATGTCGGTGAAGCTGGACGGGTCCGGAAACAGGGCCTTGAGCGTCGGGCGAAGATAGTGCTCGGCTTGGTCCGGGGTGACGCCGCGCGAAACCAGCGCGCGCGCCAGCGGCTCGATCAAACCGTGCCGTTGCTGGATCTCTCGAACCACCGCCAAATCGGCCGGTCGCTCGCGCCAAGCTCGACCACTCAGGGAGCGATCGACGCCCAGGAAGGCGTTGGAGGCGATGGAGGTGACACCGTCGGCGGGCATCGGACGAACCTAGCGTGTCGCAAGGATTCGAGCCATGCGTCGCTGAGACGACAAGATCGGACGCCGCTTACCCCGCGCGCATCTCCCCGCGGATGATCTCGATCTCGTTCGCCGAGCCCAGCATGACCGGAACCCGCTGATGCAGCCGCCCGGGCTTGAGGTCGAGGATATCTCCCGTCCCCTCGATCGACTTGCCCCCGGCCCGCTCCACCAAGAGGCTCATAGGATTGGCCTCGTACATCAGACGCAGCTTTCCAGGCTTCTCGGGCTCGCGCGCGTCCCAGGGATACATGAAGACCCCCCCGCGCATCATGATCCGGTGAACGTCGGCGACCATCGAGGCCACCCAGCGCATGTTGAAGTTCTTGCCGCGCGCGCCATCCTTGCCTTGCAGGCAGCCGTCGATATAGCGGCGCACTGGCGGCGCCCAATGGCGCTGGTTGGACATGTTGATCGCGAACTCGGCGGTGTCCGGCTTGATCGCGAGATTGGGGTGGGTCAGCAACCAGCGGCCATCGCCACTGAGCGTGAAGCCGTTGACGCCGTTCGACAACGTCAGCACCAGCATCGTCTGCGGGCCATACACGGCGTAGCCTGCGGCGACCTGGTTACGGCCCGGTTGCAGGAAATCAGCCTCGGTCGGCTTATCGCCGGTCGGCGCCGGCAGAACCGAGAAGATCGTCCCCACCGACACGTTCACGTCGATGTTGCTGGAACCGTCCAGCGGATCGAAAGTCACGAGATAGCCGCCGACACGCCCGGTTGGCTCGATCTCTTCCAGCTCTTCAGACGCCAGGCCGGCGACCGGACCGCACGCCTTGAGCGCCTCGCTCAGCATGTCGTTGGTGATCACGTCGAGCTTCTTCTGCTCTTCGTCCTGGACATTGGTGCTGCCGGCTGCGCCCAGGCTCCCGGAGAGCGCGCCAGATGCGACGACACCGCTGATCTCGGCGCATGTGACCGCGATGGTGGTGATCACGTCCTTCAGGGCGGCGTCCGCCGGCTCGGCCGCGAGCCAGGCGCCCAGGTCGACAAAAGCAGTCATTCTCTTCCTCGAACCGAAAAGCGGAACGGCTCATCTAGGTGACGGCCGTGACAGGACGGTTTCAGACCTTCCGCTTCATGCGAACTTCACGGACGGTGCCCGTCGAGGAGTTCATCACCAGCGTATGGGTGTGGACGCAGCCGTCGCGATAGACGACACCGTCCAACAGACCGCCCCGGGTCACGCCCGTCGCGGCGAAGATCGCCTCGTCACGGACGATCTCGTGCAGATCGTACTTCTTGTCGAGGTCGGTCACACCCCAGCGCGCGGCGCGCGCGCGCTCGTCGGCGTTGCGGAACAACAGCCGCCCTTGGAACTGCCCCCCGACGCACTTCAGCGCCGCACAGGCCAGAACACCTTCGGGAGCGCCCCCCGATCCCAGATAGAGATCGATACCAGTCGAGGGGTCGGTCGTATTGATGACGCCGGCGACATCACCGTCTGTGATCAGGTGAATGCGCGCGCCCGCAGCTCGGACACCGGCAATGATCTCGGCGTGGCGCGGACGATCCAGAACACAGACGGTGATCTCGGACGGCGCGACGCCCTTGGCCTCGGCCACGGCCAGAATGTTCTCGCCCGGAGCGCGATCCAGATCGATGACGCCGGCGGGGAGGCCCGGACCGCAGGCGATCTTGTCCATGTAGGTGTCGGGGGCGTTCAGCAGCGTGCCCTTGGGGGCCCAGGCCATCACCGTCAGCGCGTTCGGCTGGGACTTGGCCGCCAGGGTCGTGCCCTCTAACGGATCGAGCGCAATGTCGATCCGAGGCCCCTTCCCCGTGCCCACCTTCTCGCCGATGTAGAGCATCGGCGCCTCGTCGCGCTCGCCTTCGCCGATAACGATCTCGCCGTCGATGTCGAGCTCATTCAAGGCGTTGCGCATCGCGTCGACCGCGGCCTGGTCAGCGGCCATCTCATCGCCGCGACCGAGCATCGTCCACGAGGCGATGGCGGCGGCTTCGGTCACGCGAACGGCGTCCAGGACCAGAGCACGGTCCAGGGTGTTCGAACTCATCCGTTTCTCCCGGCCGCTCCGAGCGAAGCGGCCTTGTTCCCAATGTCGCCTTCGTCGCCCAGTTTTCCGGGTCGTTAGATGCGCGCGACGCGCAGAAGGCGGGGACGCTCTAGCACGGTCTCGAGTTTTTCGATGCGGCTAATCGCGTCCAGCAGGTTCGATTCCGGCGTCGCATGGGTAACGAGCACGATCGGCACCCCGCCCGCCCCTTCCACGGGCTTTTGCAGGAAGCTGTCGATCGACACGCCGCATTCGGCCAGGGTTTCCGAGATCGCCGCGATCACGCCGGGCTGGTCCTGCACCATCACGCGCAGATAGGCCTTGCCGACCGCCTTGGACGGATCGATGGAGACGAAGGGTTTCAGATCGCCGGCCGGCGCTTGGAACACCGGGCGCACCGCCCGGGTCATCACGTCGGCGATGTCGGCCGCAACCGCAGCCGCCGTCGGACCCGCGCCGGCCCCCGGGCCTTGCAAGAAGATCCGGCCGATACGCTTGCCCTCGATGAACAGCGCGTTGAGGGCGCCGCCAGCCTGGGCGAGCGGATGATCCAGCGGCACCAGGGACGGATGAACCTTCACGGCGACGCCGTCGTCGGACTTCGCCGCGCCGGCGATCAGCTTGATGCGGTATCCCAGATCCTTGGCCAGCTTGATGTCGAGCAGGTCGACCTCGCTGATGCCTTCGATCTCAGCAGCCGCAAAGTTCGGGGCGCAGCCGAAGGCCAGCGCCGCCAGGATGCTGACCTTGTGGCCCGCATCGAAGCCGCCAACGTCCATCGTCGGATCGGCTTCGGCGTAGCCCAGGCCTTGGGCTTCGCGCAGCACGTCGGCGAACGAACGACCGGTCTTTTCCATCTCCGACAGGATGAAGTTGCACGTGCCGTTGAGGATGCCCGCCACGGAGACGATGTCGTCGCCGACCAGGGCTTCGCGCATCATCTTGACCGCCGGCACGCCGCCCATCACCGCCGCTTCGAACAGCAGGGGCGTATGGGTGGCCTCGGCCAGGGCGGCGAGTTCGGACCCATGCTCGGCGATCAGGGCCTTGTTGGCGGTGACCACCGGCTTGCCCGCCTTCAACGCGGTCTCGACCGCAGCCTTGGCGGGGCCATCGGAACCGCCGACCAGTTCGACGAAGATATCGATGTCCGGCGAGGCGGCCAGGGCCACCGGGTCGTCGAACCAAGCCAGGCTCGAAATATCGACCGTACGGGGGCGCGACTTGGAGCGCGCCGACACCGCCGTGACGACCGCCAGATCACCCGCCGGCGCGAAGGCTGGACGCTCCGCGAGGAACTGCAGAAGCCCGCCGCCCACGGTGCCGAGGCCCGCGACGCCGATACGCCAGGTCTTGTTCGTCATCTTCGAATCCTCGTTACGCCGTCCGACGCAGCCTTCTTAGGCCTGTTCCATCTTGTTGTGGGCCTTGGCCAGGATGGAGTCGGCGTTGGCGATGAATTTCTTCACGTTGCGTGCGGCTTGGCGGATGCGATGCTCGTTCTCGACCAGACCTATCCGCACATAGCCTTCGCCATATTCGCCAAAGCCGATGCCCGGCGCCACGGCGACGCCGGCCTCCTCGATCAGCAGTCGCGAGAACAGCATCGAGCCGGCCTCCCGATAGGGTTCGGGGATCTTGGCCCACGCGAACATCGAGGCCGGAGGGTTCGGGATATCCCAACCCGCGGACTTCATCGACTTGATCAGCGTATCGCGGCGGCTCTTGTAGATGCCTCTGATCTCGTCGACGCAGTCCTGCGGGCCATTCAGGGCCGTCGCGGCGGCGACCTGCACCGGCGTATAGGCGCCATAGTCGAGATACGACTTCACGCGGGCGAGGGCCGCGCAAATGCGCGCATTACCGACCACCATGCCTACCCGCCAGCCAGCCATGGCGTAGGTCTTGGACAGCGAGTTGACCTCGACGGCGATGTCCTTGGCCCCATCGACCTGCAGGATCGACGGCGGCGGATTGTTGTCGAAATAGATCTCGCCATAGGCGACGTCGCTGATGACCAGCAGGTCGTGCTTCTTGGCCAGCGCGACAGCGTCCTTGTAGAAATCCAGGTCGACCCACTGGGCCGTCGGGTTCGACGGATAGGACAGGATCAGCACGCTGGGCGGCGGCACCGAGTGCTTCACGGCGCGGCTGATGTTTGAGAGGTATTCCTCGGGCGATAGCGCCGGGACGTGGCGAATGATGCCACCCGCCATGATGAAACCGAAGGCGTGGATCGGATAGGCGGGATTCGGGCAAATGATCACATCGCCGGGTCCGGTCAGGGCCTGGGCGAGGTTGGCGAAGCCTTCCTTGGAGCCCAGCGTGGCGATAACCTCGGTGTCAGGATTCAGCTTCACGCCGAAACGGCGGCCGTAATAGTTCGCCATGGCCTTTCGCAGACCCGGAATGCCCTTGGAAGCCGAATAGCGGCCAGCCTTTGGGTCGCGCGCGGTCTCGATCAGCTTGTCGACGATATGTTGCGGCGTCGGCATGTCGGGATTGCCCATGCCGAAATCGATAATGTCGGTCCCCTCGGCGCGGAGGCGCGCCTTGATCTTGTTGACCTCTTCAAAGACGTAGGGCGGCAGGCGGCGAATACGGTGGAAATCGGTGCTCATGAGGGCTCTATGCGCCGCGTCGGCGCGCTGGGAGCGAAAGTCGGGCATGGATAGACCCCGAGCGGGGTCAAGCCAAGCCAGCCAAAGGAAGATTATGCCTCCGTCGCCCTATTGGGGCTGTGACGGAGGCGCGCTAGCTCGGCCGCGCGCCGCGCGTGCGAAGGCTTCGGTGTCGGCGCGATCGGCCTCGGTCGGCGCGATGAGCGCCGGCGGCTTCACTTCGCGACGGGCCTTGGCGGCGTAGACGTCGGTGTCCTTCAGTTCCCAGGTGCTCGGCGCGGTGGCCTTTTCCAGCGCGGCGGCGTCGGCTTGCTGTCGCGCGACGGTGGCGCGGATCTGGGCGGCTGTCGGGACATCCTTGGGAATCGCGGGGATGTCGGAGAATTTCCGGCGAGGCCCCTTTTCCTTGGCGGCGGCCGTGGCGGCGGCGGCCACGGGAGAGCTGGGATCGACCTGGCTCGTCGTGAACGGACTGGCGCACGCGGAAGCGCCGGCGGCCAAGCCGACGATCAAACCGATCCGTACGATTTTGCGGGTTTCGCCGTTCATCTTGTTTCTGGTCTTATGCGATGATCGCGGCGAGCGGAAGGCGTTCGGCGTCGCTTTTCAAGAACTAGCTTTGGACGAAGCGGAGGAAACCCCATGGCCACGGCGAAGGCCGCCCCCAAGGCTCGCAAGAAAGCCGCGACAAAGGTCGAAGGCGCCGACACGGCGGACAAGACTTCCAAGAGCCCAAAGTCACCCAAGAGCGACACGAAGCCCCCCAAGGCCAAGTCCGCTTCCGGACCGCCGCCCCGGACCGATTCGGCCGATCCACCGCCATCGCCGCCGCGCGGAGAGCCCTCCCCCTTCCCCGCATTTGAGTCCATGTTGTCGCCGGACCAGCTGAGAATGGTCGAAACCCTGTCGGCGAACCTGGCGCGAGCAGCCGTCACCGCGCAAGGCGCGATCGCCGAAGCCGCGCTGCGCCAGGCCGACCGCCCCGCCGCCCTCACGCCCGATCCGTTCCACGTCGCCCCGGCCTTAAATGAGGTGATGACCCGCCTCGCGGCCCAGCCCGATCGGCTGATGCGGGCCCAGGCGGACCTTTTTGGGCAGTATATGGAGCTTTGGCAGAACGCGGCGAGACGCGCGGCCGGTGAAGAGGTCACGCCCGTCGTCGCGCCTTCGGCGGGCGACAAGCGGTTCAATGATCCGGATTGGGCGTCGAATCCGATGTTCGACCTGATGAAGCAGTCCTACCTGCTTTCGTCGAACTGGCTGAACGGGCTGATCGCCGAGGTCGACGGCGTCGATCCGGCAACCAAGCGCCGGGTCGAGTTCTTCACCAAGATGCTGACCGACGCGTTTTCGCCGTCGAACTTCCTGATCTCTAACCCCGCCGCCCTTCGCGAGGTGGTGCAGACCCAGGGCGAGAGCTTGGTACGCGGGATGCAGAACTTCGCGGCGGATCTGGAGCGCGGCGGCGGACAGCTGGCAATCAGCCAGACGGACCTCGCAAAGTTCAAGGTCGGCGAGAATGTCGCAACAGCCCCGGGCAAGGTCGTCTACCAGAACGATATCCTGCAGCTGCTGCAGTTCGACCCGACGACCGAGACCGTCTGCGAGATCCCGCTGCTGATCTTCCCGCCATGGATCAACAAGTTCTACATCATGGATCTGCGGCCCGAGAACTCGATGATCCGCTGGCTGACCAGCCAGGGCTTCACGGTGTTCGTCGCATCCTGGGTCAATCCGGATCAGAAGCTCGCAGCCAAGACCTTCGAAGACTACATGTTCGAGGGCATTTACGACGCGGCCCAGCAGGTCATGACCCAGTGCGGCGTCGATAGGGTCAACACCGTCGGCTACTGCATCGGCGGCACGCTACTCTCGGTCGCCCTGGCGCACATGGCCGCGCGCGGCGACAAGCGGATCAACTCCGCGACCTTCTTCGCCGCCCAGCAGGACTTCGCCGAGGCCGGCGACCTGCTCCTGTTCACCAACGAGGAGTGGCTTCAGTCCATCGAGCAACAGATGGACCAGGCGGGCGGCTTCCTGCCCAGCCAGTCGATGGCGGACACCTTCAACGCCCTGCGCGGCAATGACCTGATCTGGTCGTTCTTTGTCAGCAACTACCTGATGGGCAAGGAGCCGCGCCCGTTCGACCTGCTGTTCTGGAACGCCGACCAGACCCGCATGCCCAAGGCGCTGCACCTGTTCTATCTGCGCAACTTCTACAAGGATAACGCCCTGACCCAAGGGCGCCTGAGCCTGGGCGGTGAGCGGCTGGACCTCTCGAAGGTCAAGATCCCGATCTATGTGCAGTCCTCGAAGGACGACCACATCGCCCCGTACCGCAGCGTCTATCGGGGGGCCAAAGCCTTCGGCGGACCGGTGACCTTCACTATGGCGGGGTCGGGCCATATCGCGGGAGTCATCAACCACCCCGACGCCAAGAAGTACCAGCACTGGACGAATGATCAGCTTCCGGCCGACGTTTCGCAATGGATCGCCGGCGCGCAGGAACACCCCGGCTCGTGGTGGCCGCACTGGGCCGCTTGGCTGAAGGCGCGTTCGGGCGACCAGGTTCCGGCCCGCGATCCCGCCAAGGGCAAGTTGAAACCGTTAGAGGATGCGCCAGGCTCGTTTGTGCTCGTAAAGTCACAACCGTAACGATCCTGATCGGATTTTCTCTATAGCGGCGAAGGCGAACCAAGTTCGCCCAAAAGTCGCCAGGATCGTGGCCAAGCTACCGCGCCATGCTCACGCTTAGTCGTCGGACCGCCCTCGGGATGTTCGCCGCCGCACCGTTTCTGGTGCGCGCGGCGCCCGGCTACGCCTTGATCCCGGACGCCGGTCGTAAGCTGGCCGCCGCAGCCCGGGCTCAGGTCGGCGTTACGGTGGATTACGACGCCAGCTATCGATCGATCGGCTATCCTAATGGCGACGTCCTGCGCACCAGCGGGGTCTGCTCCGACGTCTTGATCCGCGCCGCTCGCGACGCCTGGGACATCGACCTGCAGCAACGCGTGCATGAGGACATGAAAGCGGCGTTCGACGCCTATCCCTCGCGTCGAGAATGGGGACTGACCTCGCCCGACGCCAATATCGATCATCGGCGAGTCTTGAACCTTGAGGCGTTCCTCGTGCGCCAGAAGGCCAGGCTTCCCCTCCCCGCCCCTCGGCTTTTCGGTGGCGACGCTTTCGAGAACGTCGCGCCCGGCGACATCCTGACCTGGCGCTTGACGGGCGGGCGTCCGCATCTGGGCGTCGCCGTCAGCGGGCCTGACGCCGTGCGCGTCGCGCACAACATCGGCGAGGGCGTGAAGGAAGAGCCCTTATGGCGCTTCAAGCTGCACAAACCCGCCGGCCATTACCGCTGGCGGGTCTGAGTCGGACCTAAAGGCCGGCCGCCTCGTCCAGGCCAAGGGCGATGTTCAGGTTCTGAACGGCAGCGCCGGACGCGCCTTTGCCCAAATTATCGAGCAAGGCGACCAGGCGGGCCTGCCCGCTGGTGTCCGACCCGAATACAAACAGCTTGAGCCGATTTGTGCCGTTCAGACCTTCCGGATCGAGGGAGGTCAACGCGTTGGCCTCGTCCAGCGAGGCGACCTCAACGAACTGCTCCCCCGCATAGTGGTCAGACAGCGCCTCGTGGATGGCGCTCAACGACGGCGCGCCGTGGAGCGCGACGAAATGCAGCGGCATCTCGACGAGCATCCCCTGCATGTAGCGTCCGACGGCCGGGGCGAAGAACGGACGGGTCAGCAAGCCGCCATGCTTCTGCATTTCGGGAACGTGTTTGTGCGCCTGGGACAGTCCATAAATCCGGAACGGGACCTTAGTGTAGTTGGCGGCGCTCTCATCCTCGAACTCGGCGATCATCGCCTTGCCGCCGCCGCTGTAGCCAGAGACGGCGTTGTAGGAGACCGGCAGTTCAGGCGGCAGGATACCGGCGCTGACCAGCGGCCGCGTCAGGGCGATCGCGCCTGTCGGGTAGCATCCGGGATTGGAGATCCGCTTGGACGCTGCGATCTTGCCGCGCTGGTCCTTGTCCAGTTCCGGGAAGCCGTAGGCCCACCCCTCCGCCGTCCGATAGGCGGTCGAGGCGTCGATGATCACTGTGTTCGGGTTGCTGACCAGCGAAACAGCTTCCTTGGCCGCCTCATCGGGCAGGCACAGGATCACCGCGTCGGCTCCATTCAGCATCTCGGCCCGGGCGTCGGCGTCTTTGCGCTTATCGGGATCGATCGAGATCAGTTGCAGGTCAGTGCGGTCGATCAGGCGCTCGCGAATCTGCAGGCCGGTGGTGCCGGCTTCGCCGTCGATGAAGACCTTGGGAGCGTTCGCCATGGCGGACTCCAATCCGAACAGGAGACAGAACAAGAAAAAGGGCGCTTCGGCCGAACCGAAGCGCCCTTTCCCAAACACGTAATCGTCGCGATTAGCGCTTCGAGAACTGGAAGCTGCGGCGGGCCTTGGCCTTGCCGTACTTCTTACGCTCGACGACGCGGCTGTCGCGGGTCAGGAAGCCGTGCGGCTTCAGGACCGGGCGCAGGCCGGGTTCGTAGTAGGTCAGAGCCTTCGACAGGCCGTGGCGGATGGCGCCGGCCTGACCCGACAGGCCCGAGCCTTCCACGGTCACGACGACGTCGAACTGACCCAGACGGTCGGTCACTTCCAGCGGCTGGGCGATCATCATGCGCAGCACCGGACGTGCGAAATAGACTTCCTGGTCACGACCGTTGATCGTGATCGAGCCCTTGCCCGGCTTGATCCAGACGCGCGCAATGGCGTTCTTGCGCTTGCCGGTCGCGTAGGCGCGGCCTTGGGCGTCGATCTTGGGTTCGGCCGGAGCGGCAGCTTCCGGGTTGCTGGACAGGCTGGCCAGCGCGTCAAAGCCTTGAGCGTCGGTCATAGCTTAGAGGCTCCGGATGTTCTTGGCGTTGCGGCCCGCGAAGTCGACGACTTCGGGGTTTTGCGCTTGGTGCGGGTGCTCACCGTTGTTGTAGATGAGCAGATGGGTCAGCTGCTTGCGAGCCAGCGGGCTCTCCTTGGGCAGCATGCGCTCAACGGCCTTCTCGAGAACGCGCTCGGGGAAACGACCGCCCAGCACCTTGCGCGGGGTGGTTTCCTTGATGCCGCCCGGGTGACCGGTGTGACGATAGTAGACCTTGTCGTCCAGCTTCTTGCCGGTGAACTTCACCTTGTCGGCGTTAATGACGACGACGAAGTCGCCGCAATCGACGTGCGGGGTGTAGTCCGGACGGTGCTTGCCGCGAAGACGCATGGCGATGAACGAAGCCAGACGGCCGACAACGGCGTTCTCGGCGTCGACCACGATCCACTTCTTCTCGACCTCGGCCGGCTTCAGGGAAGCCGTGATCTTTTGCATGGGATTGATCCGTAATTTCTAGTGCGTCAGCGCCTGTAGAACAGGCCCCAACGGCGTGAGCGGCGGCTGTTACGCGACACGACCTACCCTGTCAACACCAAGATCTAGAAATTTGTGAAAAGACATTTAAAAACAATTAGATAAATAATATGGTATTATAATACCGCATTTCCGTATTCGAGTTGTCACGAAACCTCGGCATAGCGTCCCGCGCCCCTACCCCGAGGACACCCCATGGCCGTATCCCGTAGAACCTTTCTGAGCGCCACCGCCACCAGCATCGCCTTTGGGGCTTTCGCGGCCCGGGCCCAAGATGGCGCGTCGCCGGCCGAGACCTATCTGAACGAGGTCACGGGCTACGGCCCGCTGGTCGCCGATCCGAAGGGCATGATCGACCTGCCCGCCGGGTTCCGCTACCGCGTAGTCGCGCAGGTTGGCGAGGCGATGAGCGATGGCCTCATCCTGCCAGGTAAGTTCGACGGCATGGGCTGCTTCGCAGCCGGCGAGGATAAGGTCCTGCTGGTTCGCAATCACGAAATGTCGGTCTCGGACGTTGCAGAGGGACCGTTCGGCGCGCGTCAGCAGTTCCTCGACCGGATCGACCGCAGCCGCATCTGGGATTTTGGAAGCGACGGCGCGCCGCTCCCGGGCGGCACGACGACCCAGCTCTACAATCTCAAGACCGGGCAGACCGAGCGCCAGCACATGAGCATCGCCGGGACGCTGGTGAACTGCGCCGGCGGCGTGACACCGTGGGGATCGTGGTTGACCTGCGAGGAGACCACGATCAACGCCGGCGAGAAGGTCGGCAAAAGTCACGGTTACGTCTTCGAGGCGCCCAGCGCGCATGTCGGCCTCGTCGAACCGGTCGCGCTTACGGGTCTTGGCCGCTTCAAGCACGAGGCGGCCTGCATCGATCCGCGCACGGGCGTCGTCTATCTGACCGAAGATGTCGCCGACAGCCTCTTCTACCGCTTCCTGCCCAACGACCGGCGCAACCTGGCGGCCGGCGGTCGCTTGCAGGCCCTGGGCCTGGTCGATGCGCCCGAAGGCGGCGACACCCGTAATCAGAAGGAGCAATCGTTCCCCGTGCGTGGCTGGAAGGCCGTGCGGTGGATCGATCTCGATGGCGTCGACAATCCGCATGACGACCTGCGGCGCCGCGGCCACAAGGCCGGCGCCGCGATCGTCTGCCGAGGCGAAGGCCTGTTTTTCGGTAAGGGAGAGCTCTACTTCACCGCCACCTCGGGCGGTCCCAAGGGCGCGGGCCAGATCTTCCGCTATGTCCCCAGCGCCTTCGAGGGCCAGCCGGGTGAGGCGGACCAGCCGGGCAAGCTGCAGCTGTTCGTCGAAAGCCAGAACACCCGCGTGCTCGACTACGCTGACAATCTGGTGGTGGCGCCGTGGGGCCACGTCATCATTTGCGAGGACCGTTATTCGGACACCCTACGCAATCACCTGCGCGGCGTGACGCCTGAAGGCAAGGTCTACACGCTGGCGCGCAACGTCCATAAGGACAACTCGGAGTTCGCCGGCGCTTGCTTCTCGCCCGACGGCGGCACCCTGTTTGTCAACGTGCAAAACCCGGGCTTCACCCTGGCGATTTCGGGCCCCTGGGGCGCGATCAAGATCTAGCCCCTCACAGACGGCGCTCCGGAAACGTTACGGAGCGCCGATCAGGGCCGGCGTACACGCCACGCGAACATGGTCGTCACCGCCAGGAGCACCGCCGCGCCCGCCTGATGGAGGACGCCCAGGCTGATCGGCACCGCCGCCATCAGGGTCCAGACGCCTAGCGCCGCTTGAAGGGTGACGGTGATGGCGACCGCCATCGCGGCGCGCTTGCCATCGACGACAAGCGTACGATCGCGCCAGGCGATCACCGCCATGGCGATCGCGCCAACGAAAAGCACGTAGGCGAACAGGCGGTGATTGAACTGCACGGCCGCTTGGCTATGGGCCAGCGTGCCCCAGAAGCCTGCACCGGCATAGTCAGCCGGGAAGAAGCGTCCGTTCATCAGCGGCCAGTCGTTGTAGATTAGTCCAGCGTCATTGCCGGCGACAAGCGCGCCCAGCAGACTCTGGAAGTAAACCGCCCCGAGAAAGGCCAACGCCCAGCTTCGCCAGGGGCTGCGCTCCTCGACCCGTGGCGCGCCGTTCCAGGCGTCCAGCGCGGTCCAGATCAGCACCACGAACAACAGCAAGGCCAAGCCCAGATGCGTCATCAAACGTTCCGGCGCGACCGAGACCCTTTCGGACAAGCCGCTGGACACCATCCACCAGCCGACAAGACCTTGCAGGCCGCCTAGGGCCAGCATCACCCCGCACCGCCAGACCAGACGGCGGGGAATGTCGCGACGGATGAGGAATACGATGAAGGGGATGGCGAAAGCCGCGCCGACAACGCGCCCCAGGAGGCGATGAGCCCACTCCCACCAGAAGATGCCCTTGAACTCGTCAAGGGTCATATCGGGGTTGACCAGATGGTACTGCGGGATCTGCTTGTAGAGATCGAAACTGTGCCGCCAGGCGTCATCGGACATCGGTGGCAAGGCGCCCAGGATCGGCTTCCACTCCGTGATCGAAAGGCCAGAGTCGGTCAGGCGGGTCGCCCCGCCCACGACGACCATGGCGAACACCATGGCGGCGACGAAGAAAAGCCAGATCGCGACAGGACGCGAGCGGTCGGAACGCAGGAAAGACGTCATAGGGTCGGAAAAGCGCCACTTGTGGGCCGAATTGCGGCGACCTCTTCCCTACGCCCCTGATGTGCGGGCATCAATGTCTGTGTCGCCCGACATGACGGAGGCGACGCTTCGTGCGAAAGATCGCGGACAGGCGATCAGCCGGAGTCACAAATGAGTGGGATGGGCGTTTTCGCCGCGACGGTTATCGGCATACTCGCGGGCTGGATCGCGGACATTGTTCTGGCGCGCCGGCACTCGCTGTTCACCAAGCTCTTGATCGGCGTGATCGGCTCGTTCATCGGAGCGTTCATCGCCTCGCGCATCGACCTGCATCTGCCAGGCTTCTTTGGCGAACTGGTCGTCTCGAGCGTCGGCGCGATCGTGTTCCTGGCCGTGCTCGGCCTTATCCGGAGACCCGCGTGACCTCTTCCGACGCACAGCCCCGCATGATCCCGGCCCGACTTCGAAAGCTGATCGGTTCTATCGGCGTCCTGGTGATTCTTTTCGCCTGGATCTGGATTTTCACGAGCCTCTACGATCACCTGCCGCAGAACCGCTTCATCCATCTCGTCTATTTCGTGGCGCTGGGCCTGGGCTGGATCCTGCCGGTCATTCCGCTGATCTCTTGGATGGGCAAGGCCGATCAGCCCCTCGATACCGGTCAGCGCTAAACGCGCGTGATCACGCACCCCACTTGGGACTATACGAAAAAGGCCGCCCTTTCGGGCGGCCTTTGATCTTCCACGGTATCCCGAAGGAAATGGTCGGAGCGACAGGATTCGAACCTGCGACCCCTTGACCCCCAGTCAAGTGCGCTACCAGGCTGCGCCACGCTCCGACGCGGAAGGAGCGCCCTTATAGGCGCCGCTCCCGGCTTGGGCAACAGCGATTTCGGCAGAAATCAACCGCGCGTCAAAAGACCGTCGAGTCTCGATTTGACCGCGGTCAGGTCGGCTAGCGCGAAGGCTAGGCGCCCCCGCGCTTCTCCCACCAACGCGGTCTTTTGGCGCGGCGCCTGATCGTCGAAATCGGCGTCCAGGCTGGCCGAGCCGTTGGAGCCGATCCCGGCGGCGATCACCTGCGCCAAGCCGTGATCGCGATGCAGCTTCTGCACCCCCTTGATCGTCAGGCCTTCGCTGTGCAGCAGGGTACGGACACCGTTCAGCACGGCGATGTCCTGCGGGCGATAGAATCGACGGCCGCCCGCGCGCTTCATCGGTCGGATGAACGAGAATTTGGTTTCCCAGAAGCGGAGCACGTGCTGAGGCACGCCCAGCTCCTCGGCCGCTTCGGAGATCGTGCGGAAGGCGTTAGGCCCCTTCGCCACCGCAAACGATCCTTAGCCGCCCAGAGCGCGATCGATACGCGCCTTCATGACCTGAGAGGCCCGGAAGCCGATCACGCGGCGCGGCTCGATCTCGGCGGGTTCACCGGTCTTGGGGTTACGGCCCATTCGCGCGCGCTTGGCGCGAACCTGGAAAACGCCGAAACCGGAGAGCTTGACGGTTTCGCCCTGCTCCAGCGCTTCGGCGACCAGATCGAGGGTGCGCTCGACCAGCCCCGCACAATCCTGGCGGGTCAGCCCGACTTCCTCATGAACCGCCTCGCACAGGTCGGCCCGGGTCAAAGTAGCGCCCTTCATGCAACCCCCTTCACGCGTATAGGAGCGATCTGAAGACCGCCCCAGATGGAGCACTCGCGGCGAGCCCAGGCATATTGCGGCCGCCCTCAACAGGCCGCGCCCAGGTTCACCGACGACCTCATGCCGCGATTACCGCATGAAGTCAAAGACTCAACGGCGGGAGTTCATGCCGCCAACGAAGATTGCGCAAGGCTTATAGAGGCACGCTCCTAGAGCCGCACGACACAAGCACCCCAAGTCAATCCGCCGCCCATGGCCTCCAGAAGCAGCAGATCGCCCTTCTTGATGCGCCCGTCCTTGATCCCGTGCGCGAAAGCGAGCGGGATTGAGGCGGCGGACGTATTGGCGTGGATCGCCACGGTCGAGATGACCTTCTCTTCGTCGATGCCACACCTATGCGCGACCCCTTGCAGGATGCGCTGATTAGCTTGGTGCGGGATGAACCAGTCGACATCGGCTATCGAGACGCCAGCGATCTCGGCGGCCGCGCGAATGGCCTCGGAGATGTTGACGACAGCGTGCTTGAAGACCTGATTGCCCACCATGCGGAGCTTGCCAACCGTGCCGGTCGTCGACGGCCCGCCGTCGACATAGAGCAGGTCCTGCTTGGTCCCATCCGCACGCAAAGCGAACCCGAGAAGGCCCCGATCCGCGGTGGTCCCTTCGCCCTGCCCCGGCTCCAGGACGACCGCGCCCGCGCCGTCCCCGAACAGGACGCAGGTGCCCCGATCGCTCCAATCCATCAGGCGAGTCATGGCCTCGGCGCCGATCACCAGCGCGCACTTGGCGTGGCCTCGCGCCACAAAACCGTCCGCGACGCTCATCGCGTAGACAAAGCCGGAGCAGACCGCCTGGACGTCGAATGCGACGCCGACCGGCGCGCCCAGCTTGCGCTGGACGATCGTGGCGGTCGCGGGGAAGGTCAGGTCGCCCGTGGTGGTCGCCACAATGATCAGGTCGACATCAGCGGCGGTCTTGCCGGCCGCCGCCAAGGCCTCCTTGGCCGCTTCGAACGCCATGTCCGAGACTGGCTGATCGTCTGCGGCCTGGTGACGCTGACGAATGCCAGTCCGTTCGACGATCCAAGCGTCGCTCGTATCGACGAACTTGGCGAGATCGTCGTTGGTTACGACCTTGGGGGGCAGATAGGCGCCCACCCCCGTTACAACGCTTCTTACAACGCTCACTCGATCGCTCCCTGCGCGTCCGCGCCACGACCTTGCCCGCCAGCGGGCGCAGCCGTCGCCGCGTTCGCGGTCAAGCGCTTCAGATTCCTGTCGATCTCGGCGCGGAAATCGCTCCGCGCAAGATTAGTGGCCACCCGGATGGCGGAGGCGAAGCCGTTGGCGTCCGCGCCTCCGTGGCTCTTGACCACAATGCCGTTCAGGCCCAGCAGCGGGGCCCCGTTCACACGGCTGGGATCAAGACGGTGGCGCATTTTCTTGAGCGCGCCCGAAGCGATCAAGGCGCCCAGCATGGCCAGCGGTCCCGAGGTCAGGGTCGACTTGATCTCGTTGGTGAAGAACCGCGCCAAGCCTTCTGCGGTCTTCAGCGCGACATTGCCGGTGAAGCCGTCGGTGACGACGACATCCACCGTGCCGTGGGCGATATCGTTGCCCTCGACGAAGCCGTGATAGTCAAAATCCAGCGCGGTTTCGCGCAGGATGGCATGCGCCTCGCGCACCTCCTCGTGGCCCTTCTGGTCCTCGGAGCCGACGTTCAGCAGGCCGACCGTCGGACGCTTGGCCCCATGGACAGCATGGTGGAACGCCGCGCCCATGATGGCGAACTCGACGAGCTGGGCCGCGTCGCTTTCAACATTGGCGCCGACATCCAGAACCGTGGTGACGCCCTTCATTGTCGGCCAGTTGGCGACGATGGCGGGACGCTCAAGCTCGGCCCCCATGCGCAGGATCAGCTTGGAAATCGCCATCAAGGCGCCCGTATTCCCCGCCGAAACGCACGCTTGCGCCTGCCCCTCGCGGATCGCCTCGATGGCGTTCCACATGCTCGAGCCCTTGCCCCGACGCATGGCCTGAGCCGGCTTTTCGTCCATGCCGATCGACTTCTCGCAGTGCCGGACCTCACTGACCGCCTTGGCGGCGGGGCACTTGGCCAACTCCGACTCGATCGCGGCGCTGTCGCCGTGGAGCAGGAATCGCACGCCTGGCAGGGCCTGGAGCGCTTGAGCGATGCCAGGCACCACGATGGAAGGGCCGTGGTCGCCGCCCATGGCGTCGACAGAGATGACTACGGATTGAGACACGTGGCGCTGTGAGCTCCGGCAGGCGGTCGCGCCGCCCTCAAGGCGGCGGACGATACATCCGCGTGATTATCACGCAAGCGGTCGAGTCGGACCTAGTCGGCGCGACAAGATCGTACTCGACGCGCTCGAAACGAATTCACCGACCACCAAGAACAAGGCGCGTTCGCCGCCTTGCTCAGTCTTCCTCGCGCTTCACGTTGAGCGTCTTCAGGGCGGCGAAGGGCGAAATTTCGGTGGGTTCGGGCGGTTGGACAAACACCGCGCCAGGCTTGCGCGGGAACGGGTCCAGTTCCAGAGCCAGATGCTCAACGACATAGCCGGAGACGTCGATTGTCTCGCCTTCCAGCACGTCGGGCGGGTCATCTGCTTCCGGGTCGGCGGCGAGATCCCCGAACTCCTCCTGGGGAGCGTTCTGGCTGTTGGCCGGCAGCACCTTCAGGCTGAATCGCGCGTCGATCGGCGTTTCAAAGTCGTCCGCCGTCGCGCTGCAGGTCTGAATGACCCGGGCGCGAAGCACGCCGGAGATCGTGGCGCCGTCCAGCCAGGAGGACATATGGACCTCGGCGGTCAGCGCCTCAAGGCCGACTAGGCCCAGCTGCTTGGCGATAGCCTTCCGCTGGTCGGCCGACGGTTCAAGCCGAAGGCTCACCGCGCCGCGGTCCACCTGCGCCAGCGGAATTGCGCAAGGCCAGGCTGTCGTCACGGTTTCGGCCAAGTCACGTCTCCTTGCAGCAGGGCGTCCAGCGGCTGAGCCGCCAGGGCTTCACGGGTCTTCAGGACATACGCCGTCAGGGCCGTCGCGTCGCCCTCGCCCCGCTCTTCCAGCACCGTGCGCTCGACAAAGGCGGTCGTCGCGGCGCTGTCCGGCAGACCGGCGATGGCGTCGTCATAGGCCTTCAGCCGGCCATAGAACGCGCCCGCGAGCTTCTTCATCTTCTTTCCGACCGAGGTGTCGGACACGCCGATCTCCCGGAACGCATCGTCCAAACCCTTTACATAGGCATCGAACACCGCCTGCGAGGTTTCGGCCGCAGCGTCACCCTGTCCCTTCAAGCGTTCGATCAGAAGGATCACGTGCAGGCTGAACAGCTCGAAGCGCCCTTCCATCGAGTCGCGCACGCCATGGTCGCGGTAGAAGATCGCCGATCGAGCCTGCCCGACTGCGGACGCATAGAGCTTGCCGCCCGCCACCTTGGCGGGTCTGGGCTTGAGCCATCTGTCCAGAAACATTCAAACGCCTCGATTTCGCCGCGACATCCCGCTATGCGCGGAGTCCGTCTTCACGCGGGCATTGAACTAAGCCCGCGCGGGCGATAGGTCAAAGTCTGCATTTTTCCGGTTCGGAGCCTTGATGTCTCGCCCCGCCGTTTTCGCCGCCGCCGTTCTGGCGCTGGCCCTTGCTTCCTCGGCGTGTACGCCGCTGACCAGCTACTCCGGTTTCCAGGCCATCGAGGCCAAGCCGGCGGAGATGAAGGTTGGCGAGGACAGCAAGTCCACCCTGATGGAGAAACTCGGCTCGCCGTCGGCGGTGTCGACCTTCGACAACAACACCTGGTACTACATCTCCCAGACCACCGACCGCGTAGCGTTCTATATGCCGCGCGTCATCAAGCGCGATGTCGTGGCGATCAAGTTCAACCCGGCCGACGAAAAGGTCGCCTCGGTGAACACCTACACGCTGCAGGACGGCAAGGTCATCGCCTACAACGGCCGTGAGACCCCGACCCGCGGTCGCGAGATGACCATTCTCGAGCAACTGCTGGGCAACGTCGGTCGGGGCGGCATGCTGCCTCAGGACGACACCGCGCCGGGCCAACGCCCCGGCAATCGCTAGCCAAGACCGATCATCGAGCCGTTGGAACGGGCCGCCCATCCCTCGATGGGCGGCTTTTCTGTATGTCCCGCGAGGATACTTTGACGTCTTGCGCCCAGGATGCGCCGTCCGCGTCGACACTGACTATCCATGCGCATCAGGTCAGTCACCCAGCGTTCTTCTACTTCAGCGGTCGGATTCGCTATCTTGTCAGCCGAAAGCAACCTTGAGCGAAACACTCTATCAACTCGATCATAGGATGCTTCGAATTGTCGCGCCCAAGGTTTCATGGCGCAGGTTCACGCCCGGAGGGGGAGGCGCACCGTGGAGGGGATGGATTTTCGCGACGTCTCGATCCTTTTGGTCGACGACAACGTGAACATGCGCAGGGTGGTCGGCGCGATCCTGAAGGCCGCCGGCGTGCGCCGCATTTACGAGGCCAACAACGGCGTCGAGGGCGTGAAGATCTTTCAGGCCCATGAGATCGACATCATTTTCACCGATCTCATGATGAAGCCTGGCGATGGCCTATGGTTCATCCATTGGGTCCGCACGGCGGACGCCAGTCCGAACAAGTTTGCACCCATCATCATGATGACGGGGCACGCGACACGACGCACCTTGAACGAAGCTCGCATGGCGGGCGTGACGGAGTTCCTCGCCAAGCCGCTGACGGCGCGCGGCGTGATGCACCGCATCAACGAGATCATCAACAACCCCCGGCCGTTCGTCCGGGTCAACGCGTATTTCGGTCCCTGCCGCCGACGGCGCATTGACCATGACTTCCAAGGCGCAGAGCGCCGAGGCGCCGCCAGAGGCGAGACGGAGACCGCCGAGGAACTGAATCCGGAAGACGTCTACTAGGCGGCGTCCGGCTCTCGAGACACGCCCCACAATGGAAAAACGCCCCGGAGCTTGCTCCGGGGCGTTTCCATTCCTGGCTGCCCCTTGGGAGATCAGCCGCCGTGGGCCAGGACCGCCAGCAGTAGCAGAGCCACGATGTTGGTGATCTTGATCATCGGGTTCACGGCAGGACCCGACGTGTCCTTGTAGGGATCGCCGACGGTGTCGCCCGTCACGGCGGCCTTGTGGGTCTCACCGCCCTTCTTGTGCAAGACGCCGTTCTTGTCGGTGAAGCCTTCCTCGATCACCTTCTTGGCGTTGTCCCAAGCGCCGCCGCCGCTGGTCATCGAGATGGCGACGAACAGGCCGGTGACGATGACCCCCATCAGCATGGCGCCGAGCGCCGCGAAGGCGTCGACCTTGCCGGCGATGGCTTGGATCACGAAGAACAGCGCGACCGGTGAGACCACCGGCAGCAGGCTGGGCACGATCATTTCACGGATCGCGGCCTTGGTCAGGATGTCCACGGCCTTGCCATATTCCGGCTTCACCTCGCCAGTCATGATACCGGGGTTCTCGCGGAACTGACGCCTAACCTCGGCCACCACAGACTCAGCCGCCCGGCCGACGGCGGTCATCGACAGACCGCCGAACAGGAACGGCAGAAGACCGCCGAACAACAGGCCGACCACGACGTACGGGTTCGACAGATCGAAGGTCACCGGGCCCATGCCGTCGAAGAAGCTGCCCGGCGCGGCGTTCGCCGAGAAGAACTTCAGATCTTCAGTATAGGCGGCGAACAGCACCAGGGCGCCGAGGCCCGCCGAACCGATCGCGTAGCCCTTGGTCACAGCCTTGGTGGTGTTGCCCACGGCGTCCAGAGCGTCGGTGGTGACGCGGACTTCCGGCGGCAGGCCAGCCATCTCGGCGATGCCGCCCGCGTTGTCGGTGACCGGGCCAAAGGCGTCCAGCGCGACGATGAAGCCCGCCAGCGACAACATGGTCGTGGTGGCGATGGCGATGCCGAACAGACCCGCCAGGTTATAGGTCACCACGATGCCGACGATGATCGTCAGGGCCGGCAGGGCCGTGGACTCCAGCGACATGGCCAGGCCCTGGATCACGTTCGTGCCGTGACCGGACACCGAGGCCTGAGCCACCGACTTCACCGGTCGGAAGCCCGTGCCGGTATAGTACTCGGTGATCATAACGATGGCGGCGGTGACGACCAGACCGGCCAGACCGCAATAGAACAGCGCGTCGGCGGTGTACGAGCGGCCACCGACCTCGACAGCGGTCGGAACCAGTTGGTGGATCACATACCACACGGCCGGGATCGACAGGACGCCGGTGACGATCAGGCCCTGATACAGAGCGCCCATGATGTTCTGGCTCTTGCCCAGACGAACAAAGAAGGCGCCGATGATCGAGGTGACAATGCAGACCGCGCAGATCGCCAGCGGCAGCAGCATCATCGCGCTGACGGCCTCGGTCCCGCGGAAGAAGATCGCCGCCAGAACCATCGTCGCGACGGTGGTCACGGCGTAGGTCTCGAACAGGTCGGCGGCCATGCCGGCGCAGTCGCCGACGTTGTCGCCCACGTTATCGGCGATCGTCGCGGCGTTACGCGGATCATCTTCGGGAATGCCCGCCTCGACCTTGCCCACCAGATCGCCGCCCACGTCGGCGCCCTTGGTGAAGATGCCACCGCCCAGACGCGCGAAGATCGAGATCAGCGAGGCGCCGAAGCCCAGCGAGACGAGCGAGTCGACGACCACACGGCCGGTGGCGTCATGACCCGTCGCGAGCAGCACGTAATAGTAGCCCGCTACGCCCAACAGCGCGAAGCCAGCCACCAGCATGCCGGTCACAGCGCCGGAAGTGAAGGCCATCGAAAGCCCCTTCGCCAGGCTCTCGGAAGAGGCTTGCGCGGTCCGCACATTGGCGCGCACCGAGATCAGCATCCCGGCAAAGCCCGCCGCTCCCGAGAGCGTGGCGCCGAGCGCGAAGCCCACGGGCTGTTCCCAAGATTTGAAGAAGAACGCCAGAGCGGCGATCACCACCACGCCAACGATCCCGATGGTCGTATACTGGCGGTTCAGATAGGCCTGAGCCCCTTCTTGGATCGCCGCGGCGATCTCCTGCATACGTGCGTTGCCAGCCGAAGCCCGCATCAGACTAGCCGTCTGCACAGCGCCATATAGCACCGCCAGAAGCCCGGCCCCGATGGCCAGATAAAGCCAAACACTCATTAGGTTCTTCGCCCCTTCGCGTTTCTCAATCACGAGGGGACGCCGGTCCGGGCGCAGACGGAATGACGCATGTCAAAGCCGCCACCCGGATCGACGGGCGGGCCTTATGGCCTCGTATCCCCTCGATGCTCCCTGAAATATGACGCCGATAACGGCGTCATCCGGATGAGACTGTCAGATGGCCGGGAGGCGCGCAACCCGTGTCGGCGCAAGCCTTTGGACGCACAAAGCGCCGCTATGGAGCAGAAATCAGGGACGCGGCGACTCGGTTTCGGCAGGCCGTACGGCGCCCGCCTTGGGCGGCATCAACTGCTGCCGGGGGATTTGCTTGACGATCTCGACGGACGCCACCTTGCCCTTGCCGAAGAGCGCCGAGCACTGGCTAAGGACGAAGGTCTTCAGGCGGTCCCCATCGACTTCCTTCCAGGTATCGGCGCGCGTGAACGGCGTCTTATAGGCCGCGCGAACGATAGCGTCGCGCAGGGCGGGCTCCTTGTCTTTGAAGGAGGAAGCATCCGCGCCGGACGCCAGCTTGAGGTTCATCGCCACGAAGACGTAGTTGACGATCCGGCCATTGGCGATGATCGGGATCGTCATCGATCCCAGCTTGTATGTCGGGTCCAAAGCCTGCTCGCCGCCTTCCTTCTTCTCGGAGGCCATGGCCGGCGCCGAGACCGAGGACAGGACGACGACGCCGAACACGGCGGCGACCAGGAAGCGGCGCGAGAGCGAGGTGCGAGCGATCATGGCTTACGCCATTAAGCCAAAGGCCTTGAAATTAGCCTAACCGTGAAGCCAACCCAGGCGTGAGGGCGTGACATCACGACCCTTGTAGTAGGCTGAAACCCCCTCGCCTTCCACGAACTCGCCGATCTCGCTGACCTTCACTCCCGCAGCGGCGGCTGCGACGCGGAACGCCCAGGCTTCGTTCGGGTCAACCGCACAGACGATTTCATAGTCGTCACCGCCCGACGCCAGCGAAATCCGCCCCTCGACCTGCTCGGGCTGCTGCTCCAGCCAGGCTTGAGCGCCGGGCGACAGCGGCAAGCGCTCTAAGTCGACCCTCACCCGACAGCCGCTGGCCTTGGCGATATGGCTGCTGTCGGCCAGGAGACCGTCGGAAACATCGGCGGCGGCCTTGGCGTGGGTTCGCATCGCCTCCCGCAGCGTCACGCGCGGCTCCGGCTGCCGGTACCGGCGAAGCATGGCGCCGTCGGCGTCCAGAACCTCGCCCCACTGCGCCAGAAGACCCAGCCAGCCATCTCCGATCGTGCCCGAAACCATCAGGCGGTCCCCAGGCTTGGCGCCGCGACGCAGGATCGCCTCGCCTTCTGGAACCCAGCCCAGAAGCGTGGCCGAGACCACGAGGGGACCAGAAGTCGTCACCGTATCCCCGCCCAGCAGCGAGATGTCGAACAGCGCGCCGTCCTCGGCCAAGCCGCGCGCGAAGGTCTCCCGCGAGGTGACGTCCGAACCAGACGGCCAACCCACGGCGAGGAAGTAACCGTAGGGCTCAGCGGCTTTCGCGGCGAGATCAGAGAGATTGGTGCGGAGCAGCTTGCGCGCGACCACGTCCAGCGCCTCTTCCGCAAGGAAGTGGACGCCGGCCACCATGGCGTCCTTTGTCACGACAAGATCGTAGCCGGGCCGCGACGGCAAAACGGCGGCGTCGTCCAGCAGGTCAAGCGCCACCGGGTCGCCACGGGTCAACGGGCGCAGCAGGCGCTCGATATGGTCAAATTCAGTCGCCGGCGCCGCCGTGGCGACCGCCGCGTCGTCTTCAGCGAACCAGTCTTCTTCGTCAGTCTCGTGCATCACGGGCGATCGCGTCGAGGGCGCCATTGATGAAGCCTGACTCAGGACCCTCAAAAAAGGATTTCGCGATCTCAACATATTCATTGATGACCACTTCGGTCGGAACGTCCGAGCGGTACATCAACTCAAAGGCGCCGGCCCGAAGCACCGCGCGCGCCGTGGCGTCCAGTCGCTCCAACCGCCAGCCAGAGGCCAGGCGCTTGACAATGCCCTGGTCGATCTTGGCCTGGTTGGCCACCACACCGCGCGCCAGGTCGGCGAAGAAGGTTTCGTCGGCGGCGGCCAACTGCTCGCCTTCGACATCACGATCGAAGCGATGCTCGCCGAACTCGCGGATCACGGAGTCGACGCCCGCGCCCGACACTTCCATCTGGTACAGAGCTTGCACAGCAGCCAGACGGGCCACCGAGCGCGGTTGGATTCGGTTACCGCTCATCGGGCCTGCCCCAGCAGCTGACGCTTCAGCGCGATGGTCTCCAGACAAGCCTTGGCGGCCGCGCCGCCCCGGTCACCTTCACTAAGCCGAGCCCGAGCCCAGGCCTGGGCTTCGTCATCGACGGTCAGAACTCCAAACCCGATCGCCAGACGCTTGGCGACGCCCAGGTCCTGCAGGCCGCGCGCAGTCTCGTTGGCGACCAGCTCGAAATGGTAGGTCTCGCCACGGATCACGGCGCCGAGCGCCACATAGCCGTCGTAGCGAACGCCTACGGGACGGTGACCGGCGTCCTCCGCCATGGCGATCACGGTCGGGATCTGCAACGCGCTGGACACGGTGATGACATCGTATTCGGCGCCTTGCGCCTCAATGGCCTGTGTTGCTCCGCGCAGCAGTTCGTCGGAGATCCCCGAATGGCTTCGGCCCTCCACGATCAGCAGGCGGATGTTGTCTTCAACCATCTAGCTCAATTCTCCACGGCCGCGCGCGCCGCGCGATCCTACAAACACACATCAGGATTAACGGACTATGGCTCTTCTTCGCCGCCGTCGCTCAGACCTTCCTCGGTGAGGAACTTGGCGAAGTCGCTGGTTTCCTTGAAATCCCGGTAAACGGACGCGTAACGGACATAGGCCACGTCATCGAGCGATTTCAACGCCTTCATGACCATTTCCCCAACCGTCGAAGACGGAAGTTCGGTCTCGCCCATGCTTTCGAGCTGTCGAACGATGCCGTTGATCATCCGCTCGACCCGCTCGGGATCCACCGGCCGCTTCTGAGTAGCCAGCCCGACGGAACGGACCAACTTGTCGCGATCGAACGGCGAGCGTCGCCCAGAACGCTTGACGATGATGAGCTCGCGGAGCTGCACACGCTCGAACGTCGTGAAACGGCCGCCGCATTCCGGGCACATCCGGCGGCGACGGATAGCCGCGCCGTCTTCCGACGGGCGGCTATCCTTGACCTGGCTTTCGGCATGGCCGCAGAACGGGCACCGCATGATCTAGCCCCCTCCGCGGCGCTATCCCGCTATTAGTTGTAGATCGGGAAGCGAGCCGTCAAGGCCAGCACTTCCTCGCGCACCTTGGCCTCGACTTCGGCGTTGCCGTCGGGGCCATTAGCCGACAGACCGTTGACCACCTCGCCGATCAGTTCGCCCACGCGCGTGAACTCGGCTTCCTTGAAGCCGCGCGTGGTTCCCGCCGGCGTGCCCAGGCGAATGCCCGAGGTGATGGTGAACGGCGCAGTGTCGAAGGGCACCCCGTTCTTGTTGCAGGTCATATAGGCCCGCTCGAGGCTGTGCTCGGCGTCACGGCCCGTCACGCCCTTGGGACGCAGGTCGACCAACATCAGGTGGCTGTCGGTGCCGCCCGAGACGATGTTCACGCCGGACTTCAACAGGGCTTCGGACAGCGCGCGCGCATTGGCGACGACCTGATGCGCATAAGCCTTGAACGCCGGCTGCAGCGCTTCGCCGAACGCCACGGCCTTGGCGGCGATGACGTGCTCCAGCGGACCGCCCTGCAAGCCGGGGAACACAGCCGAATTGACCTTCTTGATGATCGCTTCGTCGTTGGTCAGCACCATGCCGCCGCGCGGGCCGCGCAGCGTTTTGTGCGTGGTGGTGGTGACGACGTGCGCGTGCGGGATCGGGTTGGCGTAGGCGCCGCCCGCGATCAGCCCGGCGTAGTGGGCCATGTCGACCATCAGATAGGCGCCGATCGAGTCGGCGATCTCGCGGAACTTCGCGAAGTCGATCTCACGGCTATAGGCGCTGCCGCCGGCGATGATGAGCTTGGGTTTCTCGCGCTGTGCGACCTCGGCCACACCGTCATAGTCGATCAACTGATCCTGCTGACGGACGGTGTAGGAGATCGGCTTGAACCACTTACCCGACTGGTTGGCCGGGCTGCCGTGCGTCAAATGGCCGCCGGCGGCGAGGTCCATGCCGAGGAACGTATCGCCAGGTTGCAGCAGGGCCATGAACACGGCCTGGTTGGCCTGTGAGCCCGAGTGGGGCTGAACGTTGGCGAAGGCCGCTCCGAACAACGCCTTGGCGCGCTCGATGGCGATCGTTTCGATCTCGTCAACATACTCGCAGCCGCCATAATAGCGCTTGCCTGGATAACCCTCGGCGTACTTGTTGGTCAGGATCGAGCCCTGAGCCTCCAGCACGGCCTTGGAGACAATGTTCTCCGAGGCGATGAGCTCGATCTGGTTCTGCTGGCGACCCAGCTCCCGACCGATCCGATCGAAAATGTCGCGGTCCGCTTTGGCGAGGTCCGCGCCGAAAAAGGCGTTGAGGTCGGTTTGGGTCATCACGCTCTCCTGGCGTTGCGGGGAGTCGGCAGAGGCGCCTTCTTTAACGGGATAGGCGCGGCGATCAATCTCGGAACCACACGGGATGTCGCGCGTTTAAGACCCGCAGGGCGCGTCTGCCCCCTGCGTGAGTTCGTACGACAACAACGAAAATGGGGAATCTGATGGCGTCTCAGGGCGGCGGAAGTACAGGAGCGATCACCGACGACGTCGACATCCTTGGGCTCAGCGCGGAGATCGTCGCCGCCTATGTCGGCCAGAACACCGTCTCTCAGTCGGCGGTTCCAGAGCTGATCAGAACCGTCCACGCAGCGCTTTCCAGCCTCAAGAACGGCGACGAAGCCCCCCGCCCCGCCGAAAAGGCCAAGCCTGCGGTGCCGGTAAGCCGCTCGGTGCAGCACGACTACATCGTCTGCCTGGAGGACGGCAAAAGGCTGAAGATGCTGAAGCGCTATCTGCGCTCGCACTACGACATGAGCCCCGAGGACTATCGCCGCAAATGGGGCTTGCCGCCGGACTATCCGATGGTCGCTCCAGCCTATGCGGCGCGCCGCTCGGACTTCGCCAAGCAGATCGGACTCGGCAAGGGCGTGCGGCGCGGCAGCTGATCCGCCAGGCAAACAAATGAACGCCGCCGGCTTCCGGCGGCGTTCTTCGTCTCGCAGATACTGGCGGCGTCCGAAGCTGAAGGTGCGCGTTTTCCCCTTAGGCCGCGTAACCGCCCATACGGGCGACGTTGCAGTGGGCCCAGAGCTTTTCCATCGCCGCCACCAGCTTGCGCATCATGTCGTCGGTATGGAACGGCGTAGGCGTAAAGCGCAGGCGTTCAGTGCCGCGCGGAACGGTCGGATAGTTGATCGGCTGAACATAGACGCCGAAATCGGCCAGCAGCATGTCGCTGATCATCTTGCAGTGAACAGGGTCGCCGACCAACACCGGGACGATGTGGCTGACGCTGTCCATCACCGGCAGACCAGCGGCCTTGAACATCGCCTTCAGGGTCGCGGCGCGCTCCTGATGGATTTCGCGCACTTCCGGGTGCTGCTTCAGCCAGCGCACGCTCGCCAGAGCGCCCGCCGTCAGGGCCGGCGGCAAGGATGTCGTGAAGATGAAGCCCGAGGCCATCAGACGGATGGCGTCGATCACCTCGGCGTCGCCCGTGATATAGCCGCCCATCACGCCGAACGCCTTGCCCAGCGTACCTTCGATGATGTCGATCTCGCCCATCAGGCCATCGCGCTCGGCGACGCCGCCGCCGCGCGGGCCGTACATGCCGACCGCGTGCACCTCGTCTAGATAGGTCATCGCGCCATACTTCTTGGCCAGCGCCACGGTGCCGGCTAGGTCGGCGATGTCGCCGTCCATCGAATAGACGCTCTCGAAGGCGATCATCTTGGGCGCATCGGCCGGCGCTTCAGCCAGCAGTTGTTCCAGATGCGCCAAATCGTTGTGCTTGAAGACCTTGCGCGGACCGCCGCCGTTGCGGATGCCGGCGATCATCGAGGCGTGGTTAAGTTCGTCCGAGAAGATAATGAGACCCGGCAGGATCTTCTGCACCACCGACAGCGTCGCCTCGTTCGAGACATAGCCAGACGTGAACAGCAGACCGGCTTCCTTGCCATGTAAATCCGCCAGTTCCTGCTCCAGCAGGACGTGGTCGTGGTTGGTGCCCGAAATGTTGCGCGTACCGCCAGAGCCCGATCCGTGCTCGTCGACGGCGGCCTTCATGGCCTCCAGCACGACCGGGTTTTGGCCCTGACCGAGATAGTCGTTGCTGCACCAGACCACGACTTCCTGTTCCGAGCCGTCCTGACGCGTCCAGGTCGCGCGCGGAAACTGGCCGCGCTGTCGCTTCAGGTCGGCGAACACCCGGTAGCGACCCTCTTCGCGGATCTGAGCGACGGCGCTGCGGAACGCGGCTTTGTAGTCCATGTCGATCTCTAAACCGCCGCCCCGTTGAGCTGGCGATCCCCTAAGTCCAGGCTTGGCTTTTCGCACCTGTCGCCCGCAGTGTCTATCTAAGGGCGTTTACCTAGCAAATCGAAAGGTCAGATAGCTCCTATCGAACTGCTCGATACCCACCCCACAGCAGCGCCTCTTGGCCGATTCAATGAAGATCGGCCAGCCTTCCGCGCAGTAACGCGATGATCGCCGAGAAATCCTTGTGGCCGAAGCCGTTGGCGTCGAACAGCGCGTACAGGGCTTCGGCCTGCGCTCCCATGGGCGTCGAGGCCCCGGCCTTGGCCGCAGCTTCCTGCGCCAGCTTGAGGTCCTTCAGCATCATCGCCGAGGCGAAACCGCCCTCATAGCCGCGATCTGCGGGCGTCTGCGGCCCCACGCCCGGCGCCGGACAATAGGACGTGAGCGACCAGCATTGGCCCGAAGACTTGCTGGCGATCTCGAAGAATCGGTCGGCGGCCAGGCCCAGCTTTTCGGCCAGGGCAAAGGCTTCGCAGGTCCCGAGCATCGAAACGCCAAGCAGCATATTGTTGCAGATCTTGGCCGCCTGCCCCGCGCCATGGTCGCCGGCATGGATGGTGATGCGCGACATCGGCGCAAGCGCGACTTCGACTGCGGCGAAATCACGCAGCGCGCAGCCGACCATAAAGGCCAGCGTCCCCGCCTCGGCCGCCATGACTCCCCCCGACACGGGCGCGTCAGCAAAGCGGAAGCCCGCCTCCGTCGCCTGGCCCGCCACCTGGCGGGCGCTGTCCACGTCGATGGTCGAACAATCGATCAGCAGGGCGGACTTCGGCGCATGTTTCAGGATTTGCTCGCCATAGACCGCGCGGACATGCGGCCCCGCGGGAAGCATGGTGATGACGACCTCAGCCTCGGCGACCGCCTCAGCGACCGATGCGGCCGCTTGGCAGCCTGCGCTTACGGCCCGCTGGACCGCAGCCGCTGAGAGATCGAAAGCGCGGACCTGGTGCTGGGCCTTGGCCTGATTGGCGGCCATGCCGCCGCCCATGTTGCCGAGGCCGATAAAGGCGATACGCGTCATCTGGTGCTCCCTGCAAAAGCGAACCGCGCCTCATGGGCGCGGCTCTTATCGTTGGTCCTGTTCGACGTTTCTCAGCGCGCAGGCTTGCGGAACTTGTAGACGAACTGGTCGGTCTTGCCGCGAATGCCGGCGTCATAGACGTTGGCCGCGCGGGGGTCGGCCGGATTGCGAAGCACGCGCGTCTCGCCCTCGAAGATGAAGCCAGCGGCCGTAACCTCGGCCTTGACCACCGCCGGGTCGATCCGATGGAGGGTTTCGGTGTCCCGCAGACCCGAGCCCGCGTCGGCGACATGGTCCAGGACCAGATAGACGCCGCCCGGCTTCAGCGCGCGGAAGATCTGCCGATTTACGACGCCGAGGTCAGCGGGGCCCATGAACTTGTTGTGCATGTCGTGGTAGTTCTGAGCGGTGAAGACAAGGTCCAGCTTCTCGGGCGCGCCGAAGTTGGGCAACGTGTTCAAGATCACCTGAACGTTGGAATAGGCAGGGTCACGCGCGATGGCGTTGACCGCCGGTTCGCGCTTGGCGAGCTTGGTGAGTTCATCGGGGACATAGGCGTAGACCTTGCCCTTGGGACCGACCGCCTTGGCGAAAATCCGCGTGAAGTAGCCGCCGCCGGGGATCAAGTCCGCGACCTTGGCGCCGCTCTTCACGCCGGCGAACGCAAGGATCTCGCCCGGGTGGCGATCCTTGTCGCGAACCATGTCGGCCGCAGGACGCGACGGGTCGCTCAGCGCAGCCGCGATATTGGCGGGCACAGCGATCGCAACCGGCCCTGACGGCGGAGGCGGTGGCGGCCCCATCATCGGCTCGGTGGCGCAGGCGGCGAGCCCCAGCACGGCGACGAGACTTAGAAGCGGCTTACGCATGGCGTTCCTTCCGAACCGACGTGTTCTTCTTCCCGACAGGTTAGCGCACGACATCCGCTACGTCAGCGGTGTCCATTCCTCATCGGCCGGCAACGGCGCGAAGATTTCGGCAAGGGCCGCATCGGTGACGTCCTCGATGCGAGCGGGCGACCAGCGCGGCGCGTTGTCCTTGTCGACGATTACGGCCCGCACGCCCTCGATGAAGTCGTGCTTCATCACCACGCGGGAGCCGATGCGGTACTCCATGGCCATGTTGTCGGCGAAGTCTTCCATCGCCGCGCCGCGCTTGAGCTGTTCGAACGCGACCTTGAGGGTCTGGGGCGACTTGGTCTTCATGACCTCCAACTGCGCCTTGCCCCAGTCGCTGGAGTCGAGGGTCAGGAACTCGAAGATTTCCTCAACGCTTTCGCCCACGAACAGCCGGTTCAAATCCTGTTCGAAGCCCAACAGCGAGGCCTTGCCGGCGTCCGAGCGGTATTTGCGGAGAGTCTCGTCGATCCGGCGCGGGTCGGCGACGATCGCCTTCTTCAGGCCCTCGACCGCGCCGAACTCGACGAAGTGGGTGGCGATCCCAAGGCGCATGCAGTCCGCGCCCTTGATCCGCGCGCCGGTCAGGGCCAGCCAAAGCCCCGCCTTGCCCGGCAGGCGCGGCAGGTACCAGCCGCCGCCCACGTCGGGGAACAAACCGATGCCCGTCTCGGGCATGGCGAAAGTGGTCCGCTCGGTGGCGATGCGGATATGCGCCGGCATCGAAATGCCCACACCTCCGCCCATCACGACGCCGTCCATGACAGCGACAACCGGGATGTCGTAGGTGAACAGCAGGTGGTTCAGCCGATACTCGGTGTGGAAGAATCGGCGCGCCTCGACGCCGTCCTTGGCCCCACTTTCCGCAAGCATCCGGATATCGCCGCCGGCGCAGAAGCCGCGTTCGCCGGCGTGGTCGATGAGGACCATGTAGATTTCGGGATCCTCGCGCCATTCCAGCAAGGCGCCGATCATAGTTTCGCACATGCCCAGCGTCAGGGCGTGCAGCGCCTTGGGCCGATTGAGGGTGATCCGCCCGACGTTCTTATCGACGCGGATTAGGACTTCGGGTTCGTCGGTCATTTCCAAGTCCTAAACCGGTTCGGCCACGGGTTCACAATCGAAGCGATCTATCTGGCCGTTCGAGAGCCGGAAAACAGCATCCTGGGGAATGTCGAGCCTCAGGGTCTCCTCGCGCGATAGACCGGCATAGGCGCCGCGCAGCAGCCGGCCGGCGACACCGTGGCTGACGACGATCAGGCGCCGTTCATGTTCTGCGGCCTGCTCTTGCAGCCAGGCCGTCAGACGCGTGCTCATGGCCTCATAGGTCTCGCCGCCCGGCGCGTAGAATCCCCAGGCGTCATCCCCCACAAGGTGCGGGTTCTCGCCATGCACCTCGTCGCGCAAACGGCCCGACCATTCGCCGACATCGATCTCGACCAGACGCTCGTCGAAATCGACCGCAAGTCCCAGCCGTGCGCCGATCGCTTCGGCGGTGTGCCGCGCCCGGCGCAGCGGGCTGGCGACCAGCCGCCACGGCGCGGGCGGGTCTCTCCGGATGAGATCGTGCAGAAGCGCGCCCATGGCCCGGGCCTGCAGAAGGCCTAGCGGCGTTAGGTCGGACTCCATCCGCCCCTGAAGTCGCCCCTCGCGATTGTGGAAAGTCTGGCCATGGCGACAGAGATAGATCATCCGACGCTCACTGGCGGAACATCTCGCGGGCGATGATGACGCGCATGATCTCGTTGGTCCCTTCCAGGATCTGGTGCACCCGCAGGTCGCGCACGATGCGCTCCAGCGGATAGTCCTGGAGGTAGCCGTAGCCGCCATGCAGCTGCAAGGCGTCATTGGCCACCTGGAAGCCGGCGTCGGTGGCGAACCGCTTGGCCATGGCGCAGAGCTTCGTCGCCTCAGGGTGCTTGCTGTCCAGCGCATGGGCGGCGCGGCGCACCATCAGGCGGGCGGCCTCAAGCTCGGTGGCCATGTCGGCCAGCTTGAACTGCAGGGCCTGGAAATCCTTGAGCGGCCGTCCGAACTGGTTGCGGGTCTCAAGATAGGCTTTGGCGGTGTCGAGCGCGAACTGGGCGCCGCCCAGCGAGCACGAGGCGATGTTCAGCCGGCCGCCATCCAGGCCCATCATCGCGAAGCGGAACCCCTCACCTTCCTGGCCGATACGGTTTGCAACCGGCACCCGACAGTTGTCGAAGTTCACCTGCGCGGTCGGCTGGGCGTTCCAGCCCATCTTGCGCTCGTTGGCGCCGAAGCTGAGGCCGGGCGTTCCCTTCTCGACCACGAAGGCCGAGACGCCCTTGGCGCCCTCACCGCCCGTCCGCGCCATGACGACATAGATGTCCGAGACGCCGCCGCCGGAGATGAAGGCCTTGCCGCCGTTGAGGACATAGTGGTCGCCTTCCAGCTTGGCGGTCGTACGCATGTTGGCCGCATCCGAGCCCGAGCCCGGTTCGGTGAGGCAATAGCTGGCAATCAGCTCCATGGTGGTCAGGCGCGGCAAATAGCGCTGACGCAGATCGTCAGATCCAAAGCGGTCGATCATCCACGACGCCATGTTGTGGATGGTCAGGTAGGCGGCCACAGGCACGTCGCCATAGCTGAGCGCTTCGAAGATGATTGAGGCGTCGAGACGCGACAGCCCTGAACCGCCGACATCCTCGTTCACATAGATGCCCGCAAAGCCAAGCGCGGCTGCATCGCGCAGGATATCGACTGGAAAGTGCTTCTTTTCATCCCAAGCGGCCGAATTGGGGGCAAGCTGTCCCTCGGCAAAAGCGCGGGCGGCGTCCTGGATTGCGACTTGATCCTCATTCAGCGCGAAATCCATGCGCACTTCCTCCCGTTCGGGGCAGAACCGCCCTCGCCTCTTTGACGGCTGACGTGCCGCGCCAAGCGCGCGGTGTCAATCATGCGCCCCGCCACCTTAGCCTATCGCGGAAACGCGCGAGGCGCCCGACGCCGGTGTGGCCTGAAATCCTCCGTTACACGGTGTGAATCGCCTGTTGGGGCGCACCCCCTTGATAACCATGGTCTTTCGCTCCAAATGCCCTGCTCCGGGGATGGCGTCCTCAATCCTAGAAGCTAGTTTATTGCTCTGACCGTGATGCGTTTCGTGAAAACCCTTATGGCTGCCTTCACTGCGGCCCTGGCCATGGCCGCGTTCGCCGCGCCCGCTCATGCGGGCGGCGACATCACGCGCAGCTATGGCGTTTGGCGTAATCCGAAGAATACGGTCCATCTCGAGATAAAGAGCTGCGGCGCGGCGACCTGTGGCGTGGTGGTCTGGGCCAGCGCCAAGGCCGAGGCCGATGCGCGAAAGGCCGGCGCCGACACCCTGATCGGCAAGCAACTGCTTCGCGACTTCGAGGCGCAGGACAACGGCTCGCTCAAAGGCCGGGTCTGGGTCCCTACACTGCGCGTCACCCTTGTCGGCACCGCCGACGTGCTCGACGCCAAGACCATGCGCGCCAAGGGCTGCGTGCTTGGCAACCTGCTTTGCAAATCACAGGTCTGGACGCGTCTGGACGGATCGTCGCTGTTGGCTTCGCGGGCCGCGCCGTAGGGCGCTTCAAGCCCTAGCCTCGCGAACGTGCTTGATTCAGCGCAAAACACGCGCGACCCTCTAAGTGTACGCTGATAACCTAGGCGCCCGTCAGAGGCGTCCGGTTCGACTGGCCGCAAAGCGGCCGACACGGGAGGAACGGGCATGGCCGAGGCGGCGACGCTTCAAAAGTCCGCGCGAGGCGCGGCGACACAGCATTTCGATGTCATCATTGTCGGCGCCGGCATCTCCGGGATCGGCGGCGCCTATCACTTGACGACGCAAAGACCGGGTACTCGCTTCGTCGTCCTGGAAGCCCTCGACAACTTCGGCGGGACTTGGCGAACCCATACCTATCCAGGCATCCGGTCGGACAGCGACCTCTACACCTTCGGCTATCGTTTCAAGCCCTGGGTCGGCCCGCCGATCGCCACGGCCGAGGAAATCCTTAGCTACATGGGCGAGGTGATCGACGAAAACCGACTTGGCCAGCACATCCGCTACCAGCGCCGGATCAGTTCGGCGCGCTGGTCATCCAAGGACAAGCTCTGGACGCTGGAAGTGACCGGCCCGGACGGCGTCGAAACCTACACGACCAACTTTCTCTGGATGTGCCAGGGCTACTATCGCCACTCGGTCGGTTACACCCCCGAATGGCCGGGCATGGCGGACTTCGGCGGCCGTATCGTCCACCCACAGACCTGGCCGACGGACCTCGACCTGAAGGACAAGAAGGTCGTCGTCATCGGCTCCGGCGCCACGGCCGCGACGCTGGTGCCCAACATCGCCGGCGACTGCGCACATGTCACCCTGCTGCAGCGCTCCCCGACCTATTTCGTGCCGGGCCGCAATGAGAACGAGTTGGCCAACACCCTGCGCCAGCTTGAGATCGATGAGACCTGGATCCACGAGATCGTTCGCAGGAAGGTCCTGTTCGACCAGCACGAGTTCACGCGGCGGGCCATCGAGGAATCCGAGGCGGTGAAGGCCGAGCTGCTCGAAGGCGTGAAGATGTTCCTCGGCGAAGACTTCGACATCGCCAAGCACTTTACGCCGCGCTACCGCCCCTGGCGCCAGCGGATCGCCTTTGTGCCGGACGGCGATCTCTTCCAGGGCGTCGCCTCGGGCAAGGCCAGTGTCGTCACCGACGAGATCGAGCGCTTCACCAAGACCGGCCTGCTGCTCAAGTCTGGAGAAACCCTCGACGCTGACGTGATCATCACCGCCACAGGCTTTGACCTGTCGGTGCTGGGCGACATCGCGTTCGAGATCGACGGCCAACCGCTCGATTTCGCCAAGACGGTCACCTATCGCGGCATGATGTTCACGGGCGTGCCGAACCTGGTCTGGGTGTTCGGCTACTTCCGCGCCAGTTGGACCCTGCGTGCCGACCTGATCGGCGACTTCGTCTGCCGCCTGCTCGGGCACATGGAGCAGAAGGGCGCCAAACAGGTCGAAGTCGCCCTGCGTCCCGAGGACAAGGACATGAAGATCGGGAGCTGGATCGATCCCGAGGACTTCAATCCCGGCTACCTGATGCGCAACATGCATCTCCTGCCTCAGGCTGGCGACAAGCCCGAATGGCGGCACACACAGGACTATTGGACCGAGAAGGATCTCTTCCCGACCATCGACCTGGACGATGCGGCGTTCCGCTATTCGTGAGAGCGCTTAAGGGCGGCTTGGTCTTGCCTATGCCGGCGGCGCGGTTCACATCAACGCCATGACCACGCCGCCCCTCGCCCCCTATCCGCACACCCGCCTGCGCCGCGTGCGCCAGAGCGACTGGGTCCGCCGCCTTGTTCGTGAGACCGAGGTCCGGCCGTCCGACCTGATCTGGTCGATGGTGGTGCATGAGGGCGAAGGCACGATCCCGGTGGCCTCGATGCCGGGCGTCGAACGCCTGTCGGTAAAGGAGGCCGCCAAGGCCGCCGTCCGCGCTCGCGATCTGGGCATCCCGGCTATCGCCATCTTCCCGCACATCGACGGCTCCCGGAAGGACGCGGCCGGCTCCATCGCCGCCGATCCGGACGGCGTTATCCCGCGCGCGGTCAAGGCCATGAAGGACGCCGCTCCCGAGGTCGGGATCATGTGCGATGTGGCGCTGGATCCCTTCACCGACCACGGCCACGACGGCGTGGTCGAGGGCGGCAAGATCCTCAACGACGCCACGATCGACCGCCTGATCGAACAGGGCCTGATGCAAGCCGAGGCCGGGGCCGATATCCTGGCGCCGTCCGACATGATGGACGGCCGCATCGGCAAGCTGCGCGCGGCGCTGGAAGCCGCCAGCCACCAGGACGTGATGATCATGTCCTACGCGGCCAAGTACGCCTCGGCGTTCTATGGCCCGTACCGCGACGCCATCGGCTCGGCGAAGCTGTCTGCGGGACAGGGCGACAAAAAGACCTATCAGATGGACCCGGCCAACACCGAGGAAGCCATCCGCGAAGTCGCGCTCGATATCGCCGAAGGCGCGGACATGGTCATGGTCAAGCCGGGCATGCCCTATCTCGACATCGTCCGCCGCATCGTCGACGAGTTCCGCATGCCCACCTACGCCTTCCAGGTGTCAGGCGAGTACGCGATGATCATGGCCGCCGCTCAGAATGGCTGGATCGACAAGGACCGCGCCATCCTGGAAAGCCTCACGGCCTTCAAGCGCGCCGGGGCCGCCGGGATCATCAACTACTTCGCGCCCTGGGCGGCGGAGAAGCTGGGCGCTTAGGGCCCACGCCGTGAGCCGCGTCCTCGACATCGTGACCGCCGTGATCCGCGATGCGGACGGGCGACTGCTGCTGGTCCGTAAGCGCGGTACGACGATCTTCATGAAGCCGGGCGGCAAGCGCGACGCGGGCGAGGACGACCTGACCACCCTGACCCGCGAGCTCAGGGAGGAGCTGGGCTGCCAGCTCGTCTCCGCCGCGCTTCTGGGACACTTCAGCGCTCCGGCCGCCAACGAAGCCGGCTTCACAGTGCAGTCAGCGACCTATCTGGCCGAGGTGACGGGCGAGATCGGCCCGCGCGCCGAGATCGAGGAGCTGGCCTGGGTCGATCCGGCGAGCCCGGGCGACCGACGGCTTGCGCCGCTGCTCACACAGGCCGTGCTGCCGGCGCTCTCTAGTTGTTGAACGCCCTCAGGAACTGGGTCAGGGCCGCGAAGTAGGCCTGCTGATCGTCGTACATCGCCATGTGCGAGCCGTTCGGAGCCAGGGCGTACTGTCCCTTCGGCAGCTTCTTGGCCATGGCGGCCATATACGCCGGATCCATGGTGTCGTACCGGGCCGCCATGACCAGGGTCGGCACGTTGATCTTGGAGAGGTCCTCGAACCGATCCCAATTCTTCAGACGTCCGCCGGCGCCCAATTCGCTAGGGCCCTGCATCAGCGAGTAGAGCTCGTAGTTCATCCGCGAAAACGAACGGGTCACCGGCTCAGGCCATTCGGACTGCGGGCGCCGCAGGATGTGCTTCTCGTAGTGCATGGGGACCAGGATCTCCATGTAGCGGGGATCGGTGGTCTTGCCCGCCGCCTCAATGGCCTTCACCTCGGCCAGAAGCTTCTGGTCCATCTGCGGCATCAACACATTGTCGGCATAGGCCTGATAGGCCGGGATCGAGGCGACCATGTTCGAGATGATCATGCACTTCAGGTTGGCCTGATACTTCAGCGCATATTCCATCGCCAGGATGCCGCCCCAGCTCTGACCTAGGACGCAGAAGTTGTCTCGGGTCAGACCAAGCCCTTTGCGGACCTGCTCGACCTCTTCGACGAAACGATCGACTTGCCAGAGGTCGGTGTCGGTCGGCTTGTCGCTGTTTCCGGAGCCGAGCTGATCATAATAGATGTACTCGACGCCCTCGCGCGGCAGGTAGCTGTCGAACACCTCGAAATATTCGTGCGTCGCGCCCGGCCCGCCGTGCAACAGCAGCAGCTTGAGCTTGGGGTTGTTGCCGACGCGCTTGGTCCACACCCGGAACTTGCCCTTGGGCGTGTTGATATCGACCATCTTGACCCCGCCCGACCAAGCGTCGGCGCGACCCGAGTTGTCGTAGTAGCTGGCCGGCGGCGTCTGGCGCGCTTGCGCCGGAAGCGCGGTCAGCGCGAAAAGCGCTACGGCGCACGCGATCCACAGTTTCATGATCCCCTCCCAAGGCTGAACCCCGTTCGAGGGTTGTTCGCTGGCTCGCGTTTGGCAAGCCTCAGCCCGCCACGGCTTCATCTATGCGTTGCTGGATCAAGGCCTGCGCCAGCTCGCGGGCGCGACCGGCGGGCCGGCCCAGCAACTCGCTCAGGGTCGGACCGAACAGACCCACCCCGACCGCCAGAATGATGTTTAGCAGGATAAAGTCGACCACGCCGTCGCGGTCGATCCGCACATCCCGCGCCACCCGGGTCTCGATGATCTCGTCGACGACATCACGGACCAAGGTCATGCGCCGCCCCTCGCCGGTCATTTCCAGCCACGCCGCCAGACGCGCCGCGCCCTTGGCCTCGAACGCGTCGAACAGCGCCCGGGCGCCCATGCCGATCTGGGCCTGGTCCTGCTGCAGACCGGCGATCACCTTATCGGCGAGCTGGCGGATCATTCGCTCCATCAACGCCGTCTCGACGCCGCCCATCGAGCCGAAGTGATGGATGACATTGGCGTGGACCACGCCAGCGGCCTTGGCCACGTCGGCCAGCTTAAGAGCCTGAGGCCCCTGCTCCACCAGGATCGCCTCGGCCGCCACCAGGATATTCTCGCGCGCGGCTTCCGGCGAGCGGCGCACGCGAGGCGCGCGGGATGGCGAGGCAGCTATTGACATTTTTGTCAGTACAACCAAATCTGAGTATCAACAGAGGCTGACCAAGCCTCAACTTGGCCCAGGACACAACGCCCATGACCGAAGCGACCAAGCATACGCCTGATGATCTCGCCGTCGCCCCCCGCGACATCCGCTTCGATCTGGCCTCGGCCCAGAAGGGCCACTGGCTGGGCGGAGACCCGGTCGGCACCGCCGTGTTCAACGCCCTGTCGCTCACCTTTCCCGACGGCGAGCGGATGTTCATGGACGCCGTGAAGGCCTACCGCGACCGCCTCACGGGCAAGCTGGCCGAAGACGCCAAGGGCTTCATCGCCCAGGAGGCCATCCACTCGCGCGAGCACCACCACCTCAACAGCCTGATCGATCGCGAGCGTTATCCCGTCGCCGAGATCGAGGAGACCATTCGCGGCCGCGTGAAGATGGCGCGCGAGCGTGGCCCGATGGCCATGCTGATCTCGACCATCGCGCTGGAGCACTTCACGGCCATGATGGCCGAGATGCACGCCCGCCACCGCAACCTGTTCGACACCACCGACCCCGAGATCGAAAAGCTATGGCGCTGGCACGCCGTCGAGGAGACCGAGCACAAGGCCGTAGCCTATGACGTCTTCCTGGAGGTGACCAAGGACTGGTCGCCGCTGAAGCGCTACATGATCCGCTGCCGGGCGATGGTCTTCGTGACGATCATGTTCACCCGCAACATCAGCCGCTACGCCGCGCGCCTGCTGGAAGCCGACGGCTACACGCCCGAAGCGGCGTTGAAAGCGGTGAAGCGCTTTGTCTGGGGTGATCCCGGCATCTTCCGCCGCGGCTGGAAGACCTATTTCGCCTGGTACCGTCCAGGCTTCCACCCGTGGGACCAGGACGACCGCCCGCTGGTCGCCGACTGGATGGCCGAGTTCAACGCGGCGGCGGTGCGGGCTTAGGCCCCTATCAATCCGATTTCCCCGGCGAAGGCCGGGGCCCAGATCGTAAGGCTGTGAGGTCCTCGCAGAAACGCCCGCGATTCTTTCGGATACGCGGGCGTTCTTGCCTCTGGGCCCCGGCCTTCGCTAGGGCGATCGGGTTGGGTTACCCCGCGATCAAACCAAAGTCCGCCACCTGGCCCATGGCGTCGCGCACGGCCGCCAGCGTGCGCAGGCGGTTGTCGCGGTGTTCGGGCTCGTTAACGAAGACGCCGTCCAGATAGGCGTCCACCGGACCGCGCAGCTCGGCCAGCTGGGTCATGGCGCCGGTGAAGTCTTCCTTGGCCAGGGCGTCCTTCAGCGGTTTGTCCAGCAGGCGCAGGGCGTTGTAGAGCCCCACCTCAGCGGCGCTGTCGGCGGCCGGCTCGGCGGGCGCGCCGGTCGGGAGCGGACCCTTCTTCTCCTCGGCCTTGAGGATGTTGGAGGCGCGCTTGTAGCCGGCCAGCAGGTTCTTGCCGTCGTCGGTCTTCAGGAAGCCGTCCAGAGCCTCGACCCGCGCGACGATGCGCGCCAGGTCGTCATCGCCCAGGGCGAAGACGGCGTCGACGAGGTCGTGACGCTTGCCTTGGTCGCGGAGGGCGACCTTCAGGCGGTCGGCGAAGAACGCGATCAGGTCGTCCTTACCGAACTTGGCGAGTGATAGACGCAGGCTGTTTTCCAGGATGATCCGGATCACGCCCAACGCTGCGCGACGCAGCGCGTACGGGTCCTTGGAACCCGTCGGCTTCTCGTCGATCGCGAAGAAGCCGACCAAGGTGTCAAGCTTGTCCGCCAGCGCCACGGCGATGCTCACCGGCGCGTTCGGCACGGCGTCAGAGGGGCCTTGCGGCTTGTAATGGCCTTCGATGGCGGCGCCGACCTCGGCGTCCAGGCCGAACTGGCGGGCGTAGTAACCGCCCATGATCCCTTGCAGCTCGGGGAACTCGCCGACCATCTGCGAGGCCAGGTCCGCCTTGGCCAGGCGCGCGGCTTCCTTGGTCTTGGCGACGTCGGCGCCGACCAGCGGGGCGATTTCGCCGGCCAGAGCGACGATGCGCTCGACGCGCTGGGCCATGGTGCCGAGCTTGGCGTGGAAGGTGACGCCGTTCAGCTTTTCGAGCCACGGCGTAAAGCCGACCTTGACGTCCTCGTCCCAGAAGAAGCGGGCGTCGGACAGGCGCGAGGACAGCACCTTGGCGTTGCCGGCCGCGATCACCGCGCCGCCGTCGGCCGCCTGGATGTTGGCGATGGTGATGAAGTGCGGGGCGAGGCCCTCTTCACCGGCCTTACGGACGGCGAAGTACTTCTGGTGCGTGCGCATCGAGGTGCGGATCACCTCGGATGGCAGGCTGAGGAACGCGGGGTCCATGTCGCCCAGCACCGGCGTCGGCCATTCGGCCAAGCCCGCGACTTCGTCGAGCAGGCCCTGGTCCTCGACCAGCTCCAGGTGGCGCGCGAAGCACAGGGTCTTGCAGCCCTCGAGGATGCGCTGCTTGCGCTCTTCGACGTCCAGAACGACGAAGTGCTTTTCCAGGCCGGCGACGTATTCGTCGAAATCCTTGGCCACGAAGGGCTTGGCGTCACCCATGAAGCGATGGCCCTCGGTGACGTCGCCGCTTTCGATGCCCTCGATCGAGAACGGCACGACCTCGCGGTCCAGCACGCACAGGATGCGCTTCAGAGGCCGCACCCAGCGCAGCTTCTTCGTGCCCCAGATCATCGACTTGGGCCACGGGAAGCCGCGCACAATGGCCTCGACCATCTCGGCGATGATCTCAGGCGTAGGGCGGCCCTTCTTTTCGATGAAGGCCATGTAGACGCCGTCGCGCTCGACCAGCTGGTCTTGCGTCAGACCCGCCTTGCGCAGGAAGCCTTCCATGGCTTGCGGCGGAGCGCCGACGCGGGGTCCTTTGAGCTCTTCCTTGCGGTCGGCCTGGGCCAGCGGCAGGCCTTCGGCCACCAGGGTCAGGCGACGCGGGCCGGCGAAGGTCTTCAGCGCTTCGGGCAAGAAACCAGCGGCGGCCAGGTGCTCGCGCGCCATCCGCTCCAGGTCCTTGGCGGCCTGGGTCTGCATGCGGGCGGGGATCTCTTCCGAGAACAGTTCGAGGAGAAGTTGGGGCATCTTAACTTACGCGGCTTCCTGTTGCTCGACCCAGGCGCTGGCGCACATCTTACAAAGGTCGCGAATGCGGCCGATGTAGCTGGCGCGCTCGGCGACGGCGATCGCGCCGCGGGCGTTCATCAGGTTGAAAAGGTGGCTGGCCTTGAGGACCATGTCGTAGGCGGGCAGCACCAGGGCCTTGTCTTGGTACGAGCGGGCCAGCATCAGCGGCACCTGCTCTTCCATCTGCTCGAACTGCTGCTTGAGCACGGCGACGTCGTAGCCGTGGAAGTTGGCCTCCGACTGCTGGCGCTCGTTCTCCAGGAACACCTCGCCATAGGTCGTGGCGCCGAGGGGCGAGTCCGGATCGTTGAACGGCAGGTCGTAGACGTTGTCGACGCCGAACACGTACATGGCCAGGCGCTCCAGGCCATAGGTCAGCTCACCCGCAACAGGGTTCACATCCAGGCCGCCGACCTGCTGGAAGTAGGTGTACTGTGACACCTCCATGCCGTCGCACCAGACTTCCCAGCCCAGGCCCCAGGCGCCGACGGTCGGATTTTCCCAATCGTCCTCAACGAAGCGGATGTCGTGGGTTCGCAGGTCCAGGCCGATCGCTTCCAACGAGCCGAGATACAGGTCCTGCATGTTCTCGGGGTTGGGCTTCAGGATCACCTGATACTGGTAGTAGTGCTGCAGGCGGTTGGGGTTCTCGCCATAGCGACCGTCGCCCGGACGGCGCGAGGGCTGCACATAGGCCGCGTTCCAGGCCTTGGGACCCAAGGCGCGCAGCACCGTAGCGGGGTGCAGGGTCCCCGCCCCCACCTCGACGTCGTGAGGCTGGAGGATCACGCAGCCCTGGCGGCTCCAATAGTCATGGAGCGTCAGGATCAGGCTTTGGAAGGACTTGGGTTTTTCGCGCGACATCGATCGAAGCAGGCCTAGAAAAAAGTCGGCGGACCATAGGGCCCGCCGACCGGTGCTTCAAGCGATGTCCTGGCCTTGAAGGGCCTTAGTTGCCCTTGGGCGCGGTGCGCTTGCCGGCGTTCGAGTCCGGCTTGCCATACTTGGCGCGGTTTTCAGGTGTATCGGCCACGGGCGGGTTCGACACGACGTTGGCGTCGCCGGCCTTCAGAGTGGCCTGTTCGTCCGGTGACTTCGACGAGACGGGCACGACGCCCGAGGCGTTCACGCCGGCGGCCGGCGCGGCCATGGCGGTCGGCGAAGCGGCCGGGTCGGCGGCCATGTCGGTGCTCATGGCTGGCGTAGCTTGGGTCGCCGCCTGAACCATGGACGTCATCGACTCGTTGGCCGCCACGTTCGTGGAGGCGTCGGTCGTCGAAGCGGCGGCTTGCAGGCCGGGCACGTCCTTGGGCAGGAGCACCTTGTCAACGACGTGCAACACGCCGTTGCTGGCCATCACATCGGCCTGGGTAATCGTCGCGCCATCCACCATCGGCGTCGCGCCGCTGCCGTCCAGCATCAGAGGCGAGCCTTCGACGCTCTTCACCTCGCCCTTGGCGCCCTTGATCTTGCTGGAATCCACCTTGGCGTTGATCAGGTGATAGGTCAGCACCTTCTGCAGCATCGGCCCGTTCTCCGGCAGCAGCAGGGTGTCCAGCGTGCCGGCCGGCAGGGCCGCGAAGGCAGCGTCTGTAGGCGCGAACACCGTCAGGTTCTGGTTAGTCTTCAGAACGTTGGTCAGGTTCACGGCAGAGACCGCTTTCAGGAAGGTCGTGAACTGACCCGACGCCTGGGCGGTGTCGATCAGGTCGCCCTTGGCCACGACCGGCGCCTGCGCGGCGGGCGCCGTCATGGCGGAAGCCTCGTTGGTCGTGGTCTGGGCGTGAGCGGCGCCGGCCATCAGGGCGATGGCGGCGGCGGCGGTCAGGAGACGTTTGGAGATCATGGTCGCGTTCCTTTCGGTTCGAGCGATGTACGCCCGACGCCGAGAGTCGGTTCCCTGCTCACCGGTACGTGATCGCGGAAAACATCACTTGAAGAAGAAGACCAGGCCCGCCCCACAGACGATCAGGGCGAAGCCGAGAAGGGTCGTCAGTTTGATCTGTTCGCCGAGATAGAACACCGAGAACAGCGTGAAGACGATCAGCGTTATCGCCTCTTGTCCGGTCTTGAGTTGAGCCGTCGAATACATCGTGCTCCCGAGTCGGTTGGCGGGAACGGCCAGCATGTATTCGGGAAGCGCGATCATCCAGCTCGTCAAAATCGCGAGTGGCAGAGCCATGCTCTTGTTCTTGAGGTGGCCGTACCAGGCGAAGGTCATGAAGATGTTTGACGCCACCAGCATCAGCCAGGGCGCGACCTTCAGGATGACGGGCGGCATATCGACGAACTCCGGGTGTGTCGGAAAAATGGGGGCAACCTAGGCCAACGCGCCGGTCCAGCGCCAGCGGCGATCCCGTAGCCCCAAAACGCCGCATTCTGTCGCAGCGGCAACCCTTGAAGCACATTTTTTTGGCGCCGCGCCCATTTCGTTTCCAAAACCTTGCTCGCGCGCCCCGTCATGGAACCGTCGCCGATAGCGTGAGCGCGCCGGGGAAACGATGCAGCGCGTAACGGCGGCGTCGGCGGTGATCACAAGCGGGGGCGACGCTCGCGCTCGAACAACCAAGCAAATCAAGCCCGCGACTAGGCGGGCCGGAGCAAGGCGGATGAAACTGATCATAGCGGTCGTCAAACCCTTCAAGCTGGACGAGGTGCGTGAAGCGCTCGTCGCGGCCGGAGTCGAAGGCCTGACGGTGTCTGAAGTGAAGGGCTACGGCCGCCAGAAGGGCCAGACCGAGATTTACCGGGGCGCTGAGTACCAGGTGAATTTCGTGCCGAAGGTGAAGCTGGAAGCGGTCGTCGACGACGCCTCGGCCGCCAAGGCCGTGGAAGCCATCAAGGGCGCGGCCGCCACTGGCAAGATCGGCGACGGCAAGGTCTTCGTCCTCAATGTCGAGGAAGCCGTCCGCATCCGCACTGGCGAAACCGGCTCGGCCGCTCTGTAACGCATCGGGAAAAGGGGATACCGACGATGAAACTCACCTTCAAACCGCTGGCGGGGCTTATGCTCGCCGCGACCATCGCGGGGGCTCCGCTGGGGGCGACCGCGCTCGCCCAGGAGGCCGCGCCCGCGCCGGCC
>VYKS01000100.1_pt1 | contig 55258 bp, 49 predicted proteins | sample 5114511 | NCBI WGS metagenome assembly VYKS01 (sample SAMN12291795, study PRJNA351875) | freshwater metagenome | isolation source: freshwater lake | place: USA: Michigan, Gull Lake | collected 2011-07-05 | reverse complement strand
GCCAGGCGCGCGGCCTCCCGGGCCTGGGACAGCATCCGCGCGGGGTCGCCCACCGCGCCCGCCGCGCGCGCCGCCGCGATCCTTAACCCCAAGTCGCCAGGCGCGCGGGCCAGGGCATCCTCCAGCGTCGCGTCGGCCCCGGCGTGGTCGCCCGCGAAGGTCAGGACATTGCTTCGGATCGTCCACAGATTGGCGTCAGCGGGATGTCGGGCGAGGGCTCGGTCAAGCCCCCCGAGCGCGACCTCGGCGCGGCCCGAGCGCATCCATCGCAGCTGGGCGAGGTTCAGGTGAACGGCAGCGTCGTTCGGGCGCGCGGCCAGAGCCCGTTCGAACGTCGCTTCGGCCTCGTCATAGCGATGCAGCGCCTGCAGCGCCTTGCCCAAAACGAGTCGCACCTCGGGGACGTCCAGGCCCAGAGCGATGGTCTTGCGGGCCGCGCCCTCGGCTTCGTCGTCCAGAGACAGATCGCCCAGCGTGGCGGCCAGATTGTACCAGGCGAAGCGGTCGCCGGGCGCTCGGGCCACGGCGCGGCGGTTGAACGCCAGGGCCTCGTCGGTCCGGCCCAAGGCCTTCAGCGCCGCCGCGTGGACCATCAACAGGCCGGGCGAGGCCTGGGGCAGGGCGGCGGGGGGCGTCGTCAGCCTTAAGGCGTCAGCGGCCCGCCCGTTGTCGACGAGCGTCCAGGCCTGGTTGGTGACGAGATCGGTCATGGCGCGCCGCAGTTTGTATCGTTCCAGTCTTTGGCGCTCTCGGCGGCGGACCACAACCGCCAAGGCGCGTAAATTCCCCGAGGACCGTCTGGCGAGCGCCTGCTATGGCATGGCCATGAGCACGATCACGACCGTCGGCGTCGACGCCGACGACACCCTGTGGCACTGCGAGAGCCTGTTCCGCCTGTCCCACGCCCGCTTTCTGGAACTGTTGTCCGAGCACGGCGACCCCGAGAAGATCGAGGCCCAACTGACGGCCGTCGAGAAGCGTAATCTTCGGGTCTACGGCTACGGGGCCAAGGGCTTCACCCTGTCGATGATCGAGACCGCGCTGGAGGTCACCGACGGTCAGGTCGACACTCGCGTGATCCGCGAAATCCTGGCCGTCGGCCGCGAGATGCTGACCGAGCCGATCGAGCCGCTGCCGGGCGTCGAGAACGCGCTCTCGGCGCTGTCTGACCGCTATCGCCTGATCCTGATCACCAAGGGCGACTTGCTGCACCAGGAGCAGAAGCTGGCTTCGTCGGGCCTGGGCGACTACTTCGTCGCCGTCGAGATCGTGTCCGAGAAGGACGCCAGCACCTACCGCCGGGTCTTCGACCGCTACGGCACGGGCCCCGAGCAGGCGGTGATGGCGGGCAACTCGATGCGCTCGGACATCCTGCCGGCGCTGGAGGCCGGCTGCTGGGGCGCCTTGATCCCGTACCCGCTGGTCTGGTCCCACGAGGCCGCCGAGGCGCCCGTGGGGCATGAGCGGTATGTGGAGCTGGGCAGCATCAGCGAGCTGCCGGCGTGGGTGGATGGTATTTCGCGCTAAAGCGCCCCCTCCGTCACGCGGCTACGCCGCGCGCCACCTCCCCCGCAAGCGGGGCAGGAGGGTGTCATCCTCCCCCGCGGAGCGGGGGAGGTGGCCCGGAGGGCCGGAGGGGGCGCTCAAGCCCGCTTCTTCCCCAGCTTCGCCAGCCAGTCCCGCGCCGGGCGTTCGAAGAACACCAGCGACAGATAGGCGATCGGGAACAGGGCCACGACCCAGAACAGCACCCACAGGCGCATCAGGTCGCCGTTCAGGTTCCACATCCCCAGGCCCACCCACGCCAGGCCCATCTTCAGGGCGATGGGGTGCAGGAGGTAGAGGCTGAACGACAGCTGCGCCCACGGCGCCAGGCGCTGGCTGACCCCGCCGTGCGCGCCCTTGGCGTCGGCCGCCACGCCCAGCAGGCCGATGGCGTAAACGACGAACAGCAGGATCGTCCGCTCCACCCCGGCCCAAGACATGATCAGATAGGCCCCCAGCAGCAGCCACATCAGGAGGTTCGGACGCGGGATCTTGGCCAGCCGGTCGCGCAGCTGGAACGTGGCCATGCCGATCAGGAAGCCGGGCACGGCCCGGAGCATGCCGTAGTCCCAGGTCCATTGGTGGAACGGCCGGTCGCCATGGGGCGTCTGCAGCATCACGGCGATCGAGGCCAGGGCCACGGCCAGGGTCACCCAGGGACCACGCGCGGTCAGCAGGAAGATCAGCGGCAGGGCCAGATACATCGCCATCTCGGCGCTGATCGCCCAGCTGACGAAGTTCCAGGTCTGGGAGTGGCAGACGCCCCAGGCGTGGACGAAGACGATGTTGGGGACGATGCAGGACACGTCGTAGCGGCGCGGGTCGCGATCCTGGATCCAGCCTGCGGCGCCGGCGGCGGCCACGGCGATGAAGACCAGCATGGTCGCCCAGTGCAGCGGCCCCAGCCGCGCCACCCGCTTCTGGATGAAGTCGCGATATTTGGCGAAGCTGGTCAGGCGGCCGGTATAGATCGCCGCCATCACGTAGCCGGAGATGAAGAAGAACAAGTCGACGATCAGGCTGAACGTCTTGATCGTATCGTCCGCCCACTGCCACTGGCCGTCCAGGTTGATGAAGCGGTTGAAGTGGAACACCACGATCATCACCGCCCCGACGATGCGCAGGGCGTCGAGATGCAGCATCTGGTCGGAATCGGGTTGGAGCGGGGGGAGCTTGGGCATGGCGGAGTGGTGGGGCCGACCCTCTCCGTGGTCAAGTTGCCCCTTGTCCAAAATGTTGTCATCCCGGCCGTAGCGTAGCGGAGAGCCGGGACCCAGGGGCGACCGCAGTGCGCCGGCCCCTGGGTCCCGGATCGGCCCTACGGGCCGTCCGGGATGACACCCGTTGGAAAACCTTCAGATCGCCACCCGCTTGGCCATGGCGTTGCGGCGGGCGTTGGTTTCCTCCTGCGCGCGTTGGACCGCCTCGGTTTCCGTTGCGTGCAGCAGATGATCGATGACCCGTTCCAGGTGGTCGCGCATGGCCTGGCGGGCGGCGGCGGGGTCGCGGGCCTTGAGGGCGTCGACGACGCGGCGATGCTCGGCGATGCGGGGCTCCAGGCCCATGCCGCGCGCGCGGGCCAGGATGTTGCGGGCCAGGGGCGAGCGGTTACGCCAGTCCCACAGGTTCTCGATCGTGGCGATGATCGCGCCGTTGCCGGTGGCGCGGGCGATGGTCAGGTGGAACTCGCGGTCGGCGTCCTCGCCTCGGATCTCCTCCTCTTCGTGCATGCGGGTCAGCAGCTCTTCGAGCAAAGCGATCTGGTCGTCGCTGATCGAGGTGGCCGCCAGGGCGGCGGCCTCGCCCTCGAACAGGCGACGGGCCTCGATCAGCTCGAAGGCGCCGATTTCGAGGTCGAGATCGGCCGAAGGCCGCACGGGCCGCACATTGCCGGTGACGTAGATGCCCAGCCCATGGCGGGCCTCGATCATGCCCAGCATTTCCAGGGCGATCATCGCCTCGCGCAGGGTGGGGCGCGAGACGCCAAACTGCTCGGCCAGCTCGCGCTCGGTGGGCAGGCGATCGCCCAGCTTGTACCGGCCGGCCTCGATGTCGTCGGCCACGGAGTCGGCGATCTTGCGGTAGAGCTTGACGTTGTCAGACATGGCGATCGGGCTTGAGCAGGCGCTTAAAGACGCTCGGCGGACGTAGGGAGAAGCGAATCCCTACCACGCCGCACGACGCTGAAGAGCCTCCTTTTTGGCGCACATCGTCGCGGAGGTCAGACCACGCCTCACCAGTCGTGCATCGATCCGTCGAGGCGACGCGCGATCGGCAGATAGGCGCGCTGGTAGGGGTATTGGGCGGCGAGATCCTCGTCGATGTCGACGCCCAGTCCAGGCGCATCGCCCGGATGCAGCATGCCGTCCTTGAACGTGTAGGCGTGCGGGAACACCGCGTCGGTCTCGGGCGTGTGGCGCATGTACTCCTGGACCCCGAAGTTCGGGATCGACAGGTCGAAGTGAAGGGCCGCGCCCATGCAGACAGGCGACAGGTCGGTGGCGCCATGGCAGCCGGTGCGCACTTGGTAGAGGTCGGCGAAGCTGGCCAGCTTCTTCAGGTGGGTGATCCCGCCGGCATGGACGACCGTGGCGCGAATATAGTCGATCAACTGCTCTTCGATCAGTTGCTTGCAGTCCCAGATCGCGTTGAAGATCTCGCCGACGGCCAGGGGTGTGGTGGTGTGCTGGCGGATGAGGCGGAAGCTGGCCTGGTTCTCGGCCGGGGTCGCGTCCTCCATCCAGAACAGGCGGTAGGGCTCAAGATCCTTGCCGAGCCGGCCGGCCTCGATCGGCGTCAGGCGGTGGTGGACGTCGTGCAGCAGGTGGACGTCGTCGCCCAGCCGGGCGCGCGCGGCCTCGAACAGGGCGGGGGTCGAGCGCATGTAGCGCTCGGTCGACCAGATCGTCTCCTTGGGCAGATCGCTGTCGGCCGGTTCGTAGAAGAACTTGTCCTTGGAGACGCCATAGGTCCCGCTCATGCCCGGTACGCCGGTCTGCAGGCGAATGGCCTTGTAGCCCTGCTCGGCGTAGACGGCGGCGTTGTCGAGGGTCTCCTCGATCGTCTCGCCGTTGGCATGGCCGTAGACCATGACGCCCGAGCGGCAGGCCCCGCCCAGCAGCTGATACACGGGCAGGCCGGCGAGCTTGCCCTTGATATCCCAAAGCGCGGTGTCAACGGCAGCGATGGCGGCCATGGTGACCGGGCCCCGACGCCAGTAGCAACCGCGATAGAGGTACTGCCAGATGTCCTCGATCTGGTGGGCGTCGCGGCCAATCAGGCAAGGGATGACGTGCTGCGTCAGATAGGCCTCGACCGCCAGCTCACGGCCGTTCAGCGTGGCGTCGCCCAGGCCGTAAACGCCCTCGTCGGTGATGATCTTCAGGGTGACGAAGTTGCGCCCCGGACAGGTGACGATGGTCTTGGCGGCGATAATCTTGGGCATTGGGACGCTTCGACCTTGTTGAGACACCGCATCGGGCAGGGGGCGAAAGCCACGGCGCGCGGCTTGCCGCGCGTGCCTCCGATCTCCTCCCTGCCTATCGATGTACCGGTACCATAAGGCTTGTCAACCCGGTGGTCAGACCACTATGACAGGGTGTCCCGACCTTCTTTGGGGCCAGACAAGAATGTTCGCGTGAACATCGCGAGGGAGTGAAACCGATGCGCCTGCTGGCCCTGATCCTCGGTCTTACGATGCTGGCGGCTCCGGCCGCGCGCGCCGAGGACGGTTATGACCTATGGCTCCGCTATAAGCCCGTCGAAGGTGGGGCCCGCGCCGCCTACGCCGCGCGCGCCGGCGCCATCGCTCCGGTTGCCGACACCCCGACCTTGGCGGTGGCGCGCGCCGAACTGGAGCGCGGCCTGACGGGCCTTATCGGCGTGCCCGCTTCGGCCGCCGCCGGGGCGCGCGACGGCGTTATCCTGCTGGACGCGGGCGCGACGCCCGCCATCAGCGGCCTTGGTCTGCCGCTGAAGGCGCTGGGCGAGGAGGGCTACCTGATCCGCACGGTGACCGTGGGCGGCAAGGCCACCACCGTCATCGCCGCCAACCGCGACATCGGCGTTCTCTATGGTGTCTACCGCTATCTCTCGCTGATCCAGACCGGCCAGAGCGTCGACAAGCTCGACATCGTCTCGGTCCCCAAGGTGAAGCTGCGCATGCTCAACCACTGGGACAACCTGGATCGCCACGTCGAGCGCGGCTATTCGGGACAGTCGATTTTCGACTGGTGGCGGCTGCCGGGCCATGTGGATCCGCGCATGGTCGATTACGCCCGCGCCAACGCCTCGCTCGGGATTAACGGCACGGTCCTGAACAACGTCAACGCCAAGGCCGACAGCCTGACCGCGCCGTTCATCGCCAAGGCCGCGGCCCTGGCGGACACCTTCCGGCCCTACGGGATCAAGGTCTATCTGTCGGCGCGCTTCTCGGCTCCGATGGAGATCGGCGGCCTGAAGACCGCTGACCCGCTGGACCCGGCCGTGCGGGCGTTCTGGAAGGCCAAGGCCGACGAAATCTACAAGACCATCCCCGATTTCGGCGGCTTCCTGGTGAAGGCCAATTCCGAGGGACAACCCGGTCCGCAGGACTATGGCCGCACCCATGTCGACGGGGCAAACATGCTGGCCGATGCGGTGGGACCGCACGGCGGCGTCGTGTTCTGGCGCGCCTTCGTCTACTCGCATGAGCAGCCCGAGGACCGCGCCAAGCAGGGCTATAATGAGTTCAAGCCGTTCGACGGCCAGTTCCGCGACAACGTGGTCATCCAGGTCAAGAACGGCGCGATCGACTTCCAGCCGCGCGAGCCGTTCCACCCGCTGTTCGGAGCCATGCCCAAGACCAATCTCGGCATGGAGTTCCAGATCACCAAGGAATATCTCGGCTTCTCGACCCACCTTGTCTATCTGGGCCCGCTGTTCGAGGAGACCCTGCGCTCGGACACGATGGCCAAGGGCAAGGGCTCGACGGTCGCCAAGGTGATCGACGGCGCGCTGGACGGGCGCAAGCTGACCGCCATGGCGGGCGTGGCCAATATCGGCTCGGACCGCAACTGGTCGGGCTCGCAGTTCGACCAGGCCAACTGGTACGTCTTTGGCCGCCTGGCCTGGGACCCGGAGGCGGGGACTCGCGCCATTGCCGAAGACTGGAGCAAGATGACCTTCGGCGCCGACCCGCGCCTGGTGACGCCGGTCGTGGACATGATGATGGGCTCGCGCGAGGCGGCGGTGGACTACATGACGCCGCTGGGCCTGCACCACCAGATGGGCGAGGGGCACCACTATGGTCCCGGTCCCTGGGTCAGCGGCAGCCCACGCGCCGACTGGACCAGCGTCTACTACGCCAAGGCCAGCGAGACGGGCATCGGCTTCGACCGCACCCCGACCGGCAGCAACGCCACGGCCCAGTACGCGCCCGCTGTCGGGGCCTGCTACGCCGACCTCAAGTGCGTCGACGAGAAGGACCTGCTGTGGTTCCATCACTTGCCCTGGGACTATCGACTGAAGTCGGGCGACACCTTGTGGGACGGCCTGGTGAAGCACTATTCGCGCGGCGTGGCCTATGTGGACGGCATGGAAACGACTTGGGCGGGCCTTGCCCCTTATATTGACGCGCCGCGCCACCGCGAGGTCGCCGATTACCTGAAGATCCAGCGGAGCGAGGCCCAGTGGTGGCGCGACGCCTCGATCGCCTGGTTCCAGACCTTCGCAAAGCGCCCGCTGCCGACGGGAGAGGCGGCGCCGGCTCAGTCGCTGGACTACTACAAGAGCCTCAAATTCCCATGGGCGCCGGGGCACGGAAAATAGGCTGTACAAGGCTGTGTCATCCCGAGAGGGTCTCGCTCGGGATGATTTCCGTTTCAGCCGGGCGTGATGCTGATCGGCGTCAGCATTTCGCGCCGGAAACGATGTGGCGCCGCGGAAATCGAATTCTGCGGACCGCAGCAAAAAATGGTGTGCAAATCGCGCGCTTTCGCCGGAAGTGCGACTGAAAATGGTTCCCTCAGGGCGGCGCCCTGCATAATCATGCCCCTTGATTGATGCGTCGGATCCACGGCGCGCGTTTCAGGTGAGGGGCCTTTCCATGTTCCAGACGTCTTTCCGGCGCCGCGCGCTCGCGTTGGCGGCTTCGGTGGCATTCGCGGCGCTGTCGTCGGGCGCCGCCCTGGCCGCCGACGGTTATCAGGCGCCGCCCGCGCCGATCGCCCAGATCCTGGATGCGGCTCCGACGCCGGGCGTGTCGGTCAGCCCCGACCGCAAGGTCCTCGCCCAGTTGGGTCGCGAGAACCTGCCGTCCATCGCCGCCGTGTCCGAGCCCATTCTGCGGCTGGGCGGCTATCGCATCAATCCGCGCAACAACGGCCCGATCGAGGCGCGCGCCGCCTGGATGAACGCCCTGACGCTGCAGGACGTGGCGACCGGCAAGACGCGGGCGGTGACCCTGCCCGCCGGCGCGCGCTTCCTGTCGCCCAGCTGGTCGCCGGACGGCGGCAAGATGGCCTTCGTCATGGACGCCAAGAGCGGCCTTGAGCTGTGGGTTGTCGATGTGAAGGCCGCCACCGCGCGCAAGGTTTCGGACATCGCCGTCAGCGGCGTGTTCGGCTCGGGCTATGACTGGCTTCCGGACGGCTCCGGTTTCCTGGTGCAGGCCGTCGTGGCGGGCCGGGGCGCGCCGCCGGCCAAGGATCTGACGCCGGTGGGGCCGACGATTCAGGAGTCCAAGGGCCGCATGGCCGCCATCCGCACCTATCAGGACCTGCTGACCAACGCCCATGACGAGGCGCTGTTCGACTACTATTTCACCTCGCAACTGACCCGCTTGGACCTGGCCGACGGCAAGGCGACGGCGGTCGGCAAGCCAGGTGTGATCTCGGGCGCCAGCATCTCGCCCGACGGCAAGTACGTGCTCACCACCCGCCTGAAGCGCCCCTACAGCTACCTCGTCCCGGCCAGCCAGTTCCCGACCGAGATCGCGGTCTCGACCATCGACGGTCAGCCGGTGAAGACTCTGGTCGACCGCCCTCTGGCCGACAACCTGCCGGCCGCCTTCGACGCCGTGCCGACCGGCGTGCGCTCGGTCTCCTGGCGCGCCGATGCGCCGGCCACCCTGGTCTGGGCCGAGGCGCAGGATGGGGGCGAGCCGCGCAAGAAGGTGGCGATCCACGACAGCGTCTTCATGCAGGCCGCGCCGTTCGAAGGGGCGCCGACCAAGCTGATCGACCTGGAGCAGCGCTATCGCGGCATTGAATGGGGACGCGGCGACGTGGCCCTGCTGACCAGCCGGTGGTGGCAGACCCGTAACCAGAAGCTCATCCTGATCGATCCGTCGAAGCCGGGATCGGGCCGTGTCATCGTCGATCGCAACTATCAGGACCGCTACAACGATCCGGGCCGGGCTCTGACCCGTCGTGACGCGCGTGGCGAGGACCTGTTGCACTTCACGCCGGACGGCAAGTCGGTGTTCGTGGTCGGCGACGGCGCCTCAGCGAAGGGCGAATTCCCGTTCGTGGGCCGCATGTCGCTGGCTGATGGCAAGGTGATCAAGCTCTGGCAGGCGCAGGCGCCGTACTATCAGGTCCCTGTCGCCCTGGCCGACGAGGCGGGCAAGACGGTGATTACCCGCCGCGAAAGCGCCAAGGAGCAACCCAACTACTACATTCAAGCGGTTGCTCCGGGCGCCAAGGCCAGGGCCCTGACCAGCTTCCCCGACCGCGCGCCGCAGTTCGCCGGCGTCACCAAGCAGACTATCACCTACAAGCGCGCCGATGGCGTGACCCTGTCGGGCGTGCTCTATCTGCCGGCGGGTTATGACAAGGCCAAGGACGGTCCGCTGCCGCTCTTGATGTGGGCCTATCCGGCCGAGTTCACCGATGCGGCCGTGGCCAGCCAGACCGTGGACGACGGCAACCGCTTCACGCGCCCAGGGGGCACAAGCCACCTGTTCCTTCTGACCCAAGGCTACGCCATCCTCGACAACCCGGCGTTCCCGATCATCGGCCAGAACGGCGCCGAACCCAACGACACCTACATCCAACAACTGACTGCCGACGCTCAGGCGGCGGTGGACGCGGTGGTCGCCTTGGGCGTGGCCGACCGCGATCGGATCGCCGTGGGCGGGCACAGCTACGGCGCGTTCATGACCGCCAACCTGCTGGCCCATACCCGACTGTTCCGAGCCGGCATCGCGCGTTCGGGCGCCTACAACCGCACCCTGACGCCGTTCGGCTTCCAGGCCGAGCAACGGACCTATTGGGAGGCGACCGACACCTATACGAAGATGAGCCCGTTCACCTACGCCCCGAACATCAAGGACCCGATCCTGCTGATCCATGGGGAGGCCGACGACAACTCGGGCACCTTCCCGGTGCAGAGCGAGCGCTTCTACGCCGCGCTGAAGGGCGCGGGCGCGACGGTGCGCTATGTGACCCTGCCCAATGAGGCGCATGGCTATCGCGCGCGGGAGTCTACCGGGCATACCCTCTGGGAAATGAGCCAGTGGATGGACAAGTACGTGAAGAACGCGCCCAAGCGCCAAGCCCAGTAGTTCAACGCCGCCCCGCCGATGTCGGCGGGGCGGCGTCCGCGCCGTTGTGTCGCGCCCCCATCCCCGCGTTGGAAGGCGCTATCCGATCGCCCCTTCACGCCGCCCATGGCAAGGTCGCGCCCGGAGACACCACCATGAGTCGAACGACCGCTCATCGCGCCTTTCGGCGGACGATGAATCTCATCGCCGGCGGCAAGCCTCTGGCGCTGGCGCTCAAGGCCATTGTTCAGGCCGTGGAGGCCGAGGACCCCAAAATCCTCTGCAGTATCCTGTTGCTGGACGCTGAACGCCGGCGACTGCTGCTGGGCGCCGCGCCCAGCCTGCCGCGCTTCTACAATGAGGCGATTGAGGGTGTGGAGATCGGCCCCTCGGTGGGCTCTTGCGGGACAGCGGCCTATCTGGGGCGTCGGGTGACCGTCGATGACATCCAGTCCAGCCCGCTGTGGATCGACTTTCGGGATTTGGCGGCGCAGGCGGGTCTGGCCGCCTGTTGGTCCGAGCCGATCAGGACATTCGATGGGACGGTGGTCGGCACATTCGCGATCTATCACCGCGAGATCAGTGCGCCAGACAAGGAAGACATCGCCTTCATCGAGGCCGCCGCTCAACTGGCGGCGTTCGCCATCGACCGGCGACGCGCCGAGGAGGAGCTGGCGGCCAGCGAGGCGCGCGCGCGGCTGGCGGCCGAACAGGCCCTGGAGACGGCGCGGAACCTGTCCAGCTTCTTCGACGTGTCGGCGGATCTGCTTTGCATCCGCGACCTGGAGGGGCGGTTCGTCAAGGTGAACCGGGCCTGGGAGGCGGTGCTGGGCTATCCAGTCGAGGCCCTGGAAGGCGCGGCCTTGCTGCCTCTGCTGCACCCGGACGACGTGGCCGGCACTCGCGACCATATGGCGCGCGCCGAGACCGACGGAGAAGTCAACGGTTTCGTGAACCGCTACCGGCGCGCGGATGGGTCCTACTGTCCGCTGGAGTGGCGTTCCCGACGGTTCGGCGACCTCTTTTTCGGGGTTGCGCGCGACGTCACCGAGCGGCTGCGGATCGAGGCGGAGATGGCCGAGGCCCGCGACGCCGCCGAAGCGGCCAACCGGGCCAAGAGCGACTTTCTGGCCAATATGAGCCATGAGATCCGCACCCCTTTGAACGGCGTCATCGCCATCGCCGCCGCGCTCGGCGGGACGCCGCTGACGCCCAAACAGGCCGAAATGGTCGACATGATCCGGCGCTCGGGCGAGACCCTGGAGCGTCTGGTCTCCGATATCCTCGACGTTTCGAAGATCGAGGCCGGCCAAATCACCATCCAGACGCACGCCTTCGACTTGGGCGCTCTGATTGACGGGCTGCTCGATGTCACGCGGCTGCGGGCCAAGGACAAGGGGGTGGGCGTTCGCCTGGAACGGAGCCCGACAGCGACCGGCGGCTTTCTGGGCGACAGCGTGCGGATCGGTCAGGTGCTGAGCAATCTGCTGTCCAACGCCGTGAAGTTCACTGACCAGGGTGAGGTGACCGTTCGAGTCGAGGTGGACGAGGCGGGCGAAGGTCTGGTTCCGCGTCTTTGCGTCGAGGTCGAAGACACGGGGGTTGGCTTCGACGCGGACAAGGCCGACATGATCTTCCAGCGCTTCAGTCAGGCCGACAGCACGATCACGCGCCGGTTCGGCGGGTCGGGTCTGGGCCTGTCGATCAGCAAGACCCTGGTCGAGATGATGGGCGGCGAGATCACGGCGCGCTCCAAGCCTGGCGCGGGGAGCCTCTTCCGGGTGGTCCTGCCGTTGAACCGGGCGGCGCTGGCGCCGGACGCCGAGGCGGATACGGCCTCCCCAGGCGTCTGGGGCGAGGGCTTGAAGGTGTTGCTGGCCGAGGATCACCCGATCAACCAGCGCGTGGTGCAACTGATCCTCGAACCGTGCGGCGCCGACGTGACGGTGGTCGAGAACGGCGCCCAGGCCGTGGCGGCCCTGGCGTCCCAGGCCTTCGACGTCGTCTTGATGGACATGCAGATGCCGGTGATGGACGGGCTGGCGGCGACGCGGGCGATCCGGGCGCAGGAGGGGGAGGGCCGGCGAACGCCGATCATCATGCTCAGCGCCAACGCCATGGCCAGCCATCGTCAGGATTCGCTGCAGGCCGGGGCTGACCTGCATGTTGCCAAACCTGTGACGGTCGCATCCCTTCTGGACGGCATCGGCCAGGTGATGGCGCGCTGATCCGGCTGAAGGGCGTTGGTTTTCCTTCACCTTTGCCGAGCAAACGCCTAAATCGAGCGGCTCGCGGCCTGAGGGTCGCCGAACCCCTGCTTGGACTTGGCCTTGTGATCACCTTCCAGGACGTCTCCAAAACCTACGGCCAGGGTGGCCAAGCGGCGCTGCGCGAGGTTTCGCTGTCGGTGAACGCCGGCGAGGTGTTCGGGGTCATCGGAGCCTCGGGCGCGGGAAAGTCCACGCTCATCCGGCTGATCAACGGCCTTGAGACCCCCACCTGCGGCAAGGTCATCGTCGACGGCGACGACGTGGCTGCTCTGGGCGTCGAGGGTCTGCGCGCCTTGCGCCGTCGGGTCGGGATGATCTTCCAGCACTTCAACCTGCTGTCGGGCAAGACGGTCGCTCAGAACGTCGCCTTCCCCTTGAAGCTGGCCGGACGCCCGGCCGCCGAGGTCAAGGCGCGCACGGCCGAACTGCTCGAACGCGTCGGTCTTACCGCCCACGCCACCAAACACCCGGCCCAACTGTCGGGCGGCCAGAAGCAGCGCGTCGGCATCGCCCGCGCCCTGGCCACCAATCCCAAGGTCCTGCTGTGCGACGAGGCCACCAGCGCGCTGGATCCCGAGACGACCGAGCAGATCCTCGAGCTGATCTCTGGCCTGAACCGGGAGCTGGGCCTGACCATTGTGCTGATCACCCACGAGATGGACGTCGTCCGCCGCGTTTGCGACCGCGTCGCCGTGCTCGACGCCGGCCGCGTGGTGGAGGAGGGCGCGGTCGAAGAGGTGTTTCTCCATCCGGCCAGCGACACCGCCCGTCGCTTCGTTCGCGAGGCCGAGGGCGACATCTCCGCCGCCCCGGGCGTCGGCGGCAGCGTGGTGCGCCTGACCTTCAAGGGTGAGGCGACCTACAAGCCGGTGCTGGGCGAGGTGGCCCGCGCCACCGGCGTCGACTATTCGATCCTCGGCGGTCGCATCCATCGCCTGCGCGAGACGCCCTATGGCCAACTGACCCTGGCCCTGACCGGCGGCGATGTCGCCGCCGCCATCGCCCGGTTCCAGGCTGCTGGCGTGCGCGTGGATGCGCTGTCCGGGGAGACCGCCCAATGAGCGCCTCGACCATGACCTTCGCCAATGTCGACTGGAGCGAGATCGGCCAGGCCACGCTGGACACCCTGGCCATGCTGGGCGGCTCGATGGTGCTGACCGTGGCGGTCGGCCTGCCGCTGGGTGTCATCCTGTTCCTGACCGGCAAGGGCCAGATGCTGGAGAACCGGCTGGCCAACGGTGCGCTGTCGCTGCTGGTCAACATCCTGCGCTCGGTGCCGTTCGTGATCCTCTTGATCGTGATGATCCCGCTGACCGTGGCGCTGGTCGGCACCTCGCTGGGCGTGGCCGGCGCGATTCCGCCGCTGGTGGCCGGGGCCGCGCCGTTCTTTGCGCGCCTCGTGGAGACCGCGCTGCGCGAGGTCGACAAGGGCGTGATCGAGGCCAGCTTCGCCATGGGCGCCAAGCGGCGTCAGGTTGTGCTGGGCGCGCTACTGCCCGAGGCGCTACCGGGCCTGGTGGCCGCCGCGACGGTGACGGCGGTGGCCCTGGTCTCCTACACCGCCATGGCCGGCGTGGTCGGGGCTGGTGGTCTTGGCGATCTGGCCATCCGCTTCGGCTATCAGCGCTTCCAGACCGACGTGATGGTCGTCACCGTGGTGCTGATGCTGGTGCTGGTCCAGGTGCTGCAGATGATCGGCGACGCGGTGGTGAGGAAGGTGTCGCATCGGTGACCCGCCTCCGCCCGCGCCTTGCGGGTGAGGAGGATTGCGGCCAAGAACGCGCCATGAGCGAGACGATCGAACACTCCGACCCCCACTGGGACGCCGCCGTCGCCGAGAGCCTGATCGGCAAGACCCTGCTGATGAACCTGACTTTCGTTGACGACGAGGGGGACGTGCAGGAGCGCCAGCAGTTTTTCGGGGTGGTCATCGACGCCACCGAGCACGAGGGCATCGTGCTGGACCTTCTGGGCGAGCACGATGGCGACACCTACACCCTGCCGCCGCAGACCTCGGCGATCCAGAAGGCCGAGGCGGACGTGACCAGCCTCGCCGGCGACAAGCCCGACTTCGTCGCCAGCTGGATCATCCAGGGACCGCCGGACGTCGCCAACGATCTGGACGAAGAGGTCTAGGCTCGAGAATCAAACATTTAGAGCCCTTTAGCTCTAGATGATCCCCTCTAAAGCTAAGGGGCTCTAGGCCTGGTCGAACGGGAAGGGGAGGCGACCGGCCTTGAACAGAATGTCGGGGTTCTCGTCATAGTCGCCCAGCTCGACGTCGGCGGTGGCTGAGAACGCAACAACACCTTCGCGCAGGGGCGCCAGTCGCTCGGCCTTGCGTCGCGCCTCTTCCGCCGTCTTGCACCCGATTTGCTGCTCGGCCTTCAGTCCCTTGCCGCGTCCGGCGACATAGGCTTGCACGATGTGGACGGTTTCTTTGGCTATCCCCATCCAGGCGACCTGTTTGAACGTAACGTCAAGCGATCTCGGGGGAGGGGCTCGGGATCGCCCCAGGAAATCTGATTTCCCTCGCCGCCCCCGAGCGGGCAAAACCCTACCTCTCAGATCGTCTTGTGGAGCTGTTCATGGTCGCCCGCCGCGCTGTTATCGTTCTCGGCCTCGCCGCCATGTCTGTTGCGGCCTGTAGCCCGAAGGCGCCAAAGGCCAGCGATCCCAACACCCTGACCGTGGCGGCCACCGCCGTGCCGCATGCCGAGGTTCTGGAGTTCATCAAGCCGAAGCTGGCGCAGCAGGGCCTGAACATCGACATCAAGGTCTTCAACGACTACGTCCAGCCTAACACCCAGGTCGCCGAAAAACGCATTGATGTCAGCTACTTCCAGACCCTGCCGTATCTGGAGAGCTTCAACCGCGACAAGGGGACCAACCTGATCCCGCTGCAGGGCGTCCATGTCGAGCCGATCGGGACCTATTCGGCCAAGTGGAAGTCGATCGCCGAGGTCCCTAACGGCGCCACGATCGCCATCCCGAATGACGCCTCGACCGAGGGCCGCGCCCTGATCCTGCTGGCCAAGAACGGTGTCATCGCCATCAAGGACCCCAAGAACCCGCTGACCAGCCTGCGCGACATCACCAGCAACCCGAAGAACCTGAAGTTCAAGGAGTTGGAGGCGCCAGCCCTGCCTCGGGTGCTGAACCAGGTCGACCTGGCGGTGATCAACACCAACTACGCCCTCGACGCCAAGCTGAACCCCAGCAAGGACGCCCTGATCATCGAGGACAAGACCAGCCCTTATGTGAACTATCTGGTCGGCCGTCCCGACAACAAGGACGACCCGCGCGTCAAGAAGCTGGCGGCGGCTCTGACCACGCCCGAGGTCAAGGCGTTCATCGAGCAGAAGTACGCGGGCGCGGTGGTTCCGGCGTTCTAGGGAGCGGAAGGTCTCGCCCTAGTGAGGGAGCGCAGCGAAGGTCGTGACGGGACAGTCAGGGTCGCAAACGGACTGTGATGATGGCCGCAGCGAGGTGGGGAGCGGGCGATGCTCCCTCTCCCAAAGGGAGAGGGTAGGGGAGAGGGGTTACAGCGTCCGACGGAGCGCCGGCACGCCGTCAAACCTCGTAACCCCCCTCCCTCCCACCGCTTCGCGGCGGGCCCCTCCCTCTCCCTTTGGAAGAGGGATTTCCGGTCCGCCCGGGGTCGTGAGTAGTCTCTCGCTTACCTCCGGCGCGGCGTCTAAGCGCCGGGAAGACTTGAAGCCTGGCGCGCCCTGACATTTCAGCCTACCTATCAGCGACCGCTGCTTACGGATGCTCCATGGCTTCGCCGTCGCTGAAATCGCCCGCCGGTCGTCGACTGGTGCTGGATGTCGCCAATTCCTCTGGCCTGGAAGACTGGGCGCCCGAGCTGCAGAAGACCAAGGTCTATGAGCGCATCCTCCTGGACCTGATCCTGGGCGAATTGCCGGCCGGAGCACGCCTGGACGAGCAATCGTTGGCCGCGCATTACGATACGGGTTTGGCGGGCGTCCGCGACGCCCTTGGGCGTCTGGCCCTGGAAGGCCTCGTTATCCGCCGCGCGCGTTCTGGCACCACGGTGGCGCCGCTGGACCTGGTGGAGCTGCGCCAGGGCTATGAGGCGCGCGTCCTGATCGAGCCGCATTGCGCGCAACTGGCCGCTAAAACAGCCAGCAAAGCCGAAGCCCAGGCGATGTACGACGTCTTCGCCGACGGGGAGGAGGCCGCGAGGACCTGCGACCTGCCGGCCCTGGTGGCGATGGATCTGCGGTTCCATGCCGCCGTCGCCCGCGCCTCGGGCAATCTGGCCCTGGCGCGAATCCTGATCCCCCTGCAGCACAAGGCCGCTCGCTTCTGGGTGTTCTCGTTCAACGGCGCGTCTGAACAGGAGCTGCTCGATGAGATCGAGGAGCACCGTCAGGTCGCGCGCGTGATCGCCAGCGGCGACGCCGAGGGCTCGCGGCGGGCGATGCTGCGTATTCTCGACGTCCAACCCGAGGCCGATGCTCGATCCTAGATCGCATCGTCTGCTGTCTTCGTCCTAGGGGGATCGTTCCCTTTACGTAAGCTGCAGCATTCAGGTCACACTCCTTTCGCAATCTCTTCTGAAATGTCAGAAGGCATTTTGACGAAGATCAAGAGATCCCCAGATATCGGCCCGTGAACACCGGGGTTCCCGACCCGGCGCCGTGAAGGTTCGATCCATGTCGTCTAAGCGCATCCTTCTGTCCGCCAGCCTCCTGGCCCTCATCGCAGCGTCGCCCGCTCTGGCGGACACGCAACTCTCCGACCGCGTCGATGCGGTGGTGATCGTGGCGCGCGACAAGGCGGGCCTTCTGGAGAAGCAGCCCAGCCAGACGGTGTTCGGCATCGACAAGCCGCTGATCGAGACCCCGCGCTCGGCCAGCCTGGTCAGCGACCTCACGCTGGAGCGCTACGGCGTTCTGACCCTGGACGGCGCCACCAAGGTCGCGCCCGGCACGCACACGGCCAGCTTCTATGGCGTGCCTGGTTCGTTGAACATTCGCGGCACCCTGGCCGAGAACTACTTCCGCGGCTTCAAGCGCGTGGAGAACCGGGGGACCTATTCCACCCCGATCGGCGGCGCGGCGCGCCTCGAGATCCTGCGCGGCCCGCCAACGCCCGTCTATGGCGCGGGCAAGGTGGGGGGGCTGGTCAACTTCATACCCAAGTCCGCCCGCGACGAGGGCCGGTTCTTGGTCGAACCGGAAGGGGAGGTGACCGCCACCATCGGCAGCTACAACAAGAAGCTACTCACGGCCCAGTTCGGCGCGCCCGTCAGCCTGGGCCCGGCCCAGGGCGGGGTCTATGTCTACGGCGAGGCCGAGGACAGCCACAGCTTCTACAAGGGGATCTATCCGCGTCATCAGACGCTGGAGGTCTCGGCTGATTTCGATCTGGGCGGCGGCTGGAGCACCGCTTTCGGCGGTATGGCTTTCCGCTCGCGAGGGGACGTGCAGACGCCGGGCTGGAACCGCCTGACCCAGGACCTGATCGACAACCGCACCTACATCACCGGTCGCGATACGACGCTGAAGGACAGTGACGGCAACGGCCGGCTGACGCCCAACGAGGTTGGCTTCTATCCGTACGCCAGCGCGCTCTACATCCCGTACTACGGCTTTTTCAGCACCGATGCGGTCCATACGCTGGACGTCGGCGTCGGTACCACAAAGCTGGACCGCCGCACGGTCTATATCAGCCCCGCCGACTTCTCGAAGACTGACACCCAGACGCTGTACTTCGATCTGGCCAAGGACCTGGGCGAGGATCGCGCGCTGAAGCTGCAGCTGTTCCACGACCGTCAGGACAACAAGCGGTACGTCTCCTACGGCTATCCGTCGGCGATCGACGCCAAGGTCAGCGAGATTCGCCTGACCTACGCCTTCCCGACCACTGTCGGCCCGGCCAGCGCCCGCACCCTGGTCGGCGGCTCCCATCGCTGGTTCGAGGGGCGGCGGCGCGAAAGCTACAACAGCGGCATGATCGCGCTGGACCGCCGCGACATCAGCTTTGGCGCCACGCCGACCGACATCATCGACAGCCCGTTCGACGACGAGCCGGGCGGCGTGGGTCTGAAGTGGGAGAACGACAACCGCTCGACCTGGAAACAGACCGGCGTCTTCGTCACCTCCGACATCGATGTCGGCGCCCTGAACCTGATCCTGGGCGGGCGCTGGGATCGCTACAGCGTCGAGAGCCAGGACACCGGCTTCCTCAGCTACACGGTCACGGGCCGCAAGACAGCCGAGCGCAACAAGGCGACCTGGAACGCCAGCGTCACCTACAAGCTGCCGATCGGCCTGATGCCCTACGCCAGCTACGCCAAGGCTGCGGCGCTGGAGATGAGTCAGGGCGGCGACATCGCGCCGGGCCTGGTGGCTGATGACTCGTGGCTCTCCAGTTCGGATCTCGCCGAGGCCGGCGTAAAGTTCCAGCTGCTGCGCGGAACCCTCATCGGTTCGCTGGCGGCCTATCGCCAGAACCGCACCCAGATCACCGGCGCCATCGCCCCGCCCACCGTCCAGGGCACGCGCGCCAAGGGCGTCGAGCTGGAGATCCGGTGGCTGGCGTCCGAGCGGCTGTCCTTCACCTTCGCCGGCAACAACCAGCGCACGACGATCAAGGGACCGGACACCTCGTTCCAATACATCCCGGCCTACACCGCCGGCGTGCCGGGCGCGCAGGCCTATGGCGGTTCCTATGTGGTGTGGAGCTTCGCCGGCCTGCCGGGGCGGAGCGGCGACTACGCCTACACCCTGACGCCGAAGTCGGTGCTCAGCCTGTACGGGACCTATACCAGCAAGGGCTATGACTGGGGCCAGGCGGGGGCGACGTTGGGCGTGAGCCATGTGGGCCGCACCTCGGGCACCGTTCAGAACGCCGTCCGCTATCCGGCCTATGAGGTGGTCAATGCATCGGCATATGTGACGCGAGGGGCGTACACCCTATCGTTCAATGTCGATAATCTGTTCGACACGTTCTATTTCACGCCCGACGCCGACACCTACGCCAACCTCGGCGCCTTGCCCGGCAAGGGGCGTGAGTGGCGTGCCACCCTGAAGCGGACCTTTTGATGATCGAGCTATTCTTCCTCCCCTGTAGCGAAGCGTGCGGGGGAGGTGGCGCGGCGCCGAAAGGCGACGTGGCGGAGGGGGCGCTAGCGGCCGCACGACGCCCCCTCCGTCGCGATGCAGTGCATCGCGCCACCTCCCCCGTTTCACGGGTGAGGAGGCGAGGATGATGATCGACACCGCGTCTCGTTTCCGTCCCTGGTCGCTCTTGGCGGCGTTCAGCCTGCTGCTGTTCCTGATCACCGCCTCGACCTACGGCTCGCTGGGTGTGGTTCTGCCCGCCATGATCGGCGAACTGAAGTGGAGCTTTGAAAAGGCGTTCCTGGGCTTCTCTGTTCTGGGCGTCTTCACCGGCGCCTCGTCCTGGCTGCCGGCGATCCTGATCCGGCGGATCGGCGTCCGGGGGACCCTGCTGGCGGGCGCGGTCGTGCTGGCCGGCGGCTTCTTGGGACTGGCCAACGCCGAGAGTCTGCTCAGCTATTATGTTGGGGCGGCGGCGTGCGGCGTCGGCTTCCAGATGGCCGCCCTGATCCCTGGGACGCACGTGCTGTCGTCGCTGTTTCGCCAGCGCGCGCTACCGTTCGGCGTCTACTTCACCTTCGGATCGCTGGGCGGCGCCGCCGGGCCCTGGATGGTGCTGACCCTGATGGGCGCCAGCGGCGGCGACTGGCGGGCCTTCTGGATCGTACAGGCTGTTCTGGCCGCCGTCGTCGGCGGGATCTGCGCCCTGATGGTCGGCGGCCCCAAATGGCTGGCGGCGGCCGCTCACGAGGTTGATCTTGAGGTCGAGCAGGCGGCGCGGCAGGCGCCCGCCACTGCGCGCGTCTATCGGACGGCGCACGAATGGAGCGTCCGCCAAGCGCTGCGGACACCGCAGTTCTACATCCTGGTGGCGGCCTATTTCTCGCACCTGCTGGTCGGGGTCACCGTCGCCAGCGTCTCGGTCTCGCACCTCACCGAACTGGGCGTCGCCGCCGGCGTGGCTGCCGTCGCGGCTGGGGCTTTGGCCGCCAAGATGCTGAGCCTCGAGGCCCTGATGCAGACCCTGGCGCGCCTTGGGGGTGGCGCTTTGGGGGATCGGGTGGATCCGCGCTGGCTGCTGGTCTTCGCACAGGGAATGCTGGTGGTCGGCCTGCTGGCCCTCGCCCGGGCGACCACGCCCGCGCTGGTGCTGGTCTATGCGATCGGCACCGGTGTCGGGTTCGGCCTGACCGTTCTGGCCGTGACGGTGCTGCTGCTGAACTACTACGGACGCCAGAGCAATCTGGAGCTCTTCTCCCTGACCTGTCTGGTCGGCGCGGTGTCGGCGGCTGGGCCGTTCATCGCCGGCGCGATGCGCGACCGGCTGGGCAGTTTCACCCCGACCTTCGAACTGTTCGCCGCCGTGACCGCCGTAGTGTTCGTGGCGGTCCTCGTGATGCGCCCGCCGCGCGCGCCACAGGCGTAGGGTTCAGAGCACAAAAAAGCCGCCCCGGGGGAGCCGGGGCGGCTTCTCTGTCTACCCTGTGTTCGGCGCTTAGAAAGCGGCCTTCAGGCTGACGACCAGACGGCTGTCATAGATCTTGCCGAGGCTGTGTTCGTCGGTGTCGTGGTAGCGCAGGTCGGCCGACAGCTTGTCGGTCAGGGCATAGGCCACGCCCACGTTCCAGGTGTTGTAGTCCTTGTAGTTCTTGATCGACTGGTGGCCGACGGCGCCCGACAGGGTCAGCTTTTCAGCGACCGGCATGGCGGCGTTGGCTTCGAAGTACGTCGCGTCGCCGCCCTTGCCCGGGTATTCCGGCGAATAGTACACGGCGGCGCCCAGGGTGGCCGGGCCGAAGGTGCGCGAGGCGGCGGCCTTCAGTTCGACGTAGCTGTAGGAGCCAGGCGTCAGGCCCTTGTCCTTGCTGTAGCCGTAGTACAGCACGCCGAAGTCGAGCGAGGTGTCGCCCACGGTCGGCTTCACGCCAGCGTAGAAGTCAATTTCGGTTTTCGGGTCGTTAGCGCCGAAGTCGACGTTCGACGCCCAGACGCCGGCGTAGCCGATGCCGTACGACAGGTCGATGCCGCCTTGGAGGGCCGGATCTTCTTGAGTTTGGCTCACGCCGCGGAAAACGTAGTCGCTCGTGACGCCGACATTGTACGAAGCCTTCAGCTCCTGGGCCGAAGCGGCGCCCGCGAGGGCGAGCGTGGCGGCGGCGGCGGCCAGCGCGATCTTCATCGAGTTCATAGTTCTATCCCCTTATCTGTGCCGTCAGCCAGGTTGGTTCCCGGCCCCCGACTGCGCCTGCAAGCGCATTTGCGTCCCTGTTGGATTAGTCGGGGACACGTCTCTAAGTGCAATCGGGCGGTGGCGAACGCCAGTCAGAAGGGCGTGTGTGGCCTAAACTTTGGGCGATGTGTGACGATTTTGCTTCAATGCAGGCGCATGGGGGCAACATGCGCCTGAAAAGCGAATCCGGCTTGGCTGTGTCTTTACCGCATGGAAAGGCTTGCGCCCCCGAGATGCAGCCCCCCATCGACCAGCAGGGTTTCGCCGGTCACGTGCCGCGAGGCCGGCGACGCCAGGAAGACGGCCGCTCCGGCGATGTCCTCGGCGGTGGAGGCGACCTTCAGCGGCGTCGCTGCGGCCGCGCCCGCCCGTAGGCGCTCGACGCGCTCGGCGTCCATGGCCTTTCCGAACCAAGGTGTGTCGATGAAGCCGGGGCAGACGGCGTTGACGCGGATGCGCGGCGCCAGGGCGCGGGCCAGGGAAAGGGTCATGGTGGTCATCGCGCCCTTGGAGGCGGCGTAGGGCACCGAGGAGCCGTTACCCACCACGCCCGCGATCGAAGAGGTGTTGACCACCGCGCCGGGCTGCGGCGCGGCTTCCAGCAGCGAGCGCGCGGCGCGAACCATCTGGAACGCGCCGACGACATTCACCGAATAGAGGCGCAGGAAGTCTTCCGCGTTCACCGCGTCGAGGTCGGCGTGGTTCGGGGCGAACTTGGTCATGCCGGCGTTGTTGAACAGCGCGTCGATCCGGCCCGAGGCGTCGGCGGCTGCAGCGATTCTGCGGCAATCCTCGTCGTTGGACACATCGCCCTGCGCCAGCGCCGCCTTGGCGCCCTCGGCTTCGACGAGTCTTGCGGTCTCTTCGGCCTCTTCGGCGCTGCGGGCGAAGTTGATCACGACCAGACCGGCGCCGCGCCGGGCGGTCTCTACGGCGATCGCGCGGCCAAGGCCCGTAGAGCCGCCGGTGACCACCACGGTGAAGCCTTCGAAATCCCGTCCCGACATCGTATCTCTCCCGAACATCTGTTTGCGACCTTGTAGCGGGGCGCCACGCGCTTGTCTCGCGGGGCGCGGAGGCCTAAATCGCGCCGATGACCGATCTGAACGTCACCCAGCTGGGCCGCGTCGTCGACGCGCCCGAAAGCCCCGAGGCCGCCGTCCTTGAGCGCGTGCCCAATCCGCAAAGCGACGTGCTTTATCTGGCGCGCTTCGTCGCGCCTGAGTTCACCTCACTGTGCCCCGTCACCGGCCAGCCCGATTTCGCCCACCTCGTCATCGACTACGCGCCCGGCGACTGGCTGATCGAGAGCAAGTCGCTGAAGCTCTATCTGACCAGCTTCCGCAATCACGGCTCGTTCCACGAGGACTGCACGGTCAAGGTCGCGCGCAAGATCGTCGAGATCGCAGAGCCGCGTTGGCTAAGGATCGGCGGCTACTGGTATCCGCGCGGGGGCATTCCGATCGACGTGTTCTGGCAGACAGGCCCGGCGCCGGAAGGCCTGTGGGTGCCCGACCAAGGCGTCGCGCCCTATCGCGGCCGAGGTTAACCCAGTCTAACGCTTCGCCAGCCGCCGACGGTTGGCTCGCACTTTCTTGCGCAGATGCGCCAGGGAGCCCGCCGCAATGGCGGGCCCGGATGCGCCCAGCTGACCGGTCATGGCCAGTATCGGCAAGGTCACGCTGGTCGCCATCTTCTCGCCGACCATCCGCTGGGCTTCGGTTTGTGCGGCCGCGCCGCCGGCGGCGAGCTTCATCACGCGCAGGCCAATCACGGTCGAGGCTTCCATCCCGAGGGACCAGAAATCAACGGCCAGGCTCGTCCAGGGGTCTCTACGCTTGGCCATGGGGTGTCCTCGTTGTTCTGAACGAACGCGGCGACCCTAGCGAGGGCTCCATGCGGTGGTGATCGACGCCACATCGGGGCGCGCGCGCTCCTGCGGCTGCTCGGTCGCCGTGCCCAGATAGAGGTAGCCCGCCACCTGCTCGCCGTCGGCCAGGCCCAGGATCGCCGTGGCGCGCGGATCATAGCTGTACCAGTCGGTGATCCAGTTGGCGCCCCAGCCCAGGGCGGACGCCGCGAGCAGGAGCTGATGGCAAACCGCCGAGGCGCTCTGACGCTGCTCCCACTCAGGGATCTCGCCGGGGATGTGTCGCGAGACCACGGCAATGCAGACGGGCGGGCGGGTCAGCTTGCGCAGGGCCGCGGTCGCCTTGGTCGGGTTGGCTTGGCTATCGGCGAGGACCGCGATGCGTTCGGCGAATGTGTCCTTGGCCTCGCCCTTCAGGATGATGAAGCGCCAAGGCGAGAGCTTGCCGTGGTCGGGCACGCGGGCGGCGATCCGCAGGATATCGGCCAGTTGGTCATCGTCGGGTCCGGGCGCGGTCAGGCTCATGGCGCTGGCTGAGCGGCGCTTGGTCAGGAAGGCCACGACCTCGGGCGCGGCCTCGACCGGCAGGGTCTCGCCAAACGCAGGGGCAGGGGGAACGGAACCAGCCAAGACGATGTCTCCGAAGCGTTGTAAGCCGCAGACCTATGGCCGCAACGCGGTCGCGACAAGGGATGAGCGCATTGGCCGATGACTCCAAACGCAAGCCCGATTGGCTCAAGCCGCACGGAAGGCCCTGGGGGGTGACCTCCAGCAGGGTGGTCTACGATAATGCCTGGATCACCCTGACAGAGTATCAGGCGATCGCGCCGACCGGTCGGCCCGCGCTTTACGGCAAGGTCGGCTTCAAGAACCAGGCGATCGGGATCGTGCCTTTGCACGACGACGGCACGGTCACGTTGGTGGGGCAGAACCGCTTCTCCCTCGCCAACTATAGCTGGGAACTGCCCGAGGGCGGCGCGCCGCTCGGCGAGGATCCGCTGGATGGCGCCAAGCGCGAACTGGCCGAAGAGGTGGGGCTGCAGGCGTCCGACTGGCGTCTGATCCTGCGTATGGAACTCTCCAATTCGGTCACCGACGAGATCGCCTACGGTTTCCTGGCCATGGGCCTTTCACCCACACAGGGCGAGCCGGACGAGACCGAGGACTTCGCCGTCGCACGCGTGCCGTTCCGCGAGGCGCTCGACGCAGCGGCCGCCGGCCATATGCCCGACGCAATTACAGTGGCGTTGTTGCTGAGAACGCACCATATGGCGGTACGAGGCGAACTGTCGGCCGATCTGGCCGCTCTGATCCTCGCATAGAGCGCGGTTCGCCGGGCTAGAGCATTTTCAAAAAGGATGCGCTATGCTCGTCTCGCGCCTGGGAAGGGAGAGCCCGATGCCTAAGCATCTCGAGGTGGTGACGTCCGACACCGAAACGCCGGTGTGGGTGGCGTTGCGTAATCAGGCCGAACACGCCGCCAAGGCCGAGCCGGCGCTGGCGTCGCTGCTGAACGCGGTGATCCTCAGCCACGACAACCTCGCCGACGCCCTGACCTTCCAGTTGGCGCGCAAGTTGGGCGACCAGGAAATGCGGGCGATGACGGCGCGTGAGTTCGCCGCCGACGCCTTCGAGGATGATCGCACGATCGTCGAGGCGGCCGAGGCCGACCTGAAGGCGGTGTTCGAACGCGACCCGGCCTGCAAGGGCTATGTCCAGCCGTTCCTGTTCTTCAAGGGCTTCCTGGCGCTGCAGACCCACCGCGTGTCGCACTGGCTGTGGAACCAGGGCCGCGAGACCCTGGCCTTCTACCTGCAGAGCCGCTCCAGCGAGGTGTTCCAGGTCGACATCAACCCAGCCGCCAGGATCGGCAAGGGCGTGTTCATCGACCACGGCACCGGCATCGTCATTGGCGAGACGGCTGTGGTCGGCGACGACGTCTCGATGCTGCATGGCGTGACGCTGGGCGGCACGGGCGCCGAGCGCGGCGACCGCCATCCCAAGATCGGCAAGGGTGTGCTGCTGGGCGCCGGCGCCAAGGTGCTGGGCAACATCACGGTCGGCGACTACGCCAAGGTGGCTTCCGGCTCAGTGGTGCTGCGGCCAGTTCCGGCGCACTGCACGGCCGCCGGCGTGCCCGCGCGCCTCGTCAATTGCCCCACCTGCGAAGAGCCGGCCAAGACCATGGACCACACCCTGGCCGAGACGGTCTACTCGCCCAACAGCTACGAGATCTGAGTGAAGCGTCTTTTGCGCCGTTTCGGCGGCCTGATCCTGGCCGCCGTCATCGGGTTTGCCGCGCCCACGCTGGCGGCCCCCGCGCCGGTGGGCGGCTACTCGATCGTCAAACGCTATCCGCACGATAGTCAGGCGTTCACCCAGGGTCTGTTTTATCGGGATGGCTTTATCTTCGAGAGCACCGGCCTGCGGGGCCGCTCGTTCATTCGCAAGTGGAGCCTGGAGACCGGCGCGATCGAGGCCGAGCGCACCGTGGATTCCCGCTACTTCGGCGAAGGGATCGTCGACTGGAAGAACCGCCTCTATGAGCTGACCTGGACCGACCAAGTCGGCTTCATCTACGACATCGACAGCTTCGAGAAACTCGGCGAGTTCAGCTATCCGGGCGAGGGCTGGGCTCTGGCCCGGGACGACAAGCGGATCATGATGAGCGACGGCAGCGCCTTCATCCGTTTCCTTGACCCCGAGACGCTGAAGGAGACCGGGCGCGTCCAAGTCACCGACGACGGCGTCCCGGTCACTAATCTCAACGAGCTGGAGTGGGTGAAGGGCGAGCTGCTGGCCAATGTCTGGCAAACGACCCGCATCGCCCGCATTGATGTGACCACGGGCCGGGTCAAGGGTTGGATCGAACTGGGCGGTCTGTTGAAGGAGGCGGGCGTCACCGGCGACCGCGACGACGTGCTCAATGGCATCGCCTACGATCCCGCCAACGACCGGCTGTTCGTGACCGGCAAGCTCTGGCCCGCGCTTTTTGAAATCAAACTGACCGAAGCACGTTAGGCGGTGGAACCGTATTTGGGGCGGGGCGTTTCCCTGACGTCCGCCCCTCTACGCCCCCCGACCTAGTGGGCGGACCTGGGCCCTGGCCGCGAGACGCGCCGGGGCCCAAATCATATCCGCCCTGTCCTTGTCCTTGTCCTTTAGCCTTGGGGCGCGCAGGCGCCGACGGCGGGCCTGTGCTTAAGAGATATCTGTTCGGCTTGCGGCGCCTTTGTCTGCGCCAGACCATAAACAACGCCCGCCCAGATGGCGAACACGGCCAGAACCTGCGGCAGGGTGATCTCTCGGCTTGCGGGGCGGGAAATGATCGGTGGCATGGCGCGGACTATCCCTTGGTTGCGCCGTTCGCGATAACGACTTATCCGTCGACCTTCTGTGAGGTTTCTTCACATGGCTCGACGGCAACTGCCTTCGTTGAACGCTTTACGCGCCTTCGAGGCGTTCGGCCGGCATGGCCGGATGACCCTGGCCGCCGACGAACTGTGCGTGACCCACGGGGCTGTCAGCCGGCAGATCCGGCAGCTCGAAGATCAACTGGGCGTGACCTTGACCGAGGGGCCGCGCTCACGCCTTCGCCTGACGGCGGAGGGCTTGAAACTGGCTCAGGCGCTGTCCCCCGCCTTCGACCAGATCGAGGCGGCCGTGCCACGGCAGGTCCAGGCGGGGCCTAGGCCGCTGGTGGTGTCTTGCCTGCCTACCTTCGCGATGAAGTGGCTCATTCCGCGCCTGCCGCGCTTCCAGGCCGCGCACCCTGAGATTCCGGTTCGTGTGGCGGAGTCCAATGGACCTTTCGATTTCAGGGCCGATGGGATCGACCTGGCGATCCGCATGCGCTCGCCGGATACGGTGGTGACTTATGATGCGGTCGCGACGCCGTTCATGGAGCACTATCACGGGCCTGTCATGGCGCCGGAGTTGGCGAGCAGCCCGATGACCCTGGAGCAGGTCGTCGCCATGCCACGCCTGCTGACGCGGACGTTCGTCGAGAGTTGGTCCGACTGGGCCCGAAACGTCGAGCTCGATCACCTGCCGCCGGCGGTCAGCGAGCAGGAGTTCGACCACTATTTCTACATGATCGAGGCGGCGGCCGCGGGGCTGGGCGTGGCGATCGGGCCGTGGGCGTTCGTGCAACGTGATCTGGCCAGCGGCCGGCTGGTCGCGCCGCTGGGTTTTACCTCCGGCCGGGGGAAGATCGTGGCCGTCACACCGCCCGACGGCGCGACCGACGAGGCTCTACTCTTCCGCGATTGGCTGCTCGCGGAAGGAGCGTCCACACCTCTTCCGCCGGAAGCGGCTTGCGACTCTCGCGGCGGGCGCTAGTTTCGCGCGGATAAGCGCCCCGGGCGCCCCGCCATCAATGAGGTTCCCCCGTGGACGCCAACACCATCGCCAAGATCGAAAAGCACCTGAAGCGCACCTTCGGCAACCCGCACATTCAGGTGAAGGCGCGCCCTAAGCAGAAGGACTCGGCCGAGGTCGAAGTCGCCGGCGAGTTCATCGGCGTTGTCTTCCAGGATGAAGATGAGGACGGTTCGTTCATGTTCGAAATGGCGATCCTGGGCGAAGATCTGGACTAAGCCGAACTTGCCCGCGCCCTGTCGGTGATCGACGGGGCGCGCGGCCGTGTCGGGCGTTGATCCCCGCCCTTCACACCGCTTGAATGGGGCCATGACCTATCACGTGCTCGATCGCCCCGTCTGTTCGACCCTCTTGGGACGGCAAAGCCATCTAGCGATCCGGCGTGGCCGCGCCTTCAGGATGCATCCCGACTATGGCCTGTTCGCCGGGCTGGACGATGAAGGTCCCGAGGCGCTCGCGGATCTCGGTGCGTTGGTGCGCGAGCACGGGACGGTGGGCCTGATCGCGCCCGATGCGACGCCGCCGGTTCCCGGGGCGGAGGTAGTCTCCAACGCCGTCTGCCTGCAGATGGAGGCCGTCGAGGTCGCGCCCGCCTGGGATGTCGACTTCGAGATGCTGGACCTGGCCGACGCCGATGGGCCCGAGATGCTGGCCCTGGCCACCCTGACCAAGCCTGGGCCGTTCTTCTCGCGCACGCACCAGCTCGGCGCCTTCATTGGCGTTCGGCGGGCCGGAGAATTGATCGCCATGGCGGGCCAGCGCATGCGTCCGGACGGCTATACCGAGGCCAGCGGCGTCTGCGTTCATCCCGACCATCGCGGCAAGGGCTACGCCGCCCGCCTGCTCCGCGAGGTGACCGCCCAAATCCTGTCGCGCGGCGAAAAGGCCTTCCTGCACAGCTACACCGACAATGCGACGGCGATCCGGCTCTACGAGTCGCTGGGCTATCGCGGGCGGCGGGAGCTGACGTTTACAATTCTCACGGGCGCCTAGTAGGCCAGCCGGCCCTTCATCTCGTCGAAGGGGAGCATTACGGCCTGTCGATAGGCGGGGCGGTCCTGCAGGCGCGCGTACCACGCCTCGAGGTTAGGCGTTCTGGGCCGGTCGATCTCAAGGCTGTAATAGCGATAGAGGTGCGTTCCGCAGGGAATATCGGCCAAGCTGAGGTTGTCGCCGCCGAGGAAGGGGCGCTCGGCTAGCAGCTTGTCGAGTAGCCCGAAATGTTCGGCGCAGGCGGCGAGGGCGGTTTGAATCGCCTCGTTGTCGCGCTGAGCCTCGGGCGTTCTATACCACCCCCAGAATACGCCCGTCAGGAAATCGCGCTGTAGGGTGGTTTGGGCCCAGTCCATCCAACCGTCGGTTTTGGCGCGATCGGCGGGCGATGCAGGCCACCATTCGGAGCCGCCGTATTGCGCGGCCAGATAGCGAAGAATGGCGTGGGATTCCCAGACGACAACGCCGCCGTCGTCAATGACGGGAACGCGTCCATGGGGGTTCATGGCGAGGAAGCTGGGGTCGTGAAGCCCGCCATGATCGCCGCCGGTGGGGAAATGCTGGTGGGAAAGACCAAGCTCTCCCACCAGCCAGAGCACCTTCTGAACGTTGAAGGAGGAGCGGCGGCCCCAGACCTTCAACATGATCGCTAAGCCCCCATCGCCTTGGCGCCGGCCTTGCGGGCCCAACGGTAAAGGCCGACGACCACGATCGCGGCGGCGGTCAGGGACAGGACCATTCCGACGTGCTCGGACGGCGCGAAGGGCAGGGCCAGCGGCTCGCCCTTGCCCGTGGAGACGATCAGCAGGGCCAAAGACACGTTGAACAGGCTCTCGCCGACGATGAAGCCCGAGGCGATCAGCACGCCCAGGCGCTTTGCGGCCTCGGCTGAGCGGTCCTTGGCGACGATCTTCTCAAACAGCCAGCCGGCGAGCGCGCCGACCACGACCGGGGCCGTGACCGAGCTCGGCAGGTAGATCGCCAGGCCCACGCCCAGCGGCGGCAGGCTCAGTCGCTCGTTGCTGGTCCTGCGCAGGATCGCATCGACCGCGACGAGCCCCAGGCCGATCAGGGCGCCGTAGCCCAGAAGTCCCCAGTCGAGGTTTCCGCCCAACACGCCCTTGGCCAGGGTCGAGATCAGTGTCGCCTGAGGCGCCGCCAGCGGCTCGTCGGCGATGGATTGCAGGTTCGGCGCGCCGGCGAAGCCGTTCGAGCGGTTCAGGAGCTCCAGCACGAACGGAATGACCACCGAGCCCGACAGCACGCCGATGATCAGGCCGACCTGCTGCTTCCAAGGCGTGGCGTCGACCAGTTGGCCGGTCTTCAGGTCCTGCAGGTTGTCATTGGCGACCACGGCGACGGCCAGGACGCAGGTGGTGACATAAAGGGCGAAGGCGATCAGGGCCTTGGTCACGTCGGGGCCGATGACGCCGCGACCGACCATGCCGACCATCAGCGAGGCGCCCAGAACGCTCAGGATGGCGATGCCCGAGACCGGGCTGTTGGACGATCCGATCAGGCCGGCCATGTAGCCACAGACCGCGGCGGCCAGGAGGCCCGCGAAGACCAGATAGCCGATGCCGATGGCGACCAGCGGCGTCGTCAGTTGAACGATCGGACCGCCCGCCAAAAAGTGGGCGAGGAACCAGCCGGCCGGCGCCAGCAGGAGCACAGAAACCAGGCCGACGATGCCGATTGGGATATCCTGCTCGACGCGGGGCAGCTCGCCGCCGCCGGTCTTGCGCGCCTGGGCGGCGGCGAAGGCCGATTTCAGGCCGGCCGTGATCGGCCCGACCAGCTTGGCGAGCGTCCAGATCGCGGCCGCGCCGATGACGCCCGCGCCCAGGAAGCGGACCTGGGTCTTCCAGACGGTCAGGGCGTGGGTGGCCGCGTCGGCGTCGGGCATCGGGGTCGTGACGGTGAGGATCGGCGTCAGGATGGCCCAGGCGATGAACAGGCCCGCGAACATGGCGATGCCGACCGTGATGCCCATCAGGTGTCCCGCGCCCATCAGGGCCAGCGAGCTGGAGGCGCCGATACCGGTTGCGCCCGACGCGGCGCCCAGTTTGAACTTGAAATAGCCGGCCACCTCTGCCGCGAACAGTTTTGCCGCGCCCAACGCGCCGAACAGCGCCGAGGCGATTGCCCCCATGCTGACGGCGGCCAGGCCCGCCTTGCCCTCGGCCGCACCCTCGCGCGAGCCGGTGCCGACCTTCAGCACCTCGGCGGCGGCGACGCCTTCGGGGTAGGGGAGGTTGGAGTTGGTCACCAGAGCCCGCCGTAGGGGGATGGTGTACATCACGCCCAGGATGCCGCCGACGGCGCAGGCGCCGAAGGTCGGCAGGAACGGCACATTGGCCCACCAGCCGATCATCAACAGGCCGGGCAGAACGAAGATCACCGACGACAGCGTGCCCGCCGCCGAGGCGATCGTCTGGACGATATTATTTTCCTGGATGGTCGAGGTCTTGAACGCCCGCAGCAGCGCCATTGAGATGACGGCGGCCGGGATCGAGGTGGCGAAGGTCAGGCCGACCTTCAGGCCCAGATAGACCTGGGCGGCGGTGAAGACCAGCGTGATCAGAATGCCGAGGAGGACCCCGCGAAGGGTGAGTTCCGTGCGCGGCGCGGTCGTATCGGCCATGAACATGTCCAACAAAAGATTAAGGCGGCCGGACCTTGCACGCCCGACCGCCTCAAACTCAAGTCTCGATTTTTGCGATCATCACGCGTGCGGTGACGATCATCGTTGCAAAACTCTAGCCGCGTGTGCGCCCAGCGCAGGTCATTTTCACCGAGTTCGCCAGCTGCTCGTCCTGCTCGATCACGGCCAGCTTATAGGCGTTGACGCACTGTTTGGCGTTGATCAAGCCGGCGGCCTGCTGAGCGCGTCGCCATTGGTCAGGCGTGGTCTGGGCCTTCACCTGAGCGCGGATCGTTTGAACGTGGCGCCAAGCGTCGACCTCCAAGCTCCGAAACGGAGTCGGGCCAGGCGCAAGGTAGATCGGAGGATTGGGGGTGGCCTGGTTTGGCGCGGGCGACGGCGGCGGCTGCTGCTGCGCCGAAGCGGCCGAAACCGCACAAAGACCAAGGGCGAGCCCGGCCACGATCATCTTGCCGTTAAACATACCCCATCCTCCAATTAATGCGATTCGAAGGTTCCTCAACCTTTCGGCGATGTAAAGCCCAAAACACGCGAAGGCCGCCTCAGCCTCAAGATGAGGCGGCCTTCGTTTCTCGTCGTTCAGGCTTAGAGCACCCCGAGCATCTCCGCCACCAGCGGGTGGCGGACGATGTCGCGATCGGCCAGGCGGACCACGGCGATGTTGGAGACCGCGTCGAACTTGGCGGCCACCTCGGCCAGGCCCGAAATGCCGGGCAGCAGGTCGGACTGGTTCGGGTCGCCGGTGACCACCATGGTCGAGTGCCAGCCCAGGCGCGTCAGCAGCATCTTCAACTGCATGTAGGTACAGTTTTGGGCCTCGTCGATCACCACGAAGGCGTTGTTCAGGGTGCGACCGCGCATGAAGCCGACCGGGGCGATCTCGATGGCGCCCTCGGCCATCAAGGCCCGCATGCGCTTGACCGACAGGCGATCGGTCAGGGCGTCGTAGAGCGGGCGCAGATAGGGCGCTAGCTTGTCTTCCATGTCGCCCGGCAGATAGCCGATCGACTCGCCGGCCTCGACCGCGGGGCGCGAGAGCACGATGCGGCTGACGCGGCCGGCTTCCAGCGCCTCTACGGCCTTGGAGATGGCGATGTAGGTCTTGCCGGTGCCCGCTGGGCCCAGGGCCATGACGAGGTTCTTCTCGTCGATAGCTTCCATTAGCTGCGCCTGGCCGGGCGATTTCGGTTTTATGGTTTTTAGGTAGCTCTGGTCCCGACTATCCCCTCTCGGCGCTCCATCCTGGGGCAGGGGTGACCAGCCGCCGCGGTGATCGACCGGCAGGCGGCGCACCTTGGCGTCGTCGTATTGGCCGGTCTCCTGCGCGCCTTCGCGCGCCATCCGCTTCAGGGCTCGCTTGGTCATCAAAGCCTCCATTCAGACATGAAAAAAGGACGAGGCCTTAAGGCGTCGTCCTTGGCGGTGAGCTGGGTGATCACGAAGTCGCGTGCGCGGCGGGGCGGCTCGGGAGCGCTTCCGCTGTGGGAAGTCCCTGGAGACGGTGCTGTACGCCGAAACGCCAAGAGCCACACCTCGTCTTCGTCAGCGGGCGGATACGAGGCGCTTGTCCTCGGACCCGTTACGAAAGGAAAATGATTCCCGCTGGAGGAATGTTCCCTCTCGAATCGCCCGACTACAATGGCGCATCATGGTTTCCGGGTCGTTAACCTGAAAATCGCGCGCAAGAAAACGAGGCATACGGATGACTGTCTATTCCCTAGGCGCCACGGTGCCGACGCTTCCCGCGGTAGGCGAATACTGGATCGCCCCGACCGCTAGCGTGATGGGGAACGTGATTCTTAAGAAGAACGCCAGTATTTGGTGGGGCGCGATCGCGCGGGGAGACAACGATCCCATTACGATCGGCGAGAACAGCAACGTCCAGGACGGCTCGATTCTCCACACTGATCTTGGAGCTCCGCTGACCATCGGCGCGAACGTGACCATCGGTCACATGGTTATGCTGCACGGCTGCACGATCGGTGACGGCTCGCTGATCGGGATTGGATCGATCGTCCTCAACGGGGCCAAGATCGGGAAGAACTGTCTGATCGGCGCGGGCGCCCTAATCACCGAGGGCAAGGAAATCCCGGACAATTCCATGGTGATGGGCGCGCCCGGTAAGGTGGTCCGCGAGATCGGTGAACAGCACGCCACGATCCTGCAGGCCTCGGCTCTGCATTATGTCGAGAACTGGAAACGCTACGCGCGCGATCTGACGGTGATCGCCGAATAGACGTTGGGAGCGCCGCCCGCAGTTGGGGGGGGGGCTGGGCGGCGCTCCCGCTCCTCGCGCTGGACACGTGCGCGCGAGAAGAGCGCGTCATGGACTGATCGGGTGTCGCCGCGATCTAACCATGCTCAGGTGAATTACGCGCATTGGCCACGCTTTCGTGCATAGGTGGTATATATAGGATTTCAGGTTGTGGGGAAATCGAAACTCGCCCTGTTGGCGCTGTGTGATCCTCAAGCGCCTTGCGCGCGGCTCAAAGCCAGACCAATCTCTGCCTTAACAATGATAACCTTCGAGGGAGGGCGTCCGGGCCATGGCCAGCGAGCGCTTTGATTACATCGTCATCGGCGGCGGTTCGGCCGGCTGCGTCCTGGCCGCGCGCCTGACCGAGGATCCGAACGTCAAGGTCCTGCTGCTTGAGGCCGGCGGCAAGAATAAGTCCATCCTGGTGAAGATGCCGGCCGGTGTCGGCCAGCTGATCAAGGACAAGGGCGAGCAGAACTGGGGCTTCTGGACCGAAGCCGAGCCGCATCTCGACAACCGCAAGCTTTGGTGGCCGCGCGGCAAGGGCCTGGGCGGAAGCTCGGCCATCAACGGCATGATCTATATTCGCGGTCACGCCCGCGACTATGACCAGTGGCGGCAGATGGGTCTGACCGGCTGGTCGTATTCGGAGGTCCTGCCCTATTTCAAGCGCTCGGAAACCCATCACGCGGGCGGCGACGCCTATCACGGCGACAAGGGTCCGCTGCATGTGTCGAAGGGCGAGTCCGACAGTCCGTTCTACAGCACGCTGATCGAGGCTGGCCGTCAGGCGGGCCACAAGACCACCAAGGACTTCAACGGCTATCAGCAGGAGGGCTTTGGCCCTTACGACCTGACCATCCGCGACGGCCAGCGCTGGAGCGCGGCCATGGCTTATCTGAGCCAAGCTTTGTCGCGTCCGAACCTCACCTGCGTGACCGAAGCTCGCACCACGCGGATCATCCTGGAAAAGCGCCGCGCCGTGGGCGTGGAGTACGTGGTCGGCAAGTCACGTGAGAAGAAGATCGCCCATGCCGACGCCGAGGTGCTGCTGAGCGCGGGCGCGGTGCAATCGCCGCAGATCCTGCAGCTGTCGGGTATCGGCGCGCCGGACGACCTGACGCCCCATGGCATCGCCGTGGCGCATGAGTCCAAGGGTGTCGGCGCGAACCTCCAGGACCATCTGGATGTCTGCGTTTCCTGGACCGCCAAGAACCTGAAGACCGCCTACTCGGCCAACAAGGGGCTGAACAAGCTAGGCGTCGGCATGAACTACATGTTCTTCGGCAAAGGACTGGGCCGGCAGCAGTTTTTGGAGAGCGGCGCGTTTCTGAAGTCGCGCCCGGATCTCGATCGCCCAGACCTGCAGATTCACGGCGTGCTGGCGATCATGCAGGACCACGGCAAGGTTGTCGTCGAGAAGGACGGCTTTACGCTGCACGTCTGCCAGTTGCGTCCGGAAAGCCGGGGCAAGGTGGGTTTGCGCTCGGCCGATCCGTTCGACGATCCGACGATCCTGGCCAATTATCTGTCGACGGACGAGGACAGGCGCGCGATCCGCGAGGGCGTGCGCATCGCCCGCGAGACCGTGGCACAGGCAGCCTTCGATCCCTATCGCGACGCCGAGTATGCGCCGGGCGCGGACGTGAAGTCGGACGCCGAGCTGGACGCCTGGATCCGGGCCAAGGCCGAGACGATCTACCACCCCGTCGGCACCTGCCGCATGGGCGTGGCGGGTGATCCGCTGGCGGTGGTCGACGATCAGCTCCGCGTTCAGGGTGTCCAGGGACTGCGGGTGATCGACGCTTCGGTCATGCCGACCCTGATTGGCGGCAATACCAACGCCCCTACCATCATGATCGCCGAGCGCGCCGCCGACCTGATCCGAGGCAAGGCGCCGGCCGCGCCGCTCGACGTGCCGGTCTATGAGGACGGGCGCGCGGTAGCGGCGGAGTAGGAGAGGCCTCATGCGACATCGCCCGCTGGGCCGTTCGGGCCTGTCGACCGCGCCGCTGATCTTTGGTGGCAACGTCTTTGGGTGGACCGCCGACGAGGCGATGTCGCATCGATTGCTTGACGCCTTCGTGGACGGCGGTTTCAACGCCATCGACACAGCGGATGTCTATTCGGCGTGGGTTACCGGCCACGCGGGCGGGGAATCCGAGAGTGTGATCGGCCGTTGGCTCGGGGCGTCGGGCAAACGCGACCGGGTTCTCATCCTGACGAAGGTGGCGATGTGGCCCAAGCGGCCCGGCCTCTCTGCGGCGAACATCGAAGCGGCCGTAGAGGAGTCACTGCGCCGTCTTCAGACTGACTATATCGATCTCTACCAGTCTCATCAGGACGACGCCGAAACGCCTCAGGAGGAGACGCTGCGCGCGTTCGATCGCCTGGTGCGAGCGGGCAAGGTGCGCGCTGTCGGCGCCTCGAATTTCTCGCCGACGCGTCTGAAGACCAGTCTCGAAGTTTCTCAGACGAGCGGCCTGGCCCGCTACGAGACGATCCAGCCGAAGTTCAATCTGGTGGATCGCGAGCAGGTCGAGGGCGGGCTTGCGGAACTGGCCCGCGCCGAGGGCCTGGGGATCATACCCTACTACGGGCTCGCCGCAGGGTTCTTGAGCGGAAAGTACCGCAGCGCGGCCGACCTGGAAGGCCGGGCCCGAGGTCGGACCATCCTGCGCGACTACTGGAATGACAGAGGCCGCGCGGTGCTGACGGTCCTCGACAAGGCCGCCGATGCTGTCGGGGCGTCGCAGGCCCAGGTCGCGCTGGCCTGGATCATGGCCCATCCGGCGATCACGGCGCCGATCGCCAGCGCTACGTCGATCGGACAGCTGCAAGAGCTGATGGGCGCGGCAAGGTTGGATTTGCCGAGCGATGTCGCGTCGACGCTGGACATGGCGGGACGCTAAGCGATCCGACGCCCATCCAGCGTGGCCAGACGAAGACGGGGCATGTCCTGGTTGCCTTCGCCGAGCGGCTTGATCTCCCGCAGGCCAAGCTCGTACGCAGGCCTGCCCATCAGGCGGGCCATCATCGCGATCGGCTGATAGAGACCCAGGAACCGGTCGGTCTCGCCGCTGGCGCCTTGCAGCGGCGCAAACAGAACCTCCATGCCGACCGACGGCACGCCATGGGCGCGGATGTCGGCGGTGACCACCACGGGCGTGCGGCGCTTGCGGGCGACATCCAGCGCGCTCTTCAGCTCCAGCCGATGGGCCAGTGCCCACAGCGAAAGAGCGTCCTGGCCGCGCAGGTCGCGGGCGTGAAGATCCGAGACGAAGCCCCCCGCCAGGCGGAAGGGCAGCTTGCCGCCTTCGCGACCCAGCACGAACACCTGCGGCAGCAACTCCAGAAAATCGCCCGGATTGATGTCGGCGCGGCGGGGCAGGGCGGATTCACCCTTTTTGTCGCGCCAATAGTCTATCAACCGTTCCGTGCTTGGATGGAACATCGTCGTCCCCTGGCGGGTCCTTCCGCGGCTGTTTTCGACCGCACAGGGCTTGCTGGGAGAACCGGGCCAAGGGCTCGACCGTCCCATTCTGGCGCAGATCCAGGCGGGACGGCCGGGCTCGGCCCGATTCTTGCTTAACCGGAAGCGGTACGACCCGAGGTGAAGGGAAACGCCGGATGAAGGCGCCGAAACTGAACATGCGTGCATGGACGATCGCTCTGGGGGCGATGCTCGGCGGCCTGCTGCTGGGCGGAGCGGCCTATGCCGGCTGCACCAACGCCTGCCCGCCGACCCCGCCGGCGTGCTGCAAGCCGCCCCCGCCGCCGCCGAAGCCCCCCGCGCCGCCGACCGGCTGCTGTGGCGGTGGTCACAACGTCAATATTCCGGGCGTGAACGTGAACATCGGCTCGACCGTGATCGTCAACGCCACCACCAACGCCTCGGCCGTCGCCAACGCGGGCGCGACCTCCGGCTCATCGTCCGGCGCCGGCTCGACCGCCGGCGGCGTCGTCAACTACTACGGCGGCGGCGGGCACGGCGGTTACTATTCGGGGCCGATGACCACCGGTTACATCCAGGGCCTGAATGTCGAGGGCGGCGAGGTCCGCCGGCGCCAGGCCTATGAGGCCACGCGCACCCGTACGCGCCGGGTCATCGTCCGCGCGGTTTGCCTGGACGACCGCGACGTGCCGCATCCGGCCTCGCAGGTCACGCCCGACCGCGACATCGACGACGCCTATGACGGCGAGCTCTATCGCTGCATCGCGGGCGCACGCTTGCAGTACGTGATCGCCGAGTACGCCGGACAGATCGACATCTCCACCGGGGCACCCGGCCAGACCTTCATCTGCCGCAAGAACGAGGCGCTTTACTACGCGCGTGGCGCTGGTGCGGGGCAGGCCACGGTCTCCTGCCGCCCGCAGCTGCCGGCGCGCGACTGTAACGAGCGCTCGTTGCTGCGCCGCTTTGGCGCCGGCGTGAAGATCCTGAGCATGCTGACCACCGAAACCTACACCGCCTATCGCGAGGAAACGGTGCAGGAGCGCCAGTCGCTGTCGACCAGCTTCAGCCTGGATGGCGGGGTTGGCGGCGTCGTCTACTAACCGCCTGACGCTCCCAAGACATAGAAAGGCCCCGGTGCGAACCGGGGCCTTTTTCGTTCGCCTACTTGGCCGGAGCCGCAGTCTCGGGCTTCACCAGCAGAAGCCAGGATTTCTCGTCGGCGAGATAGGTCTGCGCGGCCTTTTGCACGTCCGCCGGCGTCACCCGCGACAGGCCCGCGATCACCGAGCGTGTGGCGTCCAGCAGGCGCGGATCGCGCTGCGCGCCAGAAAGCGCGCCGACCCAGTACTCGTTGGTGACACGAGCCTTTTCGATCGCGTCGATCCGAGGCTTCTTGGCGCGCTCCAGCTCGTCGGCGGAGATCGGCTTGTCGCGCAGGTCGGCGGCGATTTTGCGGATCGACGCCACCACGCCCTCCAGCTTCTCGGGCGGGACCTCCAGGCTGACGGCGAGATAGCCCCAGTCCTTGAAGACGACGCTGGCGGTCGCCGAGGCGTTCGGCGAGTAGGTGGCGCCTTGCTTCTCACGCAACTCGTCGGTCAGGCGAAGCTGCATCACCTGACCCAACACCGACACGTCACGCGATTTCTGCAGGTTTGAGAACAGGTCGTCGGTGCGCCAGGTCATGAACAGGGCGGCCTGGTCGGCGCGACCCTTGTGGGTGCGGACCACGGGCTGAGCGGACGGGGCGGGGAAGGGGGCGTTTTCCGCGCCGGGCAGCGGCGGATCGCCGGGGCGCGCGGGCAGAGCGCCGAAGGTGTCAGCCACCGCTGTGATCGCCTTGTCGACCGTGGTGTCGCCGACGATGACGACCTCAAGGTCGCCCTTGGCCAGCGGGTTGGCGACGGCGGCCTTCAGGTCGTCCAGAGAGGCGGCGGCGGTCTGTTCACGCGAGGGGAAGGTCCAACGCTGGTCGCCCCCGTGCATCAGGCCGCCCAAGTCGCGGCCCAGAACGCCGCCGGTGGTGCTCTGCAGCTGGTCGTGCAGCGTGCCGTAGCTGGTCTTGATGCGGTTGAAGGCTTCGGGCCGCCAGCCGGGTTCGCTGGCGAACGCCGCCAGCACCTGCAGCTCGGTGGTCAGGTCTTCGGGGCGGGTTCGACCGTTCAGTGTGAAGGCGTCATCCTCGACGCCCAACTGGGCGTTCCAGATCTTGCCGGTCAGGACGCGTTCCATGTCCTGGGCGGTGATCTGCTTGAGGCCGCCCTCGATAAAGGCCGAGCCCGACCACAGCGGGCTCTGCTTGTCCGAGGGCATGTCGAGCAGGCCATGGCCGGCGCGGACCTTCACGATGACCTGGTCGTTGCGGAACTTGGTCGGCTTGACCGTCAGGCGCACGCCGTTCTCGAAGCGCACGAAGACGGCGTCCAGATCGGAGACGTCCTTCTGTTCGGCGACCTTGCCGGTCGGACCGAAGTTGGAATAAGGCCACACCGTCACGCCCGGCGCGGTGGGCGGGGTGACAGGCTGGGCCTTGAGGTCCTCGTAAGCCTTGAGGATCGTCGGTTCGCCGCCTTCGACAGCGGTCGGCGCGGCCAGGACGAGCAGCGGCCCAGAGCCGACGAAGGCGCTCTTGAGCACCGCGTTGACGCGTTCCGCCGTCAGACCCTTCACGATCAGATCGAACGCCGCGAGGTTCTGGCTGGGCGAGGTGACGACTTCGCCGTCGCCCAGCGTGCCGACCAACTGGTTGGCGAGCGCAGGCGTGCGCTGGGTGGCTTCGCCGGCCACAGCGGCGACCAGACCGGCGCGCAGGTTGGCGATCTCGCGATCCAGTTCGTCCTGGCGCACGCCGTACTGAACGGCGCGGCGCTGCTCGGCGTCGAGGGCGGTCATCGCCTCGCGCCAGCGGCCAGGCTGCGCCGTCGCGCCGAAGGTCGTGACCCGGACGGCGCCATACTGATCGCCCTTGAAGGCTCCGCCGGCGATGAAGGGCGGCTCCGCCGAGCGTCCCAGGGCCTGCAGTCGGCGGTTCAGCACCGCAAAGGCCAGGTTCTCCAGCGTGTCCCGCTCGTCGACCGCCTTGGTCTCCAGAAGGCCGTCGGGCTTGCGCGTCCAAGTCATCTGGATCGACCATGGGGCGCCCGCTTCGACGATCATCTTGGCCGTCGCGCCGCGCTTGGCGACCGGACCCACGTCGGGATCCTTGCCGTTCGCGCCCTTGCCGATCCAGTCGCCGAACTTGCCCTTGATCTTGGCTTCCATGGCGTCGACGTCGAAGTCGCCGACGGCGACCAGCACAGCGCGCTCGGGCCGATAATAGGCCTCGTAGAAGTCGCGGATTCGCTGGGCGGGCGCGGTCTTCAGCACCTCGGTCTTGCCGATCGGAATGCGTTTGGGCGGCAACTGGCCTTCCATCTGCGCCGACAGCGTCTTGATCGCGACGCGATAGCCGGGGGTGTCGCGCGTGCGCTCTTCCGACAGCACCACGCCGCGCTCGCGATCAACGGCTTCCGGTGCGATGGTCAGCTCGCCGGCCGCCTCGCGCAGCAGCATCAGCGAGGTGTCCACAGTGCCGTCGTCGGTCTTTGGCAGGTCGAGCTGGTAGATCGTCTCGTCAAAGCTGGTCGAGGCGTTGGTGTCGGCGCCGAAGGCCAGGCCGTGGCGCTCCAGGATCTTGATCATCTCGCCTTCGGGCACGTTCTTCGACCCGTTGAAGGCCATATGCTCCAGGAAGTGGGCGAGACCCTGCTGGTCGTCCGCCTCCATCATCGAGCCCGCGTCGAACCACAGGCGCAATGCGGCCTGGCCGGGCGGCGTGGCGTTCTTGCGGAGGGCGTAGCGCATGCCGTTCGGCAAGACGCCAAACCGCCAGGCCGGATCGGGTGCGACGTCGGAGATTTCCTGCGCCCATTGGCCCGGCTTCAGGTCGGCGACCTTGGGGCCGGCCAGCGCCGGCGCTTCCGAAATCTTGGGCGCTGACGACTCGCCCGTATCCCTCTTCAGAAGCGGAATCGAGGGCTTGGGGAGTTGGGAGCAGGCGGCCACCGAAAGGCCGGCGGCGGCGACAATCGCCAGGCGCGAAGCGCTGATCATCGAGAATCCAGGGCAGGAGAGAACAAGGCGCGCACCTTGGCTGTCCCGGATGGCGCACGCAAGGCGCGAGGTAGGCGGCTTTTAGCCCTGCCGCAGGTCAGGCGGCCGCGACGTCCCCCGTCTGGCGTCGCAGGCGCCAGAACCGGATCGTGCGGAGCGCCGAGTCCCGAGGTAGGTTGGCGTAGAGTTCGCCGTACGCCTTGGCCCGCATCATCACGTCGTCGGTCTGCTCCAGGATCAGCAGCGCGAAGGTCAGGAAGAGCGACCGATCAAAATCGGCGGCCTTGCAGATCACCGCCAGGGCGTCCATCTCGCGACGCTCTAGGATCTTGCGCGCCGTGTGGAAGTCCACATCGGCCAGTTCGGCCAGAGCCACCAGGAACAGGGTGGTCTTCCGGTTGCGCAGCATGTTGGCGAGGACCTGCGGCGAAATCTGCACCTTGCCGCGAAGCGTGCGGAATTCGCGTTCGGCCTCCGCATAGTCTGCTGGGAGGGCCCCGTCCTGCGTCGCCACGCGCTTGCGGCCGGCGGTCAGGGCCGCTTCCAGCACCGCCGGGTCCATGCCGGCGTTCTTCTCCATGATCCGGTCGCGCAGGCGCGCCTCGACCACGAAGTACATTTCGTTCAGCAGGTCCACGGGCAGGCTTTGCCGGTCGACTACCGCCTCGTGCAGGGCGGGGTTGGCGGCGGCGCGGTCGACGACGGTCTCGTGCGCCTCGCGCGACAACACCGCGCCCTCGTTCCGCAGGAGGACGCCCAGGGTCTGGTCGTCGCCGCGTGCGACGATGGCGTCCGACACCACGCTCGACACGCTGCTGCGCTGGGAGATGGCTCGCAGATGGTCCTGACCCTGGGTGCGGGCGACATGCAGCAGGTCGTCGTCAGTCAGGGCGCGGGAGTTGCGCAGGATCGGCGCAGCGACCGCGATGGAGTCGGCCGCCAGGGTCCGGGAGAGTCCGCGCGGCGGGGTGGCGGTTTCGCTGATCCGCTCCGCCAGCTCCGCCTTGACCGCCTCCTCCATCTCACCGGCCAACTGGCTGAGGACGTCGTCAAAGAGGCCCATCTCGACGCTGTTGTGGCCGTCGCCCTGGAAGAAGAGATCGGTGACGCCGCGCAGGAGTTCGCGGCGCTTGGCGCTCGACGGCTCGTTGGCCAGGGCGATGAGGTCGTGAATTCGCGACTGCATTAGAGATCGCCGTCCTTCTCGGCGCGTCCGGACCACTCGCCGCCCTCTTGAACGCCGGGCTTGGCCTCGTCCTCGGCCGGGGGCGGCGGTGGCGCGATCAGGACCATGCGCGATGGGCCGGCGGCGGGAATGGGGTCGGGGGTCATCCCGAACTGGCGTCCGACGGAATAGGTTCGCGCCCCCACTTGACCGGGCTGCATTGGCGGCGGGGCCATCGCGGTTTGCGTTGGCGGGACGGAGGCCACCGGCGTAGGCGCATCAAAGATGCTTTGGGGCAAGGCTGCCGCAGGGCGCGTGACCGGCGCGGGGGCGCTGGCCTGGATAGGCGTCGTCCGCTCCATGCGGGGCGGCGCGGCTTGAGACTGCCCCTGAGCCTGTTCACGGACCCACCAGGGTTGTGGCGCGCTGGCTTCGACCGCCTCGGTCACTGCGTCGCGCTTGCCCGTCCAACCCAAGGTGCGCGCGCCGTAGGTCGCGCCGTTATAGAGCGGGGCGCGGCTGTCCAGAGCGGCCGGCGCCCGCGCGGGCGCGGGGCCGTAGCGGTTCTCGCGCGCGCCTTCGGCTTGCGCGACGGTGGCGCAGGCCAGGGCGGCGATGAGAACAGCGAGGCGCATGACGGTCCGAGCGAAGCGATGGCAGCCTCGACCTCTAGCGCGCCCGGTTTAATCTTGGGCTAACGCCCGCGCCAAAAGTTGAGAAGTCGACGCTCAAGCGCTTCCATGATCGCGTGCAGCCCCACGCCCAGCACCGCCAGCATGACCAAGGCGGCGAACACCTTTGCCGTCTGTAGCCGGTTGTAGGCCTCGAGGATGCGCCAGGCCAAGCCTTGAGCGCCTCCCGAACCCGCCACGAACTCGGCGACCACGGCGCCGATCACCGCCATGCCGGCGGCCACTTTATGGCCTTCCAGCAGCGCAGGCGCCGCGGAAGGCAGCCGCAGGCGGGTCAGGCGCTGCAACGGTGTCGCCCCGTGCAGGTCGAACAGCCGCGACAGATCGGGGTCGACCGCCTTCAACCCCGCCAGCGCCCCCGAAAAGATCGGAAAGAAGGCGACGACGGCCGCCAAGCCGATCACGGCGCGCTCGGGGTGCTCTATGCCGGCCCAGATCGTCACCAGCGGTGCGATCGCCACCAGCGGCGTGACCTGCAGCGTCACCGCGATCGGGCGGACCGCGTCTTCGAGAACCCGGTTCAGGCTCACCCCCAGGGCCAGGCCGCACGCGACGAGGCTGGCGATGACCAGCGCCAGCAGGGCCGTCGACAGGGTGGCCCAGGCCGAGCTCAGCAACAGGGACCAGGACTCCCGCAGCGCAGTCCAGACAGCGCTGGGCGGCGGCAGCAGATAGGGTGGCACGGCCAGCGCTCGGCAGGCGATCTCCCAGCCGCCCAGAAGGGCTGCGATCAGGATCAGAGGGGGCAGGATCCGCTTCACGCCGCGCGTTCCGTGGCGCTGGCCAGCAGCTCGGACACCGCCTCGGCCGCGGCGCGGAAGGCGGCCGTGGTGCGGAAGCCCGGCGGGCGAGGGACCGCGCCGTCGATGGTGATCTCTCCGGCGATACGTCCGGGGCCCGGTGTCATGACCACGACGCGCCCGGCCATGTAGACCGCCTCCTCGACATTGTGCGTGACGAAGACCACGGCGGGCGCGAGCTCGGCCGCCAGGGCCAGCACATCGTCGGCCAGCACGCGACGGGTGATCTCGTCGAGCGCGGCGAAGGGCTCGTCCAGGAGGAGCAGCCGGGGACGCGTCACCAGGGCGCGGGCGAGGGACACCCGCATGGCCATGCCCCCCGATAGCTGGGCGGGTCGGGCGGCGGCGGCGCGGGCGAGACCGACCTTGTCCAGAGCCTCCTCGGCGGCCGCGCGCGCCTCGCGCTTGCCGACGCCGGCCAGTTCAAGCGGCAGGGCGACGTTGTCACGGGCCGATAACCACGGGGCCAGCGTCGGCGCCTGGAAGACGACTGAGGTCTCGCCCCGTCCGGTCGCGCGGGTCACGGTTCCTCGGGTCGGCGCCTCTAGTCCGGCCAGCAGGCGCAGAGCCGTCGACTTTCCGCAGCCCGATGGGCCCACCAAGGCCACGATCTCGCCGGGCGCCAGCGCAAGGTCTACCGGGCCAAGGGCGCGGCCGCGCGCGTAATCGACCTCGACGGCGGAGAGGCTGGCGACTGGACCGCTCATTGGCCCTTGGGCAGGAACTGCAGGGTGTAGGCCTTCTTGTAGTCCATGTCCTTGGGGTAGACGCCCTGCTCGGACGCGACCTTGAAGAACTCGGCCCAGCGCGCGTCGGTCATCTGGCCGACATCGCCCTTGCCCCCGTTCGCGCTGACGATGCCGTAGGATCGCATCTTCTCCCGCGCCTGATCGAGGACGTCCTGGGTCATCTCCGGATTGTCCTTCAGGATCGCTGCGTCGCCAGGCTTGGGGTCGCCGTAGAGGTACGAGGTCCAGCCTGCCGCCGTGGCCTCGACAAAGGCCTGCACGGCCGCTGGGTTCTTGGCGATCAGGCTGTCGGGGACCAGGGCGAACGAGGCGTAGGCGGGATAGCCGCTGTCGGCCAGCAGGAACACCGCCGGCTTGATCTTGCCTTCCTTCTCGATGAGGTACGGCTCGCTCGTCGCGTAGCCCTGCTGAACGACCCGCTTGTCGGCCAGGAACGGCGCGGACGAGTAGTTGTACTTGCGCACCTGGTCGTCGGTGAAGCCGTACTTGGCCTTCAACCAGACCCAGAAGGCGGTGACCGAAGCGTCCGACAACAGGATGGGCCGGCCCTTCATGTCGGCGATCCCGTTGATGCCCTGGTCAGGGTGCGCAATGAGAACCTGCGGGTCCTTCTGCATGAAGGCCGCCACCGCTTTGACCGGGGCGTTTTCCTTGGCCAGGTTCATGATGATGAAGCTGTTGGAGCCGACGCCGACATCAACCGCGCCGGTGGCCAGCAGTTGCGGCACGTTCACCGCCGGACCGCCCTGGATCAGGGTCACATCCAGTCCGCGCTTCTTGTATTCGCCGGTTGCGAGCGCCTGATAGTATCCGCCCAGTTCAGCCTGCGCGCGCCAGTCAGTAGCCAGCTTGATCTGGGTCTGGCCATCGGCCGCCGCATCTTTCTTGGGCGCGGGCGAGCAGGCGGCGAGAAGAGCCATCAGGCCCAGGGCGGCGAAGGCGCGGCGCTGCATCGAGGACATCTCCCATTATCCGCGGCCAAGTTAGGGGCGTTGGCGTGGAGTTCCAAGCCGCAACCCAAACCTTGGGCCGTTCTCCGACTCGGTGGGAGTCTAGGCGGGCGGCTGACCGTTCTGGCGCGGGTGTAGCCAACGCTCGATCTTGGCGTACAGCACCTCGCGCTGGATAGGTTTGGCGATGTGGTCGACCATCCCGGCGGCGTAGCAGCGCTCCACCTGACGGGGCAGGGCGTCGGCGCTCATCGCGATGATCGGAACCTTGCCGGCGGGGCCGCGTAGCGCCTTGATCGCCCGGGTCGCCTCCAGACCGTCCATGCGCGGCATATGGATGTCCATCAGGATGATGTCGTAGTCAGCCGCCCCGGCCTTCTCCACCGCTTCCTTTCCGTTCTCGGCGACATCGACCTCGCATCCCACCAGGGTCAGGAGCGCTACGCCTATTTCCAGGTTGATAGGATGGTCGTCGACAATGAGAACTCGCGCGGCCCCGGGCGCGGCGGGTTTGGGGCGTTCGGGGAGGGGGATAGCATCGACGACCGGCGCGCTGAGCTCGATCCAGAAGCACGAACCGCGGCCTGGAACACTGTCGACGCCGATCTTGCCGCCCATGACCTCGACAAGCGCGCGACAGATCGCCAGACCCAGTCCCGCGCCGCCGTGCAGTCGGCTCATCGAGCTGTCGGCCTGCGAGAAGCGCTGGAACAGCAGGGCTTGCTTGTCGAGCTCGATGCCGACGCCGGTGTCCAGCACTTCGAAGCGCAGGCGATCTTCGAGATCGCCGGGCTCGACCACGAGGCGCGCGTCGATACGGCCCTCGTCGGTGAACTTCACAGCGTTATTCAGCAGATTGATCAGCACCTGCCTCAGCCGGTCGGCGTCCAGGTCATGCAGCACGTCGACCGGGTCGATGATCTGAACGTCCATGGACAGACCCTTGGCGCGCGCCTCTGGGGCCATGATCGCGACGGTGTCGCGCAGCAGCGTCGCGGCCGAGGTGGGTTGCGGCAGCAGCTCGATCTGTCCGGCCTCGACCCGGGAGAAGTCCAGGATGTCATTGACCACAGTGAGTAGCGCCGCGCCGGCGCTGTCGATCAGGTTCACCTGTCGTCGCGCATCCGGCGGAAGGTCGTCGCGGGCGGCCAGAAGCTGCGCGAAGCCGAGCACGCTGTTCAGCGGGGTTCGAATCTCGTGGCTCATGGTGGCGAGGAATTCGGTCTTGGCCTCGGTCGCCGCCAGGGCCCGAGCCCGAGCGGCGCGGGTCAGTTGCTCGCGACGCAGCAACAGGCGCTTGAGCCGATCTTGCTGCGCCAGGGCCAGGCCAGCCGCCAGGCTCGTATAGAACAGGACACCGATGAACACCTGGACCGTGCGCGCTTGGTCGACCGGGCCAAGGATGGCGTTGAAGCGGGGGGAGCCCCCGGACATGGCCACGGGCAGGGTGATCGCCGCCACCAGCAAAGACGCCAAGGCGGCGCCGCGCGCGCCCAGACGATAGGCGGCCAGCAGGGCGACGGGGAAAATCAGGAACGGCGGCGCGCCGCTGGCGGGGTGGACGCACAACAGGGTGACCATCGCGACCGCGAACAGCAACAGCACTTGCTCGCGCCAGGGCCGTTGGAAGGAGCGGCGATGCTCGGCGTCCATCAGTACAAGGGCGGCCGGCAGGATCACGGCCAGACCCAAGGCGTCCCGCAGCGTCCAGTCCCAAAAGCCCGCCCACATGGGCGCGCCGAGCAGCAGATGGAGCGCCGTCGCGCAGACAAGACCCGAAGCCACCGCGACCGGTGTCGTGATCGCGGGAAGCTGAACCAGCGCGCGCAGGTTGCGCACCCTCGGCGCCGCGCCGGCGAGGCTGACGACGAGCCGCCAGATCACCACGGCTTCCAACAGGTCCACGATGGTGAAGAGCAACGGGCGGACCCAGCCCATGTTCACGAGCAGGTCCACCATCAGGTGACAGACGGCGAAGATGATCAGCAACGCGACGCGCCGTGCGCCGCTCAGCGTGATCAACCCGGCCACCAGCAGGGCGTTGGCGGGCCAAAAGGTGGCCACGCCCAGGGGTGTCCGGCTCAGAAAGGCGAGATAACCGCTGAAAATGAGGCTCGCGACCACGGCGACGGACAGGCCGAGCAGCATGGTGGTCTGCCGTCCCGGTTCTAGTCGTTCTAGACGCTGCTGCATCCCGCGAAGATTCCCCATGCAACGCACGTCGCCACGCAGAGAAGACGGGTGAGGCGTCGGGCCACCGCAGCGAGGCGGCGTACCGAGCCGCCGTTTGCTCCCGTGCAACGAGCGTGGCGGTGCGACGCGTCAATCAATACGCCTCCTACGCCTAAGGTTGCGCTTAGATCGCAGAATGTGTCGTTTCGTCGCAGGAGTTCGTCGGCGACCGCCCAAGTCTGGCGGGGGATTGGCGGCAGGAGCCGAAGAGCTGTCAGCCCGTCAAGCTTTCCTTTTTCTCTTCCAGCTCCAGCCATTCCATCTCGGCCTGCTCCAGGTCGGCGCGGGCCTTGTCGAGCGCCTTCATGGTCTTGTCGAAGGTGGCCGGATCGCGCGTGTAGAGGTTTGGATCAGCAAGGGCTTCCTCGAGCTTGGCGATGATGGCCGGACTCTTGGCGATCAGGGCCTCGCACTCTTCGAGGCGACGCTGGTCCTTGTAGGAGAGCTTGACGGTCTTCTTCGGCGGGGCCGGCGCGGCGGGCGCGGGCTTGGCGGCGGCCTTGGACACCGGCGCGAAGCTGGCCCCGCTCTTGGTTGCTTTGAAGAAGTCCGGGTTCTGGTCCATCAGGTCGGTCCAGCCGCCGGGGGTTTCGACGACCTTGCCCTTGCCGTCCAGCGCGATGGTCGAACTGGCCAGCCGGTCGATGAAGTCGCGGTCGTGGCTGACCAGGATCAGCGTGCCGTCAAAGTCGGCCAGCAGGTCCTCGAGCAGGTCCAACGTGTCCATGTCGAGATCGTTGGTCGGTTCGTCCAGCACCATCAGGTTGGTCGGATTGGCCAACGCGCGGGCCAGCAGCAGGCGATTTCGCTCGCCGCCCGACAGGCTGGTCACCGGCTGACGTAGCTGGGCGTCGGTGAACAGGAACTCCTTGGCGTAGCCGGCAACGTGTTTGGGATGGCCGCGCACGATGATCGAGTCCCCGCCGCCCGGCGTCAGGAAGTCCCAGACCGTGATCTTGTCGGACAGCGCCATGCGGGCCTGATCGATATAGGAGACTTCAAGATTAGTGCCGAGCTGCACCGAGCCGGCGTCGCGCTCCAGCTCGCCCAGCAGCAGCTTGACCAGGGTGGTCTTGCCCGCGCCGTTGGGGCCGACCAGAGCCACGCGGTCGCCGCGCAGGATGCGGGTGGAGAAGTTCTCGACGATCGTCCTGTCGCCAAAACGCTTGGTGACGCCCTTGGCCTCGATGACGCGCTTGCCCGAGGTTCCAGCGGACTCCACGGCCATGGTCATGGTCCCGCGCATCTCGGACTGACGGTCCTTCTTTTCGGCGCGCAAGGCCAGCAGCGCGCGGCGGCGACCCTCGTTGCGCGCGCGGCGGCCCTGGACGCCCCGCGCCAGCCAGGCGTTCTCGCGCTCCAGCACCTTGTCGAGGCGGCGGGCCTCTTCGGCGTCTGCGGCCATGATCGAGTCCGCCCAGGCCTCGAACTCGGAGAAGCCCTTGTCCAAGCGGCGGATCTTGCGGTGCTCCAGCCAGAAGCAGCGCTCGGTGACGCGGTTCAGGAAGGCGCGGTCGTGGCTGACGATCAGGGCGGCGCACTTGGAGGCGGCCAGTTCGTCTTCCAGCGTCTGGATAGCGAAGATGTCGAGGTGGTTGGTCGGTTCATCCAGCAGCAGCACGTCGGGCTGCTCGGCGAAGGCGCGGGCCAGCGCCGCGCGACGGGTCTCGCCGCCCGACAGGCCCTTGGCGCTCTTGTTGGGATCCAGTCCGAAATCGGCGAGCGCGGCCTGGGCCTCATAGTCCTGCGCGCCGCCGGCCGTCGCGTAGTCCAGCAGGGTCTCACCGGTGATCTCCGGTTCCTGGCTGACATAGACGAACTTGGCGCCGGGCTGGACGGCGCGTTCGCCGCTGTCGGCCTCGACGCCCTGGCCGGCCAGGATCTTCAGAAGGGTGGACTTGCCCGCGCCGTTACGGCCAACCAAGCACGCGCGGATGCGCGGCTCCAGCGCCAGGTCGACCCCGTCGAACAGGGGCTTGGCGCCGTCGGCGAGACGGACGTCCTTCAGAGCAAGTACGGGCGCGCGGGCGGGAGAGGCCATGGTCGTCTGGATCAGGGTCAGGCGCGGAATGTCGCGGGAGGAGAGGGCGTATAGCAGGCCAAGCGCCGAAGGAACGCCAAATTTCGTCTGATCCGGACTTCGCCAGGCCTTGGGCCAGGACGCCGTCCGCCTAGTTCCCGGGACTGTTGACGTTGAAGCTGGCGTTGTTGCCGATCGCGGTCGAGACGCCCGTCACCTGGCGCCCGCTTGAGGCTACGGTCGAGGATGACGACGCGCCGACATCGGCGCCGTTGGTCTGATTGTTGGTCACGCTCATCCGGCCATTGCAGCGAGAGCAGGCGTAGCCGGTCACGGCGTTGCCCATGGCGGTCGCCGTCGTCACGGCGTCATAGCCGTCCTGGCCGACGAAACTGGCTGTCGCCTCGACGCCGCCGCCAGTATTCGTCTGCAGGTTGTCGAGCACCAGTTCGGCCCCGATGTTGTTGACCTGCGAGGAGTTGCCGGCGGCGTAGGCGGTGGTCTGAGCCGCGCCAAACAGGTAGGATGAGCCCTCGGCCTGGCCGCGCACATAGGACGTGTTCCACTGGTTGGAGGTCACGTCCGCCAACGGCCCTTCGTTGGTCAGCGCCAGGTTGTTGGCGGTCGCCGTGGCCGCCGTCGCGGTGAGGTTGCTGTTGCCGTAGGCGGTGAACTTGCTGGCCTGGGTGACCTCGGCGGTGTTGGCCTGATCGGTGATGGCTCGGACAGCCGACTGATTGGCCCCGCCGATATTGATGTTGTTGCCGGCCGTGGTCGAAGTGACGGCGCTGGTTCCAGAGACATAGCCGACGATCGCCCCACCATCGGCCAGGACGTTGGCGGTGGTGGACTGGCTGATCCGGGCTCCGGCCGAGCCGTTATCCAGATTGACGCCGGCGCTGTTGCCCATCGCCAGGGTCGACACCGTCAGATCGGCGGCCTGGGCGTTTGCTGCCTCCACCTGGCCGCGCGCGGTCACGGCGGCCGAGTTTGTCTGGACCGCGAAGGCCGAGATCGTCCCGTTCGACGCCGCGAGCGATGCGGCGTTACCGACGGCCGTAGTCCGAACGGCGCCGACCGCTCCGGCGTCAGCGCCGACATCGACCACGCCATGGCCGTAGACCACGCCCTTGTTATCCTGGTTCGAGGTGACCGAAGCGTCGGCGTTGGTCACGCCCACCGAGACGCCATTGGCCTGGGCGGTGGTGCTGGCCGTAACGCCGTCGCTGACCGTCTGGACGTTTAGGGTCTGCTCGGAGAAGATCTCGCCGAGATTGATCTGGCTGTTGAGAACCGGACTTGGCCCTGTCGACCCGGAGGTCGTCTGGCTAGTAGCGACCCCGCTTAGCATCACGGATATCGGGATCGCGGCGAGCGTTCCAGCGAGACGGGTCATCGCGGGTCTGCGCATTGTTCGTTCCCAGATTGTTGTAGGCCGGCGTGAAGGCGCCCGTCTGGCCGACGGTGGCGTCACCGAACGGATCGTAGCGCAGGCAGCTTTGTGGACCGGGCATGCCATAGAGGTTGGCGGCCATCTCGACGGTGGCGCGTTCGATCAGGGCGCGGACCGCCAGCTGCATGGGCTCCAGGGCCCCGCGACCGGCGGAGATGTCGAAGAGGTTGCCGTTCAGGAAGTCGAACACACCCAGGCTGACTTCGCGGCCGACGACCTGCTTTTGGTAGGAGATCACATCCACCACCTCGAGCGTGCGCGTGTTCACCAGGCGCAGATCCAGCGCGATGTTCATGATGAAGACGCGGCGGCGGAAGTTGCCCTTCAGCCCGTCGGTGTCCTTGTCGCCGGCATAGGCGTCCACGCCCGCCGAGCGGATGTTGTAATTCAGCTCGGTGATGCCGCCGATCACATAGAAGTCCGAGCCCGGCACCTGGCCCGCCAGGATCTTGCGATAGTCCGCCGGGACCTCGGGCGCGGGGTTGGGGCGGTCGGAAATCAGCTTGTTGTTGGCGTATTTCAGCTCGAACTCCGACACTGAGGTGTCGAAGCGTTCGACCAGAGGCATGCCGGCCTTGGCGAAGGCCGAGACGGCCATCAGCGAAGCGCCCTGGGTGACCTTACGACCCGAGCCGTCGGACTCTTCCTTGCCGGTATAGTCGGCGATGCGCCCGATCGCGATGCGCGGGGCGACGATGCGGTTCGAGCGCGCATACTGGTTCAGGCAGACCAGGGCGGAAGAATAGTCGGTGGGGTTGGCCGTCACCGGCGCGCCGCCGATGGGCTGGGCGTAGTTGCCGGCCGTCGAGGCCACCGGCGTGCTGCCGCAGGCGCTGAGCGCCGCGGTGGCTAGCAGGGCCAAGACCAAGCCTGTGCGCTTGACCATCATTTGGGAGCACCGCCCTTCGCGACGTTCGACCCGGCGGTGACGTTGCCGGTGTTAACCTGGTTGGAATTGACGATGACGGTGTTGTTGTTGCCCTGGGTGATGACCGTCAGATTGTTGCCGATCGCCGTTGAGCCCGCGTAACCGCCGACCGCACCGACGCCCGAATAGGCGTCCAGCGAGCCCGAGCTACGGCTGGAGGAAAAGACGCTCTGATCCGAACCGGTCAGCATCACACCGTCCACGACCACCCGATTACCGTTCGCATCACGGGTCGAGTACTCGACCATCCGGCTTTCCTGGCCCGAACTGCGGCCATAGCCGGCGTTGAACGAGGCCGAATTGGTCGACATCGACTGCGCCGCGACGCCTCCGGCCGCGCCGAGCGTGACGGCGGCGACAACCGCCGCCACACGCGTCTTGGATTTCCGATGCCAGGCCATAAGCGGCTCCGCGACTGTCGACACGGGGCGGCAAGCAACCCTCGTGCCAAAAAGAGACAGTGTGAGGCATAGCGCCAAGGTCTCGAAAAAATGGTTAACCCCTGGCGCGGGGTTCGAATCGTCGCGGGAGACCCTAGATAGACGCCATGGACCAGCCCCAGCGCCCCGAGCCTCTCTTCAACGCGCCCTGGCCGGCGCTGCTGGTCGCGGCCGCCGTGATCGTCCCGCACCTGTTGTTGCTGAACGCCAGCAAGGACCTGATCTACTCGTTGGCCTTGGTGCCTCGGGAGTTCTGGGAGGGGCGCTGGACGGGCGTGATCACCATGCTGTTCGTCCATGGCGGCTGGGTTCACGCGCTCACCAACGCCGCGTTTGGCCTGGCTTTCGGTGCGCCCGTCGCGCGGCTGCTAGGACTTAACGGCCGGGGAGGGGGAATCTTCTGCCTGTTCTATCTGTCCTGTGGGATCGTCGCGGGCGTGGGCTATGCAGCGATCCACCCGCAGGGCGTGGCTCCGGTGGTGGGGGCCTCCGGCGCCATTTCCGGACTGATGGGCGCGGCCGGCCGGACGATGGACAGCGCGCCCGGCCGTTTAGGGCCTGTGTTTGGTCCGCGTGTCATCTCACTCGGCCTGGGCTGGCTGGTCGTTAATCTCGTCATGGCCGTCGCGGGCGGGCTTCTGACCATGGGCGCGGGGGGCGTGGCCTGGGAGGCTCACCTGATCGGCTTCGCCGCCGGGGTGCTGTTGATCGGCCCCTTCGCGCGCTGGGCCGGTGCGCCGGCTCGACTCGCCGAACCCGATTGATCGCCAAGGCCATTGATTGAACGGCGTCTTTGGGGGACCCTCTCTCTATATAATGAAAAGGGAGAACGCGCGGTGCTGGTTTCTCAAATCCTCAAGGACAAGGGTGATCTCGTGTTCACGGCCTCTCCGCAGGAGACGGTCGGCGCGGCGGCGGCGCTGCTGCATACACGACGGGTCGGGGCCATGGTGGTGGTCGACGACAAGGAGGCCGTCGTCGGTATCGTTTCCGAACGCGACATCGTCCGAATGGTGGCCAAGGAAGGCGCCGCGGCGCTGTCCAAGCCGATCAGCGGCTGCATGAGCGCCAATGTCGTGTTCGCTCAGCCTGACGAGACGATCGACGCCCTGCTGGAAAGAATGACCGATCGCCGTATCCGCCACCTCCCGGTGGTGAAGGGCGAGCGTCTGGCGGGGATCATCTCGATCGGCGATCTCGTGAAGTACAAGATCCAGGCGACCCAGGCCGAGGCCGAGGGGCTGAAGGCTTATATCGCCGCGGGGTGAGGAAGAGCGCGCTCGATCCTCGGACGAGCGGCGCTCTATAGAGTGATGGTATATTGAGAGCGGCTAGGTTTCGATGAGCTCGGCGCCGGCCCCGGCGACCGCGTCGGCCAGGCTGTAGCCTTCCAAGACCGACGCCGTCGCATCGCGTGCGCGCAGCAAGGCCTCGCGCAAGGCGCAACTCGCCAGGTCGCGGCAATCCTCGCAGCGTCGAAAGGCGGTGCGGCTGACGCAGGGAGTCAGGGCAAGCGGACCGTCGACCAGGCGGATGATTTCCGCAAAGCTGATGCCGTCGGCGGCGCGCGCCAGGACATAGCCGCCGAACTTGCCGCGTCGACTGATCACCAGCCCTTCTCGTGAAAGCGACAGGAGGATCGCCTCCAGGAACTTGCGCGGGGCATCGGCGCGCTCGGCCAGCTCGCCGGCGGTCACCTGGGTATCCGCGCGCGCCAGCTCGATCATGGCGCGAAGGGCGTAGCGGGCCTTTTGAGACAACATGAACGCCGGGACCTTCGTGGATAGAGCGGCGCGCGAAGGGGCGCGCTCTATAGAGTGGTCCGCGTTCTGAGCGAGGTCAGCCCGCCGCGCAAGCCTTGCATGACGGTGTTCATGCACAGGGAATGCGGACGATTGGGGATGAAACTCGGATTTCACGCTTGCCGCAGCGGAGGAGGGGGCCTAGAAGCCGCGCCTCGCTTCGGGGCCACGCGCCACGGACCGAAACTTGAGCCTCTCGGGGCTTGCGTTTCGAGCCATGGATCGCTAAGTTCCGCAGCCTCAGTCGAATCTCTTCGAACTTGCGGCGCTCCTCTGGCGCGCCAACGGTTATTTTTGTGCTCTGATCTGGCGTTGCTGGCGAAGAAAACAAAAATGAAAAGTTCGGTTGACCCAGGAATTCGGTTTCGCTAGAAGCCGCGCTCCTTGGAAATACGGAGTTGCTCGAAAGAGTTTCTAAGTATTTCCGTCCAGACAGGTTCAGCTTTTCTTTGAAAAAGTTGCTTGACTGGCTCCGGTGGCTTCTCTAGAAGCTGCCGGCTCCGCAGAAAGCCTTCGGGTTGGGCGCGGAGAGAAAGTCGAAAAGTTTTGAAAAAAACGATTTGACACGGAATTCGAGGTTGGATAGATAGCCGCCTCCGCCGACATCGGGCGCTAAACGATGGGGTCGCTGAGAGGCGGTTCGGGTCTTT
>VYKS01000207.1_pt1 | contig 56817 bp, 65 predicted proteins | sample 5114511 | NCBI WGS metagenome assembly VYKS01 (sample SAMN12291795, study PRJNA351875) | freshwater metagenome | isolation source: freshwater lake | place: USA: Michigan, Gull Lake | collected 2011-07-05 | reverse complement strand
CCCTGATAGGGATACCTCTAAAGGGCAGTTGCGAAATTCCAGTAATGGAAAGAAACAGAAACCTAAGTTGTGAATCTTAGGAATCCCCCGATTTATCGGTGGGAGGATGTCAAGGCGAGTGATATTCCCAATGCGATCGCGCGAGAATGAGGTGAAGTTATATAAAAGCTGAAGAGTTAGATAAAAAGTTTGATGATGGAGAGGATGTTTTAGATTTATTCGACCTATCTACATTAAAACGTCCTGCTTTAGAAACTCAGCCTATTTCTGTCAATTTACCTCAGTGGATGATTTTGGCACTTGATCGAGAGTCAGTACGCCTAGATATAGATCGACAGTCTATAATCAAATTTTGGATTGCGGAACGATTAGAGAAAAGTGCTGTAAATTCTTGAGGTTAATCATCAATGCAACTTTTTACTGTTGGTCATTCAAATCACAGCATCAAAACTTTTATTGAGCTTTTACAAAAACATGAGATTACGGCTCTAGCAGATGTGCGATCGCGTCCCTATAGTCGTTATTTGCCGCATTTTTGCCAAGCACCATTAAAGGATCATTTAGAGGTTGACAAAATTCGTTATTCATTTCTTGGTCAAGAACTAGGGGCAAGACCAGAAGATCAAAGCTGCTATGTCGATGGGAAAGCTCTATACGAGAAAATTGCAGCGACTGACTTATTTACAGATGGTATTAGGCGAATATTAAAAGGTATTAAAAGCCGTCATAGAATTGCGTTGATGTGTGCTGAGAAAGATCCTCTAACCTGCCATAGAGCAATTTTAGTCTGTAAAAATCTCAAGGAATATGATCTAGATATTCAGCATATTAAAAGTAATGGCGATCTAGAGTCTCACGGAGAATTAGAAGACAGGATGCTTGCTAAGCATGGATTTAAGCAATTTGTAGAACAAGTAGAAATTAGTCAACTTTCACTATTTGACGCTTTGTCCCCTGTACAAAAAATTAACGAGTTAGACCGTGAAGATTGTCTTATAGAGGCCTATAAAAAGCAGGGTAATGAAATCGCTTATGTAGAAACTAAAGGAGAAGTTTATGCTTAGTCAGTCAGTCCATTTATTTACGATGGGCTTTACTCAGAAAAGTGCTGAACAGTTTTTTGAAATCTTGATAAAGTCTGGGGTAAAAACAGTTATTGATACAAGGCTAAACAATGTGTCTCAGTTAGCTGGATTTACCAAGAAAAACGATTTAAAGTATTTTCTTAAACAATTTGGAGGGATTGATTATGTTCATATTCTTGATTTAGCTCCCACAAAGGATATTTTGGACGAGTACAAAAAAAACAAAGGCGATTGGGAAGTATATGAGCAAAAATTTTTAAGACTCATATCAGATCGCCAAATTGAGAAAAAGGTTACGCCCGAATTGCTCAATCATGGATGTTTGCTCTGTAGTGAGGTAAAACCCCATAACTGCCATCGCCGACTTGTTGCTGAATACCTAAGTAGAAAATGGGAGAATATTGAGGTATGTCATCTGTGAAAAGAATCATTTGTCTTGCTAATTCAAAAAAACTCGGTGAGCGTTGTATTGCTGGGATTGCTCTTGATACAGGGAGATGGATTAGACCTGTATGCGACTCTCTCCACCCAGAAGATGGCAGAGTTCCAACATCTGTTTGTCGTGTTGATGGAAGAGAGCCAGAACTATTGGATATTTTAGAGATTCCTCTGGCTGATACAGGAAATAATTTTGGATTTGAGAGTGAAAACGTCTCAGTTTTGCAGGGAACATGGCATTTAGTAGGCAGATTTCTCCCTTATGAGCTAGGCAAATTTTGTAGTAATTATCAGCACATACTGCATAACTCAGGTAAAACAGTTACTCCATCCTACCTAAAAAGTTTACCCCATGAAAAACGTCAAACTATACAACTAATAAAATCAAGTGAATTCTCAGTAACAAAAGTTGGTAATGCGTGGAAGGGTAACATAATTACAGCAAATGGTCATTCATTGGCTAGTCTGACCATCACAGATCCTTTTTTAATTAGTAAGCTAGATGAAGGATATCAACCTCCTGATACTTGCTTTATAACTGTTAGTCTAAGTATGCCTTGGTCTCCTGATAACTGGGAAGGCGAAACCCCTTGTTGGAAGCTAATAGCGGGTGTAATTCCAGATTTATTCACTCAAATAGAGGAACAAATAACAAGACTTGGATGGAGTGTTGAACAAGGACGTAATTTTGTTGAGGAAAGGTTTGGTAGTGGAAAAAGGTCTCGCCGACAACTAACTCTTGAAGAATTACAGCAATTTCTAAAACATTTAAAATCTCTGCCAAATTATTAAGGAAAATTTAATGATGACTTTTTCTAACTTAAATATTGATTGAGTTAGGGCGATCGCTATTTTGATGCTGTTGGTTGTGTTGGGTGCGATCGCTTGTTCGTAAAAGTAGGTATTTCAGGCGATCGCTTAAAATCAATACTTAACAGCTTGGAGTTTGCGGCAATTAAATTGCTGACTTTTTTCATTTATAGATATTGCACCCAAACAATCGCCCATTTCACTATGACTCAAGAGCTACATTTGTAAACCTAATATAGGGTCAACAATCCTAGAGATTCTGTGTTGATTAGATCTTGAATATCAAAATAGTGAATTCTCAAAATATTCTCAATTTCTTTGGTTGAGCAGTTGCCACGACGAATCCAAATTATTTTTGGCGGAAATCCTAACCAAATTAGCAATTCATTGTAGTCGCCATCTTTGGTAACAATCGTAAAATCATTTATCTTTGCGTATTGCTAGACTTGTCGATCTTCCACTTGGTCTAATCCTAATTGATAAACATGATCGGAATTAGGAAATAATTCTGCCAAGCGATGAATCAATTTTGGCGAAAGGTTGTGATCGAATAGTAGCTTCATGCTTGAATTAGAAGCGTTTGTTGTTCACGATCAGCGGCATAAGCAAGACAAGCAAAAATATCTTCTTGGGTGAGGAATGGGAAGTCTTCAAGGACTTCTTGATAGGTCATACCAGAGGCAAGATAGGACAGAACATCATAAACGGTGATTCGCATTCCTCTGATGCAGGGTTTGCCACTGCGTTTTCCTGCTTCAATGGTGATGCGATCGCGATAGTTCATATTTTTTAGCTCGTCCTTTTGATTGCTCATTTTTTTATCATACCAATTTATTTTATGGGTTTATAATGCTGACAATGCGATCGCCTCAAACACCATGACTCAAAAATTTAGTACTAATCCCACTCTTAACACTTTGATTGCGAAGTTAGGGGTTGAATGACAGGGTGCGATTAGTGCGATTATGTTAGTACATCAGCTTCAATTACCAAATATTAGAGATCGCCTATTCGTAGTTGCTAAAGTCTAATAGTAAATATTTCAATACACTGAATTTTTGACGAATATGTCTATTATTAATCTTGACGAAATCTGGAAATTTATTAATGGCGATTTTAATAACTTGGATGAAGATAGCAAAAAAGAAAATACCTCTAAAGTTCGCCAAATAGCAGCTACTACTGGGGCAATCGCTTGTGCAATTCCCAATGTTCCTTTTGCTGATTTTTTTATCATTACACCTATTCAAGCTTTGATGGTTCGGGCTATTGGAAACATCTATGGGTACAAACTTAATGAATCAACCGCCACCGAAATATTGACAGTTATTGGTGGTGGTTGGCTTGGACAGCAGACTCTTTTGGCTGCTTTTAGAATCGGCTTGCCAGGGGCTGGTGGTCTTGTTGGATCGATCTTCGTTTATGGGTGGACTTATGGAATGGGGAAAGCCGCAGAAGTTTATTTCGCTAGTAATATGACAGCCTCTAAGGAAGATCTTAAAAAAGCAAGAGAGAGTGGAGCACAGGAAGGTGCGGCGGCATATAAACAAGATGAAGAACTCAGAAAACGAATTAAAGGAATGCAAAGTCAAGGTTTTACAAAGGAACAAGTTATTTATGCATTGTGGAATGTAGCTAAAAATGATGGAGAACCTTATAGAAAAGCTGAGATGGAATATACTAGACTCGTATCTGATCAGTAAAATAAATTACCCATTCAAACAAATTTGAAATTCAGCAAAGCAAAGCAATAAAATATAAAGCTGATGAAAAATAGTCTTGAATTCTCATTCAAGATATAGTGAATTTGGTAAATCTTTACCTAGCAAATGGAATGAGCAATAATTTTTCTAAAATATAGCTGTTTGGTTGATTTTTTGAGAGGCGATCGCATTGTGATTAGATAAGCCTTAAACCCTTAAGCTGCGGCAAGCTCATATTGCCAAGTAATAAACTCACTGGCTTGTAAATAGGCGATCGCTATTTTGATGCTGTTGGTTGTGTTGGGTGCGATCGCTTGTTCGTAAAAGTAGGTATATTTCAGGCGATCGCTTTTTGATGAGATTAGGCTTGGTGATCTGTCATATATTTTTGTAGGACATTATTGATTAGAGTTTGATAACCACGAGGAACTTGTTGTTTATACCAAGCTAAAACATTTGGATCAAGTCTCAAGGTTACAGGAACTTTGACAGGTGGAATATTAACCGTTGCATCTTGCCAAAAATCAGCATCTGTCGCTGGAGTATCCGTATAGTTAATATCCGACTCCTTCATCCGACCAAGGATTTTCAGTTGTTCTTCTCTCGATATAGCCATAATAGATTCTCCTTTCCTCTTTATTTGCAAGCCTTACAGAGATAAGACGTATTTTCTGCCCTCGCAAGGTATAGACAGCAAGGATAACAAACTCCTCCAAACACCCAAGAGCAATAAAACGGGATTCGTCATAATCTTTGCGATTGTCAGGTTTTGAAATCCAAATACCAGAAAAAACTTCCTTAGCAAATTCAAAATCAATTCCATGCTTGGTAATATTGGCGTTGTTTTTTTGGTTATCCCATTCAAATTCCATGTCTCTACTGTAACCAAATAAAATATATGATGTCAATACATCAAACGTCTTACTTTGTAATTGAGATTAGGGGCGATCGCTATTTTGATGCTGTTGGTTGTGTTGGGTGCGATCGCTTGTTCGTAAAAGTAGGTATATTTCAGGCGATCGCATTGTGATTAGATAAGCCTTAATACCTTAAGCTGCGGTAAGCTCATATTGCAAAGTAATAAACTCACTGGCTTGTAAATAGGCGATCGCAAACTCACATCCATCAGAATCCGCAAATTCCACTAGATAATCAATCTCTCGATTATGCTCATGAATATCCACAATCGTACCTACCAATCCCACGGGTAAAGCTCCATTAAAGTCATATTCTGATTCCATCAATGAAAGTCTATCGATAGAAATTGGCTTTAGAATAGCGATCGTATCAAGCAACTGTGGAGTTTTCATTATTTTTCTCTCTTCAAAAAAGCACTAATTAAACGAGGATATCTGGACTCTGAGCTTATTTCCCAAATAGTCCGTAGTTCAATACTTTCTGTATTAGGAATTTTCCAATCTACTTTATATTCCTTCCCAAATTTCGTGCTACTTTCCTGTACAACCTCACCCTCAACTGCTGCAATCTGAATTAGGTTAAATAAGCGATCGGCATTTTGAGTAGTGATACCCAGCCTAGATTGAAATACTCTTGCCTTATCTTTACCCTTATCATGGTTGAAGTTTAAGCAATACCCTAAGATCTTTTGCATAGAGATTTCTGAACGATCGCCATTTGGTAATTTCATCGAAAAGATTAAACATTCAGCTAGGGTCAGTATAACTAATCTTGATCTCAAGAGATCGCTGTTTTGATGCTGTTGGTTGTGTTGGGTGCGATCGCTTGAACAAAAGTGGTACAATTAGTTGTACGAATTCAAAGTTCTTAATGAAAATTCTTAATGCGAGAGAAGCGAGAGCCAACTTTTTCAACTTGGTCGAACAAGTTAACAAAGATCATTTACCAAGATTTATTACCAGTCGTCAAGGTGACGCAGTACTGCTCTCTAAATCTGATTGGGAAAACATACAGGAAACTCTGTATCTTCAGTCTATACCTAATTTAGTTGAGTCAATTAGAGTCGCAGAAGACATGAATGATTGGGTTTCTGAGGATGAATTTCTAGGAGCCTTGAATGGATTGGAAGATCGAATTTAGTCGAAATGTGATTAAGGATGCCAAAAAGTTGAAGTCTGCCAATTTGGACTCTAACCTCAAATCTTTACTAGAAGTTCTAAAACAGAATCCTTATGAACCTCCCTATGAAAAACTTTCAGGCAACTTGAAAGGATATTGCTCAAGGCGAATCAATATCAAACATCGTTTGGTTTATGCAGTCAATGAGGGAACCAAAACGATTAGAATTGTTTCAGTTTGGTCACATTACGAATAGAGCATATTTACGGTTAGCTCAAATCTCTTCTCTTACTAAAACAAGTCAATGGTATTTAGGGTTGCTAGGCGCGATCGCATTTTAGAATTACACTTTAGAATATAAAAATATAAAAATGATAACTACCCCAAAGTTGCAATTAAATTCTCCAACCAATTCTCAAGCAATTAACTGGCAACAGATTATCAAAGAATTTGAAGCCATTCTGGGAAAAAAAAATGTAGTTCGTACCCGTGAAGATTTAATTGCCTACGAATGTGACGGCTTAACTAGCTATAAACAGCAGCCAGCATTAGTAGTTTTGCCTAGATCAACCCAAGAGGTATCAGAAGTGTTAAAGGTATGCGATCGCTATGCCATTCCCTTTGTAGCCAGAGGTGCGGGGACAGGTTTATCAGGAGGAGCCTTACCGATTGAAAATTGTGTGCTGATCGTCACAGCGTTGATGAAACAAATTTTAGAATTGGATTTAGCCAATCAGCGTGTAGTAGTCCAGCCTGGGGTAATTAATAATTGGGTAACTCAAGCCGTGAGTGGGGCAGGATTTTACTATGCTCCCGATCCTTCCAGTCAAATTATCTGTTCCATTGGCGGTAATATTGCTGAAAACTCAGGCGGTGTTCATTGCCTCAAATATGGCGTAACCACTAATCATGTTTTGGGCTTAAAAGTAGTACTGCCCAATGGCGATATTATTGATGTCGGTGGCAAAATCCCCGAAATGCCAGGTTACGATCTCACTGGTTTATTTGTTGGCTCCGAAGGTACCTTAGGCATCACCACAGAAATTACGCTCAAAATTCTTAAAACCCCTGAAGCCGTCCATGTCTTACTCGCAGATTTTGCCAGCGTAGATGCGGCTGCTAGTACAGTTTCCGACATTATCAGTGCGGGGATTATTCCTGCGGGTATGGAAATGATGGATAACATGAGCATTAATGCCGTGGAAGATACCGTTGCCTCTGGTTGCTATCCCCGTGATGCTGTGGTGATTTTATTAATTGAACTAGATGGATTAAATATCGAAGTGGAAGAATGTTCTAAGCGAGTGGAAGCGATCGCCCGTAAAAATGGAGCCAGAAATATTACCACTGCGATCAAGCTTGAACACCGACTAAAGCTATGGAAGGGAAGAAAAGCCGCCTTTGCCGCTATGGGTAAACTCAGCCCTGATTACTATGTCCAAGATGGTGTAATTCCTCGGACTAAGCTACCTTTTGTGCTTGCCGAAATCGAATCCCTAGGCGATAAATATGGCTATAAAGTTGCCAATGTCTTCCATGCAGGTGATGGCAATTTACATCCATTAATTTTGTACGATAATTCTCAAAAGGGAGCCTTAGAGCAGGTGGAACTGCTTGGCGGGGAGATTCTTAAACTATGCGTCAAAATCGGAGGTAGTATCTCAGGAGAGCATGGCATCGGAGCAGATAAGAAATGCTATATGCCAGAGATGTTTACCGCAGCCGATCTAGAAACTATGCAGTGGGTAAGGGAAGTCTTCGATCAAAAAAATCTGGCTAATCCAACTAAAGTTCTGCCTTCTCCCCGCACCTGTGGCGAAGGAGCTAAACCCCAACCTTCCAATCCGCAATTTCAGGAAATACCTAGGTTTTAGTTCCAAAGTATATTCAACAAAAAAATGGAGGCTCATACAAGCGTCCTCCATCAACAGATTCAGAATATGGTGAGTTTAGAGAATGTAAAGCATCAAAAACAAAACAACCCAGATAATATCAACAAAGTGCCAATAGATAGAAGCTGCTTCAATTCCATAGTGCTTACCACTCAAGAATGCTCCTTTTTGAAAAGACTTGATCCCCATAATTGCAATCAAGGTTAAGCCCACAAATACATGGAAGCCGTGGAAACCAGTCAGAACATAAAACGTACTAGCAAAAAGGTTACTGGTTAGGCCAAATTCTAGGTGTTGATACTCATAAACCTGTCCTGCCAGAAATGTCGCTCCCATGATAAAAGTGAGCAGAAACCACAACCGAACAGCTTTAATATCATCTTTTTTAATCGCGTGATCGGCTTGATGAATTACAAAGCTACTAGACAATAGAATTACTGTATTAATCGCAGGTAGCATAACTTCTAGCTCTGGAGTCCCGGCAGGAGGCCATTCTGTTGAAACTGCCCTAAAGGTAAGATAGGCCGCAAATAGCCCTAAAAATAACATTCCTTCTGAACATAGGAACACAATCAATCCAAAAACCCGAAGGTCGGGATGTTCATGTTGACCGTGAGAAGTTTCTGCCGTCGTAATATTTGCCGTTGAATCAGTGATTGCGCTTTGCATAAATTAATTATTCCTTTTATTCGCTATTGAGTTGGCTGTGTCATGACTTGATCTGAATCCATTCCATAGTCGTAGGGGCCAGTTAATAAAACTGGATCGCCATGCCAATTTTCCACAATCGGGGGTGAACTAGTTGTCCATTCCAACGTTAGTCCGTTCCAAGGATTATCTCCAGCTTTTTCGCCTTTGATCCAACTAAAGATCACATTGAATAAAAATGGGAAGGTCGAGATTGCCAAAAGGAAAGCCCCAATTGTGCAGATAACATTGATGGGAGCAAACTGGGGATCGTACTGAGCTACCCGCCGAGGCATTCCCTGTAAACCCAGAATGTGCATGGGTAGGAAGCAGAGATTGAATCCGACAAAAGTTAAAAAGAAATGAACTTTACCCCAAAACTCGTTGAGCATTTTGCCTGTCATCTTCGGGAACCAGTGGTAAATCCCAGCATAAATTCCAAATACACTGCCGCCAAACAGCACATAATGGAAGTGGGCAACGATAAAGTAGGTGTCATGTAAATGAATATCTACGGGGACAGAACCGAGCATCACCCCACTCAATCCCCCAACTACGAACATCGAAATAAAACCGATCGCAAATAGTAAAGGACTCTCTAAACGTAGCTTTCCGCCCCATAGCGTGGCAATCCAACTAAATACTTTAATGCCTGTAGGAACTGCTACTAATAAAGTGGCAATCATAAAGAACATTCTTAACCAGTTGGGAGTTCCGCTTGTGAACATATGGTGCGCCCACACGACTAAACCCAAAACGCAAATAATGATACTGGAATAGGCGATCGCCTTATAACCAAAAATCGGTTTGCGGGAATGAACTGGTAAAATTTCCGAAATTACACCAAAAATCGGCAAAATCATCACATACACGGCGGGATGGGAATAAAACCAGAACAGATGCTGATAGACGACAGGATTTCCCCCACCCGTGGGATTAAAAAATGCTGTACCTGCTAATAGATCAAATCCTAATAAAATCATTGCCCCTGCTAATACTGGAGTAGCAATCAGCACTAAGCCTGAAGCTGACAGGATCGCCCAACAGATTAAAGGCATATCAAACATGCCCATGCCAGGCATCCGCATCGACAAAATTGTAACTACAAAATTGACTGCACCCAAGATTGAAGATGTCCCCAGAATAATAATGCTGGCAATCCACACCGCCTGTCCTACATGTTGATCGGTAAGGATGCTTAGGGGAGGGTAAGCAGTCCAACCCGTAGAAGATGGGCCATAGAAGAAACTGCTAATTAGTAAAACTCCAGCGGGAGGAATCATCCAAAATGCAGCAGCATTTAGTTTAGGAAATGCCATATCCCTAGCTCCAATCATCAAAGGAATGAGATAGTTACCAAAACCACCTGTTACGGCAGGGACAATCCATAAAAAGATCATGACTGTACCGTGGATTGTAAATAAGCCATTGTAAAGCTCGGGTGGAACCAGATCGGAATCAGGAGTGGCAAGTTCGGCTCTGATTAGGGATGCCAAGGCTCCACCAACTAAATAAAAGAAGAAGGTTGTGACTAGATATTGAATGCCAATCACTTTATGGTCAAGGCTAAAGCTAAAGTACTCACGCCATTTGGGAGAGATTTTATTTGCCTCAGCAGAGCCAGCACCAGGGGCTTGAGCAATTACTTGAGTCATGGTTGTTTTATTTTTATAGATAGAAAGATTACGACAATCAGGTTTTAACACCAGCAACAAAAACTAGATATGGGGAGCAGTATGATTCAAACCTTTAATCATTTCCGCATCAATTCCCATTTTTTGAGCTTGGGCAGCAAGGATTTGTTTATGTCCCATTTGCGAATGAACTTTGTTTGAAATTTCTTTAGAGGTAATTTCTTTAGAGGTAATTTCTTTAGAGGTATTAGATGCGATCGCTCCATTGATTTTGGCACTTGCCAAGTCTTCCTGTTCTTGGACTAGCCATGCTTGATATTCTTCAGGAGTTTCCACAAATATCTCTGCTCTCATTCCACCATGATAGGAACCACATAGTTCGGCACAGACAATGGGATAGGTACCTAATACATTGGGAGTAAATTGAATTGAAGTTGCCATTCCAGGAATAGTATCTTGCTTGAGGCGAAACTGTGGCACCCAAAATGCATGAATTACATCGATAGCAGAAAGATTTAGTTTTATTTCTCTGCCAATCGGGACATGGAGTTCAGAGGTTTGAATTTCTGTATTGGGATAACTAAAAATCCATGCAAACTGCATCCCTTGGACATCAATATTTAATGGCTCGGTATTTTGGGGATCGGAATCAGACTTAGAACTAGTTTCGGATATTAAGGTGTCGGCATTAGCAGCTTCCATTCCCAAATGATTATGAGTCATAGCAGGCATTCCCATCCCCATGGACATCGGGCGACCGTTTTGCATCACACTGTAAACGTCAAAACTGTATATGCCAACCCAAATTACTAAAACCGTGGGTACGGCTGTCCAGATGATTTCTAGTAAGAAGTTGTCATGGATCGCCATACCATCGGTATTATCTCCCTTGCGTCGCCGAAATTTGACGATCGAGTAAATTAAAATTGCTTGGACTATTAAAAAAATCGCTACGGCGATCGTTAATAAACTGTTAAAAAGCCCGTCATATAGATCAGCTTCGGTTGCAGCCGCTAAAGGTAATAGTCCATTGTGCTGACCATACCAGAGGCTGGCAGGAATGATTAAGCCTAATCCAACTATGATTGCGATTACTGTTGATTTGTTCATAATATCTACTTATCTTTCCACCATAAAGATATATGAAGTTTAATAGATAGCATTAGGCTTTAGGTATTTCTTCACTATTCCCCCATCTTAGCCCAAGCCCAAAATAACTTACAAGCTCTAAAAAATGTGTGGACTTTGAAAAAACTACATTGCAATTCCAATCCAGAATGCATATGTAATTCACAGAGTGTTATCAAAGATACAGAACTATAGTATCAATTTGATGGAATCTACATCCTACAAGAATAACAAATTTTCATGTTCCTCTTAGGGAATGCCTGAAAGTTTTGACAGTACAAATGAATGGGAATTTTAAGGATGAACATAAAAGTTCGTGGTTCTGGTCGGAGAAATCGCTCCAACAGACCACAGGGTGAGGTAGTTAGTTTATTTAACGATGTAAAAACAGGGATTAAGCGTTTAACCCCAGTCGGACAAGCTTGTATTCCTTTTGCCGCAGTTATCCTAATGTTGTGGGGTGTTGCCGCTCAAGCCGCAGATCCAACTCCAGAAGAGGCAATTGCTACCCTGAAAGTTGGTTTAGATACCATGTGGGTAATGGTCGGAGGTATGCTTGTATTCTTCATGAATGCAGGCTTTTGCATGTTAGAGACTGGTTTTTGCCGTCAAAAAAATGCAGTAAATGTCCTTTCTAAAAATTTAATTGTGTTTGCCCTTTCCACTATTGCCTTCTGGGCGATCGGATTTGGGATTATGTTTAGTGAAAGCAATAACTTTTTTGGTGCTGCTGGGGGATTTTTCCTCACTGGCGCAGATAATAGCCCGGCTACAGGAGAAGCATATAAAGGTATTTTCCCTTCTCTTAATTGGACTGGAGTTCCCTTGGCTGCTAAATTCTTTTTTCAGCTTGTGTTTGCTGGAACTGCCGCCACAATTGTTTCGGGGGCAGTTGCCGAAAGAATTAAATTTGGCAGCTTTTTGATTTTTAGTTTACTTTTAGTTGGTGTCGCCTATCCGATCACAGGACATTGGATCTGGGGAGCTGGTTGGCTTGCGGATATGGGATTCTGGGATTTTGCTGGTTCTACAGTTGTCCATGCTGTTGGTGGTTTTGCCGCATTAATGGGAGCAGCGATCTTGGGTCCAAGAATCGGACGTTATAACCAAGATGGTAGTGCTAACCCGATGCCTGGGCATAACATGAGTATTGCCACCTTGGGTGCTCTGATTCTCTGGCTAGGTTGGTTTGGTTTTAACCCAGGTTCAACTATGTCTGTTGGTGATGGTAATGCGATCGCCCATATTGCCTTAACTACAAATACTGGTGGAGCATTTGGTTGTCTTGGAGCTACGGCTACAGCTTGGTTAGTTCTAGGTAAGCCCGACTTATCCATGATTATCAACGGCTTATTGGCGGGCTTAGTTGCGGTTACTGCTGGTTGTGCATTTATAAGTGTTCCTGCTGCTGCCATCATTGGCTTAATTGGTGGGATTCTAGTAGTATTTGCAGTTAGTTTCTTTGATAAGTTGCAAATTGACGATCCTGTGGGTGCGATCGCCGTCCACTTAACTAATGGGGTATGGGGAACTTTAGCTGTAGGTTTATTTGCCGCTGGAGCCAGTACCGAAGCTGGAGCAATCTACTCTGCTGGACCTAAGGCTGGCTTGTTCGTGAGTGGTAGCATTGAGCAACTGTGGTATCAGTTTGTTGGTGTGGCTGCTGTTGGTGGATTTACAGTATTACTTTCTGGTGTTTTTTGGGTAGTCCTGAAAATGACATTGGGAATCAGAGTTTCTCCTGCGGAAGAACTAGAAGGATTGGATATAGGTGAGCATGGAATGGAGGCTTACTCAGGCTTTGTTAAAGAAACTGTGAGTAACCAAACCTCTCATGCTGGCGAATACTAAGATCTGACTGGTTTTAGCCTTGTATAATTAAACTAATTGACCACTTTCTGCAACAAGAGAGTGGTTTTTGGTTTTAATAGTTTTTGATAAATATTTGATAAATAAAGTAAAGTAAAATGATTGCCCCCAATCGACAGAAGGAATTAAAGCAGTTGCTTAATCGGATGCAGATCCCTGATCTTGAAATTGATTGGGATTTGCTAGATCAAGCTTTAATCCATCCTTCTTTTTCGACAAGCTATAACAATGACTATCTAGAATTTTTTGGAGATAGTGTTTTAAGAATGGTAGTTGTCACTTTTTTACGTAATCGGTATGGCGATCGCCCCGTAGGAGATTTAGCAGCTTTAAGGTCACATTTAGTTAGTGATAAGGTTTTGGCAGCGATCGCCGATGACTATGGATTTGATCGGTTTTTGGTGATGGGAGAATCAGCAAGGCGTGATCCAAAAACTTCCCTTTCCCGATTAGCCAATAGTTTTGAAGCTATATTGGGGGCACTTTATCTCAGTACAAACAACTTTAATTTAATCAGCCCTTGGCTAGATCACTATCTGGAGCGGATTTCCATAGAGATCTTGGCTCAACCTGCTTTTGGTAATTCTAAGGCGGCTCTACAGGAACTAACCCAGGCAAATTGGCATATCTTACCCGAATACAAAAAGATTGCTTCTTTGGAACCTCAGATTTTTATGGTGGAAGTTTGGGTGAACAATCATTGTTGGGGTGTAGGTAGGGGAAGTAGTATTAAGGCAGCTGAACAGGAAGCAGCAGCGATCGCTTTACCAGTTTTAACTCAAAGTTTGCAGCCCATAATTAAAATTTAGCCACTGAATTTATTAATTCTTGGGATCAGAAACATACTCATATTTCCGATGTAGCGATACAATAGCCTTCGAGTTATTAATGTGGCTATTTAATTAGCGATCGGGGGTTTAAGTGGTAGGGAGTCTAAAATTATTCTGATACTGATTGCAATATTGTCATCTTTGAATAGCATGGCAGCTACCTTGTTGCTTTCCTATGGGATTAATGCTGGCTGGTTGGCACTGGTACATAAAAAAATAAATAAAAAATCCACTGACGAAGCTCACTGCCACAGCAATTGTCTCAACATAGGTTCAGAATCTGATTTACCGACAGTTACGATCCAACTACCGATATTTAATGAACGCTATGTCGCCCAACGATTAGTAGATGCAATTTGTGAATTAGATTATCCAAGCGATCGCCTCTATATTCAAGTCTTAGATGATTCGACTGATGATACCCAAGAAATTTTACAAGCGTCGGTCTATAGACACCATCAGCAAGGGATATGGATAGATTATATTCATCGCAGCGATCGCACAGGTTTCAAAGCAGGGGCATTACAAGCGGCTATGACTAGAGTTCAGGGAGATTACATTGCGATTTTTGATGCCGATTTTATCCCCGACCCCAATTGGCTCAAACAAACAATTTCCCACTATCTTCAACCCAATAGCGATCGCACGGCTGTTGTCCAAACCCGATGGGGTCACATCAACTCCAAGTATTCCATGCTTACCAATTTGCAGGCAGTGGCTTTAGACGGACATTTTGTGATCGATCAACAAGCTCGATGGCGGAATAATTATTTTCTGAATTTTAACGGCACCGCAGGAATTTGGCGCAAGCAAGCGATTCTAGATAGTGGCGGCTGGAAGGCAGATACCCTAGCTGAAGATATGGATTTAAGCTATAGGGCCCAACTAAGAGGCTGGAAGGTAGTTTATGACAATGATATTGTGGCATTTGCCGAATTACCTGTGACCATTATGGCATATAAGTTGCAACAGTTTCGCTGGGCAAAGGGAGGAATTCAATGTGCAAAAAAACTCTTAGCTGAAATTTGGCATAGTAAATTTAATTTAGGGGTCAAGTGGCAAGCCACAGTCCATCTCACGGGCTATGGGGCCCACCCTTTTATGTTGATGAGTGTATTGTTATCAGTTCCTTTGATGATGTTTTCTTCTTTAAACACCGTTAATATTCAAGCATTTAAAAATATTTCCATTAATCTATGGCAAGTATGCGTGATTATTGCCACCTTTATTGCTCCTTGCATCTATCTAACTGCCCAGAAAGATCTTTATCCTCAGTCATGGAAGCATAAAACAGTAACAGTTTTATTATTATTGGTACTTTTTAGTGGGATGTCCTACAGTAACTCTAGGGCAGTATGGGCTGGTTTATTTAATAAAGGTGTAAATTTTCGGCGTACTCCCAAGTTTAATATCACCTCTGGTGGCGATCGCTGGGTGAGTAAAGAATATAGACTTCCCTTTGATGTAGGAGCAGTTTTAGAAGTTGGGCTTTCGATTTATAGTTGTGTAGCTATTTATATTGCCGCAGCGATCGGCTGGTATAGCATGATTCCGTTTTTGACTATTTATGCCTTGGGTTACAGTTATATAGGTGGGCTAACCCTTTGGCAATATTGTCAGCAGATTAAGTTAGTCAATACGGGTAAAGTATCTGCCTCTATATTTTGATACTTATACTTTTTATGATACTTTCCATGATCTAGTCAAAAAAATAGGTATTCAAGAAATCTTTTCTAAACCCAGCCTTCAAGGAGAAAAGGGAATTAGAGGTCTAGCCAAAGATAAAAGCCCCTTCAAAACTAAGTAGGAATTTAGAGTAGAGTTAAAAACTTAAAAAATAAATGCCCGTATAGCTAAAAAAACCATTTTGCTAGTAAAGTTGGGTGGAAGTTTAAATCTCTAAAAAATTATGTCGATTACTAAGCGTTGCATAGCGGAATTTATTGGAACTTTTTGGCTAGTCTTTGGTGGGTGTGGTAGTGCGGTATTTGCTGCCGCTTTTCCAGATTCTACGAATGCTTTGGGGATTGGGTTTGTGGGCGTATCCCTTGCCTTTGGTCTAACTGTAATGACTATGGCCTATGCGATCGGGCATATTTCTGGTTGCCATCTCAACCCTGCCGTATCTTTAGGACTAGTAGCAGGCAAACGGTTTCCAGCTTCTGAACTATTTCCTTATATTGGCGCGCAAATTTTTGGTGGCGTTGCAGGGGCTGGCTTAATTTATTTAATTGCCAGTAATAAACCAGGATTTACTTTGGGAGCTAATGGACTAGCGGTTAATGGCTTTGGGGCTTTATCTCCAGGCGGCTATCCTCTGATTGCAGGGTTTGTGGCTGAATTTGTTTTAACCTTCATGTTTTTGGTGATTATTTTGGGTTCTACCGATCGCCGTGCGCCCCAAGGTTTAGCTCCTGTTGCCATTGGTCTAGGGCTAACTTTAATTCACTTAATTGGGATTCCAATTACTAATGTTTCCGTCAATCCTGCTCGGAGTTTTGGCCCAGCTATTTTTGTGGGTGGGGAAGCTTTGTCTCAGGTTTGGTTATTTTTTGTGGCTCCAATCTTGGGTGCGATCGTGGCTGGATTTCTCTATGCTTCGGTATTTGCCGAGCCAGCTTTGGAAGAATAAGGCTAGCAAAATCTAGAAATCCTATTTATCCCCTGTATTGCTACTAATGTTTTTATTTAAGATTAGATAAGCGATCGTGGGGATTTATTTTAACTAAAACGGGCAAGTCACCCTTGGAAACCCAAACCTGACAGGCTTTACACTTCAAAAGCTTAAGAATTACTATATCTAGGCACTGTTTGTCAGTTAATATGTTTTATATATAAATCTGATCTTTCTAAGTAACCATGTTTAATCTCAAATCTTTAATTGGTGATCCTAATAAGCGCAAGCTGGATAAATTTCGTCCAGACGTAGCCTTAATTAATTCCCTAGAAGATGAGATTAAAGCCCTAAGTGATGAAGATTTACGGGCTAAAACCACAGAATTTCAACAACGCTTAGAAAAAGAAGAAGATTTAGATGATATTTTACCTGAAGCTTTTGCCGTAGTTCGTGAAGCAGCTGTTAGGGTTCTAGGGCTACGCCATTACGATGTTCAGCTGTTAGGTGGCATGGTACTGCATAAAGGTCAAATTGCCGAGATGAAGACGGGGGAGGGGAAAACCCTTGTATCGACTCTACCTAGTTACTTAAATGCTCTCACAGGAAAAGGTGTGCATATTGTCACTGTGAATGACTACCTAGCTCGCCGAGATGCGGAGTGGATGGGACAGGTACATCGGTTCTTGGGCTTAAGTGTGGGGATTGTACAGCAAGGCATGGATTCTATCGAGCGACAACGTAATTATGCCTGCGATATTACTTACACTACCAATAGTGAACTAGGATTTGACTATCTGCGGGATAACATGGCGACTTCGATTCAAGATGTCGTCCAACGTCCTTTTAACTATTGTGTGATTGATGAAGTCGACTCGGTTCTAATTGATGAAGCCAGAACTCCCTTGATTATTTCTGGGCAATTAGAGCGTCCTACGGAAAAATATATGGGAGCTTCCCAGATCTCTTGGCAATTAGAAAAAGAGAAACACTATGAAGTTGACGAAAAGCAGCGCACGGTAATTTTAACTGACGAAGGATTTGAATTAGCAGAGAATTTATTGGGTGTAACCGATCTGTTCGATCAAGAAGACCCTTGGGCGCACTATGTGTTTAATGCCATTAAGGCAAAGGAATTATTCCTGAAGGATGTTAACTATATCATTCGGGATGATCAAGTAATTATTGTGGATGAATTTACTGGTCGGGTAATGCCTGGTCGGCGGTGGAGTGATGGTTTGCACCAAGCGATCGAAGCTAAGGAAAAGGTCACAATTGAAAATGAAACCCAAACCCTAGCCTCTATTACCTATCAAAATTTCTTTTTACTTTATCCAAAACTGGCAGGGATGACTGGTACTGCCAAAACCGAAGAGGCAGAATTCGGCAAAATCTATAATCTCGAAGTTACGACTATGCCCACAAATAGAGTTAGTGGCCGAAAGGACTTATCAGATGTGGTTTATAAAACTGAAGTCGCAAAATGGAATGCTGTGGCGATCGAATGTCAAGAAATCCATGAATTAGGGCGACCTGTACTCGTGGGTACAACTAGTGTGGAGAAATCTGAAGTAATATCTAAGCTCTTAGCAGAGATGGAAATTCCCCACAATCTCCTAAACGCCAAACCAGAAAATGTAGAACGAGAATCGGAAATCATTGCCCAAGCTGGACGCAAAGGCGCAGTGACGATCGCTACCAATATGGCAGGTAGAGGTACTGATATTATCCTTGGTGGTAATGTGGACTACATGGCAAGACTCAAGGTCAGAGAGTTCTTCATGCCTAAAATAGTGCGGACAGATAATGATGATCTGATGGGACAAATGCTATTCCCTAATAGCCCTAATGCTGCCCAAGGATTTGGCTCCACGAAAAAACTCAAAACATGGAAGGCTACTCCTAGTATTTTTCCTGCGGATCTTTCGGCAGATGCTAAAGGGCTGCTCAAGAGTGCGGTAGATTATGCCGTGGAGACCTTAGGGGCGCAAAGTTTGCCTGAACTCGAAGCTGAAGATATGTTGGCAGTCGCCTCTGAAAAAGCTCCCACTGATAATCTAGTAATTCAAAAACTTAGAGCCGCCTATATTGCCATCAAACAAGAATACGAAGCTTATACTTCCACTGAACATAATGAAGTGACAGGCTTAGGTGGATTGCACGTAATTGGCACAGAACGCCATGAGTCTCGACGGATTGATAACCAGTTGCGGGGACGTTGTGGCAGACAGGGAGATCCTGGTTCTACTCGCTTCTTTTTAAGCCTTGAAGATAACTTGATGCGAATTTTTGCAGGCGAACGTGTGGCAGCAATGATGAATGCCTTTCGGGTAGAAGAAGATATGCCAATTAGCTCTGGTTTACTGACTCGCAGCTTAGAAGGAGCGCAGAAGAAGGTCGAAACTTTCTATTACGATGCCCGTAAACAGGTATTTGAATATGATGAAGTCTTAAATAATCAACGCCGAGCCATCTATTCGGAAAGATTTAGAGTGTTAGAAGGGCAGGATTTACGCAATCGGGTGATTGAATATGCAGAAATGACGATGGATGATATTGTCAAGGCGTATGTGAACCCAGATTTACCACCAGAAGAATGGGATTTAGCCAGTGTAGTTAAGAAAGTTAAGGAGTTCATTAATTTACTCCAAGATCTAGAGGTAGAGCATCTCGATCAAATGTTTGCACCAGAAATCCAAGCCTTTTTACGAGAGGAAGTGCGCCGAGCCTACGAAATTAAGGAACGGCAAGTAGATAGTTTCCAAGTGGGCTTAATGCGCCAAGCGGAGAGATTCTTCATTTTGCAGCAGATTGATACTCTGTGGCGGGAGCATCTTCAGGGGATGGAAGGATTACGGGAATCTGTGGGCTTACGAGGCTATGGACAAAAAGATCCTTTAATTGAATATAAAAGTGAAGGCTATGAGCTATTCCTAGATATGCTTACAGACATTCGTCGTAATGTGGTTTATTCTCTGTTTGAGTTTAATCCCCAACCGCAGCCGACTCAACTTGAAGCGGAATTTGTTTAGTTATTTATTGGTGATTTGGGCGATCGCTCTAGCTAGGTAATCAAAAAAGGAGTTGCGAATTTATGACTCAGATACTTACAAAAAAATCCCTATATGAATCTGATTTTCTACTTTGGACTTTGGAAACCGCAGCTAAATTAAAAGCTAGGGACTTTGAGCATTTAGACATTGAGAACTTAATAGAGGAGATTGAAGACTTGGGGCGATCGCAAAGAAAAGAACTAGAAAGTCGTCTTACAACCTTGCTCGCACATTTACTGAAGCGACTTTATGTGAATATGCCAGACTGCTTTAATGGGTGGGAAAATACGATTAGAGAGCAGCGATCGCAGATTGAGGTATTACTTAATAATTATCCGAGCCTCAAAACCTACTGGAATGGACATTTTGACGACGCATGGATCATTGCCTTAAAATATACTCGCAAGGAATATGAGAGCAAAGGTTTTAATTTTCCTGATGTATGGCAGTTCAGTCAAGACATTACCACGATCTTGAATGTTGATTTTTGGGAATAGGCGGCGGTAAGCATCCCGCAGGGAATCGTTCCTTAATTAAATTTCAAACCTCTATTAGCGGAGTTTTTTAATCTGTTCTTCACTAGCGATCGCCCACTTAGAATTTTTTTGGGCATTAAATAAAGCTTGCGATCGAATAAAAGCTTGAATTGCTGCTTGAGTTTTACCTAGTTTAGTTTGGGCAACTCCCAAGCCATAGTAGGCATTGGCATAGTCTTTCTTACTTTCTGTAGCTTTTTGAAAATAGGCGATCGCTTCTAATATTTGTGCTGGTATTTGCTCTGGAGATTTAGCTTGAATTAGTAAAAGTGCGCCTAGGTTATAGTTAGCCTCAGGATATTGAGGATTAAGAGTTAAGGCTTTAAGGAAATAGGTTTTAGCTTTGTCTAAATCGCCTGTTTCTTGAAATAATAAACCAAGATTGTAGGCAGTTTCAGGGGAATCAGGAGCAAGACTTTCGGACTTTTGGATTTGAGCGATCGCTCCCTTTAGATCCCGTTGTTGCTTTAATCCTAGTCCGAGATTGTAGTATGCAATGGCTAGGGTTGGGGATAATTCTATCGCCCTTTTACTATAGAGGATTGCAGTTTTGGCATCACCAATTTCTAAAGAGGCGGCTCCGATATTACTATAGGCGATCGCCAGATTAGGATTAAGTTGAATACTGCGATAAAAAGCCTTAATTGCCTCCTTTGGTTTCCCCGTCTGTGCCAATGCTAATCCCAGATTATAGTGGGCAGCGGTGAGATTGGGATTTTTTTGAATGGCGGATTTAAATGTGGCGATCGCACTCTCTAAATTACCTAAACGGATATAGGCTGCTCCTCTTACTAATAGTTGGTCGGCGGTTTCAGCAGTTTTTAAAGTAGATTGTGCCAAAATTGGCTGGATACAGAAAAACGATGATGCTAAACCTAGGAATAATGAGATGAACCAAGGATGCATGTTTATATACAGCTCGAACCAGTAAGTCCTGTACATTCGCTATTAATTTGTTTAACCAAATCTTGAGGTAACTGATTACGCTTGGAGATCGCTTCTCGATAATTTTTTTTGGCTGCTTCTAGATCATTTTTCGCCCAGAGAATTTGCCCTTTCAGATAAAATAGTTCTGGGTTTTTCGGAGCAGCTTCTATAGCTTTATTAATCGCTTCTAAAGCTTTTTCGTTATTCTTGGCATCCCGATAGCCGATCGCAATTCCCCGCCATTTTAAATAATCTGGGGAAGAAATTCGCAGACTAGCAAGGGCATTTTCTAAATCAGAAAGCGGTAAAACCGTAGCAATCAGCATATCCATATAGCCTTTAATCAGGTTAAGTTCTGGATCATTGGGAGCGATCGCTTGGGCTGCTTTAATAGAATCAAACAACTTCTGCACTAATCCCAAAGCCGTGGGGGCCCCATTCACAATGCCATCGGTTTTAACGATGTAACCTGCCTCAATTAAGTAGCTCACTCCCATGTAGATATTCCCACGCAAGGGATCGGTAGCCATCAGTTTTTCGGCTGCGGATCGAGTTTTAAGGGCATAGAGCTGCATTCCTGCGTAGTCCTGATCTAGATAAGCAAAGGAAGCCTTCATACCTTGGACAAGGGGATCATTTGCTTCTGTGCGGAGAGCCTTATCAACTTGCTTTGAAGCGGCGGGATAATTGCCATCTTTAAACATTAGTTCAAAGGCTTTTTGGGCTTCAGTTCCGATTTCCTTGGGGTTAGAAGTCCGAAATGGATCTCCTGCCCAAGTCGGTAGTGCTACATTCAGAGCGATCGCCGTAAATACTAAGGTCGAGACTAGCTTCGTGATGAGCCTGGTAGGGATGGGTTGGTGATTGGGCAAATTCATGGCGAAGGTATGCTTATTAATATAGTTGTAAAGACGCTAGAGCAATTAATCTTAGGGATTACTTAGGGATTATCAGTGGTGTTTGACGCAATGATTTAAGTTAAAGTTGCTATAACACTTATATCAATGTTGATGGTAACTCTTAATTAGTTCAATAGTAAATTTATCAGATTATGCTTTTAGTCCAAGGTCTTTCCTATCATCCTCCTGCCACATTAAAGCCAGTTTTGCATAATGTTTCCCTAGAACTTGCCCATCAAGAAATGGGATTAGTAATTGGGGCTAGTGGTTCAGGTAAAAGTACGCTTTTAGAAGTTCTGGCAGGATTTGTAGAGTGGCATAGTGGTTCAGTTTTATGGCGCAGTCAACAGCTAGGAGCAGAAGAACTGGAGCAACTAAGTGGTTTGGTATTTCAGTTTCCAGAACGGCATTTTTGCGGGACCACTATTTTAGAGGAGTTACGCCTTGGACATCCAAATTTAGATAGCGATCGCATCGATCATGCCCTAGAATCCGTGGGTTTAAATCGATTAAGCTTAAATGCATCTCCCCAATCACTAAGTGGTGGACAGCAACGACGCTTGGCTTTGGCAGTTCAGCTAATTCGGCAACCCTATCTTCTACTTTTAGATGAACCGACCGCAGGGCTAGATTGGTCAATGCGAAAACAACTGATTTCTTTACTAGCAAAGCTTAAGGAAAATTGGACGGTGCTGGTTGTCACCCATGAGCCAGATGAACTCGGACATATTTGCGATCGGGCTTGGCAAATGTCGGCAGGTTGCTTAACTCCTTTATAGATCAATTTTTATAGATAAATTATTAAAATTATGTCAGATCAAACTATAGCGATCGCTGCCCTGCAATGCGCTTTAAACGATGATATTACTACCAATATTGCTAGGGTTTCAGACTTAGTAGTCAAAGCAGCAAACCAAGGCGCACAGGTAATTTTACCCCCAGAGTTATTTGAGGGCTGTTATTTTTGTCGAGAAGAAAAGGATGTATTTTTTGATTGGGCATATCCTGTAGATCAAAGTCCTGCGATCGCCCATTTCCGCATCCTAGCCAAGAAATTAAATGTGACAATTCCCCTCTCTTTTTTTGAACGGGCTGGACAGTTTTACTATAATAGCTTGGCAATGATTGATGCCGATGGCGAAATTTTAGGTATTTATCGCAAAAGCCATATTCCCGATGGGCCTGGTTATGAAGAAAAGTTTTATTTTCGGGCTGGAAACACAGGCTTTAAGGTATGGAAAACTAAGTTTGCTAATCTCGGCGTGGGGATCTGTTGGGATCAGTGGTTTCCAGAATGCGCTAGAGCTATGGTACTAATGGGGGCAGATATTTTGTTTTATCCCACAGCGATCGGTTCCGAACCCGAAGAACCCAACCTCAATACTAAAGATCCTTGGCAGCGAGCCATGATTGGTCATGCGGTGAGCAATGTGATTCCAGTTGTGGCGGCAAATCGGGTGGGGATGGAAGGCAATCAAACTTTCTATGGACATTCCTTTATTGCTAACCATCGTGGAGATAAGATCGCAGAATTAAACGATACCGAGTCAGGAATTATTGCCGCTACATTTAATCTGCCAGAAATTCGTCGTAATCGAGCCTCCTTTGGCTTTTTTCGCGATCGCCGCCCTGATTTATATGGAATTCTTACGGAAAAATAGTTACCAAGATCTAACCTAAACGATAGCCAAATCCCCTAACTGTAATCAAATATTTGGGGTCACTGGGATCGGATTCTAGTTTTTCTCGCAACCACCGAATATGCACATCCACAGTTTTACTATCACCCACAAAATCGGCTCCCCAGATTTTTTCTAGGAGTTGCTCCCGTGACCATACTCGACGGGGATGACTCATAAATAGTTCTAAAATCCGAAATTCCTTTGGAGCTAGATTAACCTCGCCACCTCTCACCATCACCCGACATTCTTGGGGATACATAGTTATATCGGCAAAGCGGAGGGATGATCCTTGGGTTTGATAGTTTTGGTATTTACGGCGAACAAGGGCATGACATCTTGCCAATAGCTCTTTCATCCCAAAGGGCTTAGGTAAATAATCATCTGCGCCAACTTCTAAACCTGTAATGCGATCGGCTTCATTACCCTTGGCACTTAACATCAGTACAGGTACTCCATTGCCTTCATGGCGAATCATCCGACAAAAATCAATCCCATTAATATAGGGAAGCATGACATCTAAAATAATCAAATCCAGTGTATCCGTTGACTTGTGGGCAATACTCAAAGCCGTATAGCCATCTTCAGCTACCAAAACCTCATAGCCCTCACCCCTAAGAGACATTACCAACATCTCCCGAATTATAGTCTCATCTTCTACAACCAAGACAGAACCCAAAGAGGAAGTAAACTGCGACTTAAGTGTTTCAGTAGCAAGCATAGATTTTCGTAATGTTTTGATAATCTGTACTTAATATTACCAGATCATGATTAACTGACAGAATTATTGACCTATTTGATCCTATTTGATTTGCAGTCTGGCTAGCGATCGCTGTAAATGTCATAACCTTATTCCGAAAATATGTCTGCCAAGTTACAAGAAAAATTTGGTAACAGTGGAGATGTCAGATTATCAGTCTTAAGTAATGTGGTGATTAAGGTTAGCTTTGTCTCTAAACGCCGATAGATCTGAACTTCTTCCAAAAACCGATCAAATATCCAATATTCCCTTACGCCTTGGGATGAATATAGCTTTAATTTAATTTCAGCATCTCTCTTCTCGCCACCCACTGACATTACTTCAATCACTAATTCTGGAGCCGCAGTAAAATGTCCCTTACTATCCTCACAAGCTTTTAAGCGTTCATTACTAATCCAGATGACATCAGGAATTACATTATCAACATCTGTAAAAATAATTCCTGCACCGCTTATAGGCTTACCTAGTCCAGATTTTCGAGACCAAATTCTTAGTTCCGAGCAAATCCCATCACATATTTCTTGGTGCTGCCAGTTGGGGGCTCTAGTCACAAGCAGTTCTCCATTAATGGTTTCATAGCGATTTGTGCTTTCGGGTAGCAATTCCAAGTCCGCAGTTGTCCAGATTTCATGATTAACTTTTGTCAGGGTCATATTATTCTGAGGATGTAAAGGGTTAACTTAATTTTAGGCGATCGCCCTATCTGCCAAATCTATAGTTATCTCTAACAATTCCAATCATAAGACTGACTTTAGGCTTACTTTGGGAGATACAATTTAGCTTAGGTAAAATTTTTAAAGCTTATGGACTTTGCAAATCTCAATATCATATTAAACGCTGGTGTGATTCTGCCAGAAGCAATTATAGTCGTAGCCTTACTTGTAGCTATGGTGGCGGATCTCATTTCTGTGGAAACCTCTAAGTGGTTACCAGCGATCGCCATTAGTGGTTTATTAGGTGCAGTAGTCGCTCTGATCTGGCAGTGGAGCAACTTACCTAATCCTTTAGCCTTTGTAGATAGTTTTAATGGGGACAAGCTCAGTATTATTTTTCGAGGCACGATCGCCCTGTCTTCAGTCCTAACGATTTTGATTTCCGAGCGATATTTTATCCAATCGGGTATTGCCATTAGTGAATATATTACGATTTTGCTCTCAGCAACCTTGGGCGGGATGCTCCTAGCTGGCGCTGATGACTTGGTAATGGTATTTGTATCCTTAGAAACCTTAAGTATTTCCTCTTATTTACTCTCAGGTTATGCCAAGCGTGACCCAAGATCCAATGAGGCAGCTTTAAAATATTTATTAATCGGAGCATCTAGTTCGGCAGTATTTCTCTACGGGATGTCTCTGCTCTATGGCTTGTCAGGTGGGGAAACTAATCTGCATGAGATTGCGGCACATCTACCATTGGGCGGTTTGAGTTTAGTCCTAGCAATGGTATTTGTAATTGCTGGTATTTCCTTTAAGCTTTCGGCTGTACCCTTTCACCAATGGACTCCCGATGTCTATGAAGGTTCGCCTACGCCTGTAGTTGCCTTTTTGTCAATTGGTTCTAAGGTGGCGGGTTTTGCCCTTGCCATTAGGTTTATGGTTACGGTATTTCCGATGGTCTATGAGCAATGGCACTATGTATTTGTGGTGTTGGCAATTCTCAGTATGATTTTAGGGAATGTGGTGGCGATCGCCCAAACCAGTATGAAGCGGATGTTAGCCTATTCTTCCATTGGTCAAGCGGGATTTGTAGTTTTGGGGATGGCGATCGGGACTGAAGCAGGTTATTCCAGCATGGTTTTTTATATGTTGGTCTATCTATTCATGAACATGGGAGCCTTTGGTTGCATAATTTTGTTTGCCCTCCGCACTGGTACCGATCAAATTAGTGAATACAGTGGTTTGTATCAAAAAGATCCGCTTTTAACTCTAGGTTTAAGTGTATGTCTGTTATCACTGGGTGGGATTCCGCCTTTAGCTGGATTCTTTGGCAAGATTTATATTTTCTGGGCAGGTTGGCAAGCTCAGGCCTACGGATTAGTGATCTTGGCATTGGCTATGAGTGTAGTTTCAATTTATTACTACATTCGAGTTGTAAAGATGATGGTAGTCAAAGAACCACAGGAAATGTCAGATTCTGTAAAGAATTATCCTACGGTTCCTGGTTGGGATGCTGATGGCATGAAGCCTTTGCAGATTGCAATCGTCCTGACTTTAGTATTTACAAGTGTGGCGGGTATTGCTTCTAATCCCATATTCACCTTGGCAAATGCTTCGGTACATGAAACCGCTTTTTTAAGTTCATCTTTGCCTCCTGCTGAGGTTTCCAACTTAAAACCAATCCCAGTCAGCCAACTACCACCGAGCTTGGAATTGGAATAAAAAACAAGGGTAGGTATTAGCGTGGCAGCTTCCAACGAAGCCATTACAGAATCTATAACTACATCTATAACCAAAGAGGCGATCGCCATGTTGATCGACCTTGCCGAGCGGGGTGAAATCGACCCGTGGGATGTGCAGGTTATCGATGTAGTAGATCGGTTTTTGTCGAGGCTAATCAGTGACGATCGCCGTGACCTATACGAATCTGGACAGGCTTTGCTCTATGCTTCCATGCTAGTTTTACTCAAGGCTCAAACTCTATCCCAAGCTGTAACCTCTACTGACGAATCCTTCGAGGAATTTAGTGATGATCCTGATTCTCTAAGGATTGACCGACCGATCAACTTTGATCAAGTTATTAAGCGTAGACCTGCGGCGTTACCACCTATAGGCAGAAAAACCACCCTAGCGGAGTTGATTGCCCAGTTAGAGTCAATCGCCCAAACCATGGGACAAAAAGTGGGTAAACGCACTAATCAAAATCGGAATCGTCCCCAAACTCGACAGGTGGCATTACGAGCGATCGCCCAACTTGCCCACAAAGAAAATTTGTCAGAAATGGCTTTACAGCTTGAGGAATTTTTTCGCCAAAATCCCACAAATACTGATATTTCGGAGTTAGTTAAAGTATTTGGCGATCGGGTTGGGGTGTTCACGGGGCTACTATTCCTGTCCGCTCAGGCAAAGGTGGAATTAGTGCAATCAGATTTCTATGGACAAATTCAAGTTCAGCCTTTTTTACTCCCTTAGGTCAAAAACTTGCGAACTGACACCATCTTTTATCAGCTATTTCAGACCTTTAATAATTTGCTATTTGAGCTAATTGATCAACCATTTGATCCTACATACCAATTCATATCAGTAGAGGTAAAAGAGAGAGCATTTCGATTTGATGGTATTTTTACCCCACCATTGGGGGCAACTGAAAAATTAATTTACTTTGTCGAGGTTCAGTTTCAGCCCAAATCCAGTTTTTATGATGAATTTCTTGGAGAAGTATTTTTATATCTCAGTCAATTTACGCCTCAAAATGATTGGAAAGCGATCGCCATATTTCCGAAGCGCAGCCTAGAGCCGTTGGGCATTACTAAGTTTCAGAAAGAATTAATAGACTCAAATCGCATTGTCAGAATTTATCTCAACGAAATCACCACTGAATCATCCATAGCGATCGGCATAATTCAATTAATTACCAGTACCAGCCAAGATGCCCCAGCCTTGGTTGATGAGATTAAAACAAAAATTGGTAATCAAAATGTGAGTCAAGATATTATGGAATTAATCGAGACAGTGCTTTTGTACAAATTCAAAAATCTAAATCGTAGGGAGATCGAAGCCATGTTTACATTAGCTGACTTAAAAGAAACTAGAGTTTATCAAGAAGCATATCAAGAAGGAAAACTTGAAGGCGAACTGAAGGGTAAACTTGAAAACGCCCGTCAGATTGCTAAAAATATGATCGACGCAGGATTGTCAGTGGATCAGATTGCCAGATTTACTGGTCTAACTATTGAGCAAGTGCATCAGCTTTAAGCATTTTTAATTAGGTAATCAGGCAAATATTTGGGCAGCAGCATGGGTAAAGTCTATTTAGTCGGTGCAGGGCCTGGCGATCCAGGATTAATGACCATTAAAGGGAAAATTCTGCTCGAACATTGTGATGTGGCGATTTATGATGCCCTTGTTAGTCCAGAAATTTTGGCAATGATTAATCCACTTGCGGAAAAAATTAACGCAGGTAAGCGGCGGGGCAATCATTCACTACTGCAATCTGAAACCACCCAGTTATTAATTGCTAAGGCTCAAACTCAAGGGGTTGTAGTCAGACTCAAGGGCGGCGATCCATTTATTTTTGGACGAGGTGGCGAAGAGATGGCAGATTTAACTGCCGCAGGGATTGAAGTGGAAGTAGTGCCTGGAATTACCTCTGGGATCGCTGTGCCTGCCTACGCCAAGATTCCCTTAACCCATCGAGACTACAGTTCATCGGTCACTTTTGTGACTGGACATGAAGCCGCAGGGAGATATACCCCTAAAGTGAATTGGCAGGCGATCGCTACTGGCTCAGAAACAATTGTGATTTATATGGGATTACAAAATCTTCCTGAAATTATTCCGCAATTACTAACCGCAGGATTAGCGATCGACACCCCGATTATTTTGATTCGTCAAGGTACCTGCCCCGATCAACAGGAACTTTTAGGTAACCTCGGTAATATTTTAGAGAAAATCTATAACACTAATTTTTTGCCGCCTGCGATCGCTGTGATTGGGAATGTGGTTAAATTTCGAGACACTTTAATTTAATCCTATTTAATTTTTCCTATCCATGTCAGCAGTTATCAGTTCAGTTTTATCTCCTTTAATTAAGTTGTGGTTGCGATCGCAAGTAGATTCGAGCCAAACCCTAGAGATCGAAATTAAGGGGGCAGATGGTCAAATTCTTAAAGGGGTGATCCCCAGTGCCAAAGTTGCAGCTACAGGCGTTGTCTATCAGGGTTTACACCTCACAGATTTGTGTTTAACAGCAAGTAAGATTCACCTCAATACCCCCCAAGTTTTGCGCCGAGAACCGCTTAAACTGCTAGAGCCAATTCTAGTATCTTTGGAATTAAACCTCACGCCAACAGACCTCAAACATTGTTTAAGGGCAGCAATACTACAAGATGCTTTTGGGACAATTTTTTTGAGTACGGCTGATAATCAGGCGATGTTGAAAATCCTGCATCAAATCTTGGCAAAACTGGGAGATCAATTTAAGTTAGAGGATCTATCAATTATTAATGGTAATTACCATTGTAAAGGTGTATTTATGGTAAGAGCAACTTAGGCAATCTTGATTGAGCCTATTAGAATCTAGGAAAGACATTTTTTTAAACACCTAAAATCCATAGACAAAATGCGATCGCCCCAACAACATCCCCTCCAAAGACTGATTAAATATAGTCAGTCATACAACACTCTGATTCAACAGGCGATCGCTTGCTCTATTCTCAATAAAATCTTTGATTTAGCTCCACCACTATTAATTGGGGCGGCTGTGGATGTGGTTGTGCAGAAGCAAGATTCGTTAATTGCAAGTTGGGGCATTATCAAAGTAACGGATCAATTAGTATTTTTATCGATCTTGAGTGCGATCGTATGGGGGTTAGAATCTTTATTTGAATATGCCTATGCTCGGTTATGGCGCAATCTTGCCCAGAATATTCAACATGACCTCAGACTCCATGCTTACGGACATTTACAAGAATTAGAACTTTCCTACTTTGAGGAGCGCAGCACAGGCGGATTAATGTCTATTCTCAGCGATGATATTAACCAACTTGAAAGATTTCTGGATGGTGGAGCCAATGAAGTTCTGCAAGTTTTAACTACGGTGATTATCATTGGGGGAGTATTTTTCTACTTAGCTCCCACGGTGGCATGGTTAGGGATGTTACCGATGCCGTTTATTTTGTGGGGTTCGATCGCCTTTCAAAAACGTCTAGCTCCTAGATATGCAGATGTGCGAGAAAAAGTAGGATCGCTGAATGGTCAACTATCTAATAATCTCAGCGGTGTGACCACAATTAAAAGCTTTACCACCGAAGCTTATGAACTAGGAAGAATTGGAGCCGAAAGTGAAAAGTATCGCCAAAGTAATCGCTATGCGATCGCCCTATCTGCGGCATACGTTCCTCTTATTCGGATTTTAATTTTTGTGGGATTTATTGCCATTCTGCTATTGGGTGGGATCGAGGCAGATACAGGCAGGCTTTCAGTTGGGAGCTATAGTTTGATGGTATTTCTGACCCAGCGTTTGCTTTGGCCATTGACTAGATTAGGCGATACCTTAGATCAATACCAAAGAGCCATGGCTTCCACCAATCGGGTGATGGATTTATTAGATACGCCCCTAGCGATCGCCTCTGGTCATACTCGGCTCACTCACAAAGTTCAAGGTGAAATTAACCTAGATCATGTCACTTTTAGCTATAAAGGTAGGCAGCCTGCCCTTACAAATCTTTCCTTAACAGTCCCTGCGGGTAAAACCATTGCGATCGTGGGAGCCACTGGATCGGGCAAAAGTACCATAGTTAAATTATTGCTGCGCTTGTACGAAATCGATGCTGGGGTAATTACCTTAGATGGTATCGATATTCGGGAACTAGAATTAAAGGATTTACGCTCTAGTATGGGCTGGGTCAGTCAAGATGTATTCTTATTTCATGGCACCGTGGCGGAAAACATCTCCTACGGCAGCTTTGATGCTACGACCGATCAGGTTATAAATGCAGCTCAAATTGCCGAGGCTGATGAATTTATTGCCCAACTACCCCAAGGCTATGACACGATTGTGGGAGAACGAGGCCAAAAACTTTCTGGTGGACAAAGACAAAGAATTGCGATCGCCCGTGCTGTCCTGAGAAATCCACCAATTTTAATCTTAGACGAAGCCACTTCTGCCGTGGATAACGAAACTGAGGCCGCAATCCAAAAATCCCTAGAACGCATTACTATAAACCGCACTACGATTGCGATCGCCCATCGTCTCTCTACAGTTCGCAATGCCCATTGTATTTATGTGATGGATAGTGGAGAAATTGTGGAAATAGGAACCCACAAAGAACTGCTAGAAAATCCTAAAGGTATCTACTCAGGGCTATGGCGGGTACAAACAGGAGTTAAATAGTTATGAAGACGGCATTTTAATATAAAAACAAATGATTAGCTCTCAAAAAATCACAAAATTAAATGAGATCGATGCCATATCCCTCAAGCAAAAACTCGATTTACAAGAGGTTATCTTGTTAGATGTCCGTGAATCGGGCGAATACGCAACTGAACATATCGTAGGTTCTATCTTTCCTCTGCCAGAGGACACCCGATATATCGGGCGGTGAATGGCAGTCGGAACTATACTCTACACACAGAATAACATCGTGTAGAGTATAATAAATAGAACGCAAAGATTGGATTAACTCTCGTAAATGTCCCATTAATGCTTGCTCAATCAGAAAGGAATATATTATCCCCGCTGATGAGCCTTATCCTAGTTACCACCTTCAAGCAAAGTGATTAACGAAAGCGATCGCTCAAGTAAATTCTATGCAGAAAAAGCGATCGCTTGCCAATTATTAAAAGCTGTACCCAAAACAAAGTCAACGTGATGCTCTAACCAACTGAGCTATGCTTGATAAGACTAGTTAACTCGTGAAAATATTTATTTGGAATGGTACAAACTTTAACATTTCCTATCAGCGCAGTGGTGGGGCAGGAAGCAATTAAAACCGCATTACTCTTAGCAGCAGTCGATCCAATGTTAGGGGGAGTGGCGATCGCTGGACGCAGAGGAACGGCTAAATCAGTATTGGCAAGGGGTGTACACGCTTTATTACCACCGATTGAGGTTGTGGCAAATTCCATTAGCAATTGCGATCCCACCAAACCTGAAACTTGGGATTCTTCTTTAGATGCTCAGACAGATCGAGAAAATATTGAAACTAAAGTAATTCCTGCGCCCTTTGTCCAGATTCCCTTAGGAGCGACTGAGGATAGATTATTGGGATCGGTGGATGTGGCAAAGTCGGTACAACAGGGTAAAACCATATTTCAACCTGGATTACTTGCTGAGGCAAATCGAGGCGTATTGTATGTGGATGAAATTAATTTACTCGATCCCCAAATATCTAATCTGTTACTGGCAAGTTTAAGTAATGGTTTTAACCAAATTGAGCGGGAAGGAATTAGTTTTCAGCACCCTTGTCAGCCTCTGCTAATTGCGACTTATAACCCCGAAGAAGGTAGTTTAGGCAAACATTTACTCGATCGCATTGCCATTCATTTATCCGCAGATGAAGTATTAGGAATAGATGAGCGGGTGGAGGCTGTGGATGTGGCGATCGCCTACTCTAGTTCATCTGAAGAATTTTTAGCAAGTTATCAAGAGGATTTGGATAATCTTCGCACTCAAATTATTTTGGCTAGGGAATGGCTAAAGGATGTCCAGATTAGTTCGGCTCAAATCAATTATTTAGTCCAAGAAGCAATTAGAGGTGGAGTGCAGGGACATCGGGCGGAACTATTTGCGATGAGAGCAGCCAAGGCATTAGCAGCTTTAGAGAGTAGAGTTAATGTCAATGCAGATGATTTACGCACCGCCGTAGAATTAGTAATTGTCTGTCGCTCCACTATAAATCCCCAGCAACAGCAGCAACCTCAACCACCTAACGCTCCACCCCCACCTCCAGAAAATTCTAGTCAAGAAGAAGAAGAGAATCCTGATGAACCAGAAGATGAAGCAGAAGAGGAAGAAACTCAAGAACCACCTAGCATCCCTGAAGAGTTCGTATTTGATACTGAAGGGGTAATTCTCGATCCAGAGGTGCTAAGTTTTGCTCAAAGTTCTACTAAGCAAGGTAATTCGGGAGCTAGAAGTTTAATTTATTCCCAAGATCGAGGACGTTATATTAAGCCAGTTTTACCACAAGGAAAAGGCGATCGCATTGCGGTAGATGCCACTTTAAGAGCCTGCGCTCCTTACCAAAAAGCTCGAAGGTTACGAAATCCCGATCGCAAAGTAATTGTGGAAAATGTGGATATTAGAGCCAAGAAATTAGCTCGTAAAGCAGGAGCCTTAGTAATCTTTCTGGTGGATGCTTCAGGATCAATGGCATTAAATCGGATGCAATCAGCAAAGGGAGCAGTATTGAGACTATTAACAGAAGCCTACCAAAGTCGAGATCAGGTTTCTCTGATTCCCTTTCGGGGCGAACAAGCTGAAGTGTTACTTCCTCCCACCCGTTCCATTGAAGCTGCGAAGCGAAGATTAGATTTGCTACCCTGTGGAGGTGGTTCGCCTTTAGCCCATGGCTTAACTCAATCGGTGCGAGTTGGCATAAATGCGAAGTCTAGCGGTGATGTCGGTCAAGTGATGATTGTGGCAATTACCGATGGTCGGGGGAATATTTCTTTAGGGCGATCGCTTGGTGAAACCATTGATCCAGAGAATAAACCAAACATTAAAGAAGAATTACTAGGGATTGCCAAAAAGATCCGAGCTTTGGGACTTTCGCTTTTAGTTATAGATACAGAAAATAAATTTGTCTCCACAGGTTTTGCTAAAGAGCTTGCTGCTGCTGCTTCTGGAAAATATTATCACCTTCCTAAAGCTTCCGATCAGGCGATCGCTAATGTTACCCGCAATGCCATTAGTGATATGCGAAATTAGTTTCAAATCTCATCAGGATTTATGCCTAGAGACCTTAAGTAAGCAGCTAACTTTTCCTTTTGTAATCGTTCTTTTTGGGCGATCGCCTCAGCTTTAGATTGTTCCTGTTTTGCCTTGAGTTGCTCTTGAATTGCCTGAATTTTTTCCTGTTCCGCTTGGATTCTAAATTGTCTTTCTAGCGATCGCTCCAGTTCAGCTTGAAATCTACCCTGTTCTGCTTCAGCAAGGGATCTTAAAATCTGATTGGAAATTGGATCATAAAATCGGAAACCTTTATCTGGATATAAATGCAAATCTAAGCCCAAGACTTCGCTATGGAGGGACAAAACTTCGTCAGCTAAAGTCACAACAGGAATCTCAACATAATTTCCTTGCTCTAATCGCACTCCTTGCAATGATCTTGGCTGCAAATATTCACCAGTTGGATCGTATTGAAAATATTCCTTTACTCCCAAGCTCTGATAGATCGATGGGTTATGCTCTCTATCTTTTGTTACTGTGCCTTTGGATGTAACTTCTAAAACAAAATCAGGAGCCTTGTTTCCTTGTTCCCCAATTTTGTAACTGACTCGATCTTGATTTGTCATGCCAAATACCACAAAGGTATCAGGAGCTATCCTTTTTTCGATATTCTGTTCTTTGTAGCGGATGAAGAGATTTCCAGACACATAGACATTCTGTTGTGACTCAAACCATAGCCTTAATGCCTCTGTGGTATAGCTCAAATTTCGCCTTTGTTTGTCACCTTCGGGCATCGGTTCAAAATCCTCAAAGTCCTCATCAGGGTTTTCAAGTTCAGGTAACTTAAGATTATTTTTAAGATTGTTGGAAATTATCATCATGACACTCCAAGATATTACCCTTAGCATATCCCATTAAGCAGAAGTATTAACTATGGAATCGCTCCAAGTACCTAAGCAAGCGATCGCCCTAGAACCAGCTTAAAACTTACATTAAAAAAAAATTTGCCTTAACATCCGTTAATTAAGTTCATAGACGCAGCCTTAATATTTTAGAATTGCTTGCATATAAGGTTTGGGCGCAGTAATTTTTCTGTGCCTTTACAGATTCTCTTAATAAAACATAGTATAAAGCACAATATATGACTATTGGATACCTTGCCCTCGTTCTACACGCTCACCTCCCGTTTGTGCGACATCCTGAAAGTGACTATGTTTTAGAAGAAGAGTGGCTGTATGAGGCAATTACAGAAACCTATATTCCCCTACTAAAAGTTTTTGAAGGCTTAAAAAAAGATGGAATCGACTTCAAAGTCACCATGAGCATGACCCCGCCCCTAATTTCCATGCTCGCCGATCCCTTACTCCAAGAACGTTACGATGACCATCTCGCTAAACTGCAAAAGCTCGTTAAAACTGAGTATGAGACTAATAATCACGGACATTTACGCTATTTAGCCGATTATTATATTCAAGAATTTGCCGATGTGCGATCGCTCTGGGAAAGATATAACGGTAATTTAATTCTGGCATTTAAACAATTTGTAGATAGTAATAACCTCGAAATCATTACCTGTGGAGCCACCCACGGCTATCTACCCCTGATGCAAATGTATCCCCAAGCAGTTTGGGCGCAGTTGAAAGTTGCAGTTGAACATTACGAATCAGCCTTTGGTAAACCACCAAACGGAATTTGGTTGCCTGAATGTGCTTATTATAGTGGCTTAGAGCGCATGATCGCCGATGTGGGCTTACGCTACTTTCTCACCGATGGACATGGAATCTTATATGGGCAGCCTCGCCCTCGCTATGGCACCTACGCCCCTGTTTTTACGGAATCAGGAGTGGCAGTTTTTGGCAGAGATCATGAATCTTCTCAACAGGTATGGTCATCGGAGGTGGGATACCCTGGAGACCCCGTGTACCGAGAATTTTATAAAGATTTAGGCTGGGAAGCTGAGTATGAATATATTAAGCCCTACATTATGCCCAATGGTCAGCGCAAAAATACTGGGGTTAAGTATCACAAAATCACAGGTCGGGGGATGGATTTAAGTGCTAAACAACTTTACGATCCATACTGGGCAAAGGAAAAAGCCGCAGAACACGCCAGCAATTTTGCCTTAAATCGGGAACGGCAGGTGGAGTATTTAAATAAGGTAATGGGACGCAGCCCGATTATAGTTTCTCCCTACGATGCCGAACTATTTGGACATTGGTGGTATGAAGGACCTTGGTTCATTGATTTCTTGATCCGTAAGTCTCACTTCGATCAACAGACCTTTGCCATGACCCATCTTGCTGACTATTTACGTCTTCATCCCACCCAGCAAGTTTCTCGTCCCGCCCAATCTAGTTGGGGACATAAGGGCTTCCATGAATATTGGTTAAATGAAACTAATTCTTGGATTTATCCCCACTTGCATAAGGCTGCGGAACGAATGATATCGCTTTCCACCCGTGAACCTGCGGACGAGTTGGAACTAAAGGCTCTAAACCAAGCCGCTAGGGAATTATTATTAGCGCAGTCGTCGGATTGGGCTTTTATCATGCGGACTGGGACGATGGTTCCCTATGCTATTCGCAGAACCCGATCGCATTTATCGAGGTTTGATCAGCTATTTGAAGATATTAATCAAGGCACTATTGATGCAGGTTGGCTGGGAAAAGTGGAATATATGGACAACATCTTCCCCGAAATTGACTATAGGGTATATCGCCCCCTTGTTTAAGGTACTGATGAAACTTGCCTAAATTCAGGGAGTTTGAGGGCAAAGCCCTCAATTGGGGCGCAGCCCCAAACCCAACCAAATCGGGTTTTTATACTTTAGTACGTAAGATTAAGTTGCTAACTTAAGTTTTGGGCTTAATTTCTGTAGCCAAATAAAATGTTAAGGTAGTAGCAAATAATCATAATCAAAACAGTAGATTGATTCTATGGCTCGTCGTCGAACTTCTCCTCCCACTTCTTCTACTTCCTCTGGCATGAGTTCGGGGATAAAGCTAGCGATCGCTGCGGCTATTTTTGCCCTAGGACTGGGTTTAGGAGTATCCCTATCTACCCTTAACCCCACACCTCAAACCATAGATGCCATTAGCTTAGATGTTAATGCTCCTAGTCGAGACTTTTGTAATAACTATGGAGCATCGGCAATGGTGATGACAAGTCATGTCTATGTCACCCTTAATCCATTTAATGTGTTTGTAAGCCAAGCCAAAGCCGTACCTGGTTGTGTAGTGCTTCCTAACAACTGGAATTTTTTGTTGCAGAAAAATGCGATCAACGACCAAAATATTCGAGACTGTAGAGAACGGATGAATACCTTTGGCTACACTGGAGACCTTGATAAAAGCCCACAAGTGGAATGCGTTTATGAAAGTAAAGATGCTAAAAAACAACTATCAGGCAATAACATTGTCGCCCCATAGGTATAGCTAGTTAAGTTGATGATCAATTATTGTCCAACAAAACTATTTACTAATCTTCTTTGCAGTTTGCCTGAGTCCGAACCATCACCAGTGACTAGAAATAAGATAATCTTTTTCTCGGTTACACATCTAATTGCAGCTCTATAGTCATCATTTGTGCCAAAAATAGAATTGTCGGGGGCAGTTCCCACAACTTCAACATTGTTGCCAAATCCAGCATCTTTGATTGCATCTTGGGCTTTGTCAACACATTGATTGTGACTTAATTTAGAGTCTCTCCATGTCCAAGACATACCTGGGGTATCTGCAGATGCTTTTGTAGTTGTGGATAGCATCATGAGTAGGGCAAGGGGAATTAAGCTAAAAATCTTTCTCATATTAAGACTAGTTAATTGATTTCTGGATTTGACATTAAAAATCTTACCTTATTCAATCAACATACCAGTGCTTTAGATCGCATCCATAAGGATTTCTAGCTTTAACTCAAACTCTCTTAACTCATTTAGGTTTCTGAATGTAATAAGTAACATCAGCTTTAAGACAAGGTTTTAGTTTCACTACAGATCTGGTTAATTGCTCCTAAATTGGGAGCTTCAGCCTCAGAAATTGTATCTAGCCACAGCCAATATTCCCAATTTCCTGCGGCTCCTTGAATCGGTGAAGGCGTAATTCCACAAAATTTCCAGCCAAGACTAAGAGCATACTCCATGACTTTAGCGATCGCCGCCGCTCTGACTTTAGGATCTCTGACCACACCATTTTTACCGATTTGCTCCCTCCCTGCTTCAAATTGAGGCTTAACTAAGAGTAATAATTCCCGTGGTTCTGCTAACAAATGCCATAGAGGTTCCAAAACTTTAGTTAAAGAGATAAACGATAAATCTAACACTGCTAAATCTGGATATACATCTTCGGGTTGATATAATTCCTCTGGTTTGAGATAGCGTAAATTTGTGCGTTCCTTTAAGACAAGGCGAGGATCAATGCGAATTTCCCAAGCTAACTGCCCATAACCCACATCAATGCCATAGACTTTTTTTGCCCCATTTTGGAAGAGATAATCCGTAAATCCACCTGTAGAAATGCCGCCATCAAAACAAATGCGATCGCCAAGATCAACCTTAAAAACTGCCAATGCTCCAGCTAATTTTTCTCCACCTCTAGAAACGTAGGGCGATCGCTGCTTGACCAAAATATTTGCAGTTTCTTGCACTTCAGTTCCAGGCTTATCTATAACTTGCTGATCTACCTGTACCCAACCTGCTCGAATTATTTTTTGGGACTGCTCCCTCGAAGGCATTAAACCTAAATCTACGAGTAGTACATCTATGCGCTTTTTCATCTTATTTTTATACCAAATCCCGCCTTCCTTCCAAAGCCTTAGCCAAAGTCACTTCATCGGCATATTCCAAATCTCCGCCCATGGGGATACCAAAGGCAATGCGTGTCACCCTTGTGAATGGTTTAATTAATCCCCCCACATAGAGAGTTGTAGTTTCCCCTTCCACCGTAGGGCTGATTGCCATAATTACTTCTTTAATCCCACCTTGACTGACTCTCCGCACTAGGGATTGAATATTTAACTGATCTGGAGAAATGCCATCCATCGGCGAAATTAGCCCACCCAAGACATGATACTTACCTCTGTATTCACGGGTTTTTTCTAAGGCAATCAAGTCCCTAGAGTCAATTACCACACAAATCAAGGATGGATCGCGACTGGTATTACTGCAAATTTCACAAATTGGCTCAGCCGAAAGATGCCCACAGATCGAGCAGCAACCTACCTGTTGTTTTGCGGCAATTAAAGCATTTGCTAAGGCTTCGACCTCATTAGTGGGACGTTTAAGGATAAATAAAGCTAGTCTTTGGGCGGTTTTTGCCCCAACTCCTGGTAAGCGTTGAAATTGTTCGATCAGGTTGGCAAGGGGGCGGGTGTACAAGGTTTTATCTCAGGATTTTAATTTTAGGTTTTATGGAAATATCACTTTATTTTTCTGAGCTTGCCAAAATTAGTGATTTAATAAAAGTTAACACTCAAGTATTAAATTCTAAAGAACAGACCTAAATGGCAAACATCAAATTTGTAAATGAGAACAAAGAAGCGATCGCTATGGATGGTGTGAATTTACGCATCAAAGCGATGGAACATAACGTGGACATCTACAAGTTTATGGGTAAGATGACAAATTGTGGCGGTTATGGGCAATGTGGTACCTGTGTGGTGGAAATTATTGATGGGCTAGAAAATCTTTCTCCTCGTACTGACTTTGAAACTCTTAAGCTTAAGCGTAAGCCTGATAATTATCGTCTGGCTTGCCAAGTTTTAGTCAATGGCAATATTTCAGTTAAAACCAAGCCGTAAGATTATTGATACTCCCACCGCTAAATCAGGGAATTCTCAGATCAACCAGCTAACATATCTGCCTAGTAAGCTAAGAATACCCTACACAAATAATTGCAAATATGAAAATTGGTGTGCCCAAGGAAATTAAAGATCAAGAGTTTAGAGTTGGATTAACTCCTGCCGCAGTTGCAAGTTTAGTAGGAAGATCCCATCAGATCAAAATTCAAATAGGAGCAGGAGTCGGATCGGGATTTAGTGATGCAGACTATCTAGCTGCAGGGGCGGAATTAGTGGAAGATCCTGCTGAAATCTATGGTCAGGATATGGTAGTCAAAGTCAAAGAGCCTTTACCCAGTGAATATCCCTTAATTGATCCCCATTTAACTTTATTTACCTATCTTCACCTCGCCGCCGATCGCCAACTAACCGAAGCCTTACTAAAATCTGGGGCTACCTGTATTGCCTACGAAACTGTCCAAGCTGCTAATGGACAATTGCCGCTATTAATTCCCATGAGTATAATCGCAGGAAGATTATCAGTCCAATTTGGGGCGCATTTTTTAACAAGGCAGCAGGGCGGCAGAGGAGTTTTGCTAGGAGGAATTCCAGGGGTGAGATCGGGACGAGTGGTAGTCCTAGGTGGTGGAATTGTGGGCACAGAAGCTGCCAGAATTGCAGTGGGCATGGGTGCAAGAGTGCAAATTTTGGATGTAAATCTAGCTCGCTTGAGTGAATTAGAAATTATCTTTGGTTCAAGGGTAGAACTATTGGTTAGCAATCCCAGTAATATTGCCGAGACTGTAAGTGATGCTGATTTAGTAATTGGAGCAGTTTTAGTTGCAGGTAGACGGGCCCCGATTTTGGTGTCCAAAGAATTAGTCGGAAAAATGCGATCGCACTCCGTAATTGTCGATGTAGCTGTGGATCAAGGTGGATGTATTGAAACCATGCATACGACTTCCCATACTAATCCTGTCTATGAATCCGAAGGAGTTCTCCATTATGGAGTTCCGAATATGCCGGGGGCAGTACCTTGGACATCGACTCAAGCTTTGGTTAATGCTACTTTCCCCTACATTATGGCGATCGCTGATTTTGGACTAGAAGCCTTAGAACGCGATCCAGTTTTCGCTAATGGCTTAAATATTAAAGCTGGTAAAATTATCCATCCTGCCGTTAGGGCAACATTCCCAGATTTAACCTAATAAGTACATGGACTAAATTATTTATACAAATAAATCGTTGAAAAAGTTATTCAGTAGCCATCATATGTGTAATAAATTCTGTCTAGAAGCTACTCAGCCTTAGCCCCGAATTTTAAACCTGCATATTTTTCCTGAAAAGCTTGCATTGCTGCCAATTGGGAATCCATGAGTAGGCATTTTTCTAGGTGGCGTAAATCTAGATCAGGGAGAAATAAGCTTTGCTCGGTTTGGATGTATTCTGATTCCTTAAGAGTATAAATAGTAATGTTGCCATCTTCCCAAAACCACACTTCTGGAACTTGTCGTAGTTGATATTTTTTTAGTTTTTTGGTGCTACCACTTGTAACTACAACCTCTATACAAAGATCGGATATATCTTTTTCAGTCTCAAAATTGAAAGACAAATCGGCTTGAAATTCAGTTTTGCCGCCTACCGACTGAGTATAGGCACCTGTGGGTATAAAAGCTATACGTTTGATTGAGAAGTAAGTCAATAATAGCCCCGTCAGCATCGCACAAATCAGCTCATGAAAGCGGCCAATACCCATGATTTCTAAAACTCCTTCGCAATAGATTAATCTGACATTTCCAACTTCAGCAAAGGCGGATTGCAGAGTCTTAAACTGTTCCCAAGTGACGCACTGCTTTACGAAATATTGGGAATCATTTGGTTCTGAACTTAATTTTGAATCTAGTTTGGAGCTTAATTTTAAGCTTGATTTTAATAAGTGTTGAACCATATTCTTAATATGTAAGTTGATATGTTAAGCTAAAAATTAAAGCTACTTATTTAAGTATAGGCTCTAGGAAATTAGTCTGAAACCTTAATTCCATTGATTGAGAATTATAACCAAGAGCCAAATTATCTTTCCTTTCGATAACCCAAATCCGCTAATTGACTGAGGTGCGATCGCCACTTGGGTTGAACTTTCACAAATAATTCTAGATGCACAGAACCAAGGATTAGCTTTTGCATTTGTAGCCTTGCTTGAGTGCCAATTTCTTTGATCATCGTTCCTTTTTTGCCAATCACAATTCCTTTTTGTGAGTCTCTTTCGACATGAATAGTTGCCATTACCGTAGTTAGTTTTGGTTGCTCATCTACTTTGTCAATGCTCACAGCGACCGAATGGGGGATTTCTTCACGGGTTAGGAGCAAAATCTGTTCTCTAACTAGCTCCGCCATGATAAATCGTTCGGGCTGATCGGTGACAAACTCAGGTGGATAGTAATAAGGCCCAAGGGGAAGGCGATCGCTGAGGTTAAGTTTTAGTTCTTCAATTCCATCACCATTCAAAGCTGAAAATGGAATTGCTTGCCATTTTGATTCTTCAGCAAAGTCAGTATAGGTTCTGAGGATGTCAGGAGTGGGTGCGCCATCAATTTTATTTAAACCTACTATGGCTGAGACTTTAGCTTTGGTAATAATATCGGCAACAAAGCGATCGCCTGTCCCCAAAGGCACCGTACTATCCACAACCCATACGACTAAATCCACAGCCGAAATTGCGCCAATGGCATTATGGACGATGGTTTCTCCTAACAAATGATGGGGCTTATGAATGCCGGGAGTATCAACTAAGATAATTTGCGATCGCTCTAAAGTCACAATTCCTTGGAGGCGGTTGCGGGTAGTTTGAGGCGTGGGGGAAGTAATGGCAATTTTTTGCCCAACTAAAGCATTAAGAAGGGTAGATTTACCGACATTTGGTCTGCCAACTAAAGCCACAAAGCCAGATTTAAAACCTTCTGGGGCGGATGGGATTGGTTCTGATATAAGCATATTTTTTGATTCTAATTTTTCATCAGGCGTTAATTTAATTTTAGGAATCTTTGGAAATGGAGTTATCTGAACTACTCAAGGAGGTTTTGAATCCATTTAGGGGGAGAACTAATGGGATTTCCGAGGCGATCGCATAGTAACCACGCCGAAATATGCACTAAAACCATATAGGCAAAATTCGCAAATACAATCCCTGCGATCGCAAAAGCTTGAACTAACCACAGTTCTGGCTGTTCCAAAGAACCAAAAAGCTGCCATAGCCACCGCATAAATTCCGTAGCCTGCACCGTACTATAAATCCAAAGATTTTCACCTAGAAGCGCAGATAGTAACCAAAATTGAAATCCTACTCCCAAGGCTCCTCCGATTGTACCTACGAACAGTGTGATGATCCAAGGCGATCGCCGTTTCCATAAAAACCCCAAGATCACCGCCAATAGACCATGGGGGATCAAAAACTGAATGCTACGGGTCGGCCCCATCAGAATTGTCAGCAGTAAAACCGATACAGTCATGGTCATCCACGCCGTCCTCTGTCCCCAGCGCAAATAGGCAAGGGCAATGGGAATGGGATAGAGCATCCGCAAAAAGGGCCCAAGGGGAAAGTAGTAATTAATTAAAAAAATAATGCCTGTGGTACTAGCAAGAAAAGCCGTTTCTACCATTGCCAGCGTGGAAGTACGAGAATTGGGCATTTTTTATTTCTCTAAATTATTGTCTGGATTATTGCTGGAGTTAATCATTTTTTCCGTATCCCAAAATTGACCTCTTCGACCATACAGCCACCATAGCCCCAATCCACCTATGGCGATCGCACTCAGGCTAATAATTTGGGCAATACGTAATGAGCCAAACATCAGACTATCGGTGCGTAAGCCTTCAATCCAGACTCGCCCTAGACTATAGGTAATCAGGTAAACCATCACCATAGTGCCACGCTTGGCTTGGGGAAATTTATTAAATATCGTCATTAAAACTCCAAATACCATCAGATTCCACACTGATTCATAGAGAAATGTGGGATGAAAAAATGGTTCAGCATAAAACTCAGGGGGGCGTTTATCGGGCGGAATTAATAATTTCCAAGGTAGATTCGTAGGTACACCAAATGCTTCCGAGTTGAAAAAGTTACCCCATCGCCCGATCGCCTGCCCCAAAATTAAAGAAGGCATGGCTAAATCTGCTAACTGCCACACCGAGACTTTATTAAACTTGGCAAAAATAATTGCCGCGATCGTGCCACCAATAATTGCCCCGTGAATGGCAATCCCCCCTTCCCAGACTGCAAACATCCTCGGCACACTGAATAATCCACCTAAAAGTGGCACCCAGGGTTGATCTTGAAACCGATCCCAACTAAATATCACATAGTAGGCTCTAGCGGCGGGAATCGCTCCAGCTACCAGCCAAATTACTAAATCCCCCATTAAGTCTGGATTTACACCACGTCGAATTGCTAGCCTTTGCGCCAAAACTGTACCGATAATTACGGCGATCGCAATTAATAGACCATACCAACGAATTGAAAAACCAGCAATTTGCAGAGCAACAGCTCCAGGGGAGGTAAAAATCATGCAGCCTAGTCGTTTAATTTAAGGAGCTTATTCTATCTTAAGTCTGAATACTTCTGAATTGATCTAAATAGGGAACTCAATGCGATCCCCACTGGTCATAGTCAAAATACTGTGCAAGTTAAAAAGTATTTAAGACGCAGCTTAAAAGTATTCAACCCAAATCGAAACTTAACCAGAGGTCATTCAATGCAATCTCAACATATCCCATTTTTAGCTTTAGCTCTAGTCCTAGGCGGAGCTATCCAGATATCTCCCACATCCGCCGCACCAACCAAAATCGCCCAAATGTTTCGCCAAAATGCGGTTTTACGGTCGGGTGAAACCATAGATGTTAGATTAAACAGCAACGAAACTCTTTATATTAGTACTGGCGAACGCAAAGCCGCAGACCTCCTAGTCGATCAAAATGTGATCTCTGAAACTGGAGTAGTCCTAATTCCCCAAGGTGCAATTATCAGTGGTGAGTTTGTGCCTGTATCTGGTGGTTCTAAGTTTGTGGCAAAGACCCTAACTAGTAGGGGTGGAACTGTAAGGATGGTAGCAGAATCGGCTCTGATCAATGATGTTAAAGATCCCCGTGAAAGTAGTTTTGGCTCAATTGCGGGAGATGCTGCGATCGGAGCTGCCGCAGGTGCGCTTTTGGGTGGACTTTTTGGTGGTCGCTCCATAGTTGCAACAGAAAATATCTTAGGTGGAGCCGCAGCAGGCGCCATAGTTGGAAATGTCACAGCTCCTCAAGTTGTAGTAATTGAGGCTTCACAACCCTTGAGTATTATTACCCGTCGCAACCTCACCTTCCGCACCCAAGATTCCTTTTAGTGGAAATTAAAACTATCGAAAAAAGAAATTAAAATTATCCTGATTGTAAAATTGCAGCCGCCCAAAGCCTAAAAACTGTCCGTGGGGATCTTCGCCTTGGGGAAATGCCGTAACACCAAAGAGATAAACTCCACCATAACGTGGATTCCGCACAGGGCGGAGCCGAATGCTTACACTTTCACCTGCGGTAATGGGTGGATTAAAAACCACAGAGATATTTTTATCTTGATCCATGGAGATCGCCTGTCCGATTTCAGGTTGATCAAAATCGAAGCTAATGTCATCAAGGGCTCGAAATTGCTGAATTTTCACCTTGTTTAGAGGCTCTATTGCATCCTGCGGCATGGTAATCCTAAAGTAATAACTTGCCCCAGAAAAGTTAACTCCATTTTGAGTAGTGTAGGCATCTACAAGGGTGGGAACTTGGTCAAAATAGGTTTTACCATTACTCAAGCGCACAGCCTCACTAGATGGAATTGAGGTAAAAATTAATGCTAAGGCTGCTCCTAAGGCATAAAAAGGTCGATTCATAGTCAATAATCTCTACTATCTGGGCGTAAGTTAGAAATTTAAGCTCTAAATATCTCGATAAATGGCTAACTCGGTAAATATAGTTTAGCAATTTCCATTTTTTTCGGCAGGCAAGATACCATTTTGGTATATTAGCTGATGTTAACCAGCACAAAAATCTATGCAAGCACCTCTCAGACAGCAATTATTAGATACCAAAAAGTGCGTGGGATGTTATCTAGAACACATGAATCTAATGTACTCCGATTTGAGTAACTCTGATTTGAGAAGTTCAAATTTAAGCGGGGCAAACCTAAATTCTGCCGATCTTAGGGAAGCGAGATTAATGGGAGCAGAGTTGGTATATGCCAATTTGATTGGAGCCTATTTGATTGGGGCAAATCTTACTGGTGCAGATTTAAGTGGTTCAAGTTTGGTGGGGGCAAACCTGAGATCGGTCAACTTCAATGATGCGGATCTTAAAGGTGCCGATCTACAGGAAACCATTCTCAAAAATGCCAGAATGATCGCCACAAATTTAACTGGATGCAATCTTAGTAATGCCGATTTAGCCTATGCCAATTTAGAAAATGCCGATCTCAGGCAAGCTAATCTGAGCAATGCCGACTTAATTTATGCCAATCTCAAAAATGCCAATTTAAGTGGAGCTAATTTAAGCGGGGCTAACCTAAGTGGAGCTAATCTAAGTGGGGCAAATTTAGAGGATGCCATAATCCACAAAGCTAAACTTAGCAATGCTAATTTGAAGTCTGCGAATTTTAGTGGGGCTATATTAGCAAGGGCAAGTTTAATTGGGGCAGATTTAACTGAAGCAAATTTCAAAGAAAGTATTCTTGTTCAGGCATCTATGATTGGCGCAATCTTAACTAATGTAAATTTCTGTGATGCTATTATGCCTGATGGTTCTCAATCCAAGCAAGGCTGTATAGATGATCAAGTTACTTAGAGAATTTGCCAAGTCTGAATATCAAGAATATCAATTAGTCCCAAAATCAAATATTCTAGTCGTAAATCTAAATTTATTTGTGTCATGACTATTACATCTATTTCTGCGGTGATTAATGAAGGTGTATCCCCATTACAAAATGCGAGTCCACAGGAAATTATCACTTGGGCGATCGCTAAATTTCACCCAAAGCTCGGATTAGCTTCTAGTTTTGGGGCAGAAGATGTAGTCCTGATTGATATGCTGGCTCAAATTCAACCCGATGCTTGCGTATTTACCCTAGATACAGGCAGACTTCCCGTCGAAACCTACGATGTAATGGCAGCGATCGCCAAAAAATATCCTCAGCTTCAGATTAAAACGATGTTTCCAGATACCGAATCTGTGCAAACAATGGTTCAAGATCATGGCATTAACCTCTTCTACGACAGCGTGGAAAATCGTAAGCTTTGCTGCAAAATTCGCAAGATCGAACCCCTAGAAAGAGCAATATCTGGATTAGATGCATGGATGACAGGGCTACGCCGAGATCAAACTAGCAATCGCCAAGAAATGCAAGTTGTGGAACTAGATACAGCTAGGGGCATAGCTAAGGTTAACCCTTTAATTGATTGGAGCAATGATCAAGTATGGGCATATATTCATGCTCATAACCTCCCCTACAATGCCCTCCACGATCGAAACTATCCCAGTATTGGCTGCGCTCCTTGTACCAGAGCGATCGCCCCAGACGAAGACCTCAGAGCAGGTAGATGGTGGTGGGAACAAAGCAATCAAGAATGTGGACTCCATGTTAATGCTGAGGGCAAGCTCGTAAGGGCTAAGGCATAACCACAAAAAACGGGGTATCATGACTCGATAACCACAAGTAATAGCTGTTTAATATGACCGAACCAATCATGCCTAGTCTTACGCGATCGCAGGTTTTAATCTGTATGGCAGTATCAGCAGTGGTAATGTTGGTAGTCGCAAAAACTTGGGCGTTCTTATTTGGGGTATCTATAGTTCCACTAGCTTGGCAGCCCATGCACCTAGCCCTTGGAATAGGCTTGGGTTTGCTAGTTACCCTACTCAGTACCTTAATTTATGAAATCTGGGAAGACTATCGCATAGCTGCTAACACATACCTTGAGATGGTACTAAAGCCTTTGGAATTAATCGATGTAATTTGGCTGGGAGTCCTACCAGGCATGAGTGAAGAGTTATTATTTCGAGGAGTGGTACTGCCAAGTTTTGGCATGGATGCTGTAGGGCTAATTGTCAGTAGCTTAATATTTGGCATTTTACATATGGCAAGCCTCAGACATTGGCAGTATGCAGCTTGGGCGGTTGTAGTTGGGGTAGGGCTAGGCGCAGTCACGATCGCCACAAATAGTTTATTACCCGCAGTCACCACCCATATTTTTACCAACTCCCTCTCGGGATTACTGTGGAAGCTAAAACAGCAAAGACTTCCCGAAGCTTAGGTTATTAAGAACTTGTTATAGCTATGAACGAACAAAAACCAACTATCCGTAGTCAAATTACTACCCAAATCAGAGTTTTAGGTGGCTTTGTCATCCTGATTTGGTTTATAGAATTTCTGAATACCTTTCTACTCAGGGGATCCCTAGATAAATTTGGGATTCTACCCCGCAATATCATTGGACTTAGAGGCGTTTTGTTTGCCCCATTTTTACATGGTAATTTTGCCCATGTTGCCGCTAATACAGTGCCATTTCTAGTTTTGGGCTGGTTTATTATGCTGCGGGGAGTAAAGCAGTTTTACTTTGTTTCGTTTATGGCTGCTTTTGTGGCAGGAGTTGGAACGTGGCTATTTGGTAGCCCCGGATTCCATGTTGGAGCCAGTGGCGTAGTGTTTGGCTATTTAGGATATTTAATTTTTAAGGGCTACTTTGAACGTAGTTTTACCGCAATTGGGTTCTCTTTTATTGCCGCATTTCTTTACGGCGGGGTGTTGTGGGGAGTTTTACCATTGCAGGAAGGGATTTCGTGGGAAGGGCATTTATTTGGGTTTATTGGCGGGGTAATTGCGGCTAGGCTTTTGACTCCTCCCTCTGCACCGCAACAATCAAGAGAACTTTAGATTTTAAATTTTTAGAAAGGCTAAAGCTATGAGTAATAAAACTACAAGTCAGATCTCTGATCAAATCAGCGAAATTCAGTCAACTCTAATCGCAAAACTCCAAGCCGATGTAATTGAAATTACAGATCAAAGCGATCGCCATAAACACCATAAGCACAGTCCCCAAGGCAGTGGTCACTATGATGCCATTATTGTATCTGAACTTTTTGCTGGTAAAACCTTAATGCAGCAACATAGGTTAGTTTATTCTGCCCTAGAACAAGAAATGCAAACAACCATCCACGCTTTATCACTTTCTACTTTTACCCCCCAACAATGGTCTGATCTAAGGCATGATCGTAATCAAGCTGACGGATAACACTACATTGAAGCTGGAATTCCCTAAAATCACTTTGAAATCCCTGTGATAAGCTTATCAATATTCACAGACTCACAATTTACCAGCTAATCTACCAATATAAAGACGATGAATCAAGCTGTTCAAGCAGGTTACTACGGAGATACCAACTTTCGTTCTCCTCCCCCCGATTTACCCTCCCTATTACTCAAAGAACGGATTGTTTACATTGGTTTACCTTTAGTTGCAGCCGTCACCGAATTAATTACCGCAGAGCTACTGTATCTGCAATATGAAGATCCTGAAAAACCAATTTATATCTATATCAATTCCTCAGGTACAGGTAGAGAAGACGGTGAGCCTGTAGGCTTTGAAACTGAGGCTTTTGCTATCTGTGACACCATGCGCTATATCAAGCCGCCTATTCATACGATCTGTATTGGTACAGCGATCGGAGCCGCCGCTATGTTGCTATCTTCGGGAACTAAAGGATTGCGAGCCAGCTTACCCAATGCCAGTATAGTTTTGCGTCAACCTAAAAGCTATGCTAGAGGTCAGGCTACGGATATTGAAATTCGGGCAAAGGAAGTTTTGGCAAACCGAGACACAATGCTTGATGTTCTATCTCGTAATACTGGACAAACTAGAGAAAAATTGACAAAGGATATGGATCGACTATTCTATATGACCGCTCAAGAAGCCAAGGAATATGGTCTGATCGACAAGGTTTTAGAGAGTCGTAAGGATTTACCTAAAGCTATTCCTGCTGCCATTTAAAAATTGTAAAAATTGCTAAAACTATACCTAATCTCTCAGTCAAACCACTTATATACTTAAATACATATAAAGCCATGCCAATCGGAGTTCCCAAAGTCCCCTATAAAATGCCGGGTGATCCTTACACCCAGTGGATTGATATTTATAATCGTCTTTATCGCGAACGCATTATCTTTTTGGGCAAGGAAGTTGATGATGAGATTGCTAACCAAATTGTGGCGGTTATGCTCTACTTGGATTCCGAAGACCCGACCAAAGATATTCGCTTGTATATTAACTCTCCAGGTGGTTCAGTCACCGCAGGAATGGCAATTTTTGATACTATGCAGCATATAAAATCCGATGTCACGACAATTTGTGTGGGATTAGCTGCTTCGATGGGTTCATTTTTACTTATGGCTGGCACCAAGGGTAAACGCTTTGCCCTACCCCATTCTCGGATTATGATTCATCAACCGATGGGCGGAACTAGAGGTCAAGCTACGGATATTGAAATCGAAGCAAGGGAGATTCTGCGGATTAAGAAGCAATTAAATCTTGAATATGCCACTCGCACTGGGCAACCTATCGAAAAAATCGAACAGGATATGGATCGCGATTATTTCCTATCGGCGGAAGAAGCTAAAAACTACGGACTAATCGATCGCGTGATCGAAGACAGACCAGAGTAGTTGACTGATTTTACCTATTAAGAAACTTGTCCGAGTTAAAAGAGTTTGAGGTTTAAGCTTTCAAATTCTCTTATCATCGGACTTTTATTTTGGGTTACTTTGTTTAGTATTATCAATCAGGTTCTAGTTTATGAATCCGAATCCGATCAAGACGAGCTCCATCCGTAGCAGCGATCGTAAACTGCAAATTTTCATAATCTAAGGTTTCCTCAAGGTGAGGGATTTTCTGGAAGTGATAAATCACAAATCCACCCAAAGTTTGGTACTCATCAATTAGGGGCAATTCTAGTCCTAAAGTATCATTTATTTCTTCAACACTTACCTGCGCCTGAACCAAAAAATTTCGATCATCTAAAATCCTAATATCAGGGGACGCATTAGAAGGCTGCTCGTTATAATTCCCTACAATCTCGGCGACGATATCTTCAAGGGTTACTAATCCAGCCGTGCCTCCAAACTCATCCACCACTATCACCATAGACTGTTGCGATCGCTGCATTTGCGGTAAAAGTTCACCTAGGTAAATATCTTGAGACACAAATCTGACAGGACGGATAAACTCATTAATACTTTGGTCTAGGCTTAAACTGCCATTGCCCAGTTTGCCAATAATTTCTTTAATTTGGACAATACCCCGAATATCATCTAAAGATTCTCCAGTAATGGGATAACGGGAGTGATTACAGGCATCGACTACTGCTAGCAAATCTTTAACGGTGCTATCAAAGTCTACCCATTGCATACTTGTCCTTGGCACCATCACTTCTCCAGCAGTGACATCACCGAATTCAAAGACATTTTTGAGCAGTTCTCGTTCTTCTGCCTCTAAGCCCACAGACTCAGTGGAGGTAGTGATAATCATCTGCAATTCTTCGGCACTAACGGCACTGTACCAAGATTTGGATGTATATTCGACTCTAGCAATTTTTAGTAATAACTTCGTTGATTGATTCAAAATCCATAAAAATGGACTAAATAAACTGGCGATCGCCTCACTGGGTTTTGCTAACCACAATGCCATGCTTTCAGCATTTAGTAATGTTACCGATTTGGGGACTAACTCACCCAAAACAATTTGCAGATAAACCACCAAGAAAAAAGCGGTCGGGGCAGCTATAGAGTTAGAAAGACTAGCAGGTAAGAGATGATCCAGCCAACCTTGGGTAGCGATCGCCATGACATCTTTTCCTAACCAACCCAGAGCCACACTAGAAAGGGTAATCCCTAACTGGGTTGAAGATAAAAATCGATCAATATGCCTTTGCAATCTCTGCACGACTAAGGCTTTACTTGAACCAGACTCAACTAATTGGTGTATTCGCGATCTGCGGACTGACACAATTGCAAACTCTGCGGCGACAAAATAAGCATTCACAGCTACTAGAGCAAACATCATAACCACATAGCTAGCGACATCAACTCGTTCAGAAGTTTGAATTAAAGCTGCAATCAAAGAGGAAATGGCCATCAGTTATTCAAGTTAAACTGGTTGTTAAAAATCACCTCTAGCATTATTTATTTACTGTATTTTAATGACAGGAGGTAAGATTTAGGTAAAGCCGAGCTAGGGGAAGAAGTATTGGGCTTAGGTACAATTTTGAAGTTTTTACTGCCTAAAGGTAAAGGATTTACTCCTTCTAGAGACTTTCTGCCAAAGAAAAACCCAAATATACCTCCAATCAAGCCTGCAATTATCATGAGGATTACTAGCATGGATATATATCCCGAAGATTTCAATGAATTTTTTGTGGATTTTGAATTAACTTCTGGATTTATTTCTGAGGTGCTGTCAGTCATTAAAAATTTAGTTTGTACCACGGTCTTAAATTATAATAAACCAATATAATAAAAGACTGAGAAATTAAAATATAATTTCACTTACCCTGGGTTGGCTGACTGGTAAAGCAAACGACTCATAATCGTTGATATGTCAGTTCAATTCTGACACCCAGGATTTAATCTTGATCGGCTATAAGCTAACTTATGGGTTTTATCTAAAACACAGAGGTTATTAGTAGGAGTGGTTGTAAATAGAAATTACGACTCATAGTTGTAGCGATCGCTTCTGTAATTAGCGAAGGGATTCCTATAAATGTGACCTTTCTATGCCAGTATCGATTACTGTGATATTGAAGATCGGATTGAAATGGATATTGATGCTGCCTACAAGGTAATTGATCAAGTAAAAGCTGTCGGTCTTGACCTCGATCAAATTATGATGGAACTCCAAACTGAAGGAGTAGATAAATTTGTCAAACCTTTTGCTTCTCTAATGGCATCCCTAGAAACTAAGGTCAAACAACTCACTCCTGCATAATTTAGCTTTTTATAAGAACTTTTCCAACAAAAACTGAAGCTTTATGGGTTAACCTCTAAAAAAGTACGTTATTTAGAAAGTTACGGGGTATTTCTCTAATTAGTTGTCTTACTCAGAAGGTTTCCGTATAATCAAGTCATTCAAAGTCTTTATGCGGAAACTTTGAGCATTATTCCTAGTTATGCCCGCAAGAACCACCACAATGTGAAATGTTTCTTTGCTAAACGGTGTGGTTTTGCTCATGGCTGCTCCAAGATGCGACTGATTCAAGCACGTCGCGCCACGACAACAACCCGAAAGTTTATACCATCAAAGCTGAAATGCGCCAATATCCTTCTCCTGATTCATGGGAACACGCGAATGACCGACAGCGACAACGAGCCGAACGGTCAATTAAACAACTCAAGAAACGCAGTGCTCCGGTCTATTCCGGTCCGTTGTTCGTCGATGATGACGAAGAAGTAAAACTCCAGTCCCCACAAGACGTTGCGCGTCGCACTCTGGTGCTTAGTTCTGTGGAATTACGTGCAGAGGGCTTCCCGAAAAAAGAAGCGTTGGATCTGATTGAACAATTTGCTCTCTGGGACAACGTCAGTCCTGAAGAAAAGCGATTCCTTCAAGATGATAAGCCAGATCCTCATGAATGCCAAAAGCTCGTTTGGCGACTTGAAAGCATCTGGGTTCTGTTGTGGGCACTTGGCTATATCGATGAATTGGCATGGCCAAGCGGTATGTGTGATGTCCCAAAACTCGTCGAGCTACTCAAACCACACGAATCAAATTCAGACTTCATTACGAACGCCGAACTTCGCAGCAAGGCTGAGATTCTAGATGCACAAGACTTGATCATGAGAATCCATTGGTCAATTCGCGATGCATATTTGAATCACACAAAGATTCCCAAAGACCTCGATTGGTCAAACGATTATGACATGGTAGCGGTTACAATGAGCGCTGCCGTTGGTGTTGTTGAACAAAGACACTATACACTCAACTGGCTGGTCAACTTCCTCGACCCAGAAGATTGGGATCAAGTTGATACGCCAACATAGCGCAAAATGCGGTAGAACAAGTTGTTGAAACGGCAGTTTGAGACTTTTCTACTTCGTTTTGGTGTTATCTGCTGCAGCTCAATTTAATGTTATACCGAACCGAAACGCCCGTTAAAGTTATCTATTTTCATTTGAGAATAGGCAAGCAAAAATGGATGGCTTCGTTGATGATTTCTGAGAAGCTATTTGCGATCTTAATATAATTGACTATTGAATCAGATAGCAATTTACCAAAATCCTAAATCCTATGGGTTATTCCTTTACATCAAAAGCTCAGTCTATAGAACTAGTAGACAGTCAACATCTTATTAAGGTAGTTATGCTGCTCCCAGCAGCACAATTACTGGTTAGGCGGTCAGTAAAACTTTGGTAATCAATCATTTGGAGGTAACATAACGTGGCTTACGCGCAATGGGTCAGCTTTACGGTTAAGGTAGTGGGCTTTCAAGGAATAACTAGGGCTTCCTGAATAAAGCGAAACCTAAGTTTGCACTACGGTGCCAATTTATAGGGTAAATTTTGGAATCCAACTCCGAATATCCCGATTTTCGGGCTCTGTGGCATCTATTTTGGCTCTGTAGTCTTTTTCAGCAAGCCCTAACTAAACACGCACATCTGCACTGAGAAAGTTTTACAAGTACGACGATAAAGGTAACGAAATTCATAATGTCAACGGCATCAAATTGGAGAACAACAAAGCCTATTGCAATGTAATTTCCTCATGTGGCCGATCTGACTCCGCTTCTGGAACTGAAGGTTCTTTCTATATCTGCATAGACGGGAAAGATGACCTCGATCCAGACCATAAGGTCTGCAAGATATATTGGGACTGTCCATGGGGATCAAAAACCAATACATGGGGGGCTAGTGATTATGATTCCGACAAATATGTTGTTGGCGTATGCGGAGGCTCTAGCTATGGCGGGGCAATTGGAAACCTGTCAGTTGTCGTTGCTACTATACCCTGATATGTGAACTTTCTCAATAGGTCTAGGAGGACTCGCCAACAGAAACGAAAATTAGTAGTGGACTGTTTCAGCTAAAATAGGGCAATAGATTTCGGATTAAAGTCTTAGATTATAGAATTTATGGCATTTTGCTAATACACCAAATTAACTGAAACAATCTAGTAGGGTGAGTTGCGTTTTGCCAACCCACCCCTTTTCGTGTCAGAAAGCGGTGTCAGACAAAGTATTCTGATTTTTGCTAGGATGTTTTTATACAGTTCAACTCAGGTGCAATATGTCCCTAATGAACACCCCAGCCAAATTCCAAGTAACTTCTCCCCCTTTTCGTTGGGATGAAGCGGGAGGTATCCGTATAGGTTCGAGCCGAGTGACTCTGGATAGCATACTTGCCTCATACCACAACGGCTCCACTCCTGAAGAAATCGCTATTCAGTTTTCAGTTCTTCGTTTGGAAGATATATACAGCGCCATTGCTTATTATTTAAATCACCGTCAGGAAATTGACAGTTATTTGGAGCAACGCAACCAACAAGCTCAACAACTGAGACAACAACTAACTCAAAAACACAACTTAGTCGATTTAAGACGGCGCTTGCTTGCTCGTTATCAGTCAAAAGGAGAGTCGAGGCAAAGTGCGCCTTGTAACTGACGAAAATTTTAATGGAGCCATCTTGCGTGGGCTGGTGAGGCGTTTACCTGAATTAGATATAATTCGCGTCCAAGATGTAGGACTGATGAACACTGACGATCCAGATATTTTAGAATGGGCGGCTAATGAGGGACGCATCTTGCTCACCCATGATGTAGCCACTATTACGATGTATGCCTACAATCGTGTCAATCAAGGACTACCTATGACTGGAGTTGTTGAGGTGATATCAAAAGCGCCCATTGGTAAGATCCTTGATGATTTAGAACTATTTATTTATTTGTTGTAGTGAACCTGAAGAATGTGAAGGTCGGGTTCTTTTCATTCCTTTCTCTTGATGCGATCTCTATCATTTTCTACTCCAGAAATCTAAGTTGCCTAACACGTTGTTGGAGCGGACGGAGCGAGAGAACTTGGTGATGAGTTCAAGGCTAACTGCCGCCGCTCAACTTAGCCGTTAGACTGACAAGCTTATCTATCATGGCAAAGTCAAAACAAATTTGTTATAAGGTTTTCCTACAATGCACAGCCTTCTATCTCGTACTCTAACGTTATCGACATTTGCTCTTCTGATTGGAATAATTGATTTCAAGCCAGTTATGCCTGTAAATGCAAAAACAAATCTATCAAACAAGAAATTATTGCTGGCACAAAGCAAGCCTTTCCCCCTCAAAGGTTCCAAATTTACAGAACTTGGTGACCACCGTTGTATGGAAACCAATATCACGATATCCAAAAATGGTAGGATAGATGGTGTAACAAGGATTTGGACTGACAAACAGTGGAAAGGTTTTACTGGTTCTGTTGCAGTCGGAATTACAGATCGTGCAGGGAATGTACTTTATGTGACTAATCCGCAAACATGGGGTGTTGACTGCAAGAGATGCCCCGGACCAAGTAACCGAACACAGTCATGGGCTGATACGCTTCCTTCTAATGTTCTTCGCAATGTAGGGGGCTACGCTATTATCGACACAACTAGTCCAAGAGATAGGTGGAGATCTTGGCTTAGTAGCGCGAAAGAAGCCGCCAAATAAATCAAGGACATTTACAGCAAGTTCTAAATCGTAAATGCAAAGCGGAGTTCGATCGCAGATCTTGTAGGGTGCGTTAATGAAATGTAACGCACCTTGTCCAATGTTCAAAGTTGGTGCGTTACGCTGACGCTAACACACCCTACATTTGTTGTTTTGGTTCTTC
>VYKS01000098.1_pt1 | contig 56981 bp, 43 predicted proteins | sample 5114511 | NCBI WGS metagenome assembly VYKS01 (sample SAMN12291795, study PRJNA351875) | freshwater metagenome | isolation source: freshwater lake | place: USA: Michigan, Gull Lake | collected 2011-07-05 | reverse complement strand
CTCGGATGTCCCAGGGGTGTCGGCATCATCTCGCCCTCCGCCCATTGGCCCCCACGAGTCCGGCGTCCGCATATCGGATTGTCGTTTCTGGCATCCGACCTCAAGCGCAGACGGCATGCCAGACGCCCGAGGTCGGACTGTTGGCCCCCAGAGTCCGGCGTCCGAGTATCGGATTGTCGTTTCTGGCCTCCGACTTCAAGCCCAGACGGGATGCCAGACGCCCGAGGTCGGACTGCTGGCCCCCAGAGTCCGGCGTCCGAGTATCCGATCGCCATTTCCGATTGCCGTTTCCGGCATCCGACGTCCGACGTCCGACATCAAACGTCAGCTGGGGGCTTGAAGTCCGAAGCCTGAAACGGCGATCAGATGCTCGGATGTCCCAGGGGTGTCGGCATCATCTCGCCCTCCGCCCATTGGCCCCCAGAGTCCGGCGTCCGCATATCGGATTGTCGTTTCCGGCCTCCGACCTCAAGCGCAGACGGGATGCCAGACGCCCGAGGTCGGACTGCTGGCCCCCACGAGTCCGGCGTCCGCATATCGGGTTGTCGTTTCCGGCCTCCGACCTCATGCGCAGACGGGATGCCAGACGCCCGAGGTCGGACTGCTGGCCCCCAGAGTCAGGTGTCCGCATATCGGATTGTCGTTTCTGGCATCCGACCTCAAGCGCACAGGGAAAAGCACGGTTCCATCCGCACGGAACTACAGGTCCGTTTTCGGTGAACAGCACCGCGCTTTCTCCTGTGCGCTTGCGTTCTTTTTCCTCAGGGCTCGATTCGTCGCCCGTAGACCGCCGGACCAACCAACCGTAGTTCAAAGCGCTTGGCATCCGCCCCGCCCCTCTCCACTGTTCACGTATGCGATTCTTCTTGCTTCTCGCGCTTGTGTCGCCAACGCCGCCGCACCCCTCGGCCCAGCCCAGCCACCCGCTGTGCACCGCCGCCGCCACGTTCCTGCGTACCGACCGCAGCATGGCTGCCATCGTCGAGCCCGACACCATCGATGATTGGCGCACGCAGAAAAAGGTCCCCGGCTGCAAGATCACCGCAGCCGGCGGCACGGCGCGTGGCGTCCAGCCGGAAGCGGTGGCGTTCTACGAGCGCATTCGCGCCGTCGGATGGACGCGCACCCCCGACCCGCGCGATGCACCGAACGAAGCCTCGCTGCGTTTTCGCCAGGGCAACGTCGACTGCCTGTACAACGTGTACGGGCCGGCCATGCTCATGACCGAGGCCGAAGACAAGGCCGGCGAGACACGGGCACTCAAGGCCGGCGAGGAGCGCTATCACGTGTACGTGATGTGCCTGCCCGCCATGCCCGCCGCGCCACGCGAGTAACTACTCCCGGCCCGAATGTGTGACCGCACCGAGATGCGCTGCGCCCACGAGTGCGCGGTACTTCTCGAGCACACCGCCGCGCACTGACGTCGCACGCACCGGCAGCGCGGCCAACCGTGCAGCGAGCGTTTCGTCGCTGAGTTCTACCGTGATGCGGCGTGCCTCAGGGCGGGCATCGATCGCAATCATGTCACCGTCGTGCAGGAGCGCGATGGGGCCACGATCGGCGGCTTCCGGGCCGGCGTGACCAATGCACAATCCGCGCGTGGCGCCGCTGAATCGTCCGTCGGTCAGCAGCGCGACTTTGTCGCCCATCCCCTGGCCATACAGCAGCGCCGTAATGCCCAGCATTTCGCGCATCCCCGGTCCGCCGCGCGGGCCTTCGTTGCGAATGACGAGCACTTCGCCTTCGCGATAATCGCGCTGCGTGACCGCCACTTGCGCTGCCTCTTCACTTTCGAACACGCGCGCCGGTCCGCGGTGCACGAGCGTCGCCAGCCCGGCAGTCTTGAGCAGCGCGCCATCGGGACAGAGATTCCCCGTGAGGACCGTCACGCCACCATCCGGCGAGCGTGCCTGCGACACCGGCCGCACCACACGCCCGTCCGGTGCCGGTGCGTGCTGCAGCTCCTCCGCCAGTGTGCGCCCCGTAAAGGTGAGCGTGTCGCCGTGCAGTGCCCCCGCTTCCAGCAGCGCCTTGAGCACCACCCCCGCGCCACCCACGTGGTGCAGATCACGCGCGAGATAGCGCCCGCCCGGCTGCAAGTCGGCAATGAGCGGCGTACGCGCAAACACCACGGCGACATCGGCCAACGTGAACCGGATGCCCGCCTCGTGTGCGAGTGCCGGCAGGTGCAACGCGGCGTTGGTCGAGCCGCCGGTTGCCGACACCACCGCGCACGCATTCTCGAGCGCGCCCCGCGTGACGATGTCGCGCGGACGCGGGGTGTCGTCCATAACCGCACGCATGAGCGCCGCTGCCGCGCGGCGCATGAGGGGCGCGCGCTCGCTGTACACCGCTGGCACCATGCTCGACCCCACCGGGGCCAACCCCAGCGCTTCCGACACCATGCCCATGGTGTTGGCGGTAAACTGCCCCGCGCACGCACCCGCCGTCGGCAGACACGCATGCGCGAGGTCACGCAACGTCTCCTCCGTGGCTTCACCCGCGATCACCTTGCCGATCGTTTCATACGTCTCGGCAATATTCGTGTCGCGCCCTTGCCAGTGCCCCGGCAACGCGGCGCCACCGTGCACGAACACCGACGGCACGTTGCACCGCAACATCCCCATCATGAGCCCGGGCAGGTTCTTGTCACAACCGCCAATGGCAAAGATCCCATCCCACTGATGCGCTTCGGTGCTCGCCTCCACACTGTCGGCAATGAGCTCACGTGATACCAGTGAGTAACGCATGCCGGCGTGCGCTACCGACAGGCCGTCGGATACCGACACCACCGGGCACTCATGCGGCATGCCGCCGTGGGCGTAAATGCCGGTCTTGGCATGCTGCGCCTGATCGCGCAGGTTCATGTTGCACGGGCTCATCTCACCGCCCGTATGAAACACGCCAATGTGCGGCCGACGGATGTCGTCGTCGTCCTGGCCGAGCGCCTGCAGAAAGGCGTGGGTAGGAGTGCGGAGGATCCCCTGGTAAATCGCACTCGAGCGGAACACGCGCGTCATGCGTGCTCCCGAAGCAAGCGAATAAGGCGTGACGCGTCGGCGTCGCCGCCAATGTCGTTATGTGTCATGGCCGCTTCGTATTGCGCGAGGGCGGCTGCGGTGACGGGGGTCTGCGCCCCGACGTCGTTGGCCAGTCGCACGACCTGTGCGATATCCTTGCGGAAGGTGGCCACCGCGCCGAGGCGCGGCGTATCCACGTTGCCAGCCATGCGCGGTCCGAAGATCTGCAGCGGTAACGAATCGGCAAAACCACCGGCGAGTGCGGCCGGCAGGCGCGACGCCTCTATGCCCGTCCGCTCGGCAAAGGCGAGCATCTCCGCAATCACCATGAGGTTGCACGCCACGATCTGCTGGTTGCAACTCTTGGCCAGCTGACCGGCCCCTTGACCACCCATGTGCGTCACGCGCTGCGCGAGCGCGCTGAACAGCGGCTCGGCGCGCGATACATCGGCGGCGTCACCACCGGCGAAGACTATGAGACGTCCCGCGCGCGCCGCCGGCACACCACCGGACACCGGCGCATCGAGCCAGTGCGCGCCGCAGCGCGTGGCGAGCTCGTTGGCCATATCTCGCGTGGCATCGGGTGCAATGCTGGAAAGGTCCACCACCAGCGAGTCGGCATGCAGCGCATTCACCAGCGCGCCGCGGCCAAAGACCATGTCGCGCACCGCGGCTGTGTCCGTGAGACAGAGACACACGATATTGCAGTCGCGCGCCACCTGCTGTGCCGACTCGGCCAGCGTGGCGCCGGCGGCCACCAGCGCGTCGCACTTGGCGGTGGTGCGGTTCCACACGGTGACCTGACGCCCGCACTCCAGCAGGCGCTCCACCATGGGTGCCCCAATGAGCCCCGTCCCGATAAACCCGATGCGCACCGGCAAAATCCCAGTACTCTGTAGCGACTGCATACCGCCCCCGGCAATCAGCCGTTCAGATGGAGCCCGTTGTCCATGCGAATGATTTCGCCGGTAATGCCAACGGGGCCCGTGACGAGAAACACCGTCAGCGCCGCGATATCGTCGGGCTGCAACAATCGCTTGAGTGGTTGTGTTTCGAGATACCTGGCCTCGACCGCCGCGAGCGCCTCGGGTTCCAGCACGCGGCTTGGAAGTCCACCTGCCACGTAGCCCGGAGCGACCGCGTTGACGCGAATGTGCGGGGCCAGCGCGCGCGCCATGCTCAGCGTGAGCGAAATCACGGCCCCTTTGCTGGCGGCATACGCCACGCTCGATCCCACACCCGACAGCCCGGCAATGGACGAATAGTTCACGATGCTGCCGCCGCCGCTGCGCTCGAGGGCGCCGCGGCAGGCGCGGATCATCTGAAAGGTGCCGAGGACGTTCACATCGTTGGTGCGTCCGAACTCACTCGACGGAAGCGCTTCGAGGTCGGCGTGCGGAATGAAGCGGGTGACGCCGGCGCAGTTGACGAGTCCGTCCAGTCGACCACAGTGCGCCTCCACCGTGTTCGCGGCAGCGCGACAGCTTTCGTCGCTCGTCACATCGAGCTCGACCACCATGGCCGCGCTGCCAAGGGCTTCGCACTCTGCTTTCACGCGCTCGGCGTCGGCCATGGTGGCCCCAAGCGTGGCGACGGCGACGCGCCAGTTGGCGCGCGCAAAGGCGCGCGCACAGGCGGCGCCAATGCCGGTGGCGGCGCCTGTGATGAGCACCACCTGCCTGTCGTCGCGGGCGCTCATGGCACACGCACCGTGGTGAGGTCCCACACGCGCGACTCCCCGAAGTGCATTTCCTTCACGCCGCCGCCTTTGCCGCGCACGAACCACACCGCGCCGCCGTCGCTGCTGAACGCGTCGCGGTACGTGGGTGTGAGGGCACTCTCTACACCAGGTCGCGGGCTCAGCATGAGCGCGCCGTTGGCGACCCGCACCGTGAACGTCACGCCGACATCGTCACTCGTGTATCGGCCGGCGAAGACCTGCAGTTCCGATGTCGTGGGAATCCACGGGTCGGCCTGTCGCAGCGTCTGCACGACGCTGTCGCCATCGTTGGTCACCGAACGGATTGTGCGCACCATGCCGTTGGCGGACACGGCCAATCGCAGCACTTGATTGCCCGCCTGATACAACCCGCTGCGCAGGGCACGCAGCGGCGTACCGTTGAGCCGCAGCGCACCGCCGGCGGTGTCGAGTGTTGACGTCGTATGCCAGCGGCCGTCTTCGTAGATGCCGCGCCACGGAAGCACGGTGGCCAGCGACAACGACACCGTATCGGGCGCTGCTGGGCGCGCCAATTCCGGGTGCAGGGCGTCGACGAGACCATATGTGAGGGTCGTGGCTGGCGCCCCGGCGGCGTTGCAGAGCACCGCGACCGAGAGGTTGCCCAGTTCCGGGAATCGCGCCAGGTACGTGCTGTAGCCGGCGGTGGACCCGGAGTGGGCAATCTGCTTGGTGCCGCGATACCGACTCACGGTGAGGCCGAGCGCGTAGGCAATCTCGAGACCATTCGTGAGTCGCATCTGCCGTGTCATGGAGTCGACGACGGCGGTGCCGAGCGTCTTGTTGGTGAGGTGTTCGTTCCAGCGAAGCCAGTCACCGACGGTGGTCCACAAGCCGCCGGCGCCGATGATGTTGTCGAACGGCATGTCCAGCCGCCACTCGGTGCCGCTTCGACGATACGCCTGTGCGAGCCCGGGCACGACACGGGTGAAATCGCCGCGCCACGAGGTGTGCGTGAGCCCCAGCGGCTTGAAGATGCGTTGCGCGGTAAACGCTTCGAAGTCCATGCCACTCACGCGCTCGACGAGCGTGCGCGTGAGCAGGAAGCCGGAGTTGGTGTACGAGTAGTGATCCCCAACGGGATAATTGAGCGCCGATTGATCGGTGATGATTGTGTACACATCGCTCTGCGTGTGCAGGCGCGTACCGCGCGGCCATCCCTGCCACGCCACCAAGTTGCTCCATTCGCGCAGCCCGCTCGTGTGCGTAAGCAGATGCCGCACGGTGATGGGGCGCCCGTACGACTTGAGCTCGGGGAGATAGGTACGCGCGTCGTCGTCGAGCTTGAGTTTGCCGTCGGCCACCAGCAGCATGACGGCGGTCGCGGTGAACTGCTTGGCGACCGAGCCCGATTCGAGAATCGTGGCTGGCGTAATGGGACGTTCGCCGGCGATATCGGCCATGCCATAGCCGCGCTCGAGGAGCGTGACGCCGCCGCGCGACACGCCCACCGCGCAGCCCGGGCCGTGGGTGTTGTTCCAGGCCGTAAAGATGCGGTCGGCGATGGCGGCAATGTCCGTCGTGGCGGCGGGCCGTTGAGCCGCGGCAGGTGCCGCCGACATGGCCACGGCGGCTGCGGACAGCGTGGCGAGAGAGAAAGTGCGCATGGGCGCGAAACTACAGCGCGGCGGCGAGGGCGCTATGGTCCGGCGCCGGTGATTATGCTTGTAGCTCGACGGAAACTGTGCCACGCCCCTCCGGGTTGCTTCCCATGACTCCAAAACCGCGTGCCGGCGAGCCCACGCCGGCCAAGAGGGCCCCCAGCAAGAAGGCCCCCAGCAAGAAGGCCCCCAGCAAGAAGGCGCCCAAGTCGATGCCCTACGAGCAGGGGGCATGGGCGCATGTGTTTGCGCCGCGCGCCGCCGGGGAAATCCGCTATTGGCTCATCAAGTCGGAGCCCGACGTCTTCTCGTACCAGGACCTCGAAAAGGCCCCGAAGAAGACCACCTGCTGGGACAGCGTCCGCAACAGCAGCGCCCGCAACTTCATGCGCGACGGCATGAAGAAGGGCGATCTGGCCTTCTACTACCACTCCAACGCCGACCCGTCGGCCATCGTGGGCATCTGCGAAATCGTGCGCGAAGGCTATCCCGATCCCACCTCATGGGATCCGTCGCACGACTATTTCGACCCCAAGTCCGACCCCGACATGCCCACCTGGTACATGGTCGACGTGAAGGCGGTCAAACCGTTCCGCGCCCCCGTGCCGCTGCAACAAGTCAAGGACGACCCGGCGCTCGCCGAGATGGCGCTTGTGAAAGTCGGGCGGCTGTCGGTCGTACCCGTCACGCCCGCCGAATGGGCACACGTCTGTGCGCTGGGTGGCGTGTAACGCGCCACCCGTCTCGACGTCAGCGCTTGCGCGCCCGCACGTACTGATCGGGCCACGGTCCCGGTTCGCCCAACGCATGCGCCGCTTCGAGGGGCCAGTGCGGATTGCGCAGCAGCTCCCGCGCCAGCAGCACCATGTCCCCGTCACCTTGCGCGACAATCGCCTCGGCCTGTTGCGCCTCGGTAATGAGGCCCACAGCCGCCGTACGCACGCCGGCCTCGCGGCGAATGCGTGACGCAAACGGCACCTGGTAGCCGGGGCCAATCGTGATCTGCTGATGCGCCGCGAGCCCACCTGACGACACGTCGATCAGGTCCACGCCAAGCGACGCCAGTCGGGCGCACAACTGCACCGACTCGTCCACGTTCCATCCCCCCTCCGCCCAGTCGGTCGCGGAGATGCGTACCACGAGGGGCCACCCGTCGGGCCACGCGGCGCGCACCGCCTGCGTCACCTCGCACAGCAGACGAATGCGATGGTCGAAGGAACCGCCGTAGACATCCGTTCGCGTGTTGGCGAGCGGCGACAGGAACTGGTGCAGCAGATAGCCGTGCGCCGCATGCAGCTCCGCCACCTTGAAGCCAGCCGCCACCGCACGGCGTGCGCCATCTGCGAAAGCGGTGATGACGTGGCCGATGTCGTCGAGCGACATGGCCTCCGGCTGCGGATAGGTGTCGGCAAAGGGGATGGCACTCGGCCCTTTCACTGGCCAACCGCCCTCTGCCACGGCAACCGCGCCGCCGCCATCCCACGGCCGCTTCGTGCTCGCCTTTCGTCCGGCGTGCGCGAGCTGAATACCCGCCACGGCGCCGCGCGCCTCGATGAACTGCGTGATGTGCCGCAGCATGGGCACCTGCCCGTCGCTCCAGATGCCAAGGCAGGCGGGGGAAATTCGTCCCTCGGGGAGCACGCCCGTGGCCTCGGTGAACACGAGTGCCGCGCCACCACTCGCAAACCCGCCCAGGTGCACGAAGTGCCAGTCGTTCGCGAGACCGTCGACGGCCGAGTACTGGCACATGGGCGACACGCCAATGCGATTGCGGAGCGTGACATCGCGCAGCGTAAGCGGCGAAAAGAGTGCAGACATAGGCGCGGGCTGAATCGTTGCGTGACGACATCGAGCGATAGACTGATGCGGGAAATATGACCGCAGCAGGTGCGAACCCGGCAGCGCTGTGCGACTTTCCCTGCGAGCCCATGGAATCACATTCCCCTATTCTCGTCGGTCTGGCGTTCGCCACGATGGTGGTGGCGCTCACGGCCTTTGGACGCCGCCTGCCGGTGCCGGCGCCGGTGCTGCAGGTCCTTGCCGGTCTGGTGATCGCGACGATTCCGGGCGTGGCCATGCCCACGCTGCAACCGGATCTCGTTTTCTTCGTGTTTCTGCCGCCCATTCTGTGGGCGGCGGCGTTCTTCACCTCGTTGCGCGAGTTCACCGCCAACCGGCGTCCTATCGGGCTGCTGGCCATCGGGCTGGTGATCGCCACGACGGTTGGCGTGGCCGTCGTAGCGCGTGCGCTCTTCCCTGGCATGCCGTGGGCCGTTGCCGTCGCGCTCGGGGCCATTGTCTCGCCACCGGATGCCGTCGCCGCCGCCGCGGTAGTATCGCGGTTACCGGTGCCGCGGCGCGTCATCGTCATTCTCGAAGGCGAAAGCCTCGTGAACGACGCGTCGGCGCTGGTGCTCTACCGCTCGGCCGTCGCCGCCGCCGTGACCGGGGTGTTCAGCCTTGGCGAGTCGATTGTTCGCTTCTTTCTCGACGCGGGCGTGGGCGTCCTCATTGGTCTGGCCGTTGGGTGGGCACTGGTGTGGGCGCTCAAGCGCACGCACGACGAACTCGCGGAAACGCTGCTCACCCTGGCCGGGCCCTATGCAGCCTGGATTCTCGCGGAAGCGCTCCATGTCTCGGCGGTGCTGGCGTGTGTCGCCGGTGGGTTGTATTTACGGCAGCACTATTCGCTCGCGGTCGGGCCACGCTCTCGCGTGCAATCGAAGGCTGTCTGGGATCTGCTCGTGTTCGTGCTCAACGCCATGATCTTCGTGCTGCTGGGCATGCAGTTCACGGCGCTGTTCAATGCCACCTCGCTGCACGAACTCCCCACCCTGCTGGCCCCCGGGCTCATCATCAGTGTGGTCTGCGTGGTGGTGCGATTGATCTGGGTGCCCGTGGCCACCTGGGCGCCGCGTTGGCTCAGCAAGGAAATCGCGCGTGTCGATCCCGTGCCCCGCCCCAAGGCGGTGGCGCTGGTGGCGTGGACCAGCATGCGCGGCATTGTGTCGTTGGCCACCGCATTCGCCTTGCCGCTCACGCTGGCCAATGGCGCGCCGTTTCCGTTTCGGCAGGAGCTCATCTACATCACCATGAGCGTGATTCTTTTCACGCTGGTGGTGCAGGGGTGCACGCTGGCGCCCATCATCAAGCGGTTTGCCTTCGCGAAGGAAACGCATCACGCGCAGGAAGAACGCTTTGCGCGTATTGAAGCGCTCCGTCGCGCCGATGAGGAGCTGGAAGACGCGTCGCGCGAAGGGTGGGCCAACGACGACGATGTGTCGTGGCTGCGGGCGGAACTCCGCGATCGCTTGGAGAGTCACCGCGATCCGCAGCGGGCGTCGACGCGCCACGAGCTGCGGGCCCGTATGCGTCACGCCGAGCGTCGCATGCTGGTGCGGCTGCGCAATGAAGGGGCGATTTCCGACGAAGTGTTGCGGGAGCTGGAGCAGGAACTCGATCTCGATGCGATGCGCGGCGAGAGTCTCACCGCGCATGCGCACTGACCTGCTGCGCTGATCAGGGGACCGCCGCTCCTTCGTCCGCGGCCGGCACCCGGGTGCTGTTTTCCGGGAGACGATCAAAGCGACTCAATCGCTCGGTATCAATCGCCAGCGTATCGTCAATGGAGTTGATGAAAACGTTGGTGAACTTGGCATCCCAGCTGACTTCGTCCCACGCGTACGAGTGACGCACGGACACCTGCGTGGAGAAGGTTTCCTCGTGGGCGCTGATGAGAATGAGAATCTCCGCCTCACCGCGCCGCAGCCGATCGGGTGTGACGCCGCGCAGTGGGCTGTGCTCATCAATGGGATGCACGATGGTCCAATGCAGCGGGAAGAACGTGACGTTGTTCCGCTCGAGCGGCAGCTGATGAAAGTTGCGCTCGCGCTGACCTTCAATGTTCTCGAACCACGTCATGCTCACGCTGGCCGTGACTTCGGTGAGCTCACTGGGGAGCTCGTTGACAATGCGGAACATCAGTGCGCGCCCCCCTTCGTACGGCGCAATGACTGCCGACTCGCTGAAGCGAATGGCCGCTCGCGGACGGGTAAGGCGAGCCACGATCAGTCCGAGCGTGATCATGCCCACCAGCGGCCCGATAAGGGACTGCGCCACTGTGAGTCCGTGCGCGGTTGGCCCGACGGCATGCATCCCATCAATGCCCGACGTGGTGAACATCCCCACGCTATACACAAACGCCCGCATGAACGGATCGTCGAGTCCCAGGGACGCCGTACCCGCGAGCGCCTCCGGCCCGAGCGCGCGATAGGCGAGGGCAAACAGGCCGTTGAGCAGGAGTACGCCCCCCACGAGCAGGAGCAAGAAGCGGGGCCACGGCATGCTGAGCGCACGCAGATAAAACTGCTCGGTGCGCTGTCCGCGCAGTCCGAGTTTGCGCGCCGTGGAGTGGCCATCGGGAGACAGGAAGCGTCCGCGAACCGCCTGGGCCGCCACGCGGCCAAACCCGAGATCGGATTCGGCCGACGAGGCGGTGGCAAACGATTGCGCGGCCACACGGGAAGCGGAGTTTTGTGCGGGGGTCACGGAATGTGCCTGGCGGTGTCTTCGGGCATTCAACAGGGGCGTCTGAGAATTGTACGATTCCCCAAGTTACCGCGGATAACAAGACACCGGATGTCCGCCCCCCGGGTGCGCCCTCAGAGTCGCAGCGGGGCGCTGCCCCAAGCCGCGGCATCGCGGACCTCTTCGAGCACGCTGTCCAGTACGACCACCACGTTGCCGCCACTGCGCTGCAGCGCAAACCGGTCGAGCGCGTGCGTTTGACGCCCGCTCACGTGGGAGCCTGTGGTGGAAAACCGTGCCTTGTGCTTGGGACAAAAGAACTGCTGTTCCCCGGCGTTCCAGCGCAGGGTGGCCCCCCGATGCGGGCAATCGAGGGAGAAGGCATACAGTACCCCCTGCCACCGGGCAAGCACGACCGAGTCGGCCATATCCACCTGCACGCCGTCGGTGGCCGGAATGGAATACGTGCGCGTCCGCCCCACGGCGGCGATCGGCGACATGGCGGATGCCGTGCTGGCCAAGGCCGAGTCCGGCGCCAGGGCCGTGCCGACGAGCGCGGCGGCCACGATCAGCGCGGTGTCCTGCAGAAACGCGCGGCGGTCGAGGCGCCGGCCACAGGGGGCCGCCGCATCAGGTGTGAATGCGGGGAGGGAATGGGTGGTCATGGCCAGCTCCTGTCTCAGGGTGTGCGCCCGGTGCGATACCGGAGTTCACCAGACAAGGTCGGCGCGTTCAGAGACGACTTCTATCCGACAACTGTCCATGGGCTGGACATAAGTGCCGGTATCCGACAGATGCCGGATACGGATACTGGAGCTCAAGGCAGCGCAAACGCGACGTACACGCCACCACTCGGCGCGCCGTTCTTGCCACCGCCGCAGGCAATGACGATGTACTGCTTGCCGTCTACCATGTACGTGCTTGGCGTGGCATTGCCGGCAAAGGGCAGCGTGGCTTCCCACAGCTGCTTGCCGTTGGCTTTGTCGAAAGCGCGGATCTTGTTGTCGTAGGTCGTGGCGGCAATGATGAGCAGCCCGTTCTCCGTGACAATGGCTCCGCCGTAGCTGTCGGTGCCGGTATTGCGAATGCCCTTTGCGGCGAGCTTGGGATACTCACCAAACGGAATCGACCACGCGATCGTGCCCTTGTTGAGGTCGATGGCGTTGAGGGTCCCCCACGGGGTCTTCACACCGGGGTAGCCTTCGTGATCGAGAAAAACATCAAAGTACGCCGTGCGATAGGGCAGCGCGTACGGGCTCGGCGACGCGGCCGTCTTCGCCTTCGTTTCGTCTTTGCCGGTGACGAGATAATTGACGAGGTCGTTGATGGCGGTGCCGTCCATGGCCCCACCAAAGCCCGGCATGCGCCCTGTTCCTTCGCGTACCATCTGCGCGATCTGGTCGCGTGAGCGGCGCGCCGCAATATCGAGCAGCGACGGGCCAATCGCCGTGCCGTTGCGCGCGTCGCCGTGGCAGCCGGCGCAGTTGGCGCTGTACAGCGACGCATCGCTGCGCGGCACGAGCTTGAGCAGCCAGGCCATTTCGTTGGAGTTGACGTACATCAGCCCCGTCTTGGGGTCGAAGGCCGGCCCGCCCCACTCCCCGCCGCCGTCGACGCCGGGATAGATGATGATCCCCTTGCCGTTCGGCGCCGTGAACGGATGCGGCGTGTTGTATTCGGTAAAGGTTTTGAGCGCCGCGCGATACGCCACCGGTGTGCGCCGCGTGAGGTCGGCGCGCGTGAGACGCTGCCGCGCGAACGGCGGCGGGCTCACGGGAAAGCTCTGCGTGGGCGATGTCTGATCGCCGGGAAGCGTTTGCTTGGGCATGGGCTGCGGCTCGATGGGAAAGAGCGGCGCGCCCGTCACGCGATCAAAGAGAAACGTGTGGCCGGTCTTGGTGATCTGCGCGAGCGCATCGACGGCGCGTCCGTCGCGCTGCACCGTGACGAGCATGGGTGCTGCAGGGAGATCGCGATCCCACAAGTCGTGTTTGAGTACCTGATAATGCCACAGCCGCTGTCCCGTTTTGGCATCGAGAGCAATCACGCTGTTCGCGTAGAGATTGTCGCCGAGCCGGTTGGCGCCGTAGAAGTCGTAGCTGGCCGAACCGGTCGCGGCGAAGACCATACCGCGCGCGGCGTCGAGCGTGACACCGCTCCACGCATTGGCGCCGCCGGCAATCTTCCACGCATCGGTGGGCCACGTTTCGTACCCGGGCTCACCCGGATGCGGAATGGTGTGGAAGCTCCAGCGCAACGCGCCCGTGTTGATATCGAAGGCGCGGATGTCGCCCGGCGCACTCGGCAGCTGCTCGGGAACCGTGCTGCCCATGATGAGCAGGTCGCCGAACACGACGCCGGGCGTGGAGGCACTCACCGACAGTCCCTCCACTGGTCGTCCCAGTCCCTGGCGCAGATCGATCCATCCACTGTCGCCGAAGGTGCGAATGGGGCGCCCCGTGCTGCGGTCGAGCGCGTACAGACGGTTGCGATAGTTGAACAGCACGCGGTCGCCCGTGACGACCACGCCCCGATGCCGAATGCGCGACGTCGGCGGCGCGCCGTTGAGCGGATCGAAGCGCCAAATCTGCTGGCCCGACGCCGCATTGAGGGCAATCACCTGCATCTTGGGCGTCGTCGCGTACAGCACGCCATCGATGACGATGGGATTCGCCTGCATTTCCGAACCAGTGAACGCATCCTTCGTGTCGAAGGTCCACGCCACCGTGAGCCGTTTCACATTGGCGGGCGAAATCTGCGAGAGCGTGGAGTAGTGCGTGTGATCGTCGCTGCCGTGATACACGGGCCAGTTGGCCGTTTGCGCGGCGGCCGGCGTAGCAACGAGCGACGCGAGCAGCAGGCGGCGGAGCAGGCGGCGGAGCAGGCGGCGGGGCAGGCGACGGGGCATGGCGGGTGGGCTTGGGTCGGTGCACTCGGACGTGTTCAAGCTACCGGGTGTCCGTGGTCTGTGCGTCGCGGGCACACTGTTGGACCGTCGTCGGGGTGCCGCCCTCGTCACCTCCCGAAGCGCCGCCCGCGACGCCATGTTACGCGCGGTTGCCCGCCGACGGTCCGTTCAAGCGTGTGTGGCATGACCTCTCCCATCCGCTCACCATGCACCGTCGCATCGTCCAGCACGCGGTTGCCCTCGCTGCACTCCCGGCGCTCGGGCGCATCCCCGAACGGGACCGCAATGGCGGTGCCGGTCAAGGGGCGCGCGTGGTCGATGGCAACCGGCTCCACGGCTGGTTGGCGCCGGGCGACGCCATGGGCACGGCCACGAACACGACCTTCGGCTTTGTGCCGATGGTGAACAGCACGCCGCCGCTCAGCGACCCGCGTCTTGCGCCGGTGGTGCAATCCTGTGCGGGCGCTCTTGGCCTCGCGCATCGGCGCCTGTCCAGCGGCGCGGGACACGACGCACCGGACGTGGCGTACCGAGCCCCGATGGCGATGCACGTCGTTCCCAAGGTGGGCGGCATCTGTCGTTCACCGCGCGAGTGCTCGCGTGCCGCCGATTCTCACCCCGCGGCATCCCCCAATTGTCGGAGCAACGCGGCACATTACCGCCATGACATCATCGACGATCATCACGGGTGACTCGCTGTCGGCACTGCTCTCCCGCATGGCGCAGGCACTCACGGCCGCTCCGCTGCCGCCTCTGGTCGATGAGTGCATCATCGTGCAGTCGCTCGGCATGGAGCGGTGGGTGCGTCAGCAGCTGGCACTTCGGCACGGCTGTGCCGCGTCGCTCGCCCTTCCCTTTCCGGCCGCCTTCTGCCGCCGATTGGCGGCGGGGCTGCAGCGCGATCCGCACTTCGCCACCGGCGATGGCGTGACCATCGATGCGCGCTTCGAGGAGCAGGCGCTCGTCTGGCGGCTGTTCGCGTTGCTGCACGACGACGCGCTGCTCGCGCAGGAGGTGTACGGGCCGCTGCGCGCCTTCCTGCAGGGGGGCACCGATGCGAAGCGCTACGGGCTGGCGCGGCAGATCGCCGCGCGGTTCGACGAGTACCGTCTCTACCGACCCGAGGTGTTGGTTGCATGGGAGGACGCACGCGAACCCTTCTCGTCGAACGCGCACGAGCCGTGGCAGGCGGCGATCTGGCGCACATTGCTGGCAAACGAACGGCCGGCCCACTTCGCCCGGTGGTTTCTCCAGACCGTCGAACGTCTCGAGTCGATCGCGGCATGCCCTGAGGGGTTGCCGGCGCGTGTCTCGGTGTTCGGGGTGTCGACCCTGCCGCCCTTGTTCATTCGGCTGCTTCGCGCCGTCAGCCGGTTCGTGCCGGTCACCTTCCATGTGTTGCTCCCCGACGCGGAGAGCTGGCGCGCCGGCGCCTCCCGGCATCCGGTGTTCGAGACCTTCGGCCAATCCTCACGCGATTTCCTCGGGCTGCTCATGCAGCCCGACGACCATGGTGTGCTTCCGGCCATGGAACATGTGGCGACCGCCACGACGGGCGATCCGGGCACCGTGCTCGCGCAGCTGCAGCAGTCGCTACGGCGAGGAACGGTCGCGCCACTCTCGGCGCGCGACGGCGACCGCTCGATCTCGGTGCACGTGTGTCACTCGCCCATGCGCGAGCTCGAAGTGTTGCGAGATCAGTTGCTCGATGCCTTTGCCAACGATCCCACCCTCCGGCCGCACGACGTGCTCGTCATGGCGCCCGAGGTGGAGCAGTACGCGCCATTGGTGGAGGCGATCTTCGGTCACGCACGCACCCGTGGCGACGAGGCGCGCCCACACATCCCCTTTCGGGTGGCGGATCGCACCATGTCACGCGAGTCCGCACCTGCCCGCGCGCTGAGCACCATGCTGGCGCTGGTCTCGTCACGCCTGACGGCCAGCGAGGTCCTCGAGCTGCTGACGCAGCCCCTGGTGCGACAGGCGGTGGGCATCGCGCCCACCGACGTCGATCAGATCACCACCTGGATTGAAGACGCCGCCATTCGGTGGGGGTACGACGGGGCGGCCCGCGCCACGCTGCAGGGTGTCCCGGCGTTCGAAGAGAACAGCTGGCGCCGTGGGCTCGACCGGTTGCTCGCCGGCTACGCGACGGGGCGTGTGGACGCGCTGTCGGGTGGTGTGCTCCCGGTTGCCGGCGATCTCATGGGCGACGCCGAGCTGTTGGGGCAATTCGTGGAGTGGGTGGAGGTCCTGTGTGCCCGCCTCGATGGGTTGCGCGCGGAACGCCCGCTCGCCGAGTGGACCCGCGCCCTGCAAGACACACTCGACTGGCTCGTTCGCTCCGACGACCTCGATGAGCGTGCGGTCATCGACCGGATGGCGCGCGATCTCGGGCGTTTGGCAGAGCTCACGGAGGTACGGGCCGGCACGCGCGATGCGTGGACCGGTGCCGCGTATCCGGTCTCGTTCGAGGTCGTGCGCAACTGGGTCGCCGACACGTTGGCCGACGACGAACCGGCGAGCGGGTTTCTCACCGGTGGTCTCACGTTGTGCGCCATGAAGCCCATGCGCGCCATTCCGCACCGCGTCATCGTCGTGCTCGGCCTCGATGATCGCGCGTATCCCCGGCGCATCCGGCGTCCCGCGTTTGACCTGCTGTCCAGTGACCCGCGCCTCGGCGACCGGGATCCGCGCGCCGACGACCGGCAATTGGTGCTCGATACGCTCATGAGTGCGGGGGACCGGCTCGTGCTGTCGTATGTGGGGCGATCGCAGACCAACAACACGCACATCGCGCCGTCCATCATCGTCACGGAACTGCTCGATCGTCTCGATACGATGCAAGGTGGGTCGGCCCCGCTGTCGCACGCGATGCGGGTGGAGCATCCGCTGCAGCCCTTCAGTGCCGCGTACTTCACCGACGCGCCGACGCGTGACCGACGTCTCTTCAGCTTCGACCAACCGTGGGCCGCGACGGTGCAGGCGTCGGTGCTGCGGCATCCCATGCCGGCCTTTCTGTCATCGCTACCGCCGTTTCCGACGGTGCAGCGCGACTGGCGCACGGGACGTGAGCCGATGCTCGAGCTCACCATCGACGATCTGGTGGCGCTGTGGGGCAATCCGGCGCGCGTGTACTGTCGGCAGGTCTTGCAGATGAGCGTCGCCGCAGACGAAACGCTGGTGGACGATGTGGAGCCGACCGACATGGATCCGTTGCTGCGCAACCGGGTGCAGCAACGGATGCTCGACCGCGCCCTCGCGGGGCGTAGTCACGCGGCCCGCGAGCGCGCGTTCGACGTGGCCTCCGGCGAGCTGCCAGCCGGCAACGTGGGCGCGCAATGGCACGACCGCTTGCGCCGCGAACTCACGCCACTGTTGACGCGCGTGGGAACGCCCCCATTCCTTGCGCCGCTGGCGGTCAGCGTGCAAGGCGCCGATTGGGTGATCCGGGGACAGCTGGGGCAGCAGCTCCCTGCCGAACAGTGGCGGGTACGTGCCGCCAACCTCAGCACCAAAGACAAAACCCGTGCGTGGATTGCCCACGTCGTACGCTGCGCTGCGGCCACGCCTGTGCCAACCCGCGTCATCGCGCGCGATCAGGAGCTGTGGCTTCCACCAGTGGCAGATGCCATGCCGCAACTCGACGTGCTGGTGCAGGGCGTGCGCATCGTGCGGCAGATGCCGCTTCCGTACTTCCCTGAAGCGGCGTGCGTGTATTGCGCCAAGGCCCACAAAGGGGAGCCCGGACTCGACGCCGCGATCGCCATGTACGAAAAACACGATGAGTTCGGCCGAGGGGATATCGCCGATCCGTACGTGCAGCTGTTGTGGCGCGGCAGGCAGCCGATCGAAGAGCGCGCCGATGATTTCATTGCCCTCGCCACTGCCTTCTGGTCGGGCTACTACGCGCTGACCGCGTCTGCCGAGCGTGCCGTATGAGCGACGTCACCCGACCGCCTCGGCCGCACTTTCGCGTGGTGGACAGCCCGTTCGTCCGCGGCGTCTCCCTGGTTGAAGCCAGCGCCGGAACCGGCAAGACGTTCAGCATTGCCATGAGTGTCATCCGGTTGCTGCTGGAGGAGCGCGCGCCCAACGTGCCGTTGGTGGACCGTGTGGGCAATATCCTCGTGGTCACCTTTACCGTCGCGGCGACCGACGAATTGGTGGCCCGTATCCGGACACTGCTCCGCTGGGCCGATGCGGTGTATCAGGGGCGTCCCACCGATGCGCCGTACGCCACGGAGCAACTGCTGCGTCACCTCGCGGCGGGACGTGAGTCGTTGGCCAAGGACCGCATCGCGGCGGCACTCGCAGAGCTCGATACCCTCGCCGTGTTCACCATTCACGGCTTCTGCAAGCGCATCCTCGACGAGTTCGCGCTCGAAAGTGGCACCGCCTTTGGCGCCGCGCTGCTCGAGGATGACCAGGAGCTGGTGCTCGGCGCCATGCAGGATTGGTGGCGCCGCCGGTTCTACGACGACGCACCGCTGGCCGGCTACGCGGTCGCGCACGGCTGGGGCCCTACCGCGTTCGCCGCCGACTTTGCGCTCTGGTCGCGCTTTCCCGATGTCACCGTCGAACCGGCACCGTCGCTCGACCTCGCGCGCACGGCGGTGCAGCACGCCATCGACGCCCTAGCCGCGGTATGGGACGAGGCCGCGCTGCGCGAGCTCGTCGCCAACATCGCGTGGACCAAGAATGCGCCGTGCGGCAACGCCGAATCGCTCGCGGAGATCATGCGGCAGGCCACGGCCGCCATGGCCGGCGACCTCGGCGCGGCGGAGGCCGTGGGCCGCGCACTCTCGGTAGAGGCGCTGCAGGATGTCGCCGGCAAGCGCAGCAACGCCGACAAAGCCAAACGGGCCACCATTGCCACGTGGCCGATCGCGATGGCCGTCACCAACATGGCGGCGGCGCTGGCGACGTTTCTGCAGGCGCTGCGCCTCGACTGCTTCGAGCAGGTGCATAGGGCCATGCAGGAGGAAAAGCGACGCCGGAATGCCCTGGGGTTCGACGACCTCTTGGAGCGGCTCAGTCGTGCGTTGCAGGCGCAAGGCCCGAACGGCCTTCTGGCCACCGCCATCCGCACACAGTTCCACGCCGCACTCATCGACGAATTTCAGGATACGGACCTGCATCAGTTCCGCATCTTCGACACGGCCTTTGCCGGTCAGCCGCTCTTTCTGATCGGCGATCCGAAACAGGCCATCTATGCGTTCCGTGGCGCCGATGTCCACGCGTACCTCACCGCCGTCCGCCAGGCCGACCCGCAGTTCACCCTCGGCGAGAACTTCCGCAGTACGCCGCGCATGGTCGAGGCGGTCAATGCCATGTTCGCGCACCGCGCACAGCCATTCGTCGAGCCGGCCATCGGTTTCGTGCCGGCGACGGCGGCGCGCAACGAAGGAACCCCCGCGCGTCTCGAGGGGGCGCACGCCCTGCACTGGCTGTTCGTCGAGCCCGAGGAGCGCCGAGGCAAAATGGGGGTCACCGGCACGCGTCAGGGCGAGCAGTTGCTGATGGCCGCGTGCGTGCGACACATTGCGCACCAGATCCGCGACGGCTGGGCGCCACGCAGCATCGCGGTGCTCGTTCGCACCACCCGAGAAGGGGTGGTGATGGCCGATGCGCTGCGGGCGTGCGGCATTCCGGCGGTGGTGTCGGGTATGGGGAACGTCCTGCAGTCCGAAGAGCTGGCGGAGCTACACGCCATGCTCGAGGCCATTGCCTCGCCGCGCCACGATGCCCGCGTACGCGGCGCGATGGCCACCCTCCTGTGGGGAAGTGATGCGGACGAGGTCCAGCGCCTCGCGGCGCCAGGGCACGAGGCCGAGTGGGATGCGGTCATTGCCATGATCGGCGCGTTGCGCGACGTGTGGATCTCGCACGGGTTCTTGCAAATGGTGCAGACGCTCTTTGCCCACCGGCGGGTTGCCGAGCGCCTCCTGGCGCTGGACGATGGTGCCCGTCGACTGACGAACCTGCGGCATGTGGTCGAGCTGCTCCACGGTGCGGCGGTCTCGCAGGCGCTGAATATCGAGGGGGTCTTGCGATGGATGGCGTCGCGGCGCGCAGACAGCGCCCGCGCGCGCGACGTGAGTGAGCTGCGGCTCGAAACCGATACCGACGCCGTGCAGATTCTCACCATTCACAAGAGCAAGGGATTGCAGTTCGACCTGGTGTATTGCCCGAGTATGTATCGCGCGTATCCCACGAATCCCAAGCAGCCGCTGCTGGTGCACGACGGCGACGCGGTCGTGTTCGATCAGGGGTCGCCGCAGCGCGACGTCCGGTTGCAGCGGGCAGAGGTGGAGCGTCTGGCCGAAGACTGCCGGTTGGCGTATGTGGCGCTCACACGCGCCCGTTTCCGCACCTACGTCGGCTGGGGGGCCATTGGGACGACCACCGGCAAAGTCGCCGGGGCGTGGAACTCGGCGCTTGCCTATCTCGTCGCCTCTCACGCCGGACTCGACGACATGCCGCCGACCGATCGGCCGTCGGCGGTGTCGGACTGGTTCACGAGCGATTGCTTGCGCTACGGTCAGGATCTCCGGGCACTGGTCGCGCAGCATCCCACGCTCATGGCCATTGAGGTGGTCGATACGGTCGCGCCGGGCGAACGGGTGCCGCCAGCCGCCTCATCCCATGTACCGACGTTCACGGCACGCACGCTTCCCGACGATGTGCCGCTGCGGACGCGCTTTGACACCTACGCCGTGACCAGCTTCACCGGACTCACGGCGGGCGCGCACGGCGCGGTGGTGCACGCCACGCGTGACGTCGACGACGTGCGCGCGAACCCCACGGTGAATGTGCGCGATCTGCCGGCGTCCGACTTCCGGACGTTCCCGGCGGGACGACGCGCGGGGACGTTGCTGCATACGCTCTTCGAACGTTCCCGCTTCGACGACAGCACGGCCGTGTTGCGCGAGCGGGTTACCACGTCGCTGCTTCGGAACGAGATTGCTGGTGCACCAGACGACCCGTGCATTGACGGGGTGGTACAGATGATGGACGCCGTCTTCCGCGCGCCCATGCCGACCCTGAACGTGGCGCTGCGCGACGTCCCGTCCGCACAGGCTCGGCACGAATGGGAGTTCCTGCTGCCGTTCGCCGACGCCGACCATGCCTTCACGCGGCAGGCCATGGCGGCAGCGTTCGAGCAGTATGGTGGTGACAGCGGCCAGCGCTATGCAGTGCAGCTGCGGCGACTTGGCGGTGCGCGCATCCATGGCTTCCTGACCGGCTTTGTGGACCTGGTCTTCACGCACCAGGGCCGGTGGTACGTGATCGACTGGAAGTCCAATCAGCTGGGTGCGGAACCGGCGGCGTATGCGCACGACGCATTGCATGACGTCATGAACGCGCAGCACTACACGCTGCAGTACCATCTCTATCTGGTCGCGCTGCATCGGTACCTGCGGGCGCGGGTCCCGGACTACGCGTTCGAGCGGCATATGGGTGGGGTGGCCTACGCGTTCCTGCGGGGGTTCGCGCCGGGGGCGTCGGTGCAGGGACACGGTTGGTTCACCGACCAGCCGCCGCGCGCCCTCATCGAAGCACTCAGCGCCATCATGGATCGCCGCTCGCTGGGGAGCCTGCCATGACCGCAGCGCCACACGCACCGCCGGCCCGTGAGATTTCGTCGCTCGATCGTGCGTTTGCCCGTTATCTCTCCCGGGTCGTTGGTGGTGAGGCGCGCGACGGTACTGCGGCGCTCGTGTATCACAGCGCGCTGCTGGTGAGTGCGGAACGTGCGCAAGGCCACGGATGCGTCGAGCTGGGGGCCTACGCGATGCAGGGTGCGCCGGACGACGCGTCGTACACCTTTCCGCCGGTTGGCGCGTGGTGTCGGCAGCTGCGGCAGAGCGCCTGCTGCGCGGGCGCGGAGCCACACGTCGCCACCGGCGCCACCGGGCGCGCAGAGGTCACGCCGCTCGTGCTCGACGGCACCCGCCTGTATCTCCGCCGCTTCTACGAGGCGGAGCGGCGTCTTGCCGACACGATCACGCGTCGGGTGCAGCAGCGGCAACGCGACGATCTCGCGTCGTCGGCCGCGCTGTTCAGGCAACTCTTTCCCGAGGCCGCGACGCATATCGACTGGCAGGCGGTGGCCGCGGTGGCCGCCTTGCGCTCGTCGTTGGTGTTCGTCACCGGCGGCCCCGGGACCGGAAAAACCACGGTGGCCGCGCGCCTGCTGGCGCTGCTCGTGGCGCGCGATCCGTCGGTGACCGTGGCCGTTGCCGCACCAACCGGCCGTGCCGCCGCGCGTCTGTCGGAAGCCATTGGCGTCGCGGTCCGGCGCGAGCGCCTCCACGAGGTGGTCGGTGCGCAGCTGCCGACCTCGGGGAACACGCTGCACCGCCTCCTCGGGTACACGCCGTGGAACGGCCACTTCCGGCACCATGCGGGCAACCCGCTGCCGCACGAGGTCGTGATAGTGGACGAGGCGAGCATGGTGGACGTGCTCATGATGGACGCCCTGTTCGCGGCCTGTACCCCGACGGCGCGCATCATCGTGCTTGGCGATCCGGATCAGCTGGCCAGCGTCGATACCGGCTTCGTATTGGGTGACGTCGCGCGGGCGGCAACCCCATCCCCCGACACACCGTTGGCGTCGTACTCGGCGGCGCTCGCCGACGACTATGCGGCACTCAGTGGCGGGGCGGCATCGCTTGTCCCGACGCACCCGGCCGTTCCACCACTGCGCGATGCGGTCGTGCGATTGCGTGTCTCCTACCGCTTCGGCTCGCGTCCGGGCATTGGCGCGCTCGCCACGGCTACGCAGACCGGTGATGCCGACGGCGTGCTGCGTGTGCTCGACGACGCGTCGTTCGACGACGTGGCACTCGATCCTCCGGGATCGGTCGCGGAGCTGCTGGCGCCATTGGTGCCGCACATCTCGGCCTACCAGCGTGCTACCAGCCCCCAGGCCGCGCTCGACGCGCTCTCCCGCTTCCGGATACTCTGCGCGTTGCGCGATGGCGAGACGGGCGTGGCCGGCATCAACAGCGCGGTCGAACGCTGGTGGTCACAGCAGGGATACGCGGTCGAGGGATGGTACGATTATCGCCCCGTGCTCATTACCGCCAACGATCCGTCGCTGCGACTCTTCAATGGCGACGTAGGCAGCACACTCGCCGTGGATGGGGTGCCGTACGTGCACTTCCCCCTCGCCGATGGCGGCTCGCGCGCCATCGCCCCGTCGCGGCTGCCCGCGCACGAGACGGCGTGGGCGATGACGGTGCACAAATCACAGGGCTCGGAGTTCGATCATGTCCGGTTGGTGCTCCCCGACGTGGACACCCGCATCCTGACGCGCGAACTGCTGTACACCGGCATCACGCGTGCGCGCGAACGCGTGACGATGGTTGGCACGGCGGCGATAATCCGACTGGCCACGTCGCGCACCGTGGCGCGCGCGTCAGGATTGGTCGATCGGTTGCGCTACCCGCCAACCAGTTCGTGAAGAGCGTGAAGCAGGGCGGCGGAGGTGTACGGCTTTTGCAGAAAGTGCGTGGAGCCGGGCGACACGAGATGGGGGGCCAATTCGTCGGCCTCGAAGCCACTCGACAAGAGTACGGGAATCGTACAGCCGCGCGCGCGCAACGTCCGCAGGCATTCGTCGCCACTCATGACGGGCATCGACAGATCGAGCACGATGCAGCGGGGCGTCGTATCCATGGCGTCGAGGCGAGCAATGGCATCGGCGCCGTGCTCCGCCTCATGCACCTCGTAGCCGGCACGCGCCAGGATACGGCGCGCGGCAGACCGCGCACTCGGGTCGTCGTCCACCAGCAGTACGACGCCACTCCCCTCGTGAGTGGTGCTGGAGACGGCCTCGCCCGTCGACGGCGTCGGGCGCTCCAGGCTCAGGGGTAGCAGGACGCGAATGGTGGTGCCTTCGCCTTCAGTCGACTCTACCTGAATGGCGCCACCATGGCTGTTCAGAATACCCAGGGTCGCCGCGAGGCCGAGTCCGCGCCCACTCACCTTGGTGGTGAAGAACGGGTCGAAAATACGTTCCCGTACGTCGGGGCTCATCCCGGAGCCGGTATCGGTCACGCTGATCACGGCGAAGCGCCCCGGAGTGCGTTCGCGCCCCAGCTGACACTTCGCCAAGGCCTCCGCGCTGTAGTCAGCCGTCGTGATCCGCAGCGTGATACGACCGTCGCGCATCCCGATGGCATCGACGCCGTTCGTGATCAGGTTCTGCACCACCTGACGCAACTGGGTCTCGTCGCCCTCCACGACGAGCGCCTCCGGAGCGTCCACGGTGAGCGTCACATGGGCAGGGATCCGCGCGCCCAGTACCTTGGGAATGTCGAGCACCAGCGATGGCAGCGACACCTGTCGGCGCTCGAGGCGTGCTCGGCCCGCATACGACAGCAGTTGGCGGGTCAGGTCGGCCGCGCGTTGTGCCGCGTGCGTGATGTCGTCGAGCGCCTCGCGTGCGGGGTGCGCGGTGCCAAGATCGTCACGCGCAAGCGAGGCATTGGCGAGCATGCCCACGAGCAGATTGTTGAAGTCGTGCGCGACGCCGCCGGCGAGGAGCCCCAAGGATTCCAGCCGGCGCGCCTGCTGCAGCTGCGACTGCAACCGCGCGCGCTCTTCGGCGGCGAAGCGTTCGGCGCTGGTGTCGAGCACGTAGCCGATATGCCCCAGCACCGTGACACCATCACTGTCGAAAAACGGTTCCGAGCGTACACGCAGCCACCGCGTGCGGTCGTTGACCACAATGCGGTAGGCCATGTCGTTCGACTGGAACTGCTCGCGCGCCTGCTCCGCGATGCGCCGCACCACGGGCACGTCGTCGGGATGTACGCGCGTGACCCACGCGCCGCTGGCGAACGATTGGAAATCCAGGTCGAACCAATCCAGCACACGCTGGTTGGCATACACGGCGTACCCATCACGTGACGTCTGAAACACCCCGGCCGGAGAGGATTCTGCCAGCGTGCGAAACTGCGCGTCGCGCTCCCGCAGCGCGGCCTCCGCGGCGCGCATGGTGGTGACGTCCTGCATGGTGCCGAGCACGCGCAGCGGTGTGCCGTCGTCGGCGCGCTCGACCACACCGCGCGTGTGAATCGTGACCAGCGTGCCGTCGCCCAGGCGCGCGGGAAGTTCGAAATCGTACGCCCGTTCGCCTCGCAGGGCCGCCTGGACGAGCTCGAGAAACGCCGCCTGCCGGACCTCGTCGACGGCCAGTGCCAGGACGCGCTCGAACGACGGGGGCGTGCCAAGCGCGACGCCGAGAATGCGATAGGTCTCCCGCGACCACGCGACCGTCCCCGTACGGAGATCCCAGCTCCAGCTGCCGATACCCACGAGCCGTTGCGCCTCGTCGAGCTGCTGCTGCAGCTGTTCGAGGACCGCCAAGGAGGTTGCTGGAGCGACCGGAGGCGAAGAGATCGCGTCGGCGTCGCGCGATGTCGTTGCAATGTTCGGCATTTCCCAGTTGGCCGCAGGACAGGGCTGCACCACAGTCAGAATGAACAGGGCCGGCATCGGCTTCCCGTATGTTAGCGCTGCTGGACATCCGACGATACCTTCGACGACGGATTCCTGTTGACCAACGTGTCGCACCGACGACCGTTCCCAACGCGCCTGTCGGTCGTTCCTTCACCGGTCTTGCTGCCGCCATGTCCTTCCCGCTTCCCCGCGCCGTCAGGGCGCTCCGCCGCACGGGCGCGGCCCTGCTCGCGCTCCAGCCCCTTCTCCCGCTTGCCGCTACCGCTCAGGGCGACCCCCCCTTTGTCCGCGTCCGAGTTGACGAGGCTCGCAATCGGGCGCTCCTCGAGATCCCGCGGGAGCAGCTCGACAAGGACCTGCTGCACACGATCACCCTAGCGACGGGGTTGGGGACGGGCACCCTCGATCGCGCAGAGACCGGCCCCAGTGGCATCGTGCGTCTCGAGCGTCGCGGCGGCCGGGTGCTCATGGTGCGCGACAACCTGACCGCCCGGGCCCCCAACGGCGACGCCGCCAACCGCCGGGCGGCCACGGAGGCGTTTCCGCGGTCGATCGTCGCGTCGTTCCCCATTGAGCGCGACACCGCAGGCGTCATCACGGTCGACGCGTCGTCGGTGTTTCTGGCCGATGCGTACGGCGTGGCCGACCGGCTGCGGACGGGGGGCAGTGCCGGCGGCACCGCCGCTGCCGCACCGGGCGTGGGGGCCTACCGCTTGGATGCCGCGCGCAGCTACCTCGACGGCGACCGTACCAAGGCCTTCGCGCGCAACGCCGAAGTGCATGCGGTCCTCACGTTCGTGTCCGACGCGGCGCCCCGCGGCCGCGGCGGTGTGGCGCCCGATCCGCGCGCGATGACCTTCGAGGTGCATCACTCGCTGCTGGTGCTTCCGGATACGACCGGATTCCGGGGCCGCCACAACGACCCGCGCATGGGCTATTCCGGGACGCCCTTCTTTGACCTTTCCAAGGGACTGGACGGCGACTATCGGGGCGGCTTCATCAACCGCTGGCGTCTCGTGCCCAAGGACCCCGCCGCGTATGCGCGTGGTGAGCTCGTGGAGCCGGTGACGCCGGTCATCTACTATCTCGATCCCGGCATTCCCGCGCCGTATCGTGAGGCGCTGCGTGAGGGGGGGAACTGGTGGGGCACCGTGTTCCAGGCGGCCGGCTTCAAGAACGCCTTCCGCGTGCTCGATCTCCCGACCGGTGCCGACCCGATGGACGCGCGCTACAACATGCTCATGTGGGTGCATCGCACCGGACCGGGCCCCAGTGTCGGCCCGAGCTACAGCGATCCGCGCACCGGCGAAATTGTGCGCGCCGTGGTGCGCATGGACGCGTGGCGGTCGTTGGTGGACTACAACATCTGGGCGGGAACGGTGCCGGCCTCCGGCGCCTCCGGCCCCAATGTACAGGCGGAACCGTTCGCGATGGCGCGCCGCCGTCAGCATGCGGCACACGAAATCGGACACACGCTCGGCCTGCAGCACAACTACATCGCCTCGTCGCAGAACCGGTCGAGCGTCATGGACTATCCGTTCCCGCTCATCACACTGGGGCGCGATGGACGTCCCGATCTGCGCGATGCCTTCCGCAATGGACCGGGCGCATGGGATTCGCTCGCCATCAAGCTGGGATACACCTGGTACGCGGATGCTCGGGCTGAAGCAGCCGGACTCGCCGCCATCATGCACGACGGCCTCGCGCGCAACGTGCGTTTCATCAACGACACCTATGCCAATGCGAACGGCTCCAATCCCGCCGTCACGCGCTGGGAAGAAGGCGCGACGGCGTTCGCCGGTGTGCAGCGCGCATCCGCAGTGCGCCGTGTCCTCATCGACGCGTTCGACGAACGGGCCATTCAGCCCGGTGAGCCGATGGCGCTGCTCAACATGCGCTTCGCGCACGTCTACCTGCATCACCGGTACTCACTCGAGGCTTTGTCCAAGTACATCGGCGGAATGGACTTCACCTTCGCCATGCGCGGCGATGGGCAGACACCCACGCGGGTCCTGCCGGCGGCGGAACAGCGCCAGGCGTTGAACGCGCTGCTCGACGAAATCGCGCCGGCGCGGCTGACGGTACCGGCACGCGTGCAGCGCCTCATTCCGCCACCGCCGCCGGGATTCAATACCGATCAGACGTGGATCGACGGCAGCGGTGGCACGGCCTTCGATGCGATCACGCTCGGCGGGGGACTCGCCACCGAAGTGATCGGGTACATCCTCGACCGCGAGCGCGCGGCGCGTCTGGTGCTTTTTGCGGCCAACGATCCCAAGGCGCTTACGCTGCACGAGGTGATGACCGCCGTCACGGCGCGCACGTGGGGCGTGGCCCTCCCGGTGGCCGGCGACGAGCGCGCGATGCTCCGGGCGTCGCAGCGCGCCGCGCTCGACATCATGCTCGATCTGGCCGGCGATGCCCGCGCGCTCCCCGATGTCCGCGCTGCGGCGGTCCACCAGCTCACGCTCCTCGATACGCGGCTCCAGCGCACCGTGACGGCCGACGATGCGCAGCGGGCGCACATGGTGGCGGCTCGCCACGATCTCGCGCAATTCTTTGCCGGCAACGACCGGCCCGCTGATCGTCCGCGCTTCCCCGTGATCGCCCTGCCGTGGCCGTAAGCGCGGCCGGGGAGCCGCCGCATCAACCTTCGCGCGCCTCCCGCGCGAGCCGCAGCAGCGCCCACAACACCCAAACGCCGCTCACGATGTGCATCAGTTCGGTTGCCATCACGGTGGTGACCGAAAATACCTCGGCCCCCTCCATGTACGGTTCGTAGGCCGCTGCCACAGGGCCTACGCCGTACACGCCAATGGCCAGCGCGGCGAGGACGGTGAACCAGCGGACGGCGTGTTCGGTGAAACGCGCGAGCAGCCAATACACGAGCCCCGCGAGCCCCGCCCCAAGGACGCTCATGACCGCCGTTTCGGTGGGGCCGATGGTCATGCGACCGAAGCGCAACGCACCGTAGTACACGCCGAGGTTGCACACCGTGCTCCCGGCCGCCGCAACGAACGTCGCCAACGGAATCTTGCGAGTCACGACGCGGTCGTCGGGGTTGAACCAAGTGGGCATAGGGGCAAGGTACGCGCGTGAGGGGCGGTTGACCGCCGGACCACCCGTGGTTCAACGGCTGTTCGCCGGCGGACTACGCCGCTCCCACCCCCTCCTCCACGAACGTCGTCGCCGTCAGCGCCTGCTTCGACCGTCCATGCGGGTCCTGCCTCGCGCGAATGCCGTTCACCATCGCCAGGGCGGTCTGCTCCAGCGGTGGGTGCTGCGCATCGCTCTTGCCCAGCGGGGTCACGCGGTCGCCCCAGCGCACCAACACCGCCCCAAAGGTCAGCCCACCACCAAAGCCGGGCATGAGCAGCAAGCTGCCCGGCTTCACCCGCCCTTCCCTGAGGGCGTCCACGAGACTCACCGGCACGGTGGCGGCGCTCATGTTGCCGTAGCGCTGCACGGTGAGCATCACGCGCTCCATGGGTACGCCGGCATACTTGGCCACCGCCTCGATGATGCGCAGGTTGGCCTGGTGCGGCACCACGAGGTCGATGTCGTCGGCCGTGACCCCGGCGGCCTGCATGACGCGCCCGCAGGCGTCGCTCATGCCGTGTACCGCCCGCTTGAAAATGGCCTGCCCGTCGAAGTCCCAGAGCGTGTCGCCGTAGTGCAGATCGCCGTTCACGTACGAGCACCCCATGCCGCGCACGCGCAGCGTCTGCCGGGCCTCGGCGTCGCACCCGAGGACGGTGCCGATCACGCCCCCCGGCGTGTCGCTGGCCTGCAGCACTACCGCCGCCGCGCCGTCGCCGAAGAGCACGGCCACGTTGCGGTTGCTCCAGTCCATGAAGGGGCTGATGTACTCCACCCCGATGACGAGCGCGTTCTGGACCATCCCACTCTGGATCATGGCGGTGGCGCTGGAGAGGCCGTAGAGAAAGCTCGTACAGGCCGTATTCACGTCCATCGCCGCCGCGCGCGTGGCACCGAGGGCGACCTGCACCCCGGAGGCGCAGTTGGGGACCTGTTCGTCTGGGGTGCAGCTGCCGTAAACGATCAGCTCGAGATCACGGGCGTCGAGCGCGGCGCACGCCAGGGCGCGCCGGCTGGCCAGCGTCGCCATGTCGATCGCGGACACATGCGAGATGCGACGCTCCTTCATGCCGGTGCGCTGCATGATCCACTCGTCGGAGGTCTCGAGGAACGTGGAGAGGTCGTCGTTCGTGAGGACGGCGGGCGGGAGCCCTTCGCCCCATCCGGTAATGGCCGCGTAGCGGGCAGGTGTCATGGCCGCGAGGGGGGAGGTGGGAGGGAGTGCGACGCCGAACGCTACCGGCGTGACCCATACAGGACAAGCGGCGGCCCATACCGGCGGCACGGCGGACTCCTGCGTCCCTGCGGTCTGAGTGGCTGCCGTCTGCCGTCTCGGCGCGATGCCGCGGGTTTACGCCGAGACGGCGGACGGCAGGGTTTTAGGCGGCAGGGGCGGGGGAACGGCGGACTCCTGCGTCCCTGCGGTCTGAGTGGCTGCCGTCTGCGGTCTCGGCGCGATGCCGCGGGATTGCGCCGAGACGGCGGACGGCAGGGTTTTAGACCGCAGGAGCGGGGGAACCGCGGTGCTCCTGCGTCCCTGCGGTCTGAGTGGCTGCCGTCTGCGGTCTCGGCGCGATGCGGCGGGATTGCGCCGAGACGGCGGACGGCACGGTTTTAGACGGCAGGAGCGGGGGAACGGCGGACTCCTGCGTCCCTGCCGTCTGAGTGGCTGCCGTCTGCCGTCTCGGCGCGATGCCGCGAGGCCACGCCGAGACGGCGGACGGCAGGGTTTTAGACGGCAGGAGCGGGGGAACCGCGGACTCCTGCGTCCCTGCCGTCTGAGTGGCTGCCGTCTGCCGTCTCGGCGCGATGCCGCGAGGCCACGCCGAGACCGCAGACCGCAGGAGCCCAGACCGCAGGAGCGGGGGAACCGCGGTTCTCCTGCGTCCCTGCCATCTGAGTGGCTGCCGTCTGCCGTCTCGGCGCGATGCCGCGAGGCCACGCCGAGACCGCAGACCGCAGGACCCCAGACCGCAGGACCCCGCGCCGCAGGAGCGGGGGAACCGCGGATACTCCCGTGGGCCGCACCAACACATATTCATGGCACACCCGGCGGCCCCGTGCAAAGCCGGCCTCTCATCCCCCCAATCGCGAGGCCACCCATGTTCAAGAAGTTTGCGGCAGAAGCGCTCGGACTCAGCGACATCGGCATCATTGTGTCCCCAAAGGACTACGACAAGGTCGACGCCGACGACTATCTCTTTCAGGAAGATCAGGAAAAGATCTACTTTCTGATCAAGTCGAAGAAGGACGAGTACTGCTTCACCAACCTCGCGCTCATTCACGTGGACGGCGAATCGGCGATCAGCGCCAAGCGTACGATCAAGCGCTACGATTATGCGCAGTACGCCCTCGGCACCGTCACGATCGAAACCGCCGGCACGATCGATCTCGACATCGAGCTCAAGTTCACGATCGGCGAAAAGCTGTTCAGCATCGACGTCCGCAAGGATTTCCTCGAGCAGCTCAAGGACATCTACAAGGCGCTGCACACCATCGGCAAGCTGCAGCGGAAAGACGAGAGCGGTCGCGCACACGCGATCTCGGCGGCGTCCGTGCTCGGCGCGATGTTCAAGATCAACGCCGGTGCCGACGTGGCCACGGTCGCGGCGCAGTATCGCTCGCTGGTCGACGAGCTCAACGAGGCGGTGCTCGAGCGGCACACGCGTCGTGACTTCAGTACCGTCTTCGAGAAGTACATTCACGCCTGATTGCGCACTGTCGCAAACAGCGCCCGCAGACCAGCGTGTCTGTGGGCGCTGCCTTTACCGCAGGAACCGCCGGGCAACCTGCTCGAGGCGGTCGTCGCCGGCGTGCTCGGCTTCGGCCAGCATGACTTCCACGTACGGACGCAGCCCCGCTTCCCCCCAGTAATAGCCGGTGGCCCGCTCGGCGAGCTCGGTCTCCCCAACACGGGCCGCCTCGAGCAGCGCGCGCGCGGCCACCCGGTCGAAGTCGGGATCGTTCTTGTCCGGCAGCCCGTAATCACGGCGGGGTTTTTCCCCTTCCGCATCATCCCGCAAAAATGCCATCGACATGGGTACTCCGGTCCGGGATGCGTGTGCACCGGCAGCGCCCTTGGCACCGCCGAAAACCTTCAAAGATAGCGATTCTGCCGCGCGCCCTGTACCCGCAGGTGGCCCGACTAGATTGTGGCCATGACCGATCAGGCCCCTTCGCCCAAGCCCACATCGACGGATCCGCTGCACGGCGTGACGCTCAAGGACATGGTCGAGCATCTCGTCGAGCGGTATGGCTGGGACGGCTTGGGGGACCGCATCACGATTCGCTGCTTCACGCACGATCCGAGCGTGAATTCGTCGCTCAAGTTTCTGCGCAAGACGCCGTGGGCGCGCGCCAAGGTCGAGTCGTTGTACCGGCATTCGGTGGCGCACCCCCGAAAACAGCAGGCCGCGCCGCCTACGGCGGCGCCACCGGTCCACTCGCCCGAGGCCGACACATGACCGGCCGTTTGCTCATTCTGCTGCTGTCGGTGCTCCCCAAGCACGGCATGAGTCGTGTTGCCGGGTGGCTGGCCACCCGCACCGTGCCCGTGCGCTGGCGCGGCGCCGTGTATCGCGGCTACAGCCGCATCTTTGGCGCAAAGCCCGAAGAGGCCGAGTTGCCGCTCGAGTCGTATCCCAGCATCAATGCGTTCTTCACGCGCGCGCTCAAGCCGGGGCTGCGTCCGCTGGCCCCCAACGCCATCGTGTGCCCCGTCGATGCCGCCGTGGGCGCCTACGGCACGGTGCGGCAGGACACGCTGGTGCAGGCCAAGGGGCGGACCTATTCGCTGACGGCACTGCTTGGCAACGCCGAACTCGCGTTGGCGTTCGACGGGGGGACGTATACCACGCTGTATCTGTCGCCCAAGGATTACCACCGCATTCATGTGCCCGTCGATGGACGGATCACTGCCGCCACGTATATCCCCGGTGCGCTGTGGCCCGTGAACGTCGCCGCGGTCACGCACGTGGCCGACCTCTTTGCCGTGAACGAACGCCTCGTCGTGCTCCTCGAGGGGACACGCGGCGGACGCATGGCGATTGTGCCCGTGGGCGCGACGATGGTAGGCATGACGCGACTCGTCTTCGACGACCTGCACACCAATGCGCGGCGGCGCGAAGTGCAGCAGCGGCAGTACGCCACGCCTATCCCGATGGCCGCCGGCGACCAGTTGGGACACTTCGAGTTCGGCTCTACCGTGGTGCTCGTCTGCTCACCCGAATGTGGCATGATCGAGCCGCTCCCCCTCGGCGCGGCGGTGAGACTGGGACAGCGCATTGGCGCGCTGCCCCATCAGTCGTAAGGCCGCTAGGCGCGCGTCAGCGCTCCGGCTCCGCCACCGTGGTGCTCTGAGAGTATGCCGCCCCGGCGTTGTGCTCATACACCAGCGCCCCGCCACTGTGGCCAACGTTCCAGCCGGCGCCGAATACGACCAGTGTGCCGGCCGTGCCAACCAGACGCATGGTAGCGCCCACCCGGTTGCGGAGCAGGCCGCCAGCCGACAGCACCAGAACGCCGCCGGTGATGAAGAGAAACAGTTCCGCAGCTTCTTCATGCTTCTCGAACGCCGCCTCGGGCACGAAGCGCTCCACCTTGTCCTCCTGCTGCTCACCGGTCTGCTCGGCGATCAGGCCACTGACCAGCAGCAGAGCCAGGAGTCCTACCGGGAAACTCCACGCCAACGTTGGCGTCATGATGCGACGCCCCAACACGAGGGCGAGGACGGCAAACAGCGGAACGAGTACCGTCAGGGCGATCGGCATGTGTACGATGAGCGCATGCAGCGGCAGATTATTGAACATTCGGAGCTCCAGCGATGAGGTGGTGGGCGCCAGTGCGGTGCCTTATGTGTCAACTACGACCGACCCACGCCCACAACCTATCCGGCAGCTGTCGTGCCAGCCCCCATTTCTTATCCGACAAGTGTCGCATGCTCCCCCTGTACGACGGAGCGTTACCGTCATGACCGACGATACGGACAATCTGACCGGCGCATTCCCGCCCGTGCTGGTGGCGTTCTTGCTGATCGTCGTCGTGGGTGGCCTCACCGATATCGCCCTTGACCGTCCGAAATCGTGGTGGTCCGCGCATCTCCTGCTCGAAATCGGGATGGTGCTCGCCAGCCTCGGCTTTGCGATCGTCATCTATTCGCGCTGGCGACGCTCGACCGCTGCCTTGCAGGAGACGCGTGCGTCATTGGCCCTGACGGAACAGGTGTTGGCCGAGCGCCAGGCGGAGCGGGATTCGTGGCGACGTAGTGCCGAAGCCGTCCTGGCCGGGTTCGGCGCCGCCATCGATGCCCAGTTTGGCGTGTGGGGATTGACGAAGGCAGAGCGCGACGTGGCGCTCCTGTTGCTGAAAGGGCTCGGGCACAAGCAGGTTGCCGCGCGGCTGAGCCGCTCGGAGCGCACCGTGCGGCAGCACGCTGTGGAGGTCTACCGCAAGGCCGGCGTCCAGGGGCGTTCGGAGCTCGCGGCGTTCTTTCTCCAGGACGTGGAGTTGCCATCGTGAGCGAGCCACGTCACCCGCGCATCGGTGTTGCGGTCATCGTGCGACGCGGCGACACCGTGCTTCTCGGCAGGCGCCGCAGCACATCGCATGGCGATGGCGTGTGGCAGTTTCCCGGCGGCCATCTCGAGTGGGGGGAGTCGGTGTTCGATTGCGCACGGCGTGAAGCGCGCGAAGAAACCGGGCTCGACGTCGTCGTGGACGGGCAGGGGCCGTGGACCAATGACCGGTTCGTCCGCGAAGACACGCACTACGTCACGCTCTTCGTGCTCACACACAGCGACAACGGCGAGCCACAGCGGTGTGAGCCGGACAAATGCGACGAGTGGCGTTGGTGCACCTGGGATGCGCTCCCCGAGCCACTCTTTCTGCCTATTCAGCATCTGCGGGAACAGATGTCGGCGGCGGGTGACGTGACGTCACTGTCGCTCCGGTCGGGCGGAAAATGAAAGAGGAGCGCACGGGCGGAATACCACGCGCCCCACGCTCCTTCGTCGAGATACCGCGCCCGCCGTTCTCGGCGATTACTTGTGTCGGAACGTGATGCGGCCGCGGTTGAGATCGTACGGAGACACTTCGACCGTTACTTTGTCGCCGGCCAGAATACGGATGCGGAACTTGCGCATCTTCCCGGCGACAGTGGCCAGGATTTCGTGGCCGTTTTCGAGGTTGACGCGGAACATGGTGCTCGGCAGCACGTCGGTGACGGTGCCTTCGAATTCGATCATATCTTGCTTCATGCGCCCTCCTTTGGGCGGGTCAGGACAGCGGAGCTGTTGGCAGGTCGTCGCGTTGAGCGGTGTCGAACGCGGTCTGCAACTGCTCCACACACCGTTCAGCGAGTTCCGGAGAAGTATAGCCGGTGGACTCGATGCCATTGGGGTGCCAATGCCACGTAGTTTCGCTGGCGGCGGAGACGACCATGGACTCTTCCCAGACGGACACCGGTGGGGGGGGCACGCGGCGGGCGCCGGAGCGCTCGGGCACATGGTCACCACGGGCCGCGATGATCCCCTTCCAGATGATGCACAGGAGCTGCCCACCCGGGGGCACGTCGTTGCCGGTACGAATGTGGGCGACGGTGAGCGCCACGGGGCCGAGCTGCACGATGCAGCGATCGGGGGAGAGCCGCGTGGTTGGCGGCTCGCAGGCACTGAGGGTCGCCGCGCGCTTGGTGAGCGCAACCACGGCGTCGGTCAGGCGGGAGAACTCACGCGCCGCGACAGACTGTGCACGGTGAGACGTCAGGAAGTTCGTGCGGTCGGGGCCAAATCGGATGTCCGACGGGGCCACTGGGGATGCGTGCTCGATCACATGACCTCCGAACTGGGTAGAGACAGCCTCGGGTGGGAGTGGACAAGCCACTCCCACCCGCGAGACGGTGCTACGCTGCTGTGCCGGTGAGGCTCAGCGCGCGCGCGTGACGTTTTCGGCGGCGGGGCCCTTCTGGCCCTGCACGATATCGAATTCGACGGTCTCGCCTTCGGTCAGCGACTTGAAGCCCTGGCCCTGGATGGCCGAGTGGTGAACGAAGCAGTCCTTCTGGCCGTTCGAGGGCGTGATGAAACCAAAGCCCTTCGCGTCGTTGAACCACTTCACGGTGCCGGTCGTGCGCATTGCTGTGTACTCCTAATAGCTGGATCGGTGCTGGATCTGTCGGAGCACAAGGTCCCGAAGGACCCGCATGCAAAACGATACCGACTTCCACGTGCTCGTGATCGCCCTCACGACGGTCGCCATAACATTATGGCTACGATGCAAACACATACGGGCCCGCTCGCTTTGGCAGGCCCGTGTCAGTCGGAACATGTCCACGCACGTGTATCAGATACCGTGCATGCATCGCTGGCTGAACGGTACCAGCATTGGGAGCGCAAGGCAATGCTGGACAAGACAGATTCTCCACAAAGTGCGCCAAGGGCGGCACCCAACCCCAGGCGTGGACGCCATATTCTTGCCTTCCATGGGCTTCCATAAATCGGAAAACACTGGTCGTCGAATTTCTTAGCGGCCACCGAGCTGCCCGAGCAACACCTTCACCGCCGCGTCCAGCTGCGGGTCCACCCCCCGGTACGATTCGCCGACCGCCCGCGTGACCGGCACATCCACCTTCCGGGGCACCAGCTCCATGTTCTTCCCCTCGTGGTCCTCCACCTTGATGAACGGCAGACGCAGTGATGTCCCGTCGACCAGCGAGACGTTGGAGGTATAGATGATCCACCCCGCCGTCGGCTCGCCCACCACCTTTCCCAATTCGAGCGTGCGATAGCCCTGGGTGAAGTCCTCGCCATCGGAAAGCGTGTGCTGATTGGTCACCAGTACCGTGGGCTTCTCCAGGGACCGCTGGCCCAGCTGTGTGCGCGCCGGCACCGGCGTCGCGCCCCGGTTGGTCATCGTCATGTACGGCTTCCGCGCAAACACGTCGAGGGCGTACGCGTTCACGAAGCCGCCGTTGTTGTTCCGCATGTCGACCACGACCCCCTCGCGCCCGAAGTTCTCGGCGTCAAGGTCGAGGTACAGCGTGTTCAGCGACTCCTCCCCCATGTCGAACATGTGCACGTAGCCGAGCCGGCCGTTGGAGGCCTTTGCCACGTACGCGCGACGCTCTGCCACCCACTGGAGATACAGCAGCTGTTTGATGGCCCCGGTATCGGCCGGACGGATGGCCACGGTACGTTGCGCCCCGCTGCTATTGGCCAGCGTGAGCTCCACCTTCCGCTCGACACTGTTGGCCAGCAGCGAGTCGAGATTCTCGCCACGCACCACAGGCCGTCCATCGATCGCCACCAGCCGATCGGCGAGCGCGACGCCGGCGACCGCAGCCGGACTCCGCTGGACCACCTCCGCCACGCGCAACGACCCATCGCGCTCGTAGGCGTCACGATCGAAACGCACCCCCAGCTTCCCCACCGGCGCCGCCGGGAACCCACTCGGCCCGCTCGCCCCGCTGTGCGACGCGTTGAGTTCCCCCACCATGAGCGAGAGCAGTCGACGGAACTCATCGGGGCTCTGCACCGCGCGCACCACCGGCGCAAACCGCGCGCGGACACCATCCCAGTCGGTGCCGTGCATACCGGGGTCGTAGAACTGATCGCGCTGCGTGGCCCACGCCTGCTCGAACGCGACGAGCTTGTCGCTCTGGAAGTCCACGTCGAGCGACGCGCTCACGGCCACCGGACGGGACGCGCCGCCCGCGACGGGGACGATCGCAATGCGCTCGCCGTCGGTGTACCACAGTTCACGCGAATCGGCGGAGAAGCCGATGACCTGCTTGCCGCCGCTCGTCGTGGTGATCTGACGCGGCGTCGCGGTCTCGCGCGCCAGCTCGTCGAGCGACCACGCATACAAATTGGGCTGGCCGCCACCGGTGCTGCTGATGATGAGCGTCTTGCCATCGGGGGTGAGCGCCACGCTGCCAATATCGATGCCGGGCGAGAGCACCTGGGCACGTTCACGGATCCCCTCGAACACGATGCGCGTGTCCGGCGCAGCGCTCGGACGCGCGGCGGGGGTGCTGTCCGGGCGTACCGCCAGTCGTGCGCTATCCGGCCGCGCGGAATCGCGTCGCACGGTGTCGCGCACCGGCGTCGTGAACAGATCGCGGAAACGATCTTCGCGGAACCGTGGCGTGCGTGGCACGAGATCCACGCGGATGAGGCGCGCGGCTTCGGTACGCTGTGCGGTGACGAAGAGCAGGAACGTGCCGTCGGGGCTCCATTCGAGGCCGCTGCTGTTGGAGCTGCCAAGGAAGCTCACGGGGCGCGCGTCGCCGCCACTTACCGGTACGACATGCGCGTTGGTGAAGCCGCGTGCGCCGCGTGAAAGGAACGCCACCCACTGGTTGTCGGGGCTCCACGCAATCACGCGCCCGCCGTCGAACGGGGCGCGACCAAAGAGACCGCTCGCCAACTTGCGGTCGCCGGTCCCGTTGGCGTTCACCACGTGCAGCGCGTTGCCGTCGCGCAAATAGGCAATGCGCGTCCCGTCGCGCGACGGCGTGGGCTGCGGGGCATCACCGCTGCTCGTGAGCGCCTTCGTGCTGTTGGCCACGACATCGTGCAGCATCACGCGCCCGCCATCGGCGCTCCAGGCGACATACACGATGCGCCGGTCGCCCGCACGCTCACGCAACCACTTCGCCTGCTTCTCCAGCGCCGCGGTGCGTGAGAGGCGCACGGCCTCGCCGCCCTCACGGGCATCGCTCGCCCACAGCTCGCCGCGGCCAATCAGCGCCAGTTTCTTGCCGTCGCTCGAGACGTCGGCCGCAAAGCCCTGCGTGATCGTCTGCCGCTCCACGCCACGCGAGGCGCTCACCCCACGCAGGGCGATGGGGATCTGGCGCACCTGCGTCGTGCGCACCTCGTACTGCCAGATACCAAAGTCGCGCTCGAACACAATGGCGCTGCCGTTCGCGGCCATCTGCGGCCAAAGCACGCGTCCGTTGGTGAAGTTCGTCAGGCGCGTGGCCGTGTCCCCCGCCGCGGGGCGCGACCAGAGGTTCTCCGGTCCCGTGCGATCGCTCATGTAGAACACCGTCGCGCCATCGGGGGACCACATGGGCCACAGGTCCTTGCTGCCGCCGTCTTCGGAGAGGCGGCTGTACACGGGCGTCGCGCCCGGCTTCACCAGCCATACTTCCGCTTCGTCGAGATGCGAGCGGCCGCGGCGCCACCACTGGCCGCTGGCGGTGCCGCGCGCCGAGAGGGCGATGGTGGTGCCGTCCGGCGACGGCGCGGCGAAGAACTCACTCGCATAGCGGTCACCGGCCACGGCCATCGGGGTCCCGCCACCGGCCGGTACGCGATAGACGTCCTGCATGCCGGAGATGTCGCCGGTGTTGCTATGGAAATAGAGCCATTTGCCGTCGCGCGACCATGCCGACAGCGCGTCGTTGGCGTCGTCGAAGGTGAGGCGCCGCACGGCGCCGCTCCGGAGGTCGAGCAGGTAAATGTCGCCGTTGCCGGTGCGGCTGCTCGTGAAGGCCAGCGTGGCGCCATCTGGCGAGTACAGCGGCCGAGCGTCGTTGGCGGGGTGGGCAATGAGCAGCCGCGCATCGCCGCCGGTGGCGGGCACGGTCCAGATATCACCACCGCTCGCGAAGGCGATTTCGCGCCCGTCGGGGGACAGGGTTGGCTCGGCGAGAGCGGGCGTGGCCGCCGCCGCCGGCGCGGGTTGCGCGATGGCCGCCGTGGCGGCACCGAGGAGCAGCAGGGGCGACGCGACGGTCGCTGCGAGATCAAGACGGAAATGGCGCATACACAAAGCTTGCCCCGGCTCCGTCCATCGTCTAGCTCTGGGTATGCCACCACGAGACAGCAGCCGCGCTCCGTCTCTCTTTGCGACTCCCGCCGGCGCCGCCGGAGAGGCGCGAGCGGCGCTCCTGCGCGGCGTGAACGTCAACGGCAAAAAAATTTCCATGGCCGACCTGCGCGCCATCGCAACAGCGTTGGGGTGGGGCGCACCGACCACGCTGCTCAACAGCGGCAACCTCGTGTACCGGAGTACCGGACCATCGCCGGCCCAGGACGCCGCGCTGCTGCACGACGCCATCGCGCGCGACGTGGGCATTGTCAGCACGATCTTCGTGCGGACGCGGCCGCAACTGGCGGCCATTCTCGAGGACTGTCCGATGCGTGTGCAGGCTGCGGAGAACCCGTCACGCCTGCTGGTCACGCTCTGGGACGAGCACGTCACCGACGACATGCGCGCCGCGTTCACCGGCGCGCCCGTCACCAACGAACAGTTCGTGGTGGGCGCGCACGCTCTGTACACGTGGCACCCCGACGGAATGTCGGCGAGCACCGTGTACGACAAGGCCGCACGCGCCTCCGGCCATCACATCACCGCGCGCAACTGGAGCACCATGCAGAAACTGTTGGCGCAGATGGACGAACACGCCACACCACCGACGGCACCATGAACGCCGAGTCGCCGATTCGACCGCCGGAACGGGTGGGCTTCGCCGCCCTCATCGAGCGATACGACGCCATTCTCTTCGATGCCTACGGCGTGCTGGTCAACGCCAGCGGCGCGCTGCCGGGAGCGGCCGAAGCCGTTGCGCGACTCGTCGCACGACAGCAAACGTTTCTCGTGGTCACGAACGATGCCTCGCGCTCACCCGAACGCGCGGCGGCACGCTTTGCGTCGCTCGGCATTCCGATTCGCCCGGAGCATGTGCTGAGCTCCGGCATGCTCATGGCGCCGGCGCTGCTGGAGCACGGCATGCAGGGCAAGCGCGTCGTCGTCCTCGGCACCGGCGATTCGGCGAACTACGCGCGGCAGATCGGCGCCGAGGTGGTGTCGCCCAGCGTGACGCATCCCGCCGACGCGGTGGTCATTGCGGACGAAGGTGGCTTCGACACGCTCGACGCCATGGACGACACGCTCAGCATGATCCTGGCCGCCGATGCCCTGGGGCGTTCGACGACGCTGCTGTTGGCCAACCCTGACCTCGTGTATCCCTCGGGCCCAGGGACATTCGGCTTCACGGCGGGCTCACTCGCTGGTATGCTCGAGCGGGCGTTGCAGCTGCTGCTGGGAGACACCGCGCCGCGCTTCGAGCTGTTGGGCAAGCCGGCGCGTCGCCACTTCGAGACCGCGCTCGAGGTGGTCGGCACCCGCCATGCCGTCATGCTGGGCGATACGTTGCACACCGACGTGGCCGGTGCGGCCGCTGTCGGGATTGCGAGTGCGATCGTGCTCACCGGCGTCACGACCGAAGCGCAGGCGCTGCAGGCCGGAGCGCACGGTCCCACCTTTATCCTGAACGATCTATGCTGAACCGCGTGGGATTCGCCCGGCTGTTGTTCTTTCTGGGCGCGGCGTTGCTCGCGCTCTTCGAAGTGGCCAACGTGTATTTCATCATGCCGCTGCCGGGGAGTCAGCGCACGCGCAGTCTCGACCTTGCGTATGCCTTGTACAGCGCGCGCTGGAGCATACGCGCGGCGGCGGGCGTGCTCATGCTGGTCGGCGCCTGGCCGGTGCTGCGGGCGCGTACCCGCACGCGTATTGCCGTCGCGCTCACGCTGCTGGTGGTGAGTGGCGTGTCGTATGCGTTCAACTTCCGCATGGCGGCCGACGCGATGTTTCTGCCGCCAACGACGGTGCGCATGGAGCCGGCGAGCCGGAATACGGTGGCGTTGGACCGCCTCGTGGTGGGCGTGGAGCAGAACGGTGAAGCGCGCGCGTATCCGCTGCAGTTCATCGGCTATCATCATCAGCTTCGCGATACCATCGCCAACACTGACGTGCTGGTGAGTTACTGCACGGTGTGTCGAACCGGCCGCGTATTTCGCCCGGTGGTGAAGGGCGAGGTGATGCAGTTCCGGCTCGTGGGCATGGACCACTTCAACGCCATGCTGGAAGACGTGCGGACGGGCAGTTGGTGGCGGCAGGCGAATGGCCAGGCGGTGGCGGGGCCTCTCACCGGGGCGATCATGACGGAAGTCCCGAGCCGTCAGGTATCGCTCAAGCAGTGGCTCGCGCTCTATCCGAACTCATTGGTGTTTCAGGGCGACAGCGCGTTCACCGCGGAATACACCAAAGACTACGCCTTCGAGCGTGGCACCAGCCGCAAGAAGCTCACGGGCACCGATACGGCCTCGTGGCGCGAAAAGTCGTGGGTGGTTGGCGTCTCGCTGGGCGGCGTCAGTCGCGCCTACGACTGGAATCACTTGGAGCGCGTGCGGGTGATCAACGATGTGGTGGGCACAACGCCAATCGTCATCGCATTGGCCAGCGACAGCGCGAGCTTCTTCGCCTTTGAGCGGCCCGATGCATCGACCACGTTCTCCATGAACGGCGACTCACTCGTGGCCGGTGTCGGGCCAGCGGCCAAGCGGTACGCGTTCAATGGTAAAGGCACGGATGGTGTGCTGGCGCCGATCATTGCCAGTCAGGAGTTCTGGCACAGTTGGCAAACCTTTCAACCAACCACCGATCAATTTCCCCGGCAGCAGCAGGCGGCCAAGTGAGATCGTGGCGTTGGGTCTTGGTCGCGGGCGTTGCCTCCGCTCCTGCCGTCTGAGTGGCTGCCGTCTGCCGTCTCGGCGCGATGCCGCCAGTCCGCGCCGAGACGGCAGACGGCAGCAACACAGACAGCAGGAACGCAGGAACTGACGCGACAGGATCCCTCTCTTCGCGCGATCCCTGTAGCTTCATTCCATGACCGATCTCGCCGCACTTCCGCTTTGGCGCTCGAGCACCGTTCGCGCGTGGCACGATGCACTCGAAGGCTACGAGGCCGCCATCGCGGCGCTCGGCAACCGCAAGTTGCCGGCCCATGATCAGTGGTATCGCCGCGAGCTGCCGGCGCTGGTGGCGGCGCGCGCACCCATGCACGTCACGCACGACGAGATGGTGCGCATCACCGAGTGGAAGATGCTGCGCGGCGTATGGCGTGCGCCCAATCTCGTGTTGGTGAAGAACAACGCACCGGGCGCCGTCGAGGCGGCTACCTCGAATGCGGCCGCGTTGCTCGATACTCCGCCGCGCGCACTCTCCGCGGTCGTCGAATTGGGCGGCGTCGGGCCGGCCACGGCATCAGCGGTGCTGGCCGTGATGATGCCGGCGCGTTTTCCGTTCTTCGATGAAATCGTGACCGGACAGGTGGCGCCGCACGAAGAAGGGATGGGCAAGATCGCGTGGACCGCCGTGTACTATCGCAAGTACGCCATTGCGCTCATTCAGCGCGCGACGTCGCTCGGCGCGGAGTGGGATGCCACCAGGGTGGAGCGCGCTCTGTGGGCACACGGCGTGAATGCCGGGGCGCGTGTATGAGTCACCACACATCGGCGATGCGCGCTGATGTGGTGATCTGCGGGGCTGGCATCGCCGGGATATCGGTGGCGCACGCATTGTCGGTGTCGCATGGGGTGCGCCACGTGGTGCTCGTCGACGCGCAGTCGCCGTTGTCGCTCACGAGTGACAAGAGCACCGAAGCCTATCGCAACTGGTGGCCCGGGCCCGATGATGCCATGGTGCGGCTCATCAATCGCAGTATCGATTTACTGGAGCAGTGGGCTGATGCGACGGACAACCGCATGCTGCTCAACCGGCGCGGCTATCTGTACACCACGACGCACCCCGAACGCGCCGCACAGTTCGTGGAGGATGCCGCGCTGGCTACGGCGCAGGGCGCCGGACCGGTCCGCACCTATTGGTCGCGCGCCGACGCAGCCACGTATGTGCCGTCGGCGCACAGTGGATGGCGCGATCATCCGGAGGGCGCCGATCTGTTCCTCGATCGCGACGCGATTCGCGAGCACTTCCCGTGGCTGTCACCGGATATCTGTGCCGTGCTGCATGCGCGCCGCTGCGGGTGGTTCAGCGGACAGCAGCTCGGCATGATGCTGCTCGAGGAAGCCAAGAGCGCGGGCACCAGTTTCGTGAGCGGCCACGTACGCGCGGTGCACCACGCAGGCTCGCGCGTGCAGGGCGTGCAGGTGGCGACGGCAGACGGCCGCGAGCTACGCATCGATACGCCACTGTTCGTCAATGCGGCCGGGCCCTATGCGGCCGAGGTGGGGGAGATGATGGGTGCGACGCTGCCGTTGTTCAGCGAGGCGCACTACAAGATTGCCATCGAAGACGTGCGCGGGGCGGTGCACCGCGACACGGGGCTTGTCATTCTCGACGATGCGCAGTCACTCGCGTGGAGCGACGAGGAGCGTGAGGAGCTGGCCACCGATGCCGGCACTCGTTGGCTCACGGAACCGTTGCCAGCGGGAATTCATCTGCGTCCCGAAGGATACGGCAGCGCGAAGACGGTGTTGATGCTGTGGGATTATCACAGTGCCCACCGCTTTACGGCGCCGGAGTTTCCGTTGCCGGAGGACCCGTTCTATCCCGAGGTAGTGCTGCGCGGCATGACGCGATTGGTACCGGGGTTGGCGGCGTACCTCGAGCGTTTGCCGCACGCGTACGTCGACGGCGGGTACTACACCAAAACGGAAGAGAACCGTCCGTTGATCGGGCCGGCGGGCGTCGAGGGGGCGTATGTCTGCGCGGCGTTCTCGGGCTTCGGACTGATGGCGGCGCCCGCCGCCGCGGAGTTGTTGGCGCAGCAGATCACCGGCGCGTCGCGGCCGTCGTACGAGTCGGCGTTCGCGTTGTCCCGCTACGACGATGCGTCGTATCGCGCGAAGCTGGCGCAGTGGGGGAGTACGGGGCAGTTGTAAGTTTTGAGAAACTGACGGATTGCTGTCGCGCCACGACGAGTAGTCGACATCGCCCGTCTATCGTAGTTTATTGAGGCGCAACAGCGTACTACTCGTCCGCATTTCCCGAATAGCAGGATTCCCTTGTGAGCGCCAGTTTCCAGCAACTCGCCAACTTCATTTGGTCGGTGGCCGACCTGCTGCGCGGGCCATACCGCCCGCCGCAGTACGAGCGCGTAATGCTGCCTCTAACCGTCTTGCGACGGTTCGATGCGGTACTGGCGCCTACCAAGGCAGCGGTACTGCAAAAGCATGCCGAGCTGAGCGCAAAAGGCATAGCGAATACGGATGCGGTTCTGAACAATCTGGCGAAGAACGAGGATGGTATCCCGCTCGGCTTTCATAATCACAGCCAGCTTGACTTCCATAAGCTCAAGGGCGATCCCGACAACATCGGACGCCACTTGGCTGATTACATCGCCGGCTTCTCTGAGAATATCCGCAAGATTTTCGACCGGTTCGAGTTCAGCCAGGAAATCGACAAGCTCGAAGAGTCCAACCGGCTCTATCAGGTGGTGGCCCAGTTTGCGGAAATCGATCTGCACCCCACCAAGGTCGATAACATCACCATGGGGTTGGTGTTCGAAGATCTGATTCGCCGGTTCAACGAAGCGGCGAACGAAACCGCAGGTGATCACTTTACGCCACGTGAAGTCATTCAGTTGATGGTGAACCTGCTGCTGGAGCCCGACACTGGCGTGCTTACCCAAGACGGCATCATCGTCACGGTCTGCGATCCAGCCTGCGGGACGGGCGGGATGCTCGCGGAAGCGCAGAACTGGATTCGGGCGCACAACGACAAGGCTACGGTGAAGGTCTTCGGGCAGGACTATAACCCGCGTTCGTACGCCGTGGCCGCCTCCGACCTGCTGATAAAGGGGCACAAAGACGGCCAGGTCGTTCTGGGGAATACCCTTACCGACGACCCGTTTCCGGAGCACCGGTTCGACTACCTGTTGGCCAACCCGCCTTTTGGTGTGGACTGGAAGGCCGAGAAGAAGGTCATTGACCGGTGGCCCGACTTCCATGGCTACGGCGGCAAGCTGCCGCGTATCAACGATGGCGCCTTGCTATTCCTGCTGTACATGATGAGCAAGTTTCAGGACTACAAGAAGGGGGACCGCAACAAGCCCGGCTCGCGTGCGGCCGTGGTGTTCAACGGCTCACCTCTGTTTACCGGTGGTGCAGGGAGCGGCGAGAGCGACATTCGTCGCTGGATCATCGAGCACGACCAGCTCGAAGCCATTGTGGCCCTGCCGGAGCAGATGTTCTACAACACCGGCATCGGGACCTTTCTCTGGATCGTGACGAACCGCAAGGCGGCCCACCGGAAAGGCAAGATCCAGCTCATCGACGCGCGCGAACGACACACGCCCATGAAGCGCAGTTTGGGCGACAAGCGCCGGTATCTCGACAACGCCGCGCTTGAGTCTGTGACGCGCGAGCATGGGGCAATGGATAGCGGTGATACCAGTCGCGTCTTCTACAACGCCGACTTTGGCTACCGTCGCATCACGGTGCTGAGGCCGCTGCGCTTGCGCTTCGAGATCACCGACGATGCGCGTGAGCGATTCCTCGATGCCTGTCCGGAGCTGTACGACGCACTGCTTGCCGTTCAAGATAAGCTGGGCCCCGAGCCTATGCTGGATTGGAATGCGGTGTGGGAACGCATCCAGCAGGAATTCAAAGCGCTGCCGGACGATGTGGAGGGCTGGGCAAAGGGCGCGAAGGGCATGGCGCAAAAGAAGATCTTCCGTGAGTGCTTCACGACGGTGGATCCAGATGCAGCACCAGTGATTGCCAAACATCACAAGGCGGTGCCGCTGGATCGAGCGGCGCTGTTCCCCGGCCAAACCCTCCCAGCCGACATCACTAAAGACGAGCTCGAAGGGCTGCTCGGCCTCGTGCACAACGGGAAGGGGAAGCAGGTGGAGTATGAACCCGACCCGGCGCTCAAGGACGCCGAGAATATTCCTCTCAAAGAGGACATTGTGAGCTACGTACTACGTGAGGTGCGGCCCTATGTGGCCGATTCGTGGATCGATCGCGAGACGCTCGACGAGCAGGATGGCGGCATCGGCAAGGTTGGATACGAGATCAACTTCAATCGGGAGTTCTTTCGGTACACTCCGCCGCGCCCACTGCACGAAATCGATGCGGAGCTGGCGGGTGTGGAGAAGAGAATTCTGGCGTTGCTGCAAGAGGTCACCGAGTGACTGCGCAGGAACTGTTGGAACGGCTCAATCTGCTCGACGAGAGTGAGCGTATCGAGGCGAAATCGGCGAGCGAGGTCGGCAAGTCGCTCATGGAAACCGTGTGCGCGTTTGCCAACGAACCGGGGCTCGGTGGTGGCTGGCTGCTCCTCGGCGTGGCACGGGAAGAGCTGGCGTTGTTTCCCTCGTACGAAGTGCAGGGGCTCGATCAGCCCGACAAGGTGAGCGCCGATCTCGCGACTCAGGCGGCAAGCGTGTTCAATCGCCCACTCAGACTCGAGATCAGCACCGACGTTATCAATGGGAAGCCGGTGATTGTGGTGTTCGTGCCCGAGGCGGCTGTGCAGGACAAGCCCGTCTACTTCAAGGCACAAGGACTACCTCGCGGCGCCTTTCGTCGTATCGGCAGTACCGATCAGCGCGGTACGGACGACGACCTGCTCGCGCTCTATCAGGATCGGCAGGCGGAGAGCTTCGACTCAGGGGTGGTCGCTGATGCCACCATTGATGATTTGTCGCCCGAGGCCATCGCCGATTACCGGCAGTCCCGCCGTGACGCCAACCCCGACGCGGAAGAGCTGCGCTGGAGCGATCAGGAATTGCTGCAGGCGCTTGGCGCTGTACGCCTGAACGAACGCAATCAGCAACAGCCCACGGTTGTGGGTATGATGCTCTTCGGAACGTCCATCGCGTTGCGGCGCAGCTTCCCCATGACCCGTGTCGACTACATTCGCGTTCCGGGTCGCGAGTGGGTGCCAGACCCTGAGCGTCGCTTCGACAGCATTGAGATGCGCGACTCGCTGTTTCGGCTCATTCGCCGAGTACAGGCCGCCATTCTGGACGACTTGCCGAAGGCCTTTGGCCTCGCCGAAGGCGATCTTCAACGCAAGGACAGTCCGGTGGTTCCGCAACGTGTCATTCGAGAGGCGGTAGTGAACGCACTGATGCATCGTAGTTACCGCACCCACGCGCCGGTGCAGATCATCCGGTACAGCAACAGGCTGGAAATCCGCAATCCCGGTTTTTCTCTCAAGTCGCCGGAGCACCTGGGCGAGCCGGGTTCGATGCCCCGCAATCCCAAACTGGCGGCTGCGCTGTACGACACGCGCTTCGCCGAGACAAAGGGCAGCGGTGTACGGGTCATGCGGGAGATTTGCGAGCAGGTGGGACTGGCGCCGCCGCTGTTCGAATCCGACCGGGCACAGGAACAGTTCGTGGTGCGGCTCTTTTTCCATCATTTTCTCGGGCCGGACGATCTCGTCTGGCTGGGCCGGTTCAAGGGGCTGCAGCTATCGGAGGGCGAAGCGCGTGCGTTGGTGGTTACTCGCGAAGTGGGGGCAATCGACAATGCCACCTGGCGCGAGATCAACAAGGTGGACACGCTGTCGGCCAGCCAGGGGCTGAAAAAGCTGCGTGACGCCGGCCTACTGCAGCAGCATGGCCGCGGCTCCGCCACCTGGTACCAGCCTACGTCGGAGCTGTTGGGCCAAGCCGACGGCCAGGATGGTACCGATGGGGCGCTATCCAGCAACCCTGAGCACTTGTTTAGTAACCCCTCTGGCGTATCTAGTAACCCCGCTGGCCTATCTAGCAACCCAGGGGCCGTAGCCAGTAACTTGGACCTCGTCGTCGAGGCCGCTCGTCGCGCCTTGCTGAACGAGCTACCCGGCGAGCTCGCGGCCGAAGTCGGTAAAGTGGGGCAGCGCCACTCACCGGACGCTGTGCGGGAGGTCGTGGTGGCGCTGTGCCAGCACCGGGACTATCGCGCCGAGGAACTCGCCCAATTGCTCAGCCGCAACGTGGAAACGGTGCGGCAGAACTACCTGCGCCCGCTGCTGCGCGCCGGGCGCATCACCATGACACGGCCCGACAAGCCGAACGACCCGGAGCAAGCGTATCGGGCGGTGACGTCATGACTGCTGGTAAATCGAAGCTCCGCACGAACGCGTCGAATGCAGATAAGTCAGAGGCTCCGACAAGCTGGTCGACCATTCCGCTACGCTACGTTACCCAGTTGAATCCATCGGTTCCACTTGGGGAGCTCCACGAAAGCGATGAGCTCACCTTTCTTCCGATGGACAAGATCAAAAGCGGATACTTCATTCACAACGTCGCGACGTATTCGAAGTATGTCCCTTCATACACCGTGTTTGCCGACGGCGATATTCTGCTTGCGAAAGTTACCCCATGTTTCGAGAACGGAAATATCGCGGTCGCTGAAAATCTTGTGGGTGGCAAAGGGCTTGGGACGTCAGAAGTATTCGTAATTCGGCCCACGGAAGTTGAGACCAAGTTTCTGTTTTACTACCTGCAATCCACAGGATTTAAGCAAGCAGGCGAAGCGTCAATGACCGGTGCGGGCGGCCTAAAGCGCATCACGTCTGAGTTGCTCCGGCAGCATCGCCTCCCACTGCCCACACGAGCGACGCAGCGTATCATCGCTGACTACCTCGACCGCGAGACTGCCCGAATCGACCAGCTTGTCTCCGAAAAGGAGAACATGCTGGCGTTACTCGATGAGAAGCGCACCGCCCTCATCAGTCGTGTCGTGACCCGCGGACTTGACCACAGCGCCCCGCTCAAAGCATCTGGCCAAAACTGGCTGAAAGAGATTCCGTCGCATTGGATAGAACTGCGAGCTAAGGGGCTTTTCCGCGAAGTTGATGCAAGAACAGAAAAAGGCGAAGAAACACTGCTTTCTCTACGCATGGGCAAAGGGCTTGTGCCACACAACGAGGTTTCGGACAAACTCCTTGAAGCTTCTGATTTAACTGGCTTCAAGAAGATAGAACCCGGTCAGATGGTGATTAATCGGATGCGCGCTGCGAGTGGGCTCATCGCCGTCGCGGCAGAACCGGGGCTAGTTAGCCCTGATTACGCCGTGTTCGACATACTGAAGAACGACATCTCCATCGACTACTTTCTCGAACTATTCAAGACCCCACTCCTGCAGGCAGTGTTTAGATCGTCATCAAAAGGTCTCGGAACAGGTGAACAAGGGTTTCTGCGATTGTATTCAGATGCCTTCTTGGCTCTGCACTTTCCGTATCCGCCGAGTGAAGAGCAACTGAAGATTGTCGCATTCATCAAGGAGCGAAGTGAGGAAAGCCTAAAGCTGACGAGCCTTCTTCGTCATTCTATCAATCTAGCCAACGAGCGCCGCGAGGCATTGATATCTGCCGCTGTCGCCGGACAGACACCGCTGGAGGAGATGGAATGATGAAACTGAAGAAGCTTTTACTCGCCAGCTTTAGGGGCTTCGATCAGATCGAGATTGACTTCGACGATGAGGTTACCGTCATCGCCGGTGTGAATGGTGTTGGCAAGACTGGACTTCTAATGGCGCTAACGAACGCTATGTCGCTGGCCATGCCTAAGTTTACTGCGTCCCAAGAGCTTCCAATAAGTCTCAACGATACCGACGTTCAATTCGAGAAGCAGGCACTGTCGACGTCAGTGACGCTCCAGCTACTTGCCTCGAAGATAGTGATAGACGTCATGCGCTCGAGGCCACTCTCTGATGACCAAGCAAAAGGTCTAATCATACGTCGCGACGACCTTCGCTTCTCCATGCGCGAGGCGAAGAAAGGCTCAAAAGAAGAGCAGCGAATCAACGACGAGATTCGGCTTCTGGATATGCAGCTTGATGGTGCGGCCGACAGCGCTACCGTTCGCATGCTGCCACATGAGGGCATGGCCTCTGTGAGTAAGCTAGATCGAGACCCGAAAGGTGACGGCTCGCAACCGCTCGCAGTTTTCTATTCGACGGCCCGGTTGCTATCTCGACTTCCCCCGGTGCTTCGCAGAGTAACTATTGCCGACCCTTCGAGTGCCCATGTAAAGTCGCTGAGCTTAGTCGAAGTGTCGCTAAACGATTTCGCAAATTGGTATCGGGCGGTCGTGGCGGAGCGAAACACAGCAACTCGCGATCGCTTACTCCAGCAACTTGAAAAGACGATCCGAGCGTTTCTGCCCGACGTCTCTTCGTTGACGTTGGCCGAGACGAGGCCGCCAAAGTTTAGCGTGAAGAAGAACAATGGGGTTCTTTTTCTGGAACAGCTATCTGATGGCGAACGCGGTATGCTGGCACTGGTATTTGATCTCACTCGACGTTTGGCTCTTGCGAATCCGGAAAGTGAAGATCCGATCGCGGAAGGCGTGGCTTTGGTGCTAATAGATGAGATTGAGCTGCACTTGCACCCAAGCTGGCAGCGTCGCGTGTTGAGGTCACTAAAGAGCACATTTGAAAGCTGTCAGTTCGTTGTAACCACTCATTCACCACAGGTTATCGGCCAAGCTCGGCCGGAGCAACTGAGGCTCTTGCACTTTGATCAAGCTGGACGGGTCACTGTAACCGGCGCTGCACAATCCTTTGGAATGGACAGCAGCTGGATTCTTCAAAATATCATGGGAGTGCCAGCGCGTGACCTAGAAACTGAAAGGCGACTCTCTCTTATATATCAAGCGATTGATGAGGACAACTTGACTGCAGCACGCTCCCGTGCGAACGAGCTGCGTTCTGAGATTGGAGATTTCCCTGATCTTCAAGAAGCTTTGGCACTTCTTGACCGACTTTCTCTTTTGGGGTCAGAATGAGAAGAATCGTTAAGTCGCATCCGCCAAGAGAGCTTACCGATTGGTGTGCCGAGAATCGAGAAGTGAATCATGGTTACAGCGACTTACTGGGAACCGTTGCGCACAGAGCGCTAAAATCAAAACTCCTCGAGGAGCAGGGTTGGTTGTGCGCCTACACGGGTCGCCAGATCGACAAGGAGACGTCGCACGTTGAACATATTAAGCCGCAGTGCGAATGCCTTGAGTGGGAAGACGTCGATTACCGAAATGTACTTGCCTGTTTTCCCGCCGATGGTGGGGATACTTCTCATGGCTATGGTGCTCCGGTAAAGGCAGGGTGGTGGGACAACCAACGGTTCGTATCGCCCCTGTCAGTTGATTGTGAACGGCGTTATCGATTCGCATGGAGCGGACACGTACATCCCGCATCCGACGCGCACGAAGACACTAAGTCAACAATTGCGGTGCTTCGGTTGGACTCAGAAGCACTTCGTCGGCTTAGAAAAGCGAGAATCGATGGCTTCTTCGGATTCGGACAACGGTCTTCTCGAAAACCATTATCCATCGCGCAAGCAAAAATTGCGCTCGCTGGCATTGATCGCCTCAACTCCGATGGCCAACTACAGGAATTCTGCTTTGTGATCAGTCAACTACTTGAGAGGTACATTGAACGTTCGGGAAGTCCGCAATGAAGCGCACCTCCGAAGCCGCCTTCGAAACAGCCATCGAATCCGTTCTGCTGTCTGACGGCTACTCGCCCGTTTCCTCGTCGGGCTTCGACCGGAAGGTGGCTGTCTTTCCTGCCGAGGCATTGGCATTCATCCGCGCCACGCAGGGTAAGGTGTGGGAAAAGCTCGAAGCGCTGCACGGTGAACGGACCGGTGAGCGCGTAATCGATGCGCTCTGCAAGTGGCTCGACACGCACGGTACGCTGGCCACGTTGCGCCATGGCTTCAAATGCTTCGGAAAGACCCTCCGCGTGGCGTTCTTCCGCGCGGCTCACGGATTGAATCCTGAATTGGAGGCGCGCTACCACGCCAACCGATTGGGACTCACCCGGCAACTGCACTACAGCCCGTCGACCGAACAGTCACTGGACGTGGTCTTGTCGGTCAATGGCATTCCCGTGGTGACACTGGAGCTCAAGAATCCGCTCAGTGGACAGACCGCAGCAGACGCCATTCGCCAGTATCGACAGGACCGCGACCCGCGCGAGCTGATCTTTCTGTTCACCAAGCGCTCGCTGGTGCATTTCGCGGTCGATACCGATGAAGCGCATATGGCGACGCGCCTAGCCGGGCAATCCACGTACTTCTTGCCCTTCAACCGCGGCAACGACGGCGGAGCCGGCAACCCGCCCGATCGTGACGGCCGTAACTATAAAACGGCCTACCTGTGGGAAGAGGTCCTGCAACGCGACAGCCTGCTCGATCTGCTCGCCCGCTTTCTGCACCTGAATGTCGAAGAGAAACTCACGGAAGATGGCAAAAAGGTCCGCAAGGAATCGTTCATCTTTCCGCGATATCACCAACTTCAGGCAGTACGCCGCATGGTGGCGACTGCCGCCAGCGAAGGGGTTGGGCACAATTACCTCGTCGAACACTCGGCGGGCAGTGGGAAAAGCAACACGATCGCGTGGCTCGCGCACCGCTTGTCCAGCCTACATAGCGAGCAGGACGTGCGGCTGTTCGATAGCGTGGTGGTCATCACCGATCGTGTTGTGCTGGATCGCCAGCTGCAAAACACGATTTACCAATTCGATCATCGGCAAGGGGTAGTGCAAAAGATCGACGAGAACTCGCGGCAGTTGGCCGAGGCGTTGGAGTCAGGGGTGCCGATCATTATCACGACCCTGCAAAAGTTTCCGTTCGTGGCTGGTCAGCTGGCCAAGCTGAACGAAGAGCGCGGCGAAGGTAGCACCAGTCATCTACCCACGCGGAGGTACGCCGTCATCATCGACGAGGCGCATAGCTCGCAATCGGGTGAGACGGCGACGGAGTTGAAGGGCGTACTGGGTGGTGCCGACCTGCGCCGCAAGGCGCAGGAACTCGCTGAGGAAGAAGGTGAGGCGGACTTGGAGTGCCTGTTCCGTTCAATGGCGAAGCGCGGGCATCAGCACAACATCAGCTTCTTCGCCTTTACCGCCACGCCCAAGCACAAAACGCTGGCCATTTTCGGCCGTAGTGGTGAGCCATTCCACCGCTACACCATGCGACAGGCCATCGAGGAAGGCTTTATCGAAGATGTGCTGAAGTGCTACGTCACATACAAGACGTACTACAAGCTGATCAAGAAGGCCGAGGAAGACCCCAATGTCGAGCGAAAAAAGGCGGCCAAGGCACTCGCTCGGTTCATGCGCCTGCACCCGCACAACATCGGCCAGAAAACCGAAGTGATGATCGAACACTTTCAGCACTTCACGCGTCACAAGATCGGCGGCCATGCCAAGGCGATGGTCGTCACCGGCTCACGCCTGGAAGCGGTGCGCTACAAGCAGCAGTTCGACCGGTACATCAAAGAGAAGGCCTATCCGATCAAGAGCCTGGTTGCATTTTCTGGCACGGTCGACGACGACAAGCTGCCAGACAGGAAGTACACGGAAGTAGAGATGAACGGCGGTGTGAAGGAGAAGGAACTCCCCGAGACGTTCGCGAAGCAGGATTATCGCGTGCTACTGGTGGCTGAGAAGTACCAGACGGGTTTCGACCAGCCGTTGCTCCATACGATGTATGTGGACAAGCGGCTCTCCGGTATTCAGGCGGTGCAGACACTGTCGCGCCTGAACCGCACACATCCGCTCAAAGACGACACCTTCGTGCTCGATTTCGTGAACGAGCCAGGCGAAATTCAAGAGGCTTTTCGCCAGTACTATGAGGGTTCGGTCATGGGTGAACAGGTCGATCCCGACAAGCTCTACGAGGTGAAGGCCGAGCTCGACGCGTCGGGCGTCTACCTGCAGACGGAAGTCACGGCGTTCTGCGACGTATTCTTTGCGCCGAAGCGTCGACAGAGTGTGAGCGACCACAAGAGCATGAACGCCGTGCTCGATCAGGCGGCCGCGCGCTTTCGACTTCTGCAGAGCACAGCAGAGGATGAAGCAGAGCTGTGGCGCGGTAAGTTGCAGGCATTCCGCAATCTGTACGGCTTCTTGAGCCAGGTCATTCCCTATCAGGATAGCGATCTGGAGAAGCTGTTCACCTATCTTCGCCACCTCGCGCTCAAGCTGCCCAAGCGGAAGAGTGGGCCGGGTTACCAGTTCGACGAGGGAGTTGAACTCGACTACTACCGGCTACAAAAAATCAGCGAAGGCTCGATCAGTCTGAACGAAGGTTATGCGAAGCCGCTGGATGGACCGCGCGAAGTGGGATCGGGCGCGGTGCACGAGGAACATGTCTCGCTGTCACGCCTTATCGACATCATCAACGAACGATTCGGTGGTGAGCTCAACGAAGCCGATCAACTGTTCTTCGATCAGATCGCGGAGGCGGCGAGCCAGAACGAAACTTTGCAGAAATCGGCCGCGGTCAATTCATTGGACAAATTCCAACTCGTTTTCCGCCAGGTACTCGAAACGCTGTTCATCGAGCGCATGGAGCTGAATGAGGAGCTCTTCACCAACTACATGGGGAAGTTGGACATGCAAGAGCTCGTTGCGAAGTGGCTGGGGAGTCAGGTGTACGAACGGCTGTCGCGTCACGCTTGAACGCTGGTGGCGCGTGGTGCAGGAGCCGATGGCTGCCCGGTCACCGCCTCGCAAGCCGCTCGGCCACCATGCGCTTCAAGGATCCGTCTTCGAGATACGGGCGCAGGTATTTCCCCGGGCAGCCGGTCTGAGCGTAATGGTAATGACCGCCGATCGCCTCCACGGTGAGGCCATTTTCGCGGATGGCCCACGCCATGAGATCGGCAATGGCGCCCAGCTGCGCCGGCGTGGGCTCCTGCAGGTCGTAGTTCCCGATCATGCTGATCAGAAAGTGCCCGCTCGGATTGTACGACGTGTTGGTTTCACCCATGAAGTGCCAGTCGCGCCCTTCGTACACGTCCCCTTCGAGGTCGAGCAGAAAGTGATACGGCACGTCCCACCAATTGCGTTCGCGCGCGCCCCACGCCTGCAGGTTGCGCAGCCGTTGCGCCGGGTCTTCGGTGGGAGACAACACGCGCGCGTCGCCAGTGTGGTGCAGCGTGACGTGCGAAATGGTGTGCGGAACACGTACACGCATGGCCGCACCGCCGGCGGAATCGCTGCGCGCAATCTCCGGCGGCAGCGACTGCACCGTGGCCATTTCCAACGCGACCAGCCCGGCGCCCAACTCACCCGGGCCGTACACCGCGACCACCGCCGTGTGCAGGCCGCCCCAATTGAACGCCTGCCCCTCCGCTACATCGCGCACCTCGGTGACGCCACCTTGGCGCAGCTGCAATCGCACCACGTCGGTGTTGGTGCCGTTGCGCGCTTCCACCGACGTGCGCTCCACAACGAGCTGCACCGACGTGAACACGAGCGTGTCACCCGCGCGAATATTCCGGCGCACGGCATCGGCCGCGTGGCCCAGCGGTGCCTGCTGCTGCCACACGGCGTGCCGGATGACCGGCGGTTGCATCGCGACACCGACCACCGTCGGGGCCATTACCACCGCGAAGAGCGCCGTCAGCGCCCGCATGCTCACGGTCGCTCCGTCGCCACGATGCGCTTACTGTCCGGTGGTTGCGGGCTTCACGATTTCCGGGAGCGCTGCGGCCACCCGCTTCATCTCATCGGGGGTACCGATGCTGATACGCGCCCACGTGGTGTACGGCGGGAAGGCACGGCCAATGAGGAAGCCCTTGGTGAGCATGGCCGCCTGCACCTTCTCCACCGGCATGCCGGTATCGAAGAAGACAAAGTTCGTGTGCGACGACGTCATGCGACGATCCAGCGCCTTGACCGCCGTCTGCATGATGGCGCGCCCTTCGCTGTTGCGATCGCGGCACATGTTCTGATACGCGGTATCCTGCAGCGACGCCGCGGCCGCACGTGCGCCGAAGACACCGGGGAAGCTGGTCACGCACGGCTGCAGGCGCGCGATGATGTCGGGGCGCGCAATCGCGAAGCCGGTGCGCAAGCCGGCGAGTCCGTGAATCTTGGAGGCGGTGCGCGAAATGATGACGTTCTCACCCGCCTTCACGAGATCGATCATGCTCGTGTAGCCCGGATCGGTCACGAAGTCATGATACGCTTCGTCCACCAGCACCACCGACTTGCGCGATGCGTTGCTCACGAACGCGCGCAACTTCGCCGAATCGGTGAGCGTCCCGGTGGGGTTGTTCGGATTGCACACGAACACGAGATCGACCGACTGCACGTGCCGGCGCTCCATCGCTTCAAGGTCATGCGCGAGATCGCCGTCGAGCGCCACCTTGTGGACGCGCGCGCCGAGGGCCTCCGCGTAGCGCGGCAGTCCTTCGTACGTGGGCCACGGCGTGAGCACTTCGCCGCCCTGCATGGCGTAGGCGAGCGCCACGATGGAGAGCACATCGCCCGAGCCGGCGGTGACGAGCACATAGTCTTCGGGCACGCCCATCTGCTTCGCGTAGATCGTGCGCAGCGCGGGCACGGCCGCCGCCCCATACCAGGCGTGCTCCTTCCACATGTCGTTGATGGCCTGCTTCGCCGACGGCGCCATGCCGTACGGGTTTTCGTTCGACGCCAGACGAATGGGGCCGTCAGCGCGACGCATCGCTTCGATTTCACGCTCGAGCGCGAGGAACCCCTCGAGCGTCGTCTGTCCGTTGATGACGGCCGGTGCGGCGGGGGCCTCGAGCGCGGGGAGCAACGCCGGCGACAGCGACTGCGTGGCAATCGCGCCACCCGCCACGAGGCCGGAAGACTTGAGCCACTGACGGCGGGAGAGCGGGTTGAAGGCGCGCGTGGTCATGGCAGGCTCCGCAGGCGAAAGGTCGGGAACGATCCGGGGTAGCAGGGGATATGATACGTTACGGTCAGCCGCGTGGAAGCGCAGGGGACATTTCGCGCGGGCGGGGCAGGGGCAGGGGCAGGGGCGGGGGAACGGCGGTTCTCCGGTCAGCGGCCGCCCTTGCGATGGTCGCGCGCCTT